>JAESFV010000255.1_pt1 | contig 48978 bp, 55 predicted proteins | sample 9269471 | NCBI WGS metagenome assembly JAESFV01 (sample SAMN14502647, study PRJNA617108) | algae metagenome | isolation source: Symplocastrum torsivum CPER-KK1 and co-occurring heterotrophs from... | place: USA: Central Plains Experimental Range, Colorado | collected 2001-01-01
GCGGGCAGAAAGCTCGCCTGATGACGGTCGGCAGCCTCGACAAAACGTCCCATCTGGCACCTCCGAAGCAGTGCCTAAACCTAGCATAATCAGGGGTTTTCACACAGCCTCGGCCCCAATCCTGGCGCTCAATAGCAAGATCGTCTGCCGCATCAGCGCTCCGGCGTCGGGATTCCGATAAGGCTGCGTCAGGACGGGCGCTTGCGGTCGGCGGCGATCCTGCTGAACCCCGCGCATGATCCGCGCCGGGCGGCCTCGATGTCGTGCTGCAGCCATGCCTGGCCGACGAGAAGGGCGCGGATGGCCTCGCGCGGATCTCCGCCGCACGCGGCGATCGCGCTGTCGATCTCCTGATCGGTGATGTCGACGTGCGGCCCGGACTGCATGGAGGTCGGCATGGCCTGTCTCCCCGATCGGCGGCTTATATCGTGTTTGAGAAAGGGCGACGGGGCAAGGGATGCGGCCCCGGCGCCAGTTTGGGAGGAACGTGGCAGGGCTATACGCCCTGCCGCCGCATCTTCTGGACGAGGGCGACGTTCGCCGCCGCCTGATCGGCGGACAGGTCCCGGGCATAGGTTTCAGCCGCGGCGTCTATCTTGCCCTGCATGGCGAGGACAAGGGCGTAGGACTGACGCACCCGCGCATCGGCCTCGGGGTTCCCGGCGGCCTGCTGCGCGAGGGCTTCGGCCTCGGGCAGGCGTCCGGCGAGAGCGAGCGTCATGGCCTTGTTGGACATGACGCGCGGGTCCTGGCGCAGATTGAGCGAGCGATCGAAGAAGGCGAGCGCGGTCGCATAGTCGCCCTTCTGGGCGGCTGCCACGCCCTGGGCGCTGAGGACGGTGGGGTCCGGGCGATCGGGCGTGTGGGCCTGGGCGAGGACACGTTCGGCGTCTCCGACCTGGCCGCCATTCAGGAGGCTCTTGCCATAGGCGGCGCGAAGCTCGCGATCATTGGGGTTCTTCACGGCCGCGACCCGAAGGACGGCCGTGGCCTGTTCGCGCTGGCCCTGGGCTTGAAGGGCCTGGGCTTCGGCGATGACGGAGGAAGAGGGGGAACCGGCGGCGAGAGCCGCCGGTTTTGTGAAAGACGAGCATCCGGCCAAAAGCAGCCCGGCGCCTACCATCCCCACGCAAACGAGCATTTGCATATGGGTTTTGCTCACGTTTGCCTGTTCATTTCGCTGAAACATGTCAGTCACAGCGAAGCTCATAGAACAGGTTGCGACTGCTGCTGGAGCCAGTGCAAGACTTGCCTTGATAAGACCAGCACTGCCGGCCGCGCGCCCATGACGGCCCCTTATCGCCGGGTTTCGCCGAGAACATCTCGAATTGGGGCGTGGACGAACCCTGCGCCAGCGTAGCTTCGGCCTGCGCCATCACCTCGGCCTGGGAGTAGCAGGTTCCGCCGCCGGTCTCGCCTTGCTTGGGATTGCCCTCACCCCATCCGAGGCAGGCGCTGGTGGTGCCCACGCGCACCCATGTGCAGGTCGACGCCACGCAGCTGTTCACATCGCCCCGAACAGCGCCGGTCGCGACCCAGCCGCTCCAGCTGGGCTCCAGGGCGCCGGCCGCGCAGGACGAGGTGCGTTCTTCCTCGGCCTCCCACGTATGGCTGCCAGTTTCGCCGGCGGCGCACGCTCCGGTCTGCGCGCTCCAGCGGCGCTCGGCCGCCAGAGGCGTGCAGACGGCCTCGCGAGCGGTCGAGCCGGAGGCGACCAACAGATTTCCGGCCGGCGAGACCAGGCCATAGAGCGGGCCGAAGAGGGGGCTATAGGGCAGCGTGCCCGAGAGCGTGACGCGACCATTGTCGCGGGTGATGGTGAAGACGGCTTCGTCGACGGACGCATAGTTGCCGTCCTTGAGGAAGTCGCCGATCTGGGCCTTGGCGAGTGCGATCACCTGCGCGTCGCTCTGGCCGCGTGCGGCCTCGCCCACAGAGGTGTCCATGGCATGCTGCAGCTTGCCCTGCAGGGTGGACGCGCGGGTATAGTCCACCACCATGACGCCGGCGCCGAGGGCGGCGACGAGGAAGAGCCCGACGAACACGGCGACGCTTCCCTCGGTGGATGAGCACAGGCGGGCAATGTGTCTCTTGATGGGTCCGGTCATTGTCATTTCCATTGCAAGAAATCGATGGCTGCGGGCATGACCGCGAGGACCATCAAGGGGAGGAGGAAGAAAACGGCGACGGGAAGGGCCATGATCGCCGCAATGGCGGCCGCTTTTTTCTCGATGCGGGACATGCGGATTGTTCGACCGTCCGCCGCGAGGGCTCTGAAGGCGGGCCCGATTTCGGTTCCCTGTTCATCCGACTGGATGAAGGCCATGCAGGCGCTTTTGACTTCGACCACGTCGGAGCGACGGCCGAAATTCTCAAAGGCGTTCCGCTTTTCCGGCAGCAGGGACATTTCGGTGATGAGGATCGTCAGATCCTCGGCAAGCGCGCGCGACCGGATGCTGATGTCGGAGGCGACGCGCCGCAGCGCGGCGTCGATCGACTGCCCGCCCTCGACGAGGATGATCATCAAATCCAGAGCGTCGGGCCATGCGTCCTGGATGGACGCCTGGCGCTTGCGCGTGGCGCGGTCGACGAGAATGTCCGGGACCTTCATGCCGATATAGGCGGCGAAGACCACGGCGCTCAGTTTCAGCGGCAGGGGCAGCGCCATCACGTCGAGAACGCCGAAATAGATGACGCCTATCGCCATGCCGGCGAAGGGAAAGAGGAACTTCGCCGCGAGATAGGTCGCCTCGGCGCGCGTGCCGCGCTTGCCGGCGCGGTGAAGGCGGTCCCGCATGTTCTCTATGGCGAACCACTTCCTGAGGGCGAGGGTCCGCACGAGATAGTCCGCGACGGCGTCGCGATAGGAGGCGGGCCGAGTGGCGACGGCGGGCGTGCCGGCCAGCGTGCGGGGGCGGCCCCGATCGCGGGCGCGGCCCATGGACAGCGCATGCAGAGCTGTGAAAACCGAGACGCCGATAAGAGCGGAGGCGAGTGCGAGCTGCGCTGACATGGTGCTCACCCGCCGCTCATGGCGTTGTCTTGCATCCGCTTCAGCACAAAGAAGCCGATCAGCACCCAGCCGATGCAGACAGCGGTGACGATGCGCCCGCTTGTGGTGGTCCAAAGGACCTGGGTTCGCTCAGGGTCCATGAAGTAGGTCAGGCCCAACAGCAGGAACGGCATCGCGGCGAGGGCCTTCGCGCTTGAGCGCGCGGATGAACCCATGGCCTCGATCTTCTCGTTGAGCTTGCGGCGCTCGCGCAGTGTGTTCGAGAGATTGCTGAGGGTGTCGGCGATGGCGCCGCCTTCGGTCTCCTGGATGCTGATGGCGATGGAAAGGAACCGGGTGTCGGATATGGGCACACGGTGGGCCAGCATTTCGGTCGCGTCTGTCAGCGAGGCGCCGATGCTCTGGGCATGCACGACCAGCTCGAATTCCGTCCGTACGGGCTCGGCGGCTTCCCTGGCGACTGAGCGGATGCATTCGGAGACGGGAAGACCGGCGCGGGTTCCGCGCACGAGCACGTCGAGGGCGTTGGGAAGCTCATGCGAGAACGCGGCGTAGCGTGCCGCGATCTTGCGTTCCAGATAGGCGGCGGGAAGCATGAACCCGGCAGCAAGGGCAAGCGGCAGGGAGAGGAGGGCCGATCCCGTGGCGACGATGAGCACGAGGAAGGCGAGGACGCTGACGCCGATCTGCACGCGGCGATACCGTGATCGGGACCAGGACAAGCCCGAACGTTCCAGGCGGAGTTCCACGGCGCGGGCGCGATCGCCGGCACCCCTGCGGGCCTGCTCGTCGCGGCTGAGCTGCGCAAGGCGTTCCATGATCATTTGACGGCGTGCGTGCCGGGCCGTGCGTTCATCCCCGAACAGGGCGGCCCGCGTGCGATCCACGAAGGCCCGCTTGCGGTCGCTCGCCAGCGAGGGGTTGAGGTACTGATAGAGGGAGCCCATCACGAGCAACGACACGGAACAGGCGCCGAACAGAGCGGCTAGGGTCTGCATCACGGCTCCCTCGCGTTCATGTTGAGGGCGGACAGCGCGGAGGCCAGGCGCTCGGCGAGGCCATAGCGTTCGGCGACCCGGTAGAAGGAGGGGCGGAGTTGGCCCTTGCCGACATGTCGGCCGCGCGCGTGGTCGTAGACGATCAGGTCTTCGGTGGTGATCGTCTCGCCTTCGACGCGCAGCACGTCGGTGACATGCGTCACCACGCGCTTGCCGGTGATCAGCTGCTCGGTCTGGATGATGACGTCGAGCGAGTCGGCGAGGTCGCGCTTGATGTTGAGGCTGGGAACGGCCTCATAGCCTTTCGCCGTGCGTATGAGCGCTTCCATGCGGGAGAGGGCGAGCCGGGGATCATTGGCATGGACGGTGCCCATCGAGCCGCTGTGGCCGGTGTTCATCGCATTGATGAGATCGACAGCCTCTTCACCGCGCACCTCGCCGACGATGATGCGGCGCGGGCGCATACGCAGCGCGTTGCGCACCAGCTGCCGCATTGTGATTTCGCCGGTGCCCTCGGCGTTCTCGGCGCGGGTTTCCATCCGGACGACGTGAGGAAGCTGCAGCTGAAGCTCGGCGGTGTCCTCGCAGGTGACGATGCGTTCGCGCTCGTCGATGCAGGACGAGACGCAATTAAGCAGGGTGGTCTTGCCGGACCCCGTGCCGCCGGAAATCAGGATGTTGAGGCTGCAGCGGCCGATGACGGCGATAACGTCCATGGCCTCGGGACTGAGCGAGCCGGCGGCGACAAGCTGTTCGAGGGTGAGGCGTTCCTTGCGGAATTTCCGGATGGTCAGGATGGTGCCGTCGACGGCGATCGGCGGCAGCGTGACGTTGATGCGCGAGCCGTCTTTCAGGCGGGCATCGCAGATCGGCGAGGATGTATCGACGCGCCGGCCGGTTTCGTCGACCATGCGCTTGGCGATGCGCTGCAAGGCGTCTTCGCTGCGAAAGCGAATATCGCTCTGCACCATGGAGCCGGCGATTTCGAGGTGAATAGCGCCGGTGCCGTTGACCATGATTTCGGAGATATCGTCACGCGCCAACAGGGGCTCCAACGGCCCGAAGCCGCACATCTCGGCGGTCAAATCGTTGATCAGCCATTCGCGATCCGCCGCTTTGAGAAAGCCGGCCTGGGGGTCGGCCTGCAGGGTCTGACGGATGGCGTTGTTGACCTCGGCGCGGAAGGCATCCGAGGAAAGCGCCGCCGGATCGGCCGGGCCGAAGGTATCGGCCGCCCGGAACAGGGTGTCGGCGGTGCGGTTGCGGACGGCATCGAGGCGTTCGCGATCCTCGGCCCGGATGGTGGAAACCGGCGCGAGCTGGACGACCTCGGGCCTCTGCGCGGGGGCGGCCGGGGTGTCCGGGAGTTTGGTCTTGCTACCGAAGAGAGCCATGGCGCCGGTCACTTCCTGAAGGGGGACAGCAGGCGGGTGGGAAGGTCGCGCAGGGCGGCCAGCGGCCCGCTGCGCGCCGAGGCGGCGGCAAGAGGGGTCACGGCGGCCGGATCGCCGGGGGCAATGCGGGCGAAGACGGCGCGGAGAGCGCCGGCAGCGGCGCTGTCCGGCGCGCTGGCGGCGACAAGGGTGCCCTCGGCTTCCGCCTCGGCGAAGGTCTTCGGCTCGGCTGGAACCGTCACAATGGCGCTCGGGCTGACATTCAGGGCGCGCGCCACCTCTGTGACAGACCAGTCCTGTTCCGCGCGTCCCGCCTGCCCGGCCTGGTTGAGGACCAGAACGGGTTCGGGACCGTCGGCGGCGCGGATCTCGCGCAGGATGGCGCTAGCACTGGGTATCGCGACAAAATCGGGTGTCGCGACGAGGACCAGGTGATCGGCCCTGGCGAGCGCCGAAAGGGTATCGGGTCCGAGCAGCCAGCCCGGAAAGTCCGTCACGACCGTGCGGGCGGATTTGCGGGCAGTGTTGAGAAGGTTGGGAATGCCCCGCCGATCGACGCCGGCGCCATAGTCGCTCTCGGCGCTGGCAATGCCGAGGTTCGGCGAGAGCGGCGTGCTCATTGTGATTTTGTCGAGCATTTCGTTATCCAGCTCGAAGGGCTGGTAGAGCATGCGCGACAGGTCGGGGTCGGGCTCCAGGCCAAGAAGGGCCGGCAGCGACGACATCGGCACGGACATATCAAGAAGCAGGCTGGAGCCGGCGCGTGCCCCGAGCCATGCGAGGTTGGCCGCGATGGTGGTCGCTCCGACACCGCCGCGTGCGCCGATGACGAGCGTGACGGCGCCGATCGCGCCGTCGCTCTCGCGGCGCGACAGGACGTGATCGCCGATGGAGCGGATGAGGTCAGCCGGCGAGAAGGGAGCGACGAGATAGTCCGCCGCTCCCTCGCGCTTCAGCCGGCGATAGAGCGAAATATCGTTGTGGTGGCCGATGACGAAGACCTGGGTGGCCTCGCCGCAATGGGGCGCGAGAAGCGCCAGCTCGACCATCAGCTGATCGGCGCCCTGGCCGGGCTGCATCTCGATCGCGACAATGTCGGGAACGGCGCCCAACTGCTGGATGGCGCGAATGAGGCCGGGCACGCCGTCCTCTCCGAGGCGGCTGGTGACGCGCGACATGCTCTCGTGGCGGATCGCGGCGGACAGGACGGCGCCAACCGGCGCCGTCGTATGGGCGGCCACCAGAGAGAGCCGCGGCAGGGCGCGGATACCCGGCTCGGGCATGGAAGAGGTGTTGTCGACCGCGACCAGCATCAGCGCGCTCCCGCGTCTTGCACGGAGATCGCCTCAGCGGTGTAGCCGGTGCTGGGGTCGCGGCCTTCGCGCAGGGCGCGCACGTCATTGACCCTCTTGCCGGCGTCGCCGGCGGCGGCCGTTCGCGGGCGTTCAATGTCGAGCGGGTCGAGCGCCTGAGCGGCGATGTTGGCCTGATAGGCGCAGCCGAAGTTCCAATAGGGCTCGTTCGACCACCACTCATTGTCCGCAGCGGCTTGTGAAATCTGCCCCCCTCCCCCGCCCCCGCCCGCGAGGTCGAAAGGCCATTGCCCGCATTGATGGGGCACAGCGGCGGCAAGGGCTCGGTAGGAGAGGTAGATGGGGGCGATGCTGGTGATGCCGGCGTCATCGTAAGACGCCTGGCTGATGGCCCGGGCCGGGATACCCTGGCGGACAAGCTCGTCGCGGACGGTGGACACGGTCTGGCGGGTGAGCGGATCGGCGCGCCCTGCCCCGGCGGGGACGCGGATCATGACGTTGCTCCGGCTGTCGGCCCGGTAGGCGCGCGCGAACTGCGCGACGTCATCGGCCTGCCGCCTGTCTAGCCCGCGATGTGTGGAGGGATAGACGGGCAGGCTTCGGGCTTCGTCGACCAGCTCGATAGGGTGCCGCGCATTGACGGAGGACGGGTAATAGCCGGTATCGAAACGCTGCTGGGTGCAGCCGCCGGCTGCAAGGGCGACCAGGGAGGCGGCGAGGATGTGGGTGCTGTTCATGATCGTGCCTCGGATCAGTCGACGATGAACCCGGCGTGGCCGTAGTAGCCATTCGCGACGGGAGGTCCGGCTTTCGTGGGGTTTGTGCGCGGGCCGGCGGGAGCGATGATCCGGTTGACCTGACCGAAGAACACGGCGCGCGGGTCGGGGGCGTCGGCGAAACCCTGATCGGGTCGTGTGGCCTGCCGGGCCTGCAGCGGGCGCGCGAGCATCGGCTGCACGATGATGACGAGTTCGGTTTCCTGCCGCTGATAGTCACGGGAGCGGAAGAGCGCCCCGAGGACGGGCAGATGCATGAGGCCGGGCACGCCGGTGATGGCCTGCCGGCCGCCCTGCTGGATGAGCCCGGCTGTGACAAGGGAACCGCCGGAGGGGAGTTCGACGGTGGTTTCCTGCTTGCGCAGCTTGAAGGCCGGGATGGTGACGGTGCTGTTGGTGCCGACCGGATAGGTGAGCTGGTTCTGCGTATCGACGTCGGAGACTTCGGTCGCGACGCGCAGGGAAATGTTGCCGGAAGACAGCACGGTCGGGGCGAAGGTCAGCGACACGCCGAACTTCTTGTATTCGATGCTGGGTTGGCACGAATTGTCGTTGGTACAGGTGGCGCCGGTCGGGATCGGCACCTCGCCGCCGACGAGGAAGTTGGCGGTTTCGCCGGAAATGGCTGTCAGGACGGGTTCGGCCAGCGTGCGGGCGACGCCCACTTGCTCCATGGCCTGGACGGACAGGGTGCCATCGGAGCCGGAAATCACCCCGGCAGTCGAGGACAGCGCCTGGCCGGCAACGCCGAAGGGGTTGGACATGACCCCGCCAAGCACGACGTCGCCGATTTCCCAGGTGCCGGCCGCGTTGACGCCGAGTTGCTTGAGCACGTTGCGCTGCACCTCGGCGACCGTGACTTTCAGCATGACCTGTTCGCTGGCGCTGATGGTCATGGCATTGACGACGCGCTCGGCGGTGCCGACGAAGCCCTGCGCGATATCCATGGCCTTGGTGGCGACGGCGGCGCTGGGCACCTCGCCGGAGAGCACGACGGAATCGGCGGACATGCGGACCGAGATCGAGGCGCCCGGGAGCGCGGCCGCGAGGATGCTGCGCAGGCTGCCGACATCGCGTGCGACGCGCACCTCCACTTCCGCGATCTGGGAGCCGTCTTCGCTGCTGATGAGAATGGTGGTGGCGCCGGGGCCAATGCCGGTGATGTAGATCTGTCGATCGGTCTGCACGGTGGCCGTCGCCACCTTGGGATCGGCGACATAGGCATCGGCCGCCGCGCGGGGAACTGTGAAGACGGAGGAGCGGCCAAGCCCGACATCGAGGGTCTTGCGGATGATGCCCGGCGCGGGCGCGGTCTGGGTGGCCCCGGATTGGTTGAACGCGGTGTTGAAATCGGGTGCGACGAAGCCCGGATTTGCGCGCGCCGGCTGGGTCTGCTGGGCAGCCGCCGTGCCGAGCGATCCGAGCAACAGGGACATGATCGTTACGAGCGACGTGGCGCACCGCGCACGGGAGGGAGCCATCTGCGATTCCTCGGCTTCACTGCTTACGGGCGATGCCGTAGCGGACGGTCATCATCTGAAGGTTGGTGCCGGCAGAGGCGTCGCCGGCTTCGCCGCGCGGTCGCAGGGCGAGCTTGATGGTGCCGACGGCGGCGCCAGCGATCCGCTCGGCCTGTGCCGGGTCGAGTTCGAGCGTGACGGTCTCGCCAGTGACCGGCGTCCCGCCCATGGCGTCGGTGCCGAGATGAGGGCCGACCGCGAGGACGCGGATATTGCGCATGAGCGTGGTGGCTGACTTCGCACTGCCGGCGGCGGCCGCCTCAATGGCGAGCACGTCGACATGGTCGCCCGGCATGATGAAATTGCCGGCGGAGCGGCTACCGCGCGCGTCGATGTCGACGGCGACGGCGCGCTTGCCGTCCGGCAGGCCGAAGGCGAGAAGGCTCCCGGTCCCCTTTGCGAGGCGCTGGAGGCTGATCGCCTCGCCGGCCAGCAGGCCCTGGCGCGCGACGCTGCCAACGATATCGGCCTCGATCCTGGCCGCGTCGTCCGCCGATCTGTGAAGGATGGCGGTCGCCGGATGCGAGCCCTCGACGGTCTTCACCCAGCGAACATCGCTGGCGGCGAGCTTCGCGCCGATGGGAAGATCCCGCGCGGCGACGAGAAGGTCGACGGTAGCCGGACCTTCGACGCGGCCCGTGGGAGCCGGTTGCACCGCGACCGCTGGCGTGGGGGCGGGCTGAACGGAGGCGAGGACCGCATAGGCGGCGACGCCGGAGAGCAACGAGGCGCCGAAGACGCCGATGCGCTTGATGTTCACGCAGCACCTCTAATTCAACTGAGCCAGGTGGCGGCGATGGCCGCGAGAGCGAGCGGCACGCCGAAGGGAACGCGCGCCTTGCGGATGCTCACGGCGCCGAGGGTGACGTCATCGACCCACACAATGCCGGTAAGCGGCATCGCGAACGGGAACTGACGCGACATCGCCAGGGCGACGATGAAAGCGATAAGCGCCACCAGAAAGATCAGCAGCCAGGCGACGAAGACAAAGAACGGATGGCCGAAGCCGAGCCACAATCCGATCGCGCCGGCGAATTTCACGTCCCCTCCCCCCAGCGGCAGGCTGGAGGTCAGGGCGCCAAAGAGCGCGACGGCGAACAGCGCGCCGAACAGCCCGGCGCCCGTGGCGAGATGGACAAGCGTGTCTTCAAGAGAGAGCTGCCGAAGCGGCGCGCAGATGATGAAGGCGCCGATGATGAGAAAAACGACACGGTTCGGCAGGCGTAGCGACCGAACATCAATCACGAGAGCGACGAGCAGAAGGCCGGTAAAGACTACCTTGGGAATAAGATCGACCATGTGAAGCGCTCGATTGTGAAGTCGGAATAATCGGGAGCGTGCGGGCTTACGGTTTGTAGGACAGCGACTCCCGTGACGTGGCGATGTCCTGCGCCGCCTCATTCAGCGGCTGGTCGTAACGGCCGGCGATCATGCTGATGGCAGCGGCGGTGAACAGGACGACGGCGATGATCACCAGGCCGTATTCCATAGTGGCCGCGCCGGCTTCGTCCCTGAGAAGTCGTCGGACATAGGCGGGAAGGTCAGTCATCTCGCGCTCCGGTCATCTCGCGTTCCTGGGAGAGCGTTGCCGGGTCCACATGGACCCGGCTCCGCGTTCGATAGGGATTGATGTCGGCGTAGGTGGCGTCAGCTGCCGGCCTTGGCGCTGGTCTGCGCGGCCGTCAGCGTGGTGCCGACGTCGGTGAAGAGCGCGGTGACCTGGTCCTTGAAGGCACCGGCGGCGCCGGTGACGGCGGCGACGACGCCGAGGGTGATCAGGCCGTATTCGACAGTGGCCGCACCGGACTCGTCGCCGAGGACCTTCTTGGCGCCGTTGATGACATTCTTCATTCTCGTCTCCTGTATAGGTGGGTGTTTCGCCTGTTCTTATCAGGCGTATTCATGCCTACTCGTGAGACGTTGGACGGGTCAACGCATCGGCATAGGCTATACAGGTTCGGAATGCTGATTTTCTGGGATAGTCGATTTGTAGCTCGTCTAGCCTATACGGCGATGTCGGCTAGACGGTCGCCGTATCAGTCGGATTTTAACAATCGGAGGTCACTGACGTGAGGAAATATGCAGTCTTGATGTTGTGGGCGGCGCTGGGTGCGGTGCCGGCGGCAGCGCAGTCCACGAGCCCGGCAGCGCCGGCGGCGCTCGACGGAAAGGTGGAGATCCCGGTCGACGAGGCCCGGGTGTTCGCGGTGCCATCAGGGGTTTCCACCGTGGTCATCGGAAACCCCGGGATCACGGATGTTGTGTTCACGGTCGATCGGCAGGGCGCGATTTTTACCGGCCGGAGCTTCGGCGCGACCAACGTGCTGTTTCTGACGGAATCGGGCGACACCGTGAAAAGCGCCCAGGTGCGCGTCGTACGCGCTCCCGGCCTCCTGACGGTGACGCATGGCGACAAGCGCGCGACCTTCGCGTGCGATCCGCGCTGCGCGCCGACGCAATCAATCGGCGATGCGCCGGAGGTGACGATACCGATCGGCGCACAGTTGCAGGAGCGGACCAATACCGCGGCCGCTGCGAGGTGATGCAATGGCAATGCACGCTGTCGCGCGCCTGAAGCGCGAGGAATCCGGGTCGATGCTCGTCGAGTTCGGCCTGCTCTTTATTCCCCTGGTCGTCGTGATCGTCGGCATCATCGAAATCGGCCTGGTCCTGCTGGCTCAACAGGTCCTGCAGTCGAACACGTCCAATGCCGTGCGCGTGATCGAGCGCGGCGAGGCTTTGGGATTATCGGCGGAGGACGCGCGGTCTCTGGCGCGCCAGGCCATCTGCTCGGGCACATTGGTCCTGGTCGGTGAAGCGGCGTGCAATGCGTCCCTCAAGCTCGATGTGCGGATCATCGACGGATCGCCGGTCCCATCCATGTTCGATGACGAGGGCGCGATCGACGATGACGCTTTCGCAGCCGGGAACGGGGTCGCCGGCAATGCCATGCTCGTGCGGGCCGTCCTGGCGCTGCCCTCGCTGACCGGCTTCCTGCCGGACCTGATCACCGGCCACGGCGGCCAGCGGATCGTCGCCGCACAGGCCGTTTTCCGGATTGATCCCTACGCAAGCGCGCTGTGAGCAACCATGATGATATATCTCAGAGAATTCTGTTCGGACGAGCGCGGCGTCGGCACGGTCGAATTCGCCCTCATGCTGCCGGTTCTCATGCTGGTGTTCGTCGGCGGCAACTTCCTGACCGAAACGGTGATGGTGCAGAACAAGGTCGCCCGCGCCGCGAACGCGCTGGCGCGCCTTGCCTCCATGGACGCGACCATCGACGATGATCGCTGGAACAGCTATCGGGCTTTGACCGCGACCATGCTGGAGCCCCTGGAGGGCACCCCGACCGTGGTGCTCAGCAGCGTGGGAAATGCGGGGGACGGGCTAAAGGTGCGCTGGAGCGACAGTTCCGGCGCGGCACTGGTCCGGGGCGCTGCCTTCGCCTTCCCGGCGGCCGCAGCCGCCTATGCCAGCTCGGACAAGAATGTGCTGGTGGCAAAGGTCACGCTCCCGCACAGCTCTCTCCTGGCGCGGATATGGAACGCCCTCCCCTGGGCGCCCTTCACCTTCACGCAGGATCAGACCTATAGCGACGTGGCCTATGCCCTCCCCCTGCAAAAGAGCGGCGCCGGGACGGACCTGTGGACGCGCCGCAGCACCGGCGGCGTAACCCTGTTCTGACGCGCGCGATGGCGCGTCACCTTATCCAGAGGAAATGCGCTGCCGTGGCCGGGATGCTTCTGAGAAAACATCCCGGCACACGGGCTATATTTCCCGACGCGGCACGCAATAGTGCGCGACAATCCTGGCGCGGGCTTCACGGCCTGCCCCGCCCCGGTGTGACATATTAACATCATATACATCTTATTCTAGCACGGCGACGAGCGCCCTGGCCTTCTCGGTGAGTGAATAGACATACACGCGACCCCGCCCGCCATCGTGTAGATTGGTCCTGTAGGTCAGGAACCCACGATCTTCGAGCGCCTTCACAATCTCGACCACGACATTCCGGGGCGCCTTCACCCTCTCGCACAGCTTTGTCACAGTCACGGACTCGCCGGCCAGATGCATCGTGTAGATGCAGGACATCAACCCGGCCTGCTTTAGACGCCGACTCGCCGTCTCTCCCGGCCGCCGATCTTCCATGATGAGATTGAGTAATCTCATCATGTACGTTCTCGACAGGTGGCGCGTATCCGCCGTCTGGGGGATTGGCATGCGAATCTCCTATGCATATTATCAGCCGTAAATCGGTCGAAGAACGGGAGCCCCCTGTTCAGAAACCAAAGGCGATCGGCGCGAAAGTCAGTCGGTGGGTGATGTCTTGTTGCTCTCCAGCAAGGTACGGGCCGCGCGAAGCGGGCCGCTGCGCAAGAGGTGACGCAAGCTAATCGGCCGGACGGCGGTACCTTGGCAAGGTGTAATTTGGTTGTGGTCATGCAGATTACGTTCTTTAGAAAAGTTTCAACGTTCCGAGATCACGCACATCTGACTGGAGTGCGTTAAATGGTCGCTTGCAGCGCTAGCACGACAGCACAGCCTCGCGGCCGTACCAGTCATCCGATAGAAATTTACTATCACCCCGAGATTCCGGCGCGCCCTCAACATTCGGGCGTGGCTCTGCGGCCGGCACGAGTGCCGGGCTCCATTCTGCCTCCCTTGATGCCGGCGGCGGGTGTCGCGGCCGTCTACGCGGCGCATGGTGGCCGCGAGCGCCGGCCGCTGACGGTCGAGGACGTGGTCGCGATGACGACGCTTTATTACGGGCTGAGCCGGGCCGCGCTCGTCGGATCGAGCGCCGTCACGCGCCGGGTCACGGATGACGCTCTCGTGCCCTTCCGCTATGTCGCGCTGACCCTGGCCGTGCGGCTGACGAAAGAGACCGCCAAGACCATCGCGGCGGCGATTGGCCGACGCGACAGCACAAGCGTGTATATGGCTTATCGGTACATCAAGGATAAGCGTCGGGCGAATGAACGGTGGCATGATGATCTTCTGTTGCTGACCACGATACTGAGCGATCTTTTTGAAGTCACGCCGTCCGGTCGTCTGGGCGTTTAGCAGCAGGAGTGAGACATGGCGTTCCATGTACGTTGCGAGAAAACCGATCGTGTGGTGCGACGCCTGTCGCGGGAAATGGGCATGGGGCTCACGGACGTGGTCCGGGAGTCCGCCCGTTTCATGCTGGAAAGCCGCGTCAAGGCGCTGCCGCTGAAGCAGCGCTTGCAGGCGCTTCAATCCGAGATTGATGGGCCACGCCTCACCGGGCATGTACCGGTCGGCACGTCCGCCTCGTCGCTCTATGTGCCGGGCGTGACGTTCGCGACCATCCTCGCGAGCGAGCCGTGCTCGGATGATCTTTGCGCGGCCATAGAGGCCGCCGCGCGCGTGTACACGTCCAGCAGCGCGGCCTATCGAGGCGCGGTGTTGCTCATGGAGCGGACAGGCATCGAGCCGGGCCATGCGCGCCACAAGGTTGACGCGATGATCACGCTGGCCGGCATCCGCTCCCTGCCGGCGAGCGACCGGGTCGAGGATCAGGCCCTCGTCATCGCGCGCGATTGGCGCGCGGCGGGCAATAATTGCCCGCCCGACCATTTCAGCCTGATGGACCGGGCGTATTGCGCCACCATGCGCGTGAGCCCGGTGATCCTCTACCCGCCCTCGCATCAGAACTGATAGGCCAGGCCGGCGCGCACGTCGTAGAGCGAGGGATCGAGCGTGACGCTCATCCCGCTGGTGTAGTCGATGATTTCGGCGTCGCCACCCTCGAAGGTGTAGTTGCCTTCGATGCGCAGTATCCAGTTCGGATCGAGCTTCACATCGACACCGGCGCCGAGCTGGAGGGCGCTGCGATAGCCGTCCTTCACCGTGTAGGCGGTGCCGGCCAGCTCGCCGAGATTCGCGAAGCGGATATCGGTCAAGGCCCACGCGGCACGAACATAAATGAGCGTGTTGTCCTGGGCGGCAAAGCCGGCGCGCACGGCCAGGCCAAGCTGCCAGTCGAGGTCGGCGGGGATCGCGCCGCCGAGGCGCTGGCCGAGATAGGTGAATGTCCCTTCCGCGCCGATGACGTAGGAATCGATCTGATAATTGTAGCCGGCATAGCCGCCGATCGTCGCGCCGCTATCGGCGAGCGAGGTATGGGCGGCGAAATCGAAGGGGGCGACGCTCAAGTTCTGTGAAGCGCTCGCGCCGGCGTAGCCGGCGGCGATGCCGATATAGGAGCCGGTCCAATTGGACGGCGCGGCCGAATAGTCGGCGCCCCACATGTCATTGAACGCCGATCCGGTGCTCTGGGCGAAGGCGGGCGCGGCCACGGTAGACAATGCCAGCCCGGCCAGCGTGGCGACTATGAGTTTCATCGCAGATGTCCCTACTATCGGTGTTTCTGCCGTTTGGCAGTCCATAGGGAACGTGCGGAAGTCGTCGCATAGAGGCAAGAAATCGGGGAGGCTATACAGTAAGTTGCCGCCAACATCGCCGTTTTCTGCGGGACTTATGTTGAGAGTCGATCTAGACATGGGCGCAACAGGAAACGGCCCCGCGTGAGCGGGGCCGTTTTTTCTCTTCGCTTGCCTGGGAGGCCGCTGCTAAGCGGCCTCCTCCGTTGCGGCGGACTGGTAGCCGTGGAGATAGCCGGCGGCCCGTTCGGCGTGCGCGGCCGCTGTGAAAATGGCGCGCTTGTCTTCCTTCAGCACCTTCAGCCAATGCGCCACATAGGAGGCGTGATCCTCGCGCGGCTCCAGAGCGATATCGAGGTCGGCCGCGAGGAAGGCCGCGCCGATCTCGGCGACCAGTTCCTCGGCCGCGTATCCGGCATCGCCCCAGCGCTTCGCCTCAAAGTTGCGATTGAGACGCGGCTTTGCGCCGCTCCAGTGCACCAGTTCGTGCAGAAGGGTGGTGGCGTAGCTCTCGGCGTCGATGAACGCCTCAAAGGCCGGCATCTGGATAAGATCAATCGCGGGGCTGTAGAACGCCTTGGAACCGCCATGGCGCAACAGGGCGCCGGTGTTCGCGACAAAGCTATCAGCGGCCACATAGCGGCCAGCTGGCGGGACGTTCAGGACGGGCGCGGCGGTGTAGTGCTCGGGAAGTCCGTCGATCTGGTCGGCGTTGAACACGTTATAAGTCTTGAGGAAGGGAATGCGGGTTTCCACCTCCTCGCCGTCATTGTTGACTTCGTTGCGCTCGATGGCGCCGGCATAGACGACGACGCATGAGCGTTCGCCCTTGCGCACCTGGGCGCCGAGTTCCTGGGCCTGCCGATAGGTCATCCAGTAGTTGGACGAAAAGCCCCTCGCCTGCGCTTCGATCCAGAGAAGAAGGGTGTTGATGCCGGAATAGGGCACGCCGTTGTGGCGCAGGGGTCGCGGGGTGCTGCCCACCTTCCACGGCATCGACCACGGGCGGGTGCCGGCTTCAAGGTGCGCGATAATGGCATTGGTGACGGTCTGATAGATGTCCGTCCGGGTTTCGGTGGTGAGCTTTGCCTTTGCCATCTGTCTTCCCCTTTTTCGCTGCGAAGCAGGCTGCGTCCTGCTTCCTGAGGGTCGCGGAGACCGGGGGAGTTGGGGGGCAAGGGGGATGATGACGGGGGGACCGCCCACCCGGAGGGCGGCGTGTTTACGCGCCGGCATGGCAGGCCCCTCGCGGCCGAATGCTGGGGGGTGGCGTCATCGCCCTTGCTGGGGATGAGGGGGGCAGCGCCCCCTGGCCCCACCCTGCACGAAGGGATTGGCGCGCCCTGGCGGGCTCAACATGGTCTTGGGCAAGGGATCGTTACCCGAGAGGGCCGAGACGCCGGCGCAGCTGGCGGCTCGGTGCGCCTGGCGCATAGAGCCCGGTCACGCCGCGATGCGGCGGGAGGACCGCACCTGCTGGGGCATCGGGCGAGGCTCCTGGACCGCTCGGCGCGGTTCATCGAGGCCGCCACCGGGCTTGTGTTGCTGGCCGTGGCCTTGAGAGAGTTATGGCTGCGCTGATCGCGCGGCTTGCGGTCGACGGACGAGTTCAGCTAGAAGCGGACACAAGGGGTTATTCGCGATTACCCCGTGAGGCGACAGCCCAAAGATCGCGTCCATGTTCCCTGACAAATGGGATGGACGCTCATGCCGTCAAACACTGAAATCACCGTTTCCCAGCTCTCCCGCCTTATCGGTCTACCAAGCGCGCCCGCTATCATCGACGTGCGTATGAGAGAGGACATCGACGCGGACCCGCGCCGGCTGCCGGCGGCAAGCCGGTACGAGGCGCAGGCTGTGCCGGCCTGGGCCTCGCAGTTCGCCGGCCGTGAGGTCGTTGTGGTTTGCCAGAAGGGCGGCAAGCTGGCGCAGGGCACGGCGGCATGGCTCCGCCAATCGGGCGTCCGGGCCGAAACGCTCGAAGGCGGCTTCGAGGCGTGGCGTGCCGCTGGAGGACTGCTCGTCAAAACTGACAGGCTGCCCGTGCCGGACGCGGCTGGACGAACCCTCTGGGTCACACGCGCGCGCCCGAAGGTCGACCGTATCGCCTGCCCGTGGTTGATCCGGCGGTTCGTCGATCCGTCGGCCGTATTCCTCTTCGTCGGCGCCTCCGAGGTTGCCGCCGTTGCCGATCAATTCGATGCGACCCCCTTCGACATTGATGGTGTGTTCTGGAGCCACCGTGGCGATCGCTGCAGCTTCGACACCATGATCGAAGAGTTTGGCCTCTCCTGCACGCCGCTGGAGCGGCTGGCAGACATTGTGCGCGCCGCCGACACGGACAGGCTCGACCTCGTTCCGCAGGCGGCCGGCTTCCTTGCCGCCTCCCTGGGACTGTCGCGCATGTTTCGCGACGACCTCGAACAACTCGACGCCGGCATGACGCTCTATGACGCCTTCTACCGCTGGTGCCGCGACGCGACCGAGGAAACGCATAACTGGCCATCGCGCTCGAACCCGGCGTGAGGGAGGCGACCATGTCGACATCCACCACTGATATGGCGGCTTCCGCGAGCGACCCCGCCGCCCCAACCTTCCGCGAAGCCACCAAGGTGTGGGCGCGCATCGGCCTGCTCAGCTTCGGCGGCCCGGCCGGTCAAATCGCCCTGATGCACAAGGAACTGGTCGAGGACCGCCGCTGGATCGGCGAGCAGCGCTTTCTGCACGCCCTCAACTACTGCATGGTGCTGCCCGGCCCGGAAGCCCAGCAGCTCGCCACGTATATTGGCTGGTTGATGCACCGGACCCTGGGCGGCCTCGTTGCCGGCGTGCTCTTCATCCTGCCGGGCGCGCTGGTCATGTTTGGCTTGAGCGTCCTGTATGTCGCCTACCGACACGTGCCGCTGATCGAGGCCATGTTCTTCGGCGTCAAGGCGGCGGTCCTCGCGGTCGTCGTGGAGGCCGTTCTGCGCATCGGCAGGCGGGCGCTGAAAAACCGCGTGATGATCGGCATCGCGGTGGCCGCCTTCCTCGGCATTTACCTGCTGCGCATACCGTTTCCGATCATCATTCTCGCCGCCGGACTTGTTGGCTGGCTCGGGAGCCGGCACGCCCCAGCGGTCTTTGCCGGCGGCGGACATGGCGGGAAAAGCCAACCCGCCGACACCCATGGTGTAATCGATCGCATGTTCGAGCGCGGCCAGCTGGCACATGCCGTCCCCTCGACGCGACGCGCCATCCGCGTCGTGAGCCTGTGGCTTGCCATCTGGCTCGCCCCGGTGCTGCTCCTGTGGCTGGCGACCGGCGGTTCCAGCCTGTGGACGCAGCTCGGCACCTTCTTCGCGACCATGGGCGTCGTGACCTTCGGCGGGGCCTATGCGGTGTTGACCTATGTGGCGCAGGCAGCGGTCGACAGCTTCGGCTGGCTGGCGCCGGGCGAGATGGTCGATGGCCTCGGGCTCGCCGAGACCACGCCGGGCCCGCTGATTCTGGTTCTGCAGTTCGTCGGTTTTCTCGCCGCCTACCGGGCGCCGGGCACGCTCGATCCGCTGCTAGCGGGAGGGCTTGGCGCCCTGCTGACCACATGGGTGGTGTTCGCGCCGTCCTTTCTGTTCATCTTCGCCGGCGCGCCCTATGCCGAAGCTCTACGCGGGAACCGGGCGGTTTCGGCGGCGTTGTCGGCCATCACCGCCGCTGTCGTCGGCGTCGTCATGAACCTCGCCCTATGGTTCGCTCTTCACGTGGTGTTTCGGGACGTGTGGGCTTTCGATCTCTTCGGCGTCGGACCAGAGCTCCCCGTGCTGTCCTCCATCGACTGGCGTGCAGCTCTGCTGGCTGCCGCCGCTATGGTCGCCATGCTCCGCTACAAGGTTGGCATGATTCCGGCACTCGCGGGATGCGCGGCCGGGGGCATTGCGCTCCAGATGCTGCCGTCTTGACGCTATGAGGACAATTGAGACGAGACTTCACCTCCCGAAGCCTGGATAACGAGCTCGGGAGCCTCCGTCTCAGAACCCTCGCACCACCAGGCGACCGGCGCAAAAGTATGGAAAGTCAGTGCCGCTGCTTGAATGGCGCCCGGTACGGTGCTGAAGCGCGCGAAGTGACGCATTGCCGGGACGCCGCACAGACTTTCAGCGATGGCGAGGTCGCAGATGATGAACAGCGCAAGCGCGCCGAGACCGACGACCAACGCCTCTGGCACCAACCAGAGAGGGGACAGGCGCGGCATCACCTTCGACACAGCGACGATAGAAGCGATAAGGAACATGGCGGCCTCGGTCACTGCGCCCGTATGGGGCCCGAGGGCCGCGTCGAGATAGGTCGCCCGGAGCGGCCCGCTCACGAGATACACCGCGAACAAGACACCGAAATGCCAAGCAGCGGCGAGGCTGATTCGAGCCGTTTTCATGTCTGCCTCGCCGGCAGGAGCAGCATCCGCCCGTAGCCCGCGGCGAAGAGCAGATAGGCCATGGCCCAGGCGAGCCCGGCGCAAGCAAGTCCATGCGTCATCCACCCTCCGACATAGGGAACGACGACACGGGCAGCCGAGCCGACAAGGACGAGGGCGAATATAGCGACCTCAAGCCGTCCGGCGACAAGTGGCCGACCCGAATGGCCGCGGCTGGCGCGCGTCATCACCGCGAGGGTCATGGCGCCGAAAGTGCCAACTGTCCACAGATGCACGGCTGCGACGGGATCAATAAGGGCGGGTGCAACGATCGAGACGGCAACCGCGATGAAACCGAGGGGGATCGTAGCGAAGCCGATATGAAGGACGAGCAGCAGCGGCTCGGACCGGGTGGCGAGACCTTTCCAGCGGCCAATTCGGATCGCGGCGAGCACACCGCCGAACCCGAGCAGGACCGCAGTGCCGCGCGCCTCGGGAAAGGTGGTCCAGGCGGCCAGGCCGAGGCCGCAGACTACCATTGATGCCAAGTCGAGACGGGAGAAGGCAGCGGGAAGCTCAGTGACCTTACGAGCCGCCAGCCAATTCCGCGTGAAGGCAGGCACGATGCGCCCGCCAATCAGCAGCACGAGGACGAGCACGAGAGCGACAGCCGCACGCAGAGAGTAGTCTGCCGCCCCAACCAGCCGGGCCTCGAGATGGAAGGCGACGTCGGCCAGGCCGAGCGCCGCGACCACGGCGACAACGCGTAGGTTCCGATAGTTCCGCGCCGCCACCACCTCGCGGGCCAACACAGCCACCAAGGAAATCGGAAAGGCGAGGTCAACCACCATCGCCGCATCGGCTCCAAGCAGCGCGGAAGTGGAGACCGCCATTCGTCCAGCGAGCCAAAGAAGCACGAGTATGAGCAATTCGCGCCCGGCCACTGGCGAGCGCCCCGTCCAGTTACTAACGGCTGTCAGGGAGAAACCAGCAATGATCGCCATAACCCCGCCGAACAGCATGGTGTGAACATGCCAGTCTCGTCCCGACAGCGCGGTCGGGATCTCCAACCCACCGAGATATACAGGGATCCAGGCGAGCACCGAACCGGCCATGGCCAGCGCGCCGAGCAAAAAGAACGGCCGAAAGCCGCCGGAGAGCCAGTAAGGCGTGGTCATTTGGCTGTGCCCGCTGGGATGGGAGCGCGCTGCGCGATCAGAGCTCGCCGAAGAGCGCAGTGAACTTCTTGTTCGCCGCCCCGCTGGTCTTGACGGCCTTGGCAGCATCGAGATTCACCGGGTCGCCGACGACGACCAGACCCACCATGCCCATAGCGATGTGGGGCTTGCACTTCACGCCATAGACGCCAGGCTGGGTGAAGGTGACGGTGATGTCCTGGCCCATCTTGCCTTCGAAGGACTGGGCGCCATCGGGAATCATGCCCTTGATGGTCTCGGCATTGTGCCCCGGGTCGGTCGCCTTGAACGTCACTGTGTCGCCGGGCGCGAGCTTGATCAGGTCGGGTTCGAACACCATTGCCCCTTTCGCTCCCTTGTTGAGCATCTTCACCTCGTGGTCGGCGGCCATGGCGGTCGTTCCGACCAGCGTCACGGCAGTGATCAGGGCGAGGGCGAAGCTCTTGGTCTTCATGATCGTTCTCCGAAGCGGACCACTGCGGCCCGTTGCGGAGGTTCTAGCTCCGCAACGCCGCGGCAACGTTGTGCCAGCGCAAACTAGTGCCGCTTCACAACCCGCGTAGGCGTGCCCAATCGACCGATGTCGCCGCCAGCGTCGTGGCATAGGCCACGAGGCTCGCAAGAGAGAGCCAGGCGCCGGCGGCGATCAGCCCAGTCGATTGCAGCACATCGCCGGTGATCCGCGCGGCGACGGCGAGTTCGAGCATCACAACGGGCGCATACAGCGCCGGCACATAGCGGACCCGCGCGCCGACGATGGCGGGCAGGATGATGGGCGCATGGGCGAACACCATAGAAAGGACGAAGCCGAGCCCGATGGCATGCACCGCCGCATCATGGCCGAACGCGGAGCCCGCCGGCGGCCACCAGGCGAGCGCCAGCGCCGCGACCAACAGCCAGCCATAGCCGAGCAGCAGGCAGACCGCGCTGAAGCGCGCGGCGCCAGAACCGCGAATGGTCCATGCCGCAATGTCGTTGACGGCAAGCCAAAGCGCGAGCGCACCGAGCGAGGCCGCCATCAGCTCGGATCTGGTCCAGGGCTGGCCAGCGACCAGCGCGGCTGCGAACACTGTCACGATCGCGACGAGGAGGGCCTTCGCGGCCAGGCCGGGCTGCGTCAGCCGGGAGAGCTCGATCCGCTCCGCGGTGATGGTAAGAGTGAGGAAGCCTAGCCACGCATAGGCGACTTCGGCGACGCTCGCACCGGCGAGCCAGCGGGCGGTGCCGAGCGGCCAGAGCGCCGCGCCGAGCGTCATCACCGCAGTGAACAGGGCCGGCACCCGGCAGGCAGCGGTCGCAGTGATGGTAAAGAGGCCGAGGCCAGCCAGCAGGAAGACGGCCGCCGCCGGCCCGGTGAAGCCGAGCACGAGCAGGATGGCACCGCCAGCGGCGAGCGCGGGGACGGCCAGCGCCGCCGATCCGCCTTGCGCGACCGCCCGCTCAAGGGCGATCAGCGTGCCAAAGAAGCCGCAGATCATCAGCGCCCCGTGATGCTCGGCCGGGGTCGACAACGGCGGCACGAGACCGAGCCGCGCGAGGCCGCCGGCAAGACCGGCCACGATGGAGGCGCCCGCCGCGAGCACCAGCGCGGCGCGTAGCCGACCGGAGGCACTCATGATGCGCCCGCGAGGCGCGCGAGCCATGCCTTAGCCGCCGACAGTGGCCAGAAGGGCCTCGGCGCGAAACGGGCGCGCACGTCTGGCGAGGCGACGTCCGGCGACCACTGCGCGTCGCGCTCGACCCGCACATGTACCGTGTAATCCGACCCGAGCCGCCTGCCGACCGCCGCCGCCGCAGTCTCGGCGATCAGCCCGCCGAGCGGACAAGTCGGCGTTGTCATCATCAGACGGATCGCGATGTCGCCCGGCGCGATGTCGCAGGAGATGACGAGGCCGAGATCAACGATGTTAACACCGAGCTCAGGGTCATCGACCTCCCGCAGCGCGGCGAGTATCTCAGCTTCGATTCCGTCCTTTGCATAAGTCATCGGCATCTCCTCGCGGGCATCAGCCAGCCGCGCCGTCACTGGCGGGTCTCGCAGGGGCTGTTGGCGAGCATTTCGAGGCTGGCCGCCCCTTCCGCGGCCGCAGGGCGATCACCCGGAACATGTCAGCGAACTCGGCGATCTCTTCGGACGGAAAGTCCGAGGAGGCTTCACCGTCAATGTCTGAAAGACATGCCACGTAGCCCCGTAGCAGCCTCGCGCGCTCCCGCGCAGCGCCGAGCAGGCGGCGGCGTGCGTGCCGGGCCTCGAACTCGGCGAAGGCAGCCAGTGTCCGCTCGACCTCCTCCTGGCAGCCGCAAGACACGCCCATCTCGTGCAGCACCCGGGCGAGACGTGCGAGCAGTGCGCCGTCGGTTGTCGGAGGGTTTGCCACCGGCCTTTCCATCGTCGCCTCACAGCCCGAGCCATTCGCGCAGACGGCCCTCGCCGCGGACGAGTCGCATGCCGAGATTGGCGGGGGGGATGCCGACCGAACAGGCGCCCGCCTTGGGATCGCGGAAGAAGCCGGTCATGTAGGCCCGGTGACGCCCCTCGGCGATGCGGACACCGCAATTCTCGACCTCGGTCGCGGTTCCCGCCGCCGGATTGGTCCGGTGACGGACATAGCAGGTGCTGGTCCATTCCCAGACATTGCCCGAGAGGTCGAGCAGGCCATGCTCATTCTCACCGAACGTGCCGGTCGGCTTCGGCGCGGGGTCAATCGTCTGTTCGGCAGCGGCTTCCGCATTATAGGTGGCAATCCAGCGGCGCGAGGGGTTAGCGGGGTCGCTGATCTCAGTATAGGCGTCGTCGCGATAGCGAGAGCCGGCGGCCAGCGCCCATTCGCGGCCAGAGGGAAGCCGCCAGTTCTGACCGGTCTCGCGCGACAGCCACTGCGTATAGGCGACAGCGTCGTAGAAGCTGACGCCCACGGCCGGAAGGCTCGGGTCTCCGGTGCCATCAAGGGCCTTGCAGGCTTTCGTGGCGACGCAGCGCTCATAGTCGCCACGCGTCACCTGCCGCTTCATGATGCTGAATGGCTTCTCGACGACGATCTCGCCGATAGGGCCGTTCACCGGCCGCGTCCCTTCGATGAATTCGCCCGGCTCGCGGTAGCGCACCGAGGCCCGCTCAATATCGATCAGGCTTCTATCCTCCGGCGCCGGGGCGAAGCCCTGGAGCGCCGCCATGCCTATCAGGCTGGTGGCGGCGAGGAAGACGAGGCGGAGCTTGCGCATCTTGAGTCTCCCGGAAAGAGGGAGCGGCCCGCCCGGAATGGACAGGCCGCAGTCGGTCCGCTCACTGGCCGACGATCGGGCCGGGGGGCGCCACCTGCTTCATCAAGTCCTCGTTCCAATCGCCCTCGACCTTCACATGAGCGGTGGCCCCGAGCTCGGCTGCTTCTATGAGGTTGTGGTTCACATAGGCGTAGATGCCCGGCTGCATGAACTTGTAGGTCGCCACCGCCGCGCTGCCGCCGGCCACGAACCAGGTTTCGAGGTCCCTGGCGGGCGGATTGTGGAACTTGCCGCGCTCCCAGACATAGTCGCCGTGCCCGCCGATCAGGTGAGGACGGGTGTCGCGGTTGGCCGAGCTGTGAATGAACAGAACAGTCTCCCCGACCTTCGCCTTCATGGCGTTCTCGCCAGTTAGCGCGCCCTTGCGCCCGTTGAAGACGACATGGGTAGGGATGAGGCCCTTCATCACCTCCATGGTATCGCCATAAGCCTCGCCGGGCGTCTCGTAGTCGACATACTTCCCTTTGTCGTCCTTTGGGATGTAAAGGTCGAACTCGCCAATCGTGTAGGCACGATCATATTTGATCGGTTTGCCCGCCTCGTCCCTCAGGCCTTCGCGCGGTAGCACTAAGATGGTGCCGCTCATGCCGCTGACCACATGCCAGGGAATCATGCCCGGAGGGGCGCAGTGATAGACGAAGGCGCCGGCGCGGGTCGCCTTGAAGCGGAGCGTCGCCTGCTCGCCGGGGTTTACCAGAGTCAGTTGCGCGCCGCCCAGCGCGCCCGTCGCGCTGTGAAAATCGACGTTGTGCGGCATGGTGTTGGTTTCGGGATTGATCAGGGTCAGTTGAACGTAGTCGCCCTCATGGACGACCATGGTGGGACCCGGCATCGAACCGTCGAAGGTCATCGCCTGGAAGGTCACGCCCTCATCGACGGTGATCTTCTTCTCCTCGATCTTCATCGTAAATTCGACAACCTTCGGCCCCTCAGCATCCATCTGTTGATGTTGCATTACGGCGGGAGGCGGAACCAGCTCTGCCTTGACGTGCCGCAGGCCGACGGTCTGGTCGGGTTGGTCAATAGTCTTGATGCTCGGGTCAAACTCCTCTTCGGCGAGTGCCGGCATGGCCAGCACAAGGGCGACAGCAGCTGCGCCGAGCAATGCGGTGCGACGAGTGAACATATCCGCGACTCCTGAATGAGACTGGTTGGGCTTGACGTTGTCGGGAATAGACGCCCGTTCCGCTCGAGCCTTTTTGCTGAAAGGCAAACTCGGATCATGTTGTCGGAGAAAGACGAGCCCGAGAGAGTCACTGCGGTCGCGGACCGTCGGTTGTCTGCGACGCCCCGTCCGGACTAATGTCGCGGCGAAACAAGGACATTGCCATGCCCATGAAGAAGCTCGACCGCTCGCTGATCCGGGATCTGAGCATCTTCCAATCCATGTCGGAGGATGACCTCGACGCGGTCCTGGCCATGGCTTCGATCCGGCCGTTGCCAGAGGGAAGAGCCGCTTTCTCGCAGGGGGAGACCGCCAATGAGTTTTTCGCGCTACTACATGGCCGCCTGAAGGTCCTGCAGACCACACCTGACGGCCAGCAGGTTGTCGTGCGGCACGTCAGTCCGGGGGACATTTTCGGCATCGCCCGCGCCATGCGCCGTCCCGACTTCCCAGCTACCGCCATCGCCGTCGTTGAAAGTTTGGCTCTCGCCTGGCCATCGAGCCAGTGGGAAGCCTTCATCGCGCGCAGCCCAGTGCTTGCCATGAACGCGTTGCAGACCGTTGGGCAGCGCCTTCAGGACGCCCACACGCGGATCCGCGAACTCTCGACCGAGGAAGTCGAGCGCCGCGTCGCGCACGCGCTGCTCCGGCTGGTTCGGCAGGCAGGTCGGAAGACAGAGGAAGGCATCCTCATAGACTTCCCGGTCACGCGGCAGGATCTCGCCGAGATGACCGGCACCACACTCCACACGGTCAGCCGGGTGATGACGGGCTGGGAGTCCAAGGGGCTGGTGGCCAGCGGCCGCAAGAAGGTTGTAGTCAAGGACGCGCACGGGCTTCACGTGCTGGCGGAAAAGCCGGAGTGACAGTGAGTTTGTTCGGGAACAACGTTGGGGTGCCGCAGGCCCGCTAGGGCTCTCCCGCGCAGTTTTGCGAAGGAGAGAACATGTCCCTGATCACCGAAGCGACCATCACCGCCAAACCCACCAACCCGACCGTCGCCGATCCGATCGTCCTCGACGTGCGCCCTCTCGCGAGGCAACACCGTCATCTTCTTGTTTTCCGCCAGTACGAGCTCCTGGCGCCCGGTGAGGCCTTCGAACTGGTGAACGATCACGATCCGCTCGGCCTCCTGCATCAGTTCCGTCAGATCGTGCCCGGCCTCTTCACCTGGGACTATCTCCGGCCGGGGCCTGACGAGTGGCGCGTGCTGATCGGCCGGACGCAGGCGTCGGCATCGGCTGACACCCACATCCATGACGAGGGCTGCACCTGTGGCTCCTCCAGCGGCGGCTGCGGCTGACGATTTGGACCACTCGCTGCTTTCGCACTGACGTCGGTCCTCCCTCAACAAGGAGGATCGGCGTTATCTTGCGGGAAGCTCCAGCCGTCACCCGTGGCCATCATGCCCGTTGCGCGATGGCGGCGTTCACTTCCCGAAGGAACTCGTCAAGCGGCACGCCGTGCTCGCGACAGGCTTCGCGGACATCGTGCAGGCGCACCACCGGGCAGCCGATGCACATCATCTTCCGGCGGATGAAGAGCGGGATGGTCACCTTATAGGTGCTCATCAGGTCGTCGAGGATCGTCTCGGCGGTTATGGGGGCGGTCAGGACCGTCGACATGGTCGGGTCTCCTTCTCGCTGGGAACATAGACCTGCGGCATCCCGTCTTCTTTGCTCCGCCGCAACGAAGAGGGCCGTTTCTCCGCCTATCGGTGCCGGCACCCGGACGACCGCTCCATCCCGCAAGGCCGATCGGCGGAAAGTTGAGCCCATGAACGCGCCCTTCACTCCCACGCCCTCCCTCATCGACGTCGCGCGCCGCATGGTGCCCCGCTACACTTCCTACCCGACCGCGCCACATTTCTCCCCGGCCGTCACGGCGGAGACCTATGGCGGCTGGCTTGAAAAGGTGCGGGATCGTGGAGAGGCGATCTCGCTTTATCTGCATGTCCCGTTCTGCCGGACCATCTGCAATTATTGCGGCTGCACCACAAAGGCGGCGCTGCGCGACGATCCGGTGCGCGCCTATGCGGCGGCGATCCATGACGAGATCGCGCTCCTCGCTGAGCGTCTCGGACCGGTGGAGGTCTCGCACATCCACTGGGGCGGCGGCACGCCGAGCATCCTGCCGCCGGACTGCTTCGACGCACTGGTGCGCGACCTCAGCAATCGCTTCCGCTTCCGGCCCGACATGGAGCACGCGATCGAACTCGATCCGCGCCATGTGACGGCGGAGGGCGCACGGCGGCTCGCCGGCCTCGGTATCAATCGGACAAGCCTTGGCGTGCAGACGCTCGACGTCGCGGTGCAAAAGGCGATCGCCCGTATCCAGCCGCTTGGCGTAGTGGAAGCTTCCTTTGCGTATATGCGGGAAGCCGGCATCACTGCCATCAATGCCGACCTGATGTACGGCCTGCCGCTACAGACGCTAGACACCATCCACGACACCGCCGAACGTGTGCTCGGGCTGCAACCCAGCCGCTTTGCCATCTTCGGTTACGCTCATTTGCCGTGGATGAAGCGCCACCAGAGGCTGATCGACGAAGCCGCGCTGCCGGACGCCGCGGAGCGCATACGCCAGGCGGGGCTGGCGCGCGAGATCCTCGAGCGGGGCGGCTATGTCGAGATTGGGATCGATCACTTCGCGCTGCCGCACGATGCGCTGACGCGGGCTCAGGAAGAGCGCAGGCTGCACCGCAATTTCCAGGGCTACACCGACGATGCCGCCACCACGCTGATCGGCATCGGCGCCTCCTCGATCAGCCGGACGCCCTGGGGCTTCGCGCAGAACGCTCCAGACAACCACAGCTGGCGGCGGGCCATCGAATCCGGGCAGCTGCCGACGGTACGCGGCAAGGCCTATGAGGGAGATGACCTTCTTAGAGCCGCCGTCATCGAGGATCTGCTCTGCACCTTCGGGGTCGATCTCGCCGAGGTCGCAATACGGCACGGCGCGAGCGTCGATAGCTTCGGGGAGGATCTCCGAAGGCTCGCGCCCCTCGTCAATGCGGGATGGGTGGAGCTGCGCGGCAGCCGCGTCGCAGTCCGTCGGCACCGCCACGAGATCGCTCGCGTCGTCGCCGCCGAGTTTGATGCCTATCTTGGCCGCGGCGGTCGCCATTCGACGGCGGTGTGAGGTTCTCGCAAGCTTGCGCCCGAACAAAGTCCGGCCGCGCCGGCCATGACATCGTCGCGCCGAAAGGATCGACGATGTCACACTCGCCCTCGCTTGCCGCCAGCCGCGCCCGCACCAATGCCGGATGGCTCTTCGCCGCCTCGTTCCGGCCGTTCTTCGTCGGCGCGTCCGCTCTCGCCGCCGTTTCCGTGCCGCTCTGGATCTTCCTGTTCCTTACCGGGGCCGCGGAGGTCGGGGGCATGCCGGCCATGGTCTGGCATGCGCATGAGATGGTGTTCGGCTTCCTCCCGGCGGTCATGGCGGGCTATCTGCTTTCCGCCACGCCGAATTGGTCGGGCAAGCTTCCGGCCTCGGGAACGCCGCTCGCTGTCCTCTTCACGGTCTGGGTCACCGGACGCCTGGTACCGCTGGTGGCGCCCTTGCCCGTTGCGCTCACCGTCGACGCCGCCTTCCCCCTCGTCATCACCGCAGTGTTGGTGCACGAGGCGCGGGTGAAGCCGCCCAAGCAGTCCGGCCACGGGCTGATGTTGTTCCCCGTGCTCGCGCTCGCCGCGGTGGCGCACCGCCTTGTCGCCCAGGATCACGAACTCGCCGCTACGCTGGCGCGTACGGGGGTCGCCGTCGCGGCGCTGCTGATCTCGGCCGTGGGCGGGCGGCTGGTACCCAGCCTTACCCGGAATGCGCTGGCCGCGCGAGGCGCACAGAAGGTGCCTGAGCCCTATGGCCGCTACGACGTCTTCGTGCTCGCCGCGATCTTCCCGGCGCTGGCCGTCTGGGCCGCCGCGCCGACCTCGCGGACAGCGGGCGTGCTGATGGGTACCGCCGCCGTACTTCAGGCTATCCGGCTACTGCGCTGGCGCGGCTGGCTGGTTCGGCAGGTCGACGTGGCCGCCCTCCATACCGGTTATCTCTGGCTAGTCGCCGGCACCGGCCTCGCCGCGCTTGCCGCCGAGCCGCTTGCACTCGTTCCGCCGGACGCGGCGCTACACGTCTTCACCGCGGGGGCGATCGGCACGATGACGATGGCTGTCATGGCTCGCCTTAGCACGACCCGCGGCGCCGGGGCACGCGCGAGCGCTTCGCTGTGCGGCTTCGCCCTCATGGCTGTAAATCTCGCGGCACTTGCCAGGGCGGCCGCGCCCATTCTGGCAGACCGCTATGTCGAGCTGCTGGCCATATCGTCCGTGCTCTGGGCACTGGCCTGGACCGCCTTCCTCGCGGCCCAGGTCACCGGATCGCCGGACAAGCCATAGCCCATTCGGCCCGTCTCATCTCACCCAATGAGCTGGCGGTAGATGGCGGGCAGCGCCGTCGGCAGCCGCTCCGCATCCGGCACGATGGCGTAGCCGCCTTTGCCAAACAGATAGGGGAAATAATCGCACGCGTCGCCGTCGACGGTCACACCGAACACTGTAAGGCCCTGCTTGCGGGCCTCGCGGATCGCCGCACGCGTGTCTTCAATGCCGTAGCGCCCCTCATAATAGTCGATGTCGTTCGGCTTGCCGTCGGTAAGGAGAAGCAGCAGCCGATGCCGCTGCGGCCGTTCGGCGAGTACCTTGGCGACATGGCGGACCGCAGTGCCCATGCGGGTATATTGCCCGGGGCTCAGCGCGGTGATGCGGCGCAGGACGGTGGGGGTCAGAGGCTCCTCGAAGCCTTTCACGGTCGAGACCGTCACCGAGGTGCGCCGGCGTGAGGTGAAGGTGAAGATGGCGTGCTCGTCACCACAGGCAGTGAGCCCGTGCGTCAACGCCAACAGCGCACCCTTCTCGACGTCGAGCACCCGGTGCGTACCGATCCATGCGTCAGTCGAGAGCGAGACGTCCATGAGCACGGCCAATGACAGGTCTCGATCCAGCGCGCGTGCCGCTGTAAAGACGCGCTCCGAGCCGAGGCCGCCGGCCCGGCGGTCAGCGACCGCGCGCACCAGGGCGGAGAGATCGAGATTGTCACCGTCGGGCTGGCCGTGCAGCATCAGCCGCTTCGGCCGCAGCGCCTCGAACTGGCGGCGAACAGCGGCGATGCGGCGTTGCATCGCCGCGTCCGGCTCCCAGTCCTCGCCCTGCTCGGCGGCGGGGTCGGCATATACGCGGCAATGGTCGGGACGATAGGCCGCCTTCTTCCAGTCCCACTCCGGATAGGTGAGCCCTTGCGCGAGGGCCGCGCCGTCCGACTCGGCCGGGGCGAGGTCGAGGTCCATCTTCAGCCGCACTGCGGAGCGTCGGCGGTTAGCGCCGATAGTCAGCTCGGCAAGGTCGTCGGCCGATTGGCGGGCGCCTTCCTCGTCATCATCGTCGACCTTGCGGTTGACGTTCACCATCTCCGCGACGGCAAAGATGGTCTCGAAACGATGGAAGCAGAGCGGATCGCCGCGATCGCTCTGGTCGGTCTCCCGCCGCTCGGCGCGGCGGCGCTTCGCGTCGACGGAGATGGACTGGCCATCAACCTCGCCATCATCGTAGAGTGAGAAGGAGGCGGCTCCGCCATGAATGTCGCCGAAGAGCGGCACCGGCAGGAAAGTACGATAGCCGCGCGGCGACCTCACATCTGAAATGTCGAAGGCGCGATCTTCGATGGCGCGCAGATAGGGATTCGCCGCGTCGCGCCGCCCGCCGAGAGTGGCGCGGATCGCATCCTCAAGGCTGGCCTCATGCGGCGGCAGCCGGCGCTCAGGCCGGACGGCCAGCGTCGCCTGCCGCAGGCGCCGGTGGTGCCGGCCGAGCCCCGGCCAAGCCGTGAGCGTCGCGCGCGTCGTAGCGACCGCGGCCCGCAGGCGGCATAGGTCGGTGCGGAGCGGGTCTCCGTCGCCCTCCGCGACTGGAACGGCATGGGCGAACCAAGCGGCAAGCCATTCGTAGAGTGCCTCGTTATCCGCCCGGTCGGGAAACACCTCGATGGTTCCCGGCAGGCGCAGCGTCGCCGCGTCAAGGATCGGCAGGCTCATCTTCTCAGTACCGAGGCCCATCCGCTCGATGAGATTGAGGCGGTGGCGCGAGGCGACGGGTGCACTCTCGACGATGCGGATCGCACCATCGCCGCCCAGCGCCCGGTAGAGGACACCGAGCCGCGTCCGCATCGTGGTCAGGCTCACCGCTGCCCGAGGATAGCGCCTGTAGGTGCTGACGCCGCCGACGAGGCGGTGCCAGTGCTCGCCGATGAACTCTTCCGGCTCGAGGATCGACATCACGCCCTCCTCAGCCGAAGGCGAGGTCGGCGACGCGGGCCAGCGCCTTCAGCACCTCGGGATCGTCGCTGAGCGGATGCAGCAGCGCCGCCTCGATGGCGATCTCCGGCTTTACGCCGTCGCGGATCAGCGTCGCGGCATAGACCAGTAGGCGGGTCGAGGCGCCTTCCTCCAGGTCCTGGCCCTTGAGGTCGCGCAGCGCATTGGCGATGCGGACCAGCGGCACGCAGCGGTCTGTCGCTAGGCCACTCTCATGCGCGACGATCGCCACCTCGGCATCGGGGTCAGGAAAATCAAACTGGATCGAGACGAATCGCTGCCGGGTGGAGGGCTTTAACGTCTTCAGCACGTTCTGGTAGCCGGGATTGTAGGAGGCGACGAGCATGAACTCGGCGGGCGCCGCCAGCAGTTCGCCGGTGCGCTCCAGCGGCAGCACGCGGCGGTCGTCAGTGACCGGGTGCAGCACCACGGTAACGTCCTTGCGGGCTTCGACCACCTCGTCGAGATAGACGATCGCCCCCTCACGCACGGCTCGGGTCAGTGGCCCGTCGACCCACACTGTCTCGCCACCCTTTAGTAGATGGCGACCGGTTAGGTCGGCGGCGGTCAGGTCGTCATGGCAGGAGACGGTATAGAGCGGGCGGCCGAGCCGAGCCGCCATATGGGCGACGAATCGGGTCTTGCCGCAACCGGTCGGCCCCTTGAGCAGGACCGGGAGCTGATTGCGATAGGCATGCTCAAACAGTGCACATTCCACACCGGAGGGCGCGTAAAAGGGCAGCGGGTCAAGTGGGGGGGCTATCTTCGCAGCGAAGTCGGAAAGGGCGGGCATCGGAGGCCTCCGGAATGTTCAGTGGGATCGGCGGAGCAAACCGGGCGGCGCGGCGCCACCCGGTTCCGTTTCATTCCGCCGGCTGGACTGCGACCCTTGCGGCCTTGGCCCTGCGCTCGCGGACCGGCCCAAACACCGACCAGAGAAACAGGATCGCCGAGATGCCGACGACCACGCCCGATCCGAGCCTCAGCCAGTAGAAGGGCGCGATCTGATCCTGCACCTCCATATAGGGCATGCCGAGCACGCGCTGCAGATGGACCTGGATGACGCCCGCGAAGGTGAGCGCGAAGGTCATCACCGTCATCGCCCCGGTCATCAGCCAGAAGGACACGATGTTGAGCCCCTGGTGATAGGGCGCCTTCCCCCTGAGATACGGCATCGCATAGGTGATCAGCGCGAGGTTCAACATCACATAGGCGCCGAAGAAGGCGAGATGGCCGTGTGCAGCGGTGAGTTGGGTGCCGTGCGTGTAGTAGTTGACGAACGATAGGGTGTGCAGGAATCCCCACACCCCGGCGCCGAAGAAGGCGCCTACGGTGCAGCCGAGCGACCACAGCACGGCGGCGCGGTTCGGATGATCCTTGCGGCCCTTGAACACCATCTTGAAGGCGAAGATCACCATGGCGAAGAAAGGAGCGATCTCCAGCGCTGAGAACACCGAGCCGACCCACTGCCAGTATCCAGGCGCGCCGATCCAGTAATAGTGATGGCCGGTCCCCAGAAGTCCGGAAAAGAGCGCGAGGCCGACGATCGAGTAAAGCCACTTTTCCACGACCTCGCGGTCGGCGCCGGTGGTCTTGATCATCAGGAAAGCGAGCACGGAGGCCATGACCAGCTCCCAGACGCCCTCGACCCACAGGTGCACGATGTACCACCAGTAAAGCTTGTCCACGCTAAGATTGGCCGGCGTATAAAAAGCGAACAGCCAGAACAGGGCGATGCCCCACAGACCCAAAAGGAGTACGTTGGTTACTGCGGTCCGCCGCCCCTTCAGCACGGTCATCGAGATGTTGTAGAGGAAGATCAGGGCGACCACGACGATGGCGACCTTGATCCAAAGCGGCTGCTCGAGGAATTCGCGGCCCTCGTGGACACCGAGCGTGTAGCCGGCGACCGCCGACAGCGCGCCGAACATCAGCAGGCCGAGCTGGACATAGGCGAGCATCGGGCTCTCGATGTCGCGCTCGGCTTCCTCGGGTACTAGGTAATAGGCGCAGCCGAAGAAGCCCATCAAGAGCCAGACGATCAGCGCATTGGTGTGTATCATCCGGATGATGTTGAACGGAAGAAGCTCCGACAACACGTTCGGCAGCACGTAGACGGTTCCGGCCAGCACTCCGGCGAGGATCTGGACCCCGAACAGTACCATGGCGCAGGTGAAGTACCAGTACGCCACGCGTTGGCTTGCATATTTCATGGGTTTTTCTCGCTCAGCCGGCGTCGTTGGGAGGCCACTTCTGGGTGTCGATACGGCTCGTCCACTCCAAGAAGTCGACGAGGTCGTTGAGCTCCTGGTCGGACAGGTGGAATTGCGGCATCTGCCGCCGGCCCTCCACCCCCGAGGGCTGGGAGCGCATCCAAGCAATCAGCCCCTCGCGCGCGGCCTGCGGGTCGTCCTTGCCGCCATAGCGGATCCAGACATTGCCAACCTCCGGCGCGAAATAGGCGCCCTCACCGAGGATCGAGTGGCAGTTAATGCAGGAGTGCTTCTCCCACACGTGCTTGCCGCGGATGACACTTTCGGAAAGTGTCGCCTCGTCGGTGGACGTGGTGACGATGTGCCAGTGGCTCTGAGCAGTGAGGCCCACGAACACCACGAAGAAGAAAATGGAGCCGCCATAGAAGACGTTGCGGGCGGCGGATGTTGTGAAGCGTTCGCTCATGCGGCCGCGCCCCCGTGGCTTGCGGACATTTAGAGTCTCCCTCAGCCGTGCGGATGCCGGCCCTGCTCCCTTCCTAGGGTGCGATGGGATGGCGAACGTTGTCGGGGAACAAACTTCCGCACCGAGGTCGAGGCCGACTACCGGGCGGAAGTGCGCACGCGCGCTCACGACGAGGGCCGGTGAGGCGCCGCGGCTCTCCAGGCTCTTTAATCCTTGAAGGGACCTGCTAGGGCAGCGAGGCGGTGTAGGCCCTCAGTTGGTCCGCCAGATGAAGCGAGGTCTGATCCTTGCCCTGGAGTTCCGGCGCCTCCTTCCAGCCCGGTTCCACGCCCGTCATATCGGGCAATTGGTGAGCAATGCCTTTGTGACAGTCGATGCAGGTGCGCTGCCCTGTGAGCAGATAGCGGCTGTGTATATCGGCCGCCCGTCGGGTCTGCTTGGTGAAGTCCATGGCGACCGAAGAGTGGCAGTTGCGGCACTCTAGCGAGTCATTGGCCTCGAGCCGTGCCCATTCGTGTTTCGCGAGCGTCAGTCGCATGTCGAGGAACTTCTCGCGTGTCGAGATCGTACCGAAGATCTTGCCCCACACTTCCTTGGAGGCCTGCATTTTGCGGGCGATCTTGTCGGTCCATTGATGCGGCACGTGGCAATCCGGGCATGTCGCGCGGACGCCAGAGCGATTGGTGAAATGCACGGTCTGTTGCAGCTCCTGATAGACGTTGTCGCGCATCTCGTGACAAGAGGTGCAGAATTTCTCGGTGTTGGTGATCTCCAGCGCGGTGTTGAAACCACCCCAGAAGATCACGCCGCAGATGAAGCCCCCGAGGGTGAGGAAGCCGAGCGGAAGATAGGCGCTCGGCCGGCTGATGGTCCGCCAGAACCGAACCACGAGGCGCCAGGCGGCAAGGATGAGAGCCTTCAGATTCACCATCGCGGCGACCTATTTCTTGCGGCCGACATCGTCAGCGTCGACGAAGTTATTCGGCACCAGCGGCCGCGCGTCAGTCTGCTGGACATGGCATTCGGTGCAAAAATAGCGGCGTGGCGTGACGTCGGCGAGCACCTGCCCGTCGCGGTCTTGGAAATGAGTCACGCTGATCATCGGGGCGCCCGAGCCTTCGGTGAATTCGCGCTTGTGGCATTCGAGGCAGCGATTGGCATTGAGCGTGAGCTGATAGCCGTCGATCGAATGCGGTATGATCGGCGGTTGCTCGGGATAGTTCCGCATCCGCCGCATGTCGTCGACGATTGGGCGGTCGAGCGGCGGGATCGAATTCTGCGCCATCGGGTCGGCGGTTCCGGTAAGCCGGGGTACCAGCGTCACTGGCGCCGCCTCCTGCGAGCCAGCGCCGATCACAGCGAGCGAGGAGCCGGCGCAGGCCGCAACGACGATCATCAGCAGCGACAACGCGCTCAGACGGGGACGATCTTGACCGCGCATTTCTTGAAATCCGTCTGCTTGGAGATGGGATCAGTCGCGTCGAGGGTCGTCTTGTTGATGAGCTGACTAGCGTCGAACCACGGGACGAACACGACGCCCTCGGGCATGCGGTTGCGCCCGCGCGTCTCGATCCGGGTCCGCATCTCGCCGCGCCGGGAGATGACGCGGACCTCCGCGCCCTGGTTGAGCCCGCGCTTGCGCGCGTCCTCGGCATGCATGAAGCAGCGCGCACCCGGGAAAGCCTTGAACAGCTCCGGCACCCGCATGGTCATGGAACCGGAATGCCAGTGCTCGAGCACGCGGCCGGTGACCAGCCAGAAATCATACTCGGCGTCCGGCACCTCGGCCGGCGGCTCGTAGGGCACTGCAATGATCTTGGCCCGTCCGTCGGCATTGCCGTAGAACTCGACGCCCTTGCCGGCCTTCACATAGGGGTCGAGTCCCTCGCGATAGCGCCAGCGCGTCTCCTTGCCGTCCACCACAGGCCAGCGCAGGCCGCGCACCTTGTGATAGGTGTCGAATGGCGCGAGGTCGTGGCCATGGCCGCGTCCGAAGGCGGCATATTCTTCGAACAGCCCCTTCTGCACGTAGAAACCGAAATCCGCAGCTTCGTTATTGGCATAGTCCGGATCGAGCTCGCTCACCGGGAAGCGGTCGACATTGCCGTTCTTGAACAGCACCTCGAACAGGCTCTTGCCGCGATAGGTCGGATTGGCGTCGAGGATTTCCGTCGGCCACACTTCATCGGTGGTGAAGCGCTTGGAGAACTCCATCATCTGCCAGAGGTCGGAGCGCGCCTCGCCGGGCGCCTGCACCAACTGGTGCCAGAAATGGGTGCGCCGCTCGGCATTGCCGTAGGCGCCCTCTTTCTCCACCCACATCGCTGCCGGGAGGATCAGGTCGGCGGCCATGGTGGTCACCGTCGGATAGGCGTCGGAGACGACGATGAAGTTCTCCGGATTGCGATAGCCGGGATAGGCCTCATGCGTGTTGTTCGGCGAGGCCTGGAGGTTGTTGTTGACCTGTATCCAATAGAAATTGAGCTTGCCGTCGCGCAGCATGCGGTCTTGTTGGACCGCGTGGTAGCCTGGCTTCTCCGGGATAATGCCATGTGGGATGCGCCAGATCTCCTCGGCATGCTCGCGGTGCTTTGGATTGGTCACGACCATGTCCGCTGGCAGGCGATGCGCAAAGGTTCCGACCTCGCGCGCCGTGCCGCAGGCCGAGGGCTGGCCGGTGAGCGAGAACGGGCTGTTGCCCGGCTCGGAGATCTTCCCCGTCAGCAGATGCAGGTTGTAGACGAGCTGGTTCGCCCACACGCCGCGTACATGCTGGTTGAAGCCCATAGTCCACAGCGAGACCACCTTGCGCTTCGGATCGGCATAGAGCTCGGCAAGCTGTTCCAGGAAGCCGGGCTCGACGCCGCTGAGCTTCGAGACCCTGTCAAGCGTGTAGTCTTTCACAAAGGCGGCGTAGGCATCGAAGTCGATCGGCTCCGTCGCCGCCACGTCCTTGGCCTTGCGCGACGCGACCTCGCGCGGGTCGTCGTCCCGTAGCCCGTAGCCGATCTCGGTCGCCCCGCGCACGAAGGTCGCGTGGTCGCGGACGAAGTTCTTGTTGACCCGCCCCGTTGTGATGATGTGGTTGGCGATGTAGTTGAGGATGGCGAGGTCGGTTCCCGGCTTGAAGACAATCGGGATGTCCGCGAGGTCCGAGCTGCGATTGGTGAAGGTCGAGAGCACAGCTACCTTCACATCCGGATTGCCGAGGCGCCGGTCGGCGACCCGGGTCCAGAGGATAGGATGCATCTCCGCCATGTTCGAGCCCCAGAGAACGAAGGCGTCCGTGGCCTCGAAGTCGTCATAGCAGCCCATCGGCTCGTCCATGCCGAAGGTGCGCATGAAGGCGTAGGCGGCGGACGCCATGCAGTGGCGCGCATTGGGATCGAGGTTGTTGGAGCGCAGGCCGGCGCGCATTAGCTTGGTGGCCGCGTAGCCTTCCCAGATGGTCCATTGCCCCGAGCCGAACATGCCGACGGCGGTCGGCCCCTTCTCCTTCAGCACGCGCTTGGCCTGTTCGGCCATGACGTCGAACGCCTCGTCCCAACTCACTGGCGTGAATTCACCGGCCTTGGCATAGGCGCCGTTCTTTTTGCGCAGCAGCGGCTGGGTGAGGCGGTCCCCGCCATACATGATCTTGGAGAGGAAATAGCCCTTCACGCAGTTGAGACCGCGATTGACCTCGGCAAGCGCGTCGCCATGGGTGGCGACGACGCGCCCCTCTTTGACGCCGACCATGACGCCGCAGCCGGTGCCGCAGAAGCGGCAGGGAGCCTTCGACCATTGGATCTTCAGCGCCTCGACGCCGCCGGCCACCGGCTGGGCGACAGCAGGCAGGCTGATATTGGCGGCAAGCGCGGCGATACCGGCGGCCTGCGCCTTGAGGATTTCGCGGCGTGACGGGCTCATGGGACAGCTCCGGGATCGTCCTGGATGTCGATCTGTTCAAAGACGAGGTTCGCGGCCAACACACCGTCCATCAGCCCGATCGCGGCAAGCCGGGAACCGACCTCCCCTGTGCTGCTACCTTCGAGCACGATCACGATCTTGCCGTCCTGGACGTAATGCACCTCGGTATCCGGCAAGGCCTTCAGCCGGACCGCGACCTCGGCGCAGCGATGTGGGAAGGCCATTACCACCGCGCTAGATATGTGCCGGACGTCATCCATGTCCTGCCTCCATGACGGCCGAATCGGCGGGGCTCGCGGCGATGGCGCCTGCCGGGCAGGCAGCGATGCAAGCGCCGCAGCCGGTACATCGATCTGCGGCTAGGCTCGGCTGGGCAGGACCACCCAAGCACGGCCGGAAACGGATAGCCGCCTCAGGACACGCATCGCCGCAGCTCTCGCAGACGATCCCGCGGCCGGCAAAGCAGGCCTTCCCGATGACGGCGACATGCGGGTATGGCGCCATGGCGCGGTCGAAGACCGGTTCCGGGCAGGCATCGGCACATTTTCCGCAGAAGGTGCATTCGCCGGCATTGAAATCCACGAATGGCCTCTGGCATTCATCCAGCGCGATGATCGATTGTGGGCAGGCGTCGACGCAGCCGCCACAGCCAGAACAGGCCGAGGCTATGATCGGCTCACGGCTCCAAGGCGGACGGACCGCAGGCTTGGCGGCGAAGCGTCCGCTCAGGAATTTTCGCCTGTCGAGCCAAGGACCGACCATGACGTCACCTAATGTGCCGGCGGGCCGGGCGGCCCATAGAGTAACTGAAACATCCAGACGAGGAAGCCGTAGCCGCCTACGATTCCCACGGCGATAATCGGCCAGATGAGGACAGCAAGCACGATGAAAGCAACGATTTCTTCACGCCGGGAGGGCGGCGGACCGCCGCTCCGCGCCATATCAGGTTCTTCGGAGATGCTCGGAGCCATTGTCGGCCTCGACACGCGAAAGGAGAACTAATTTAGATCTCTTCAAATAAAGTATCCTGAACCAGCGACGATGTCGATCCAGGTCGTGCTTTAATCATGGTGCTGACCAGCTTTTTGGGGCGACAAGCGGCATTGTCGCATTGAACCGCGACGGGTTTCCCGGAGGCTCCAAATCCTGAGAAGATGGAGCCATGAAGAGAAAGACGACGAACTAATTTCCGCCTAAGATGCGAGTCTGCGCGGTTCGGCTGTTGCTGGACCACGAGGGCGAACATCCTTCCCGCTGTGCGGTGATCATGTCGATCGGGGCCAAGATCGGCTGCACGGCGCAGACGCTGAGCGAGTGGGTGATGAATGCCAATGGTCGATTGCGGCCGCAAGTTGGTGTTACCACGGACATGGCGGCGAAGCCCAAGACGCTGGAGCGCGAGAACCGGAACTCGGCAGAGGGCTATAGCGTTGACTTTATGCTCATCTTCGTCGGGCGGGGCCCGCCGATCGCTAAACGCCGCGAAGGTATAAGGTGTATAGTTAAGCGCCCATACCGCGCCGTAGCTTACGGGGGCGCGTCATTGGCGTCAGCCAACAGTGCCGACCCAGCCGCGGAACGAGAAGGCGGCGTAAAACAGCTCTACGTCAGTGAACCCTGCCTCGCGCAGCATGTCTTCTTCCTGGGCCGGCGTCAGCAGCGGCAGACGCTCCATCATCATCCTGCCAATGGCTGCCGCCTTGGCCCTGTCGGGGCCGTCGCGATCGCCAAAGGCGACCGAACGCGCCATCCACCGTTCGGGGTCAGGACCAGGTGCCGAGTGCGCCGCGGTCACAAGCCTGGCGCCCGGCCCGAGACGGCGGCGAATCTCCTTCAACGTTCGCAGTCGCTCGTTTCGGTCGAGGTGATGCAGTGTGAGCAGGCATGTCGCGCCATAGAAGTAGCCTTCGGGCGCCTGATCGATGATGCCCTGGATCAGATCGACACGATCCGCAACAGGCGCAACCGTTTGGCGCGCGAGGTCCAGCATTGCGGGTGAGGGATCGACGCCGGTGAAACGCCATGCCGGTTGTGCCTCGGCCATGGCCTTTATTTCCATGCCGCCTCCCGCGCCGACAACGAGTATATGCGCGTCTCCCGGCGCCCCTTCGGCAAGAAGCAACATCACCATGCGATGGAGATCGGCCAACCCGGGCACCTTGCGAGGGGCATCGGCCGCGTAGGAGGCGACGACGGCCGGGTTGATGAAGGGCGCATGTCTGTGATCCATGGCGGGCAGCCTCCGAGCCTCAAGGTATGTAACAGTTGGAGATACATAATCGCATCGATATCACGTATCAATAGAAGATACGAATTAGCCGTACGGATCGATGGGCGCCGTGGCGCTATCCAACGACGATGCACAGAGGGAGCTGTACGATGAACCGAGACACCCGCCTTTCCGACGTGCTCCACGTCCTGCTGCACATGGGCCAGGCGAAAGGACTGCTTACGTCAGATGTGCTGGCCCGGAGCATGGGAACCAATCCCGCCGTCTTCAGGCGGACAATGGCGGGGTTGCGCGAGGCGGGCCTGGTCCGTTCTGAGAGGGGGCATGGCGGGGGGTGGCAACTCGCGCGTCATTTAAGCGAGATCACGCTTCTCGACGTCTATGAAGCGCTCGGCCGCCCCAGTCTTTTCGCCATCGGTAACCGCAGCGCGCATGCCAAGTGCTTGGTGGAAAAAAACGTCAACGCTGTGATGGTGGATACCATGGCAGAAGCTGCGACCTTTTTCGCCACGCGTTTTAGAGAGATCACGCTCGACCAGATTGCGCCGCGCGATCCGGCGTTCGCCAGCGTGCATGCTCACCGATGACGTCAGCGGTCGCGCCAAGCGGCTAGCAACTCTCGGTAGAGAGTCGGTCGCTGCGGCCAATCAGACTGATTCCTATAAACTCAGCAGCATAGCTTATGAGCCGAAGGTCACTGGGGCGGCTACGCCTGACCGGTATGGGGCCGTTTGCAATCGGACAGATTCCAGCACAAAAATAGGGAACGCCGAATATCGGCATCCGACCTGATCCAACTCGCTCCAGGCCAGCAAGGCTGTGCCTGGAAGCAGTCATACCGTTGGGGATTATGGTCCGCCAACTGCCGCTGTATCCCCCCGCAGAACCTGCTCCACGGCCATCCCCGCCGCCCTCCATTCCGGCAAACCGTCTTCCAGCCGGCGGGCGCTGAACCCGCGCTTGCGCAATTCCGCAACGGCTTCGAAGGACATTACACACCAGGGGCCACGGCAGTAGGCGACGATCTCACGGTCGGTGCGGAGGTCGGGCAGGAGGCTGCCGAGTTCGGATAACGGCACATTGATCGCGCCGGGCAGATGGCCGAGCGCGAACTCGTCCGCAGGGCGCACGTCGATGACGGTGACCAGACCCTCCTTCATGCGCGACGCCAGTTCGTCGCGCGTGACCGGCTCCATATCGTCATGGCGGTCGAACCAGCCCCTCACCACGCGCTCCACCTCTGCCGAATGGTGCTCCGCGACCACACGAATGGCGGCAAAGGCGGCGAGTACGCTGTCATCGGCCAGACGATAATTGATGAACTTGCCGTTACGGTCGGAAGTGACAAGACCGGCCCGGCGCATGGCCTGGAGATGCTGGGAGACGTTGGCGATCGGCAGGCCGAGCTTGGTCGCCAGCGCATCGACGCTGCGCGGCCCCTGCGCCAGATGCTCAACCAGCTCCAGCCGTTGCGGGTTGCCGAGCGCCTTCGCCACGGCGGCGAACTGCACGTAGAGCGACTGCTTCGGATTGCGGATTGACATGCCGACCATGGTCACAATAGTTCATTCGATATAATTATTGAATGTGAAAGTAGCACACGCCGCTGGGAGGGACAACGCGCATGAAGACGCTCATCATCCTCAACGATCCGCCCTATGGCACCGAACGCTGCTACAACGGGCTGCGGCTGGCCCACGCGCTCGCCAAGGCCGACGCGGCGAACACCGTCACTGTGTTCCGGGTGGCCGATGCGGTTGTTGCCGCCAAGGCAGGGCAGAAGACGCCGGACGGCTACTACAATATGGAACGGATGCTAAAGCGTATCACCTCCGGCAAGGGCGAGGTGCTGCTTTGCGGCACCTGTATGGACGCGCGCGGCTTGAGCAAAGCCGAGATGATCGAGGTCGCGCGCCACAGCACTATGGACGAACTGGCGGCCAATGCCATCCCTGCCGACAAGGTGCTGGTGTTCTGATGGCGCCCTCGTCCATGCACAGGCAGGTCTTCCTGCTCGCCGGCGCGCAGGCGCTGTTCCAGACAGCTTCGGTAATGGTGATGACGGTGGGTGGGCTGGCCGGCGGCCACATCGCCTCGCGGCCCGAACTGGCCACCATGCCCATCGCGGCAATGTTCCTCGGCACCGCTGCCACCACCTTCCCGGCCTCGATGTGGATGACCCGCGTGGGCAGGCGGGCCGGCTTCGTGCTCGGCGCGCTGCTCGGCGTGGTGGGCGGCATTGCGGGTGCGGCGGGCATCTGGATCGGCTCGCTGCTGCTGCTCTCCTTCGGCACCTTCCTCGTCGGCGCCTATCAAGCCTTTGCGCAATTCTACCGCTTCGCGGCGGGCGAGGTCGCGGACGATGCCTTCCGATCGCGCGCCATCTCGCTGGTCCTGGCCGGCGGCGTGGTGGCCGCGCTGGTGGGGCCGATGGTCGGTCGCTTCGGCGCGGATTTGTTCCCGGCCGAATATGCGGGCTCGTTCTTGCTGCTGGCGCTGGTGTCCCTTGCCGGGGCGGGCGTTCTCTCCGCCTTGCGCGTGCCCGCGCCGCGGGAGGAAGCGGGCGTATCCGAGGCGGGCCGTCCGTGGTGGGCCATCGTCTCGCAGCCCGCCTATCTGGTTGCTCTGTTCGGCGCGGCGACCGGCTACGGGGTGATGATCCTCGCCATGACCGCGACGCCGCTGGCCATGGTGCATCACCGTCACGATCTCTCGACTGCCGCCACCGTCATCCAACTCCATGTGCTCGGCATGTTTCTGCCCTCCTTCGTCACTGGCTCGCTGATAGCCCGCTTCGGCGTGCTCCAGATCATGCTGGCGGGCGTGCTGATCCTCGCCGGACACGTGCTGCTCACCCTCACCGGAACCGGCTTCGGCTCCTTCGCGAGCGCGCTGACCCTCCTCGGAGTGGGCTGGAACTTCCTCTATATCGGCGGCACGACGCTGCTCACCACCACCTATACGGCGACAGAGCGTGGCAAAGCGCAGGCGACCAATGACATGACGATCTTCGCGGTCGGTCTCGCCTCGTCCTTCAGCGCCGCCGCTCTGCTTCAGACGTTCGGCTGGCAGACGCTCAACATCCTGCTCCTGCCTTGGCTGGCGCTTGCCGCCGCATCGCTCGTCTGGCTCGGTTACAGGCGCAGGAACGCGGAAGTGGCGTAGGCATGACTAGCGCTATAGGCGCATAGCCGCTGCCCCCGACATACCCGTCAAGTCTAAGCCTTGGTCGGCATAGGCATGCCCGCTCTCCGAGCGTAGCCGTTCAGAAGCTGCCATTCCGCTCTCCACCCCCAGCCGGTCATCGCCGCGGGAGATCCCCATTACCAGCGCAACGGCGCAATCGGGGCCGGCGGCAGACTGTCGGCTATCGTGGACTTCAAACGAGAAGCGGACATATTGCCGAGAATGTCCGAGACCTAAACTGCCCCCTATCGGGCTTTCGGAATGTCCACTTTCGGCCAGTGCAATCCAATGGACAAACCGGCGGCCAGAGCTCCCATTAGATCTTCCGTCATTTCAGCCCTTCTCTTCCAGCGCCGCCAGCTTCTTCTTCAGCGCCTTCGTCTCCTCGAAGCGCGCCGTGACATCGCGCACGCTCGCCACCATGCCGGTGACGTGCCCCCCATCGTCCTTCATCAGCACGATGGTGAATTCGATCGAGAGCCGCCGCCCATCCTTATGAAGGCCGGGAACGGCGAGCATGTCGCCCGCGCCGTAGCGGCTTTCCCCGGAGGCGACCGTCTCGTGATAGCCCTCCCAGTGCCGCGCGCGGAACGGCGAGGGGATGATGATGTCGAGTGACTGCCCCAGCGCCTCGTCCTGCGTGAAGCCGAAAACGCGCTGCGCACCCGCGTTCCACAGCACGATGTCGCCCTTGGCATCACTGGCGACGATGGCGTCGGCCGCGCTGTCGATCAGCGCCGCGCCGATGGCCCCGCGCGTGAAGCCGGCAGCCGCGCGCGCTTCCCACGCCCCGATGGCGGCGGCGGGTGCAGGTTTTGCCTCGGAAACGGCGCTGTCGTCACCGAACAGGTCGTCGAGCGGGCCAAAGAATTCGTAATGCAGCCGCTCATTGGGCACGCCCGCCTTGGCGAGCGCGGGCACAAAGGCGCGCAGGAAGCCGAGCGGCCCGCAGACGAAGTAGTCGGCCTCGCTAATGGGCGTGTTGGCGGTGAGCCAGTCGAGGGTGAGATGGCCCTTGATATCGAACTCGGTCCCCAATTCTTCCTCGCCCGGACGCGAATAGATGATGGTCACCTGCGTATGGCCCTGCGCGGTGGCCAGTTCGCGCACAGGTGCGCGGAAGGCATGAAACGCGTGGTTGCGGTTGCAGTGGATGAACTGGACCGGGACCTTCCGCCCCTTCGCGACGAGTTCCTCCAGCATCGCCACCATCGGCGTCAGCCCTACCCCGGCGCTGATCATGACAAGGGGACGCTCATCCGTGTCCGGCAGCATGAAGCGTCCCGAGGGCAGGGCTATTCCCAGCTCGGTGCCGGGCTGGGCGAGATCGTGGAGCCATTTTGAGACGGTACCCTTCTCCTCGCGCTTCACCGAGATCCGGTAATGCTCGCCATTGGGCGCGCAGGAAATGGTATAATTGCGCTTCTGCCGCCCGGAGTTGGGCACTTCCGCGAATAACGTGAGGTGCTGGCCAGCGACGTGCGCGGCAGGGGGGGGCCCGTCGAGCGGACGCAGGATGAAGGAGGTGACGTTGTCGCTCTCGGGCGCCCGGCTCGCGATTTCGAACTGTCGAATCCCGCGCGCCGACGTGTCGTCCTGCCCGTCGCCGCTTTTCTCGGTCTGATCGGTCACACTGTCCTCCTCAGGGCACCATCGGTCACTGCTTCAGGCCGCGAGCAATTCGTCCGCCGGGCCGAAGAACTCATAGTGGATTCGGTCGGCCGCGACCCCTGCGGACGAGAGCCCGCTGACAAGAGCGCGCAGAAACGGCTTGGGTCCACACAGGAAAATGTCGGCCTGGGTGAGGGGTGTGTTCGCCTTCAGCCAGTCGACGGTAATGAGGCCCGTCACGTCGTGGGTCTGCCCGATCGTATCGACGTCCGAAGGCTTGTCATAGAAGGTGGCGACGGAAATCCGGCCGTGCTCCCGGGCGAGCGCGCGCACATGGCGATCCAGCGCATGGGTGTCGCTGCTGGTCGTACCGTGAACGTAGTGAACCTCAAGGCCGGGATGCGACGCGGCGATCGTCTCGACCATGCTGATCATGGGCGTCAACCCGACGCCGCCGGACAGCAGGATGACTGGCCGCTGCGGGCTTTCATCAAGGAAGAACTCGCCGGCGGGAACCGTCGCCTCGACGATGTCGCCGATGGCGACCTGATCATGCAGGAATCGTGAGCCGCCGTGTCCGGTCTCCTCGCGCTTTACGGAGATGCGGTAGCGATCGTCATTGGGCGCGCAGGAGATGGAGAAGTTGCGCTTCATCGCCGGTTGCCCCGGGGCGGCGAGACGGAAGGTCAGGTATTGCCCAGGTTTGTGGCGCAGCACCGGGCCGCCATCGACCGGGCGCAGGATGAAGGAGGTAATGAGCGAACTCTCCTTCCGCTTCTCTGCCACCTTGAAGGCGCGCCAGCCGCTCCAGCCGCCCGCCGCGACGCGGCTCTCCTCGCGGATTATGGCCTCGCGTGACTTGAGGATCTCGGCCAGATACCAGTAGGCCTCGCCCCACGCGGCGAGCACATGGTTCGTCGCGGCATCGCCCAGCACTTCCTTGATCGCGTCGAGCAGGGCGGTCGCGACGTAAGGGTAATGTTCGGGAAGAATGTTGTAGCCGATGTGCTTCTGCGCGATCCGCTCCACCGCCGGCGCGAGTGCGGCCAGGTTCTCGATGTTGCGCGCATAGGCGAGGATCGCACCCGCAAGCGCGTTCACTTGCGCGCCGCTCTCCTGATTGGCGTGATTGAACAGGCGGCGGATGTGCTCGTCCTGGAACAGGCGCCGATACATCGCGGCCGTGATCGCCGGTCCGTGGTCGGCAAGCACCGGCGCAGTAGCTTTCACCACGGCGATCGTGGTCGGACTCAGGGGCTGGGTCATTCAAGTCTCCCTCGTGCTGGAAGGGGCGCGGCTCTCGGTCCGCGAGGATCGATTAGCGCGCCTCACCTTCGCTATAAGATGCATTTAATATGCATCTTTATACAAGGTCTAAAACATGCGACAGAATTGCATGATTGGAGAGTTTGGATGCGCCTGACCCGCTATAGCGATTACGCGATGAGGGTTCTGCTCTATCTCGGTTGCCGGCCCGAGCAGGCGTGTTCCATCGCGGAGATCTCCAAAGCCTATGGCATCTCGCAGAACCACCTCATGAAAGTGGTAAGCGATCTCGTCGGAAGCGGCTTCCTGACGAGCGTGAGAGGACGCAAGGGCGGCATCCGGTTGGCGCGATCGCCGGCGGAGATCAATGTCGGCGCGCTCATTCGCCATACCGAGGATGATTTTGATCTGGTCGGCTGCGGCTCCTGCATCATCGCGCCCGCTTGCGGGCTGACCAGCGTGTTCGACGAGGCGCTGACGGCCTTCCTGTCCGTGCTCGACAGCTACTCGCTCGCGGATATTCTGGCACGCAAAGGGGATTTTTCGCATTTGCTTTTCGGGCAAGAGAAATCTGAATATCTGGTCGGGTAATTGACGTTCGACACGGGTGGCGCAGATTTGACTAGGAGTGCGCACTTCCCGCCGTTTCAACTCGTGACCGACAATGGCCGTAAGCGCTGCCGCGGAAGTAGAGTGTCCGGTATGGGGCCGAGGCTGTGTGAAAACCCCTGATTATGCTAGGTTTAGGCACTGCTTCGGAGGTGCCAGATGGGACGTTTTGTCGAGGCTGCCGACCGTCATCAGGCGAGCTTTCTGCCCGCGTGTTTGGAGGACTATGTCGATCCCGACAATCCGGTCCGCATCATCGATGCCTTTGTCGATGAACTCGATCTTGCCGATCTCGGTTTTGCCCGCGTGCAGCCGGCATCGACCGGAAGGCCCGGCTACGCGCCGGGCACGATGCTCAAGCTCTATGTCTATGGCTATCTGCACCAGCTGACCTCGAGCCGGAAGCTGGAGCGCGAGGCAGGCCGCAACATCGAACTGATGTGGCTGACCGGCAAGCTGGCACCCGACTTCAAGACCATCGCCGACTTCCGTCACGACAATGCCGGTGCCATCCAGATCGCGTGCCAGCGCTTCGTTGCAATCTGCCGTGCCCTTGGCCTGGTCGGTGGTGGCATGGTCGCGATCGACGGATCACGCCTGCGCGCGGTGAACACGCACGAGAAGAACTATACCAAGGGGAAGCTTGCGCGGCGCAAGGCCCATGTCGAGGAGAGCATCGCGCGCTATCTCGCCGAGCTTGAGGAGACCGACAGGGCGGAGACCGGCCCGGCGACGCCCCGCATCGCGCACCTGACCGAGCGACTGGCGTCGCTGCGCGGGCGCCTTGGCGAACTCGAGGCGATCGGCCGGCAGCTGGAAGCCTCCCCCGATGAGCAGATATCGCTGACCGATCCGGATGCCCGCGCCATGGCAACCGGCAGCGATCATCGCGGCGTGGTCGGTTACAATGTTCAGGCGGCCGTCGATACCCGGCACCACATCGTCGTCGCCAATGCGGTGACCAACCGCGGTCATGACCGCTCGCATCTGCTCGAGATGGCCACAGCCGCCCAGGCCGAGACCGGCGCTGCCGAAATGATCGCCCTGGCAGATCGTGGATACTATGAGGGCGAGCAGATCCGCGCCTGCGCCGAGGCTGGCATCATCCCGATGGTGCCGAAGCCCAACACATCGCCGGCTCAGGCGCGCGGCTTCTGGGGCAAGGCTATGTTCGCGCATGAGCCGCAGACCGACACCTATCGCTGCCCCGCCGATCAACAGCTGCAGAAACGCTTTGCCCGGGTGGAGGGCGGCAAGCTCATCAGCGTCTACTTCAACCAGAAGGCCTGCAGCGCCTGCCCGTCGCGTCCGCTGTGCACGGCCGGCAAGGAGAAGCGCATCCGACGATGGGAGCACGAAGCGGTGCTCGATGCCATGGAGCGCAGGCTTCAAGCGCTGCCCGAAGCCATGGCGGTCCGCCGCTGTACCGTCGAGCACGTCTTCGGCACCATCAAGGGCTGGATGGGTGCGACCCACTTCCGAACGCGCGGCCTCAAGCACGTCGCCACCGAAGCCAGCCTGGCGATCCTGGCTTACAACATGAAGCGCGCCATTGCCGTCGCCGGCGTGGCCTCTACCCTCAAGGCGATAGCCGGGTGACCGGAGCCGACGCGCGCCGTGGCAACAACCTGCGCGACGAGCCACAGTGAGTTCTCACACAGCCTCGG
>JAESFV010000256.1_pt1 | contig 48625 bp, 40 predicted proteins | sample 9269471 | NCBI WGS metagenome assembly JAESFV01 (sample SAMN14502647, study PRJNA617108) | algae metagenome | isolation source: Symplocastrum torsivum CPER-KK1 and co-occurring heterotrophs from... | place: USA: Central Plains Experimental Range, Colorado | collected 2001-01-01
TAACCATGATATTGGAGTGCAAGTTGGCAATAAGTTAACCCTGCTTAATCTATCTAAGCTTGATTATCTTCCAACAAATGAAATAGAAATAGAAGTCAAGGAGCGTCGGCAAATTCTAAAGCTTGATCCTGAGCAAGATAGCTTTGAACTATACATAGAGGTCGGAATACAACAAGATTTTCAAGAGATTCGGAAGACAATAAAAAAATTGAATCCAGGGAAATACGAAAATATTGATATAGGCGTATCTCTGTACGATTACTAACGCGATCACATTTGCCCTTACAGAGCCGCTACCATCATCTAATTTAGGTTAGACATAGAATTCCTAGTTCTGTATAACCTTAATCACACCTTACCTATAGAGGTAAGTGTTTTTACTTATTGCTACTATTTAATGTATTACAGCACAATTTACAGCTAGCTTATTGATTCTAGTTCTCAACAAGTGCCTAAAAACAGACTCCAAAACTAGGACTCTTGCTAAAACAACGGTATAACGTCAAATAACGGTTGCTGTTATGGCAAATCAGCAACCATTAGAACAAGATGAAGAACAATCGCAACGGTCAAGCCGAAATACTTAGGGAAGAACAGCTAGAGGAACTATTTAGTGTATTGTCTCCTAAGCATAAATTACTCTTTAGCATTTGTTATTACAGCTCTTGTCGTGTCTCTGAAGCACTTCAACTACAGAGAGCAGATATCATTGATAACTGGATTGTCTTTAGGGCATCCACTACTAAGACCAAAAAAACCAGAGAAGTGAGGGTACCACAGAAACTATTTCAGATCATTAATGAGGTAGGGTTGCCAGATAAGGGATATCTCTTCCCAAATTCCGCTGGAGGTCACATAAGCAGACAGGCAGCAGATAAAGCCCTTAGACAAGCTTGTGAATATATCGGCTTGAAGGGTGTGTCAACCCACAGTTTTCGCAGAACTGGCATAACGAAATTACATGATGCTGGAGTACCGCTTCGTACACTTCAAAACCGTACTGGTCATGCGAGTTTGGCAAATTTAGCTCTTTATGTGGAGGTGAATCAAGCTGATGTTGATGCGGCTGGAGAGTTGCTTTAATTTTTCTTGAAAGGCTCTCAATCAACTGCCTGAACCTTCTCAAGACGCGCGATCGCCCCTCTTATCCAGAATCTACTCCAGCCTCAACTGGATGCTTATACGGCTCGATTGGCTCAACTGGAGCAGCAACTTTCTGGTGCTTTATGAATGAATGTGGTGTTTGGTGTTAGTCATCAAATCTAAAATCAGATTTGGAAACTTTCTATAAACAATATTGAGTAGAGAATCTGTAATTTCCGCAATTGGCACATTATTATCTATTATTTCCAACCATACATCTGGATAATATCTACAGAGCATACCCAAATTGAATAGCAAAATCATATAAGCAGCAGGCTCAGGTAAGTACTCATTTGGATTTGATATATAAAATATTTGACCATTAATATCATCAACCACCCCTGGGTCATTAAAAATACGCTCTAATTTCTTTTCACCAAAGTTAGCTGTCATATTAAAAAGTAGATTTGCTTTCAACTCGTGTATGAGCGTAATAGGTATATGGGATTGCTTGTATAAATTTATAAACTTCTCTTTTAAAGTAGCAGGAATAAAATCTATGGAAAAATTATAACTATCTATCGCTTCTATAAATACTCGTTCTCCTTGTTCATCCATGCTATAAGAATGGGTAATATTCCCATATATATTTCCAGGGCATAAATTTGGTTGAATATCAAATTGCTTTAATTGAAAATACATATCCGGTAGCGCTCTTAAAATATCTAATGTATTGATTTTCTTTTCAATAAAGCCATCAACTGGCAATAAATTAGAACCATTAATAACTACTTTTATTATTCCTCGTGCAGCTTGATCTGTTTCAGAAAAATCACCATTAACTACTACAGCTCTTGGCTCTAAACTTTCATAAAAAAGAGGGAAATTTCCCCAAGGTTTTTTAGAATCTTTATTTATATGACATTTGCACTCTAATAGTTCAAAAAAATTTTCTATTCCTATATTCCCTTTATTGTCATTCTTTACTTTATTCATCTCATTAAATCGTTTTACTAGCTCTAATCCATGATGCTGATGCGTGTCAGATTGTCGCCGGAAATCTAAGGAAAACTTGCCATCTTTCTTTAATAAAATTAGAGCATTTGAAAGGCTTACCGCACCATAGTAGAGAAGGTTTGGACGAGTCGCTAATCCAACTTGTGCAGAAGCCTTAAAATATTCTTCAGCTTGACGAATACAGTATGCTATCTGTTTAGCTTGCTTCTTAATATTCTTCTTCTGATTTTTGCCTGATTCTTCTGTTGTTTTTGGATGACGAGAATGGTATTTCATGCAATAATTCTCATCTTTAAAAAAACGAAGTAGTTTCCAAACTTCTTGGGTTGGATTTTCTGAGATTATTTCACTAATGTCGTTAATCATTAAATATTTTTAGAAAGTTAATTTGCTTAATTTATGACATGACCGTTATCCTCAAGATGTTCAGGTTAGAGGATAGACCCACGAAATCACTCTATATACTTACATACCAGATTAAGCCTAAGCCTTGAAATGGTATGGCATAAAGGATTTATCCTCCAATCAACTAAAAGCAGTTGTGGGATGTGACCGTTTTTAAGGTATCCGATCAGGTGTACAGTACAAACAGGACTGTCCTGTGGACAATAGATGAGTGAAGCGGAACTTTTTGATTACCCCATTAAACAACTGCCAGATCGGTATGGTATCGCTCGTAGTGCCGTTTACGTGCGGATGAAGCGATTGAACATTACACCACATACTCAAGGTAATCGCTCTTATCTAGATGCTTCTCAACTTGACCTAATGGATGACTTGCATGATTTCCTCACTGAAGACTCAAGCCGCACGATAGATGACTTCTTAAGAAGCTTAAGTGCTGTAGAGGTTGTGGAGCAAGCATTTCCGGTAAAAGGACAACTCGCCAGACAACAAACAGAACATCTTACAGGACAGCCCTTTCCTGAACTCCACTACAAGCCGGAAAGTCATGCTGCACAACTAAGAGAGCGTTTTGAATTTCTTGAAAGAGCATCCAATCGAAGATGGCTCTTAAGCACATCTGATCTTGCAATGTTGATTGGATTGGAACCCGCCAGTGTCGTAAAGCATGATGAATTACACCGCTGGGGATTTACTTTTACTAAGTGTAGTGAACGTTCAGGACGAGAAGTTAACTGGGCAGTCAAGCGTCCGAAGTAGGTAGTAGTGATTGCGATCGCGTTAGGTTTTGGATTTTTTTAAGGAGTTTGAGGAAATATTACTTGTTGCGAGTGAGGACTTGGTAGAGCCAAAATCAGACTTTCTAACTTAAGTAATTTGGGCAGTGTCCTGGAAAGTGGGCTGACTGCTCATAGCTCCGTTGGTCTTTTGCCCAAACATTCAAACTATTGATACCTAAGTTAGAAAGTTTAAAGAGCGTTTCCGAGTAATAGGGGTTTGTGTCAGTTTGATTCTGTAACGGTAAGTATAAGGCTCGTTGTGGTAACCGCACTTTCCCTCTGTAGAGCCTGAAGTGCTTAGCAGAATGTCTATCAACTGCCATGTTGGTTAAAGGAAACTAATGTCTGACAACGATATCAAGCGGCATCAGGGAGAAGCTCAAAATTTCGTGGAGCAACTGAGCGATGAAGTTAGCATATGCATGATGCTAATACCCTCTGGCAGCTTCAATATGGGTTCGCCAACTGTCGCCTAACCGTAACTTCCCGACATCGCCATGCCTCAATCGGGCTATCTTACACTTGCATACACGTTATCAGTCAATCCCTTAAAGTAGCGGTGCAGGTACAAAGTTGTACCGTACAGCCGCCGCTTAGGTAAAAGAGGGATTAGCACCTCAAAGAGCAGAATCCTGTCCTTGTGCAGGTTGATCAGCAACTCCATTGAACCAATCGACAACAAACGTGACTGCGTTTTCGGCAGGTTATTACCCTTCCGAATCAAAAGAAATTCTACGAACGGTGAAAGTTTGGTCACTTATCTTGAAGAGTTTGGCTTAACGGACGTTTTGAGTCTAATACTTGTTACACCCATAGACTAGTAGTTACTCTTTGCCCGAACTCAGGTTTATCTCTTCGTTAAAGCTTTATGAACCTTAATTTATTTTTTGAACTATCACAGGAATTATTCTGTATTCATAAGTCAGACGGATATTTTGAACCACTTAATTCGGCTTGGGAAAACTTACTGGGATGGACTCAGATAGAAGCAGGTTCTCGACCTTGGATTGAGTTTGTCCATCCAGATGATGTACAGCTTAGTTTGAGTGCCTGGATGCAGTGTACCCAAGAAGACGTTGTGGAATATGAAAATCGTTATCGTCACAAAAATGGAAGCTACTGTTGGCTAGCCTGGAGAATGTTACGCAATCGAGATGGATGCGTCTATGCAGTTGCCAAGAACATTACTGCCGAAAAAGATGCCGAAAAAGTACGATATCTTCTCTCGGATGCCGTCAATATGGGCTTTTGGGACTGGAATATTCAAACTGGAGCTATCATTGTGTCGAATAACCTCGAACAACTTTTTGGCTTGGCTCCCAATACTTTCGATGGTACTTTTGAAAGCTTTGTCGCAACAGTTCATCCCAATGATCGCGATCGCCTACACCAAGCCACCAAACACTCTCTTGAGACAGGAGAGGACAGCGAGATCGAATTCCGCGTTATCTGGACTGATGGCAGTATTCGTTGGATGGAAAGCAAAGGGCGGTTTTCTTTCAATGAAGCGGGCAATCCAGTGCGTGCAACTGGGTTCAATTTAGACATCACTGAGCGCAAGCTGGCAGAAGAGCATAGAAGGCAATCGGAAGAACAACTGCGCCTTGCCCTAGAGGCTGCCAACATGGGCTTTTGGGCTTGGAATATTCAAACCGGAACAGTCACTTGGTCAGATAACTTCAAACGTATCTTTGGCTTGCCTCTCGACATTGAGGAGGGCAGCTACGAGCTTTTTTTATCAATCGTTCACCCGGAAGACCGCGAGCGCGTCCACCAAGCTAGCCTTAGTTCTTTCGAGACGGGGGAGAGCGGCGATATCGACTACCGCATTGTTTGGCTTGATGGTAGCATTCATTGGATAGAAAGTATGTTTCAGTTTTTTTTCGACGAAACGGGAAAGCCAATCCGTAAAACTGGAATTGACTTAGATGTTAGTGAGCGCAAACTTGCCGAGCTACAACTTCAAGAATCGCTCCGGGAAAAAGAGGTCTTGCTTCAAGAAATCCATCATCGGGTTAAGAATAATTTACAGGTAATTTGTAGCCTAATGGACTTGCAATCGCAGTACGTCCCGAACCCAGCCATGCAGGAGATGTTCCGGGAAAGCTACAATCGCGTAAAAACGATGGCGCTTGTTCACGAGAAATTGTATCAATATAAAAACTTTGCAAGAATTAATTTTGCTGAATACATTAAAAGTTTAACAACCGACCTATTCCACGCCTATGGAGTGAATGCGGGCTACATTAATCTGGAGTTAGATATTGACAAAGTTAGCTTAAATATTGATAAAGCTATTCCTTGTGCTTTGATTATCAATGAGTTAGTTTCAAATTCTTTGAAACATGCCTTCACTAATAGTAAAGTACGGAAAATTAGTATAACTCTTTATACTGAAGAAAATCAGCATTTTATATTGACTGTAAGAGATAGTGGTAAAGGATTTCCCAAAGATTTTAACTTCAATACAACTAAATCACTGGGGCTTCAGCTTGTACATGTTTTAACAAATCAACTTGAAGGAACACTTGAGATAGGCTGTAGAAGCGGCACGGAATTTAGAATTAGCTTTTCAGAACTCATTTGAATCGACCCTTCCATCTTAAAACTGCGCCTAAAGCCGTCAACGTCAACAAACCGAATTCACCACTGGGTTCTGGTACAGACTCAGACGTTGTTGTTGTGCCTACATATTGGTCAGACCATTGACGAGCTGCTTCAAACCACTCTGGTGCATTTGGATGCAGATTGAGGCTGTGACCGGCTCCAGGTAGAACAAACGTCTGTAAATTTGCTTCCGGTGAAAAGAATGGTGCTTCAAGCGCTGCCACATTTTCTGCACTCTCGCAGATATTACCAGTACAAAAACTTCCATCATATTGTCCAACGGCTAAGAAGACGGGAACGCGAATTAGTTTTGAGGTTTCGGCGAAAATAGCGGCAGCGTTCGTTGCTGCCTCACCTGTTGTCACAGTCTCTTTAGTCGCTTCATCGAATGCGATGACTTGTGGATCGGCGTTAGGCTCATAGAAGAGTTCGCCTCGCGTTCCTGGTTGAGTGGTTAGGTAGCCATTCGGTAGGTTCTGTTCGCCCAAGCGCGGATCGAGTTGCGCCGGATAGAACGAGTTGATGAATGCTTCCAACCAATCAGGATTTTGATTGTGCAAGAAGCCGCTAAGAATTACCCCAGCTAAGTCATCATCCTGGCTCGCTACGCCAACAACCGAACCAAACGCACCGGAGGAGAAGCCCACAAGCATGATGCGCGTTTGTGGTATACCTCCGATTTGACCCAACCGTAGACCTTGAACAACTTGCTCAAGGACATAAGTATTGGAGGCGACGGTTACTTGGTCAGCAGGGGGGTGAGAGCTACGACCAATCCCAATTCGGTCAATGTTGAAGGTTGCATATCCAGCTTCCGTGAGCGCGTCTACGTAGGAGTAGTTCTCAGGTTGGTAGGGAACGTCCCAGTAAATATGGCTGTACGTTGTTCCTGAAACAAGAACTTGAACCGTGCGCTCCCCCAGTGGGGATTGACCGCACAACTGACCGTAGACTTGATACTGTTTGGGTTCATCTGGTGCTAGTGCTACAGGGAGTTGCACCTCAGAACAGTCACTCGTTGTCAGGCTCGCGGACTCAGCCACATCAACGACAAGCGGTTGCATGATGTATGCAGATGCACCAAAGAGCGTTAGTAGACTTCTTAAAAGGAAGGACTTCATTCCATTGCTATATGCTTAAGCTGCCTTATTCTATACAGCTTTCCAGCAGAAGACGAGCTAGAGCATTAAGCTGTGGCTGGAAAAGAAAAAGACGCTAAAAAAAAAGCCTCGCCGTGAGGCGAAGCTTTTATCATCAGGGTGCATCTACTTATCTTCCTTTTCAACAGTCTTATACCCTGATCAGGAAGAACAGCTTGTTGTTAATCAGGTACAAAGTTGTACCGCACAGCCACTGCTTATCTGAAAGAGGGGATTAGCACCTCAAAAAACCAAAGTCGCGATCGCTTCATCCAAATCCTCATCCAGCACCTCTAGATACTTCTGCAAAGCCGACAAGGTTTTGTGTCCAGAGATTTTCTGGATTACCTTCAACGGCACACCCCGCTTGTGCATCTGAGTTAGACAAGTACGGCGAAAGCTGTGAGTGCTGGCACCTTCAATACGCAGTTCCAGAAACGCCGCCCGGAGAATCTTATCCGCTGAATCCGGATGAATATGCCCTCGACCATGACGACCTGGGAACAGGTAAACCTTCTGTGAAGAGTAATTTTCTAGTAGCACTCTCAACTCAGTGCCAACCGGAATCGAACGAGTCGAGCTTTTACCTTTAGTGTTGCCACGACGGATTGTCACACGGGGTCTAATGCTGCCATCTATCGAATAGACATCCTTGGTGTGCAGAGAGCAAGCTTCAGCGATGCGAGCACCTGTGTAGAGACACACCCCGAACAAAGCGCGATCGCGTGCTGTTTTTAGCCCAGACTCAAACAAACTTTTGATCTCATCGGGTGATAAGATTTTGGCTTGGTCATGCCTGTCTATTTTCATAACTTTACCTTACACCGACAAACATAATTATTCCGGTGTAAACGGTTGAAACCTCGTAAACCCGTTGGCTCTTTCCCTCAGACAGCTCCGCTTAACCAGAACTTATCAATCGCTTGACTTGCTAGGATGCCTGCAACCCTGATTTCTTCGTTGTTACTATAACTTTTGTTTATCTAAACGGTTGTTCGTTAGGTAAGAGAAGTAATTGCACCTGGTTACAGCTATACTACGTTTTCCCCGAACTCGACCGTATAGACGACTGAACCTATACGGCTGTACCTAGAGATTTCCTTGTCAAGGGTTGAACATCCGATACCTTGTTGTTTGGCAACAGTTTGCACCCTTAATCTTTGGATTTTTGGCTATCCTCCAATCTAGCGATTAAAGTTTCTGGCTCTTCGCCTTGCTGGAGCTGCACCCAGAATTCCAGCAACTCCTGTACCAATTCAGAGAAGTCCTGCTTTTGTCCTTGTTCCTCTTTATCCAACAGCAGCCGCTTCACCTGAAGGTGAGTTTTCTTTTTGATGTAGGCGAGCGCTGAGATGAACTGGGGGTCTGACTTCTTACCTGGTGGTCTGCCGCGTTTTTTAGATTCGGCTTCGGGTTCTGGCGAAGATTCCAGTTCCGTCGATGGTTGGGGGGAAGTTATTGGTGTTAGTGGCACAACCGACTCCGGTTGACCAACTACCTCGAAAATTCGATGGAAGGCGTTATCTTTTTGTGTCACAGCAACTCCTTGCAGACCTGTTGATAATCCTTCCAGGCAATGCCAGCATTCCGGTCTTTCACTTCATATACAGGACAGCCCTCTAAGGCGGCTGTCTCGTAGCAAGCAAAGCGCCTGATCCAGTGCTTGAACAATGGCAAACCCTGTGATTCTAGGGCTTCCTTGGCTCGTTCCCCTGTTTTGCGGGGTTTGGGCGGAACGATACTCAGCAGAATCCGAAATTTAGTGGCATCTAGTTTCTTGAGAACCAGCACGGTTTGAAACAAGGCATCTAAGGCTAGAGCATCTGGAGTCGTTGGTAGAATCAGCAAATCGCCTCGAACGAGATTTTGCAGGTCTTCTTCCGAAGGACGTGCTTGAGTATCGATGACGATATGGTCGGGTTTGTGATTGACCAAGTGGTAGGGAGCTTGCCGCTCGTCAACTACTTCAAAAGGCAACCTGCCCCGTTTTGCCCAACCAGTCGCGCTGCGATTCGGGTCACCATCAATCAGAATTACGCTGCCTTGAGCTTTTAGGTAGGCAGCTAGATGCACGGCACTGGTGGTTTTCGCCACACCACCTTTGAAGGAAGCGACTGTGATGATCATGTTGCCTTCGTTTCGCACCAACCCACTTGATGTCCTGCCAAAATACCATATTTTCAGAACGTCGATTTTCTAGTTATTCAAACAACTGAATAAGCAGCTATTCAGATTTTTGGATATCCAGCTACTCGAAAGAAGTTGAACACCACACCTGAACTGACCACTGCTGTACAACCTACTCCACAAACACTACATCACGTAAAGACATCGAAGGTTGGCTCATCACCGATCGGAATTTTGTTTAGTGCAACTAGGAAATTCTGGAAGAATCTACGTCACAGATCAAAAAACTAGACTCACTGCAATCTAGGATTTATTAAAGATTCAAGATGATACCTTGGTCAATACCATCCTTGGACGACGTAATAAACTTTCCGTATTTCGGCTAAACGATCTGCCATGCGTCCTAAACAGTCACTAGCGTCCAGAGTCCCCGTGCGATGCCGGCGGCGAGCTTTGCTGCTTACACACCTTAGCAAAGCCGTAGCGTCGTTAGGAGCGTTGGCACAGCAGACGCTAACGCATCGCCGTACCCTCGAACTAATCTTTTTAGCCTTACTGGCACTGGTGAGTGTGCCGGCTCTGTCGGCTGAGCGAGTGGCAGGGCTGAAACAACCAGTCACTCATCCCTCATCCCTTATCTCTCAAGCCGACAAGGCTTTACAACTGGCTATTCAGGGTAAACAACTCTACGAAGCGGGAAAGTTCTCTGAGGCAGCGAGAGTTTGGCAACAGGCGGTTAACGCCTATGCTCAAATGGGCGATTCGGACGGGATGACCCAGATCCTGATCAACATTGCTGAAGCCCAGCAAGCCTTAGGACTTTACCCTAGAGCCTGCAACACGTTACTGCAAGCCGTTGGGATTGCAGAGCCGGACTGCCAGACGTTAACTCAAGAGAACTCTAACTGGCAACAACAACAAGATTCCTTGCTCAAAACGCTCGACGCACAACCCAATTCTCTCAACAAAGCCAATGGCTTGCGGAGCCTCGGCGACGTTCTCCAAAGGCTTGATAACTTAGATCTGTCCACACAAGTCTTGCAGCTAAGTTTGAAGGTGGCAAAGGAACTGGCATCTCCTCAAGACCAGAGTGCTGCCCTGCTCAGTTTGGGCAATACCGAACGTGCCAAAGGTAACCGAGCAAGAACCCGGCAGGACAGCGCAAGCGAACAGAAGCTTACACCCTTGCGCTGTCTCTACAAACCAAGCCTTGGTGCGGCAAAAAAATATTATCAGCAAGCGGCTTCCTTCTATCAGCAGGCGGCAACCGAAGGAGCCTCCCCGACTACATGGGTTCAGGCACAACTCAATCGCCTGAGTGTATTGCTAGAAACCGAAGCCTTGTCAGAGGCACAGGATTTGTGGACCCAAATCCAGTCTCAACTCAACAATTTGCCTTCCACTCAGACAACGGTCTATGCCCAGATTAACTTAGCTCAGAGTCTAAGCTGCCTCAAACAAGCCACTGCCGCAGATGTTCCTTCGTGGACAGAAATTGCACAAGTTTTAGCCACAGCTGTCCAACAGGCTAAAAGCCTCGGCGACCAGCGAGCAGAATCATTTGCTCTTGGCCATCTCGGTGGGCTATACGCACAGACTCAAAGACAGCCTGAAGCTCAAGACCTAACCCAGCAAGCCCTCAGGCTAGCCCAGGCAATTCAGGCTCCGGACATTGCCTATCAGTGGCAATGGCAATTAGGACATCTACTCAGAACCCAAGGAGATATGGCTGGAGCGATACCGGAGGCGCTACGCGAAGCGAGCATCGCCGCTTACACTGAAGCATTCAACACCCTGCAATCCCTCCGCAGCGATTTGACGGCTACCAGTTCCAACGTCCAGTTCTCCTTCACCGAAAGTGTTGAACCCGTCTATCGGCAGCTAGTTGATTTGCTTTTGCAATCAAACCAGACTAGTCAGGAGAACTTAAAGCAAGCTCGTGATGTGATTGAAGCACTCCAATTGGCAGAACTGGAGAACTTGCTTCGATGCAGCTTGCAGACTGCCAAACCAGCGTCAGTTGACCCAGAAGTCGATCCGACAGCGGCTGTCATCTACCCGATTATTTTAGATGATCGGATAGAGGTCATCCTCAGCTTGTACGGGCAACCCCTGCGCCACTACTCAAAGTCCTTACCCAAAGAACAAACTCTTGAAGACCTCCTCGATACGTTGCGTTTAAATCTACAAAACCGCAACGGTGCAGGACCGGGCTTTTTGAAATTGTCTCAGCAGGTGTATGGCTGGTTGCTCGGACCTCTTGAAACAGAGCTGGAGAAGAATGGAATAAAGACGTTGGTGTTTGTGCTGGATGGCCCCTTGCGGAATATTCCGATGGCAGCGCTGCACGACGGTCAACATTATCTCATTGAAAAGTATGCAGTGGCTCTAAATCCGAGTCTCCAGCTACTAGAACCACAACCTTTGTCAGAGGTACAGCTAGAAGTCCTAGCTGCTGGAATTTCCCAAAAAATCCCAGACGTTCCTGCCCCGGCACTACCTGAGGTGAAACAGGAATTAGAGGGAATATCTCAAATAACCGAAAGTCTAGTACTCCAAAATCAAGAATTTACTCGCCAAGCTCTGGAAAACAAAATCAACTCCCGTCCGTTCTCGGTGGTACATTTAGCAACTCACGGTCAATTCAGTTCCCAACCTGACGAAACGTACATTCAGGCTTGGGATGAGCGCCTTAATGTCAACGAGTTGCATACCTTACTGCGAACCAGAGAGCAAAGGCGACCCGACGTGATTGAATTACTGGTTCTCAGTGCCTGCGAAACAGCTTCAGGAGACAAGCGAGCCGCGTTAGGACTGGCTGGTGTAGCTGTGCGTGCGGGGGCACGCAGTACGCTGGCAACCCTGTGGCAGGTGAACGATAAGTCCACAGCCGAACTCATGGCTCAGTTCTACAATACTTTGTCCAATTCTGGCGACCTGAGAGTGACCAAAGCGAAAGCACTCCAGAGCGCCCAATTGGAACTCTTGCGTAGGTATGAGGCTCCGTTTTACTGGGCACCCTATGTTCTAGTTGGTAACTGGCTGTAGAACCTGATATTCTCTGGGTTTCCTGTAGAATCTAAATTCTTTTCAGAGGATGACTTTGCCACACCCAAAATCGTTGTTCCAGACAAATTTTAGGATGCATGGCAGGTAGCTGGAGTTGACGGGGAACTGGACGGTGTGACGGTAGGGGCTTGAGCCAGGAGTACTACCTCTCCCTTGTCGTTAATCACCCAGCCTTGGGCTTCCACGAGAGGGGATGGCTCAGAAGTAGTGGGATTGACGGTAACAGCACCACTGGCGCGATTCTCTTGGCTTTGAGTGGGCGTGTCCAAATTGACGCGAACGGCATCACTCCTGAGTGGCTCTGTGGGTTTAGGTGGTAAACCGCCGCGTCCAGTAATCATAAATTCACTTACGCTTTGACCTACAGTCCCTCCACCTCCTGGACAATCCTGTCCAATCAGCCCGGTAACATCGACTAGCTCTGCTGGTAAGTTAACTAACCCACGGCTAGCATCAACATCTGGCGTGTTAAGTTCCACTACACCGTCTACTCCAAACTCAGAACTGGCTGTGATGTCACTCTCTGGGGTATCTTGTTCTCGGAACTCGATGCCAAAGATACCTTGAGTGGTGATACTGATATTACCCCCATTGCCTTCAAAGGCATCGGCAACAATGTCACTATCTTCTTTAGGGACAGCCACGATGAAGTCAGTATCGATCATAATGTTGCCGCCATTCCCGCCTGCTTGATTCATGCCAGCTTCGGTGGATATCTCACTGTTGCGGCGCAGCAGCAGTAAATCCCGTGCCTGTAGAGTAATATCACCGCCATTCCCCGACCTAGTTGTGGCTGTGATGGCTCCTTGGTTGTCCAGAAGGATTGAGTGAGCAACAACGTCTAAGTTGCCTGCATTTCCTGTTCCCTCACTGCTCACATTTACTTGTGCACCAGTTGTTGTTTCTACAGTATCTGCTGCGATGATGATGTTTCCGGCATCTCCTTGCCCGCTGGTACTAGCTGTCAGTGCAGCACCATCAGTGATAATAAGGGAGTTGGCTTGCACTGTTATAGCACCGCCCTTTCCAGTAGAGTCTAGACCAACAGCAGTAGTCAACAGACTTCGACCCACTAGATCGTTAGGATTGGGCTGTTGTTGTGACGTTCCAGCCAGTTCTACAGAAGAGGCGTGAACAATCAAGGAACCCGCATTCCCTGCACCAAGTGTAGAAACCGAGGCTTGTGCCCCACCTTGGATTAACAACCGTCCTGTCTTAATAGTCAAGCTTCCGGCATTTCCTATCCCTCCTACAGTTCCAGTAACCACACCGCTAGGGAACGGACGCTCCTCTACGATGCCAAATAGAAAGTCTCCAGAAGTTCCAAGCACTTGCTGTAATACAGGGGCGGGTATCCCTTGTCTTGAGGTACCAATCAGTTCGACGGATTCGGAGGCGTTTATGGTCAAGTTTCCTCCCTGTCCGGAGCCACCAGCCGTACCCGCCGAGATGATTGCCCCATCCCGGACAATCAACCGTTGAGTATTAATAGTCAAGGAATTGGCATCTCCGACTCCTCGAGTCCCACTAGCTAAGAAGCTAGGAAGACCATTGGCTAAAGAGGTGCCACTGAGTTCTACGGACTCCCTTGCGTTCACAGTCAATTCCCCTGCTGGCATCTCGCCACTAGTATTCGTTGCCACCCATGCCCCATCCCGAACAATCAACCGCCCCGTTTCAATGGTCAAGTCGCCGCCTCGTCCGAAACCAGCCGTTCCATTACGCAATCCGCTGGGACCCGGATTTGCTACGAGGAAAGATTGCAAGTTTAAGGGAACATTATTAGCTGAGGTGCCACTAAGTTCTATGAAGTCTTCTGCATTCACGGTCAAATTCCCTGCCTTCCCTGTGGTAGAAGTACCTGCCGATACCACTGCCCCATCCCGAACAATCAACTGCCCAGTAGTGATCGTTAAATTTCCGGCATCTCCACCAGATTGGGGTATGAAAGGGGTTAAGTAGACAGGAATATCAGCGATATCGCGAACATTGAGCGAAGCGGCAAATAAGCCAATAGGAATAGTAATAGGAATAGGCTCGAAGAACTTAACAGGAATATTGAAGGCAACCGTACCATTTGATGAGGGGCTGTTACTTAGTTCCACTGACTCTGAAGCGTTCACAAAGATATCCCCTGCATTCCCCTGAGAAACAGTAACTGTTGCTACTACTCCATCCCGAACAATCAATTGCCCAGTATCAATGCGTATGTTGCCCGCCTGTCCGATATCAATAGCTGCATTGTAGATAAAGCCATTTTCGATTTTCGTTGTTTCTATAGCATTAAGTGAGATATCTCCTGCGATCGCGCTATCAGAACCTGAAAGAGGAGTTATCCCAGCCCTCAGCCCACTTCCTTGCAAAACATCTATGTTCCGAGCATTGATGGCAATACTACCACCACCACCAGCAGCTACATTTACTTCAGCTCCATTAGCAAGGGACACATCTGCTCTGTCTACACCATCAGGGAAGCTCAAACGTAGCGTGTTGCTGTCAATATTCAGTCCAACTATTCCCTCTTCTGCTACTCCTCCTAACTCGACTTGACCTCCACGAGCCTGTAAAATCCCACCATCTAAACTCACATCGCCGCCCACCAGCGCCAAAGTCCTTCCTGGTTGAACTTCCAGTCCTTCAACCGATTGGTTGACAATGCTACCTGGATTGGCTCCAAACTGCAAGCCAAGGGGGACATTGATGATTAGCAAGGGTGACGCTTGGGGGTTCGTGGCACTGAAGGCAAAGCCATCGCCAAAAATAACCCTGTCCGCTGTACTCGCCACAAACGAACCCCTAACATCCAGCCTCGCATTCGGTCCAAAGATAATGCCATTGGGATTGAGCAAAAACAGATTTGCCCTGCCATTAACACCCAGCGTTCCCAGAATATCTGAGGGGTAAGTTCCCGTCACGCGACCCAGAATATTTTCTACCCCTACGGGATTAGCGAAATAGACTTGCTGTTGGTTACCAACATTGAATTCGATAAAACTGTGGAACAGGTTTGTACCCCATCGTGCCCCTCCATTAATCACGTCATAAGGTGAGCTAGGAGCGGCAGGTGTGACCGAAGAATTTTCAGTTCCTAGGGTGCTATCTGGGATGATTTGAGCTAAGGCGCAATTTTCCAAAGAGGCGATTGCCCCACCAACAAAGACCGAACTTGCGATCGCCAACTTCCAGCACTGACTCCGACCACTTTGAGTCCTTCCAGAACTTGCCTTTTCAAAGAAACAGTCGTTGAGTGAAAACCTGTCCCTTCCCCAGCACCAGAGGTTAATATTCTTGTTCATCATATTGGCTATACTCTAAACTCATCCAGTTCAGGGATTAAGAGAAACTCACATTGCCTGATATCTCTCTTGTGCCTCCTTCTGCCAACGACTGGCTTCGTCTGAATTCCCCAGCGCTGCATACACTTCCCCCAACCTAGCGGCAGCGTTAGCTTGCCCTTCTATGTTGTCGGCAGTTGTTGCCAGCTCATAGGCTTTTAAATAGTGTTTCTCAGCTTGGGAGAGTAATTCCATCTGTCCGTAGAGGTCGCCAAGGGTGTGGTAAATTGCCGCTGTTTTGCTCCCTTTCGCCACTGACGCTTCTAGCACCTCAAGGGCTTCAGCAATCAACTCATGCCCGATGTAAAGATCGGCAAGGGCTAAGGCTTTCGCCTCTTCAGACAAGTTCTGGCTAGCAATGCGATCGGTAGCAGTCCGCACGCCCTGAGCCTGCTGCTCATCAAGCAAGCCGAAGGTTCCCCTCGCTGGTGATTCACCATTATCCGCTTCAACCGTTAGTAAATACCCTTGTTCTACGGGTTGCAAAGGTGGTTTACCGGGATAGACCACCTCAGTTGTGCTGACTTCCGTCTCCCAGTTCACTCCCGGACCACTCACACGCACGATGTAGCTGGTTGCACCGGGTACAACCTGCCAGCGCAGCGTCGGCTTGTCGTTAAGCAGCAATGTGTTGTTGGGGCTAATAATATAAGGAATGCCACGGGCAAGCGGGTCGCGAGTGGGAGTAAGTGGGCCAGTTGTCCTGAATAGTGCTTCGTTTGGTTCAGGGCAGCCAGTAGCTACGCCTGATGGTACGCCGTCAGGGACTGTCCAAGGATTCTGGTTGGGGTCAGCACACTGGACAATGACTCTCGCTCCCTTGGCTGGTCTTACTACATCACCGAGACAAAGCACCGCCCCAACATTGGTTGAATGATAGTCCGACCATCCCTGACGCTTAAGTTGCACGGCTCCTTGAACGCTGAGCAGTCGTCCAACCGGATTGCAAGTATTTGTTGATACCTCTACGGCGAGTGTTACGTTTGACTGCCAATTGCTAGCAGTTCCCCAATCTGTAGCTGTCAGCATCAGACCGAGAACGATTGAAAGTGAAACTCTGCATTTCATATCTTGCCTTCCTCAGCACTCAAGCGTTGACGTGCCAAATGAACCCATTTGTCTTCTTCTGGGGTATTTGGCTGATAGGCAAATCCAAGACAGTTTTCCCACTGCACCTGCGCGGCTTTTTTATCCCCCTCGCGTTCCAGTACTTGGGCTAGCAGGCAGTAGGCGGAGGCGCGATCGCTTTTCAGTTTAATTGCTTCAGTTAGGTCAAGCTTGGCTTCAGCATAGCGACCTTGTTCCAACCGCGCCCAGCCTTGATTTTTGTACATATCTGCTTTAACTCGGTCATCTTTAGCCAAGCCAAGACCGCTTCGCAGCAGGGAAATAGCTGCATCATAGTTTCCTTCCAGAATGTACAAGCGGGCTTGATTGTTGTAAGCCTCAATCAGTCCGCCCTCGATCGCCAACTGATATTCGGCATGGGCACGCTCATAATTATGTTGGTCTTCGTAAGCTGCTCCTTGATTATAGTGAGCCGCCGCCGACCAAGGGTTGAGTTTGAGTGCCAAGCTGTAGCCTAACTGGGCTTTGGGCAGTTGACGTGCCAAGTGGTTGGTCACTCCATACCAGTTTGTTAGCCAGGACAACGCAAACAGACAGCCGAGTACTCCCAGTGAGAACAACAATGGTGCCCCAGGCTTCATAAAATTCATAAAGCTGGGCCAGCCATTGGAGAAGTTCTTGGTTTCGTCAGGATTGTCAGGTTGAGACGTTTGGGTTCGGGACTGGCACTCACCCGCCATGAAGTTGGGTGAGTCATCCTCGACTTGTTCGCTCTCAGGAGGCTCGGCTTGTGATAATTCGCGCAACTGCCCATTAATGAGCAACCAAGGGGAAACAGAACCATTAAGGGCTGCGTGACCATTGAGTCCAGCCTGTGCATTGGCACTGAATTGACTCTGTGGAGCGCTTTCTGTTTGCGAGCGCTGTTTTTGGAGTCTTTTCAGAACTTCTAGAACAGTTTTTTTACCAACTTTTTCTCCTGCTACGTAGGACAGCCGTTTCCATAACTGCGGGGCGAGATACCGCTGTACGTAGCTATTTTCATAGCTAGGGAACTCTATAGCACTGAGTTTCTTGCCTTTCAAAGTTTGCCCAAGTATATCTTTATCGACAGTCTCTAAGTGTTGTCCTGTCTTTTCATATACCAAAGTGTCGGCAAACTCTACTAGCTTTGAGATGTCATCAGCACCCATTGCTCATCTCTGCCTCTAAGTTTGCTGCTCAGTATACCTAGAACGGTTCAACTCGACTGACTACGGGAAGTTAAAATTTGTTGCTCTACTTAAAAATATGAATTTTATGAAGTTTATGAAATTTGCTTCTACCGAAGGGTTAATTCCACAAATCGAGAGAGTTAGAAGCCTCACATTCAAAAAAACAACAAGCCTATTTAGTTATGAAGTTCATGAGATTGATTAGCTTTAAGGATTAGGTCAATCTGAATTAAAAAGCTGGATGTAGTTTCTCTTTATCCAGCCATAAGTAACAAGTTGGTTGAAGCGATCGCAGACCACTAATCTGTGCTTCCCAATTTGATGTTTAAGTTCACTAAAGGTATTTAAGTATGGACGCTTTTGGAACAATCCCTCTAGATGGGACAGCTTTATCAGAACGAAACCCCATAATGGGAGCTGCTTTGGATAGTTATGTTGGACTTACTGGAATGCCCAATGCTATAGGGTTTACTAATAGCGAGGGTGCTTTTACACCAGAGCTAGAGCCACTCTCAATGTCTACTATCCAGCTAAAGTCTGACTCTGCTGGAGCTATTATTCCATTGAGTCCCAGTACCGCTAGCAACCTTGCCAGCCTCGATACCACGCCTGCTGCCGATTCGTTGACGGGGGCGGCTGCGAATGCTGCGCTTGTTGGAGATTTAAGAACCGGCCAATATATTGCGTTGGAAAACATGGGAGCAAATTTTAACGACGATTACCAATTCTTAGATGGACGCACAGCAGACGGCTCGGTTGGTTTAGCTCCTGACACAAACGAGCCATATTCGGGTACAAAGTGGCAAGTTACTGAAGTTAGTGAAGGTATTATTACGCTAGAAAATAAGGGAGCAAATTTTAACGACGATTACCAATTCTTAGATGGACGCACAGCAGACGGCTCGGTTGGTTTAGCTCCTGACACAAACGAGCCATATTCAGGTACACAGTGGCAAGTTGCTGAAGTTAGTGAAGGCATTATTACGCTAGAAAACAAGGGAGCCAATCCTAACCCTGATTTCCTTTTCTTAGATGGACGCACAGCAGACGGAACGGTTGGTCTAGCTCCTAACACAGACGCTTCCTATTCGGGTACAAAGTGGAAAGTTTATGACCTCGGCAGTGTTTTTGGAGACGAAGTTGTAAGAATAGCTGACGAGCAATGGGACTTTTTCGGTAACCATGTCTACGAGCAAGATGACGATTATCGAAAAGAAGGCGATGAAGAGGCTTGGCAACGGATAGCAAATGAATATTGGCAAACTCAAGGTATAAATCGAACTGACATAGATACATCTGAAGAAGTGGATGATGACGATAATAACCCTTGGTCTGCGGCTTTCATTTCTTGGGTGATGCAAGAAGCAGGAGCTGGCGACGAGTTCAATTACTCTCAGCGTCATGCTAACTATATTAATCAAGCCATCGAAGATAGAGGAAGTGATGCCGCCTTCATAGGACACCCAATAGATGAATATTCACTGCAACCTGGTGATTTGATTGTTGCCAATAGATCGGAGAATGACGGCATAACAGTAACATACGATACTGCTGTAGGTAACGACTACCAAGCACATGTTGATATTGTTGTCGCAACAAGACCTGGTGAAATTGATGTCATCGGAGGAAATGTCGAAGAATCTGTCACCCTAAGAACTTTTCCAGTAAACTCTGAAGGTAAATTGATTAATCCTAATGATGATAATGAAATTAATGACTTTTTTGCGGTTATTGAGAACCGATTAGGGGCACCCGTCGCCTGAGTCAAATTAATTTTGACTCGTTTAGAGTAGCGGCGATTTAGCGAGTCCAACGGGGAGCTTATGGTACTACAAGTTACAAGCTCCCAAACTGATTTTTTTTACAACTACAGGCAAGCGCAAGCCTTTTCACTACAAAATGAAGTTTATGAATTTGGCTTGTGAGTTATTGTTAGCCGAACTTAAATTCAGTTATGAATTTCATGGAGTTGACTGACTTTTAGCCTTGGTTAAATTTGAATAACATAAGCACAGTTTTTACTGAGTTAACTAAGGCAATCAGTTACTGAAGTTTTACAAGGAAGAATAGCTGTGGAAAAGCAAGGTCAGTGCTTAACTTCTTCTCAGCGAAAGCTTCTGCTAAAGAGCATGCAAGCTGATTTACCTCCAGAGTCCCGTCGTCGCATTGAAATTATGCTGCTAGCAAATACAGGTCAATCTCAGACCCAAATCTGCAAAGCACTAGTACAGCACGGCGTAAGTAAAGCACCCATTAAACCGCTAAGACCTTACCCTTGTAAGTCCACTTGAATGGCTTCGCCATAGTGCGATTAAAATAATCAATAAAATCTAAGATTCGAGTTTTGAGGTGATTGGTATTGACAAAATTCCCCCGTTTTAGTAGTTTGCGGACAAGAATGCTAAACCACATTTCAATTTGATTAAGCCAAGAGGAATGCTTAGGGGTGTAATGAAAAACAATTCGATGTGTTGGGTCACTTAAAAAAGCTGCCCGTGTTTTCATCGATTGAAGTATGCCTGATTCACCTTTAATACCCAAATCAATTTCTAATCCTTCAAGTTCAACTACCAGGCGAACTAAAGATTCGGACTGATGGGTATTGAGACAATCCATGATTAGATGCCATTTTTTTGCATCAGGGTTACTCTCAATGATTTTACGGATGTTTTGGGCAAAGTCTTGCTCAGTTCGGGTGTCTCCGCAAGTCGGATGGATAATTTGACCTGTGACGACATCAAAGTTGGCGATTAATGCCTGTGTTCCATGACGGATATACTCTCGCTTCTCGTCGTTTAACTTTACCTGGTCGTAATCGCAGGTCTTTTTCTTTCCGTTCGATTGCTTGAATACCTGTCATTTCATCAATACACACTGTTCGTTCCCCAACTCCAGCACGCTCAATCGCCGTGATGTATAGATTGCTGATGTTTTGGGCTTTAGCCTCAAATTCATCATCAAGGGGGGGGGGTTAACCAGTAGCGACTCTGGTGTGGCTTGATTTGAGCTTCTTCTAATAACCGTCCCACATGACGTGGCGATATGCTTTCGACAATACCCTGTTTGACTATTTCTTCTGCTAATTCCCTTGCTGTCCAATCACTGATCGGTCGTCCGTAATCTTCTGGCTCACAACAGGCAAGCGCAAATAATTCTACTACTTGCTCCATGCTAAATTTGGCTGGCTTACCACTGCGCTCTTCATCCTGTAATCGTTCAATAACTGGTATTGAGCGTTCGCTTAACTCTAACCATCGATTGCGCCATCTGCGAGCCATGAATCGACTGATGTTCAGTTCCCGTCCAATTTCACGGTTATTGTTCCCTTTATCTGCCAGTAGGATGATTTTAGCTCGAAGTGCTATTTGTTGGGGTGTGCTACGGCGATTGAGTAATTTTTCTAGCTCAGTGCGATCGCACTCCCTTAGAGTCAATAATTTTGGCGCTAATCCTGCCACGTCCCCCTTCCTTTGCGCTTTTACAGCAGTTTATCTTTATTTAACTCTAGTGTCCCATCATATGGGTGCTTTACTTACGCCGTGCTGTACTAGGGTGTTCTCAAGAGACTGCACGGTACTGGATTGCTAAGGCACAGGCAGGTCAGGCTCATAACTGGGACGATCCATCGAGGGGTCGGCCCAGGCTTGTTGATGAGCGGTATCTCAATCGGTTGAAAGAACTAGTGAACCATAGTCCGCGTGAGTATGGTTACTCTTTTTCGCGCTGGACAGGAGAATGGTTAGCAAAACATATGGCAAAAGAACTAGGCATCACGGTTAGTGGCAGCTACATCAATATGTTGCTTAACTCAGATCTTGCACGAATCAGGATAAACCCCTAAGCCGCAAATGATTGGTGAAAGAAAATGACACTGCAATCCCAAGTGTTTTCAGTAGCCGAGAGTATCTAAACTAACTTTATGAGTAGTAACATTACGTAATTAATGTCTCAGGCGAGTGCTAGGTAGGGGAATTGTCCAGGATTTGCTTCGACAACCAAAAATATGAGAGAAAAGGGCGTGAAAAGCATTTAGAAAAGCAAGAAAAATGGAAGCAATTCTTGCCACCGCCGACCAGGGGTTGAGTTTGAGTGCCAAGCTGTAGCCCAACTGGGCTTTGGCAGTTGACGTGCCAAGTGGTTGGTCACTCCATACCAGTTTGTTAGCCAGGACAACGCAAACAGACAGCCGAGTACTCCCAGTGAGAACAACAATGGTGCCCAGGCTTCATAAAATTCATAAAGCTGGACCAGCGATTGGAGAAGTTCTTGGTTTCGTCAGGATTGTCAGGTTGAGACGTTTGGGTTCGGGACTGGCACTCACCCACCGTGAAGTTGGGTGAGTCATCCTCGACTTGTTCGCTCTCAGGAGGCTCGGCTTGTGATATAGCGTTTCTCTATTTGCTGAGGTACAAAGTAGTTGGCTTTGAGGCAGAAGGCAGAGGGAAAAGGGCAGAAGTTGAGTGTACTCCACTCATTTGAGAACCGCTATAACGCTCTTTTGTCACCCCGGGAAAATAAAAATAACAGCCGATGGAGGAAAGCTTTGTCCACGCAGTATTTGAGCGATCGCAAACTGATAGAAACCCAATTCATAAGCTCAAATGTAAAACTCCCTCGCTGTAAGGGTTTCAGATTTCGCTCTGACGAGAGTGACAAAAGAGCGATAATTCGCGCAACTGCCCATTAATGAGCAACCAAGGGCGAATAGAACCATTAAGGGCTGCGTGACCATTGAGTCCAGCCTGTGTATTGGCACTGAATTGACCCTGTGGAGCGTCTCCTGAGTGCGAGCGCTGTTTTTGGAGTCTTTTCAGAACTTCTAGAACAGTTTTTTTACAATTATATTTTCTCAAATTTAACAAAATAAAAAGACCAATTCAGTTATGAAGTTCATGATATTGACTACCTTTTATCCTTAGTTCAATCTGAACGACATAAGCACAGTTATTACCAAGTTAACTAAGGCAATCAGTCATGTGTATTGATTAGCTTCTAGTGAGATACCACTAATAGTTGTGTCTCCTTTGGGAAGAACTGACGAGTGCTTTGATGCTAGCCAACTTAAAATTTCAAGGAGAATTATCATGCTGCTTAAATCTCGTATTTCCGCTATTGTAGTTGGGCTAACTTTACTCTCAGGTTCAGTTGTCTTTCCTGCCCTCGCCCAGGAAGTCACATCACCAAAAACCGTCGCAGGGGAACTTGCACCCGGACCCGCCCCAGTAGAAAATATACCAAAACCAGTGGAGAACTCGCCTAAACCCGCCCCAATGCAACCTGGCCGAGAACTCAATTCACCAGGGCCGGGATGCAGTGGCGGCGAACCAGCGGTCGGACCCGCAGCAACGGTTAGTCGTAGGCAGATCACTGGCACCTCGCGGGTCGTCGAACTCCGCTATAATGCCACGCGGCGTACAGCGTGGGGGAGGATCACCGGAGGCGCTGTTGGTGACACCGTTTGGGTTAACCGTCGTTATAGCAATGGCGGCTTATCTGGTCCATGCGGGACAACTCAGATTAACACGGGACAAAGCACGTTCACGCCAATGTTCAATGACCGCAATCCCATCCAGATGCAAGCTTGCGCCAGAACGGTAGGTTTCCCCTTGGGCACCTGCACAGGGTGGTACTAAACTTGATTTGACTTTGTTTGACCCAACTCGATTGGGCTACTCGTTAACAACTTCAAGGTTCGGTTCTACCTGCAAAAAGAATTTCCAACACTACTGTTCCAGTAGTGTGAGCAACAATCATCAACTAGCTTCAAACAATTTAGATAGAGTACTCATTTGTACTACTCATTTTTGAGTTGTTTCAGGCGATCGCGCAGAGCGCACACTACGCGATCGCACTGCCTTCCTATGCAAGGTGCGATCACTACTTAGATCTAGAAAGGTTTGACTTCATTTGACCCAACTTGATTGCACTGCTAATCAACAGTTCCCTGTTCGATTCTATCTGTAAAGCGAATTCCAGAAAAGCATATTGTCTCGACTATTATTGCCATGCATCAATACTTTTGTTTAATAGCTGCCCTCACAGCTACCTCGCTTCTGTTCGTAGCTGAAACTGCTTTTAGTCATCCGCTGACTGTAGGTGATAGATATCCAGTTGTTTCAAGCTCAGACACTGATAAGCCCATTTGTTATATGCAAACAGAAGATGGCAGAACTCTGAATCTCAGTAGCTTGTGTGAAAAAAAAACTAGCGCTCGATCCCAAGCTCAGTCCCAAATAATTATCAGTAACGTAAGATACAACGGCAAACAAATGATTGGTAATGTTGTCAATAATACAAACAAAACAGTTTACCAACCTATGGTTAACTATGAACTTCTTGACGAGAATGGCAGCGTGACTGAGAGGGGTTCCGTTCCCACAAATGAAGAGACGCTTAGCCCTGGTCAAACTGCTACATTCCAAACTTCTATGCCCGGTGGTCGCAACGTGAGGACGACATCCGTTGAATGGAACGAGTCAGAGTAAGTGAGGTTCTGATGGCTCGTGAGCGATGCGAAGAGAGCGCCGCTTTGCTAACGCATTACGGCACGAACCATATAATTCAATCCCTGCTGTTTATTTTTGTTGGAAAAAACAATGCAATCTTGCGTTACTATTGCCTCCGCTTGGGCTAAGCTAAGAAACCGTGAAATTACCTGTGACGAAGCCCTGAAGCTTTTGGTAGATGAGCAAGGAATTGTTAACTTTGAAATGCTTGATTCGGAAGTCAGCTCCCGCTTTTTTCGGGACGTTCCCAATCGCAGTGCTTTACCTCCCGTAATTCCCCTGCTGCTTTGGCGCAACTGTTACTACCTGGGCAGTCCAGTCGCTCTTACAGAAGAGGACATTAAAAAACTAAGCGATGCCATAGGCAAGGGCTTCGCCCTAGGCACCCTTGCCGACATCAAAATCATTCCCATTGCCGATAAAAGCTATCGCACTTGGTTTCTCACCCAAACTTTCAATGCTAACTCCATCAGCTCCGAACAAATAGTCAATCCTCTCACGGGCGAGGCAGAGCAAGAAGACATCAGTGAAGTTACACAACTTTATCTCTCCAAAGCTGCTGACCAAATTAGCCGGATTAAAACCATTATTTCCAGTGCGCTACGCAACCGCGCCAGCGATATTCACCTAGAACCGATGTCAGATGGCTTAAGAGTTCGCTATCGCATTGACGGCATTCTGCGCGATATTACCACTCTGCAAGCTGATGTCAGCCGCAGGGCGATTGTTGCCCTCAAAGTCATGTGCAACATGGACATTGCCGAAAGCCGTCGTCCTCAAGATGGGCGGATTGGAGAAAACTACACCTCTGGCGAGGAAACCCAACTAGGACTGGACATGCGGGTGAGTACCCTCCCCTGCGTGGGTGGAGAGAAAGTCGTGATTCGCTTACTCCCCCGACGAAACCCCTTTTCTGGTCTAGAAGATTTAGGATTCTCCAAAAAAAATCTGGAGCTGTACAGAAGCTGGTTGCAGCAGCCTCAGGGGATAATTATTCTCACAGGTCCAACTGGTTCGGGGAAAACCAGTACGCTCTACAACTCTCTACAAGCTGTAGCTACTGAAAATGTGAATGTGGTGACGGTAGAAGACCCGGTGGAATATGTGTTGCCCCGCATTACCCAAACCCAAGTACATGAGGCGGCAGGGATGACTTTAGCCGCAGGACTTAGAGCGATTTTACGACAAGACCCGGACATCATCATGGTCGGGGAAATTCGGGACAGCGAAACAGCAGAAACAGCGATTCGGGCGGCGTTGACGGGTCACTTGGTGCTGACGACCTTGCATACTAACGATGCTGTCAGTGCGATTCCCCGCCTCAAAGATATTGGTCCAGATCCGGGTTTAGTCAGTGATGCTCTATTGGGGATTGTCGCTCAGCGTTTAGTCCGCAGAGTTTGCCCCCACTGCGCCCAACCTCATACACCCATTGAAGCTGATTTGAGGAAGCTGGGCTTATCGATACAAGAAGCGAACCCGCAAGCATGGCGTCGTGGCAAGGGTTGCTCTAAGTGCTTCAATTCCGGCTACTTAGGGCGGGAAGCGATTGTGGAACTACTGAACGTCGATGACACAGTGCGACAGCTAATTTACGAGGGAACAATGACCCAGTTGCACCGCTACCTGGGTGAAATCAATTTTGACTCGTTTCGGATGGCGGCGATTAAGAAGGTGACCATAGGGGTAACTACCCTAACAGAAGTGCTGCGAGTACTGCCCCACAGTGCCTTGTCCCGTAAGTCCTGAGTATCTAACGGGACTTAGGTGATTTCTGAAAAACAAATTACCAGACTAGCTAAGATACTCCTATATTGCCCAAATGGGACATCCTCATTGTCTCACCTGACTGGTAACTTCTTTAGTGGAAATCGCCTTAAACGAAAATCAAGAAACAATATCCCTCGATTGGTTCTCCCACAAGATTTTCCATTGCCTTGATATCCCTTATTAGCTTGCTGATTTTAATTAGTCTGCTTTGGGAGCAAAGTTAAACTCAAGCCCTATTTCTGAAAACCTCCTCACAGAAAAAGTGGCATCCAGTTGGCAGACTTGACAGACAAGTGCGCGATCGCACTCATCCAGTAAGAGGCACTGTCGGATAACTACTTTTTGTGAACAAAATATACTTGTATCCCCTTACCCCACTTATCTGGGGTATTTTTTTTGTATCAATATGACATAAAGAATATTGTGTCTCAATCGGTAATAAGTCATCAATCCAACTTATCAATCACTCATCCGTTCAGGATGTCAAATACCGATAATCTCACATTATGTGAGGTAGAAAATAAGCTGTAATGACGGTATAGCGTTGATGGGGGTAATTCCTAAAATTTATGGAACTTAGAAAGCCAAAAATCGGCTCTTATTGAGAGTAACCCCCCGATTCTTGCGAGTCATCAATAAGCTGGTCTAAATTGCTGCTGACAGAAAAGTACGCTTTTATACGACATGTTGCCGCTCTTCCCTTTGCCGAATAATTGTCTAACAAGTGCGTTGCCACGTTTGGGCTACTGCGTTGTGAAAGGAGCATGATTTTCTTACCGAAGTAGTTGGTAGTGGTTGCGATCGCATTAAACCTGACGGGTCTTGTGCCGTGTTTTCGTTAATGTCGGTTTTTGAAGACTGTTTCACTTCCCCTTGAGCCTTTGCTTAATCCCCTCTGACTGAACTCTCCAAAAACGCGCTCGTCTAGAGCCTGATTCCAACCGTTCTTATTTTCGTGATACTTACACCACTACAAAAGTGATGGGTGATCGCCTAGCAGCGATGCATTATCATCCCGACTACTAGGGAGTGTTTGTTTTAGATTGGATGTTGTCATTGCGATCATAAATCAACGTTTGAAAGTTATCAGTTCTCAAGATACTGACTGGAAAAGAAGCCATGAAATTAGAGACACTCAACGAAGCCTTGGAGCAATTCACCCTAACCACAGTCAGTCAGGATAAGCCTCTACTTGTTAGTCGTCTCCGGACATTCTTGAGACGCTATATTCTGCCTAGCTATGGTTTCACAAAAACCGAATTACTCAACCATTTGGATGAGTATCTAGCTCTTGTTCCAATTCAACAGTTTTTCAAAGATGCCACACAAATTCTTTACACCCTAAAACCATTAGCCAATCCGCCTTCTTCCGACCAAACAATCCAGAAAGAAAAACTTAAAAATTACTGTTTAGCGTTAGAAGAATTTTTGAGCTGGACGCACTTCCAAACTCATCTTTGGGCTACGAGCTGCCACCAGATCTTACCCGAACCGCTGCCCGAAAAAGAACTCCACAATCTCAAGCCACCTACCCCCCAAAAAAAACTTACTCCCTCCCTGTTACATCAGCCCAAGAAACTGCGCGAGTTCTGGCTCAACCATCGGGTACAGATACGCACTGCTTTTGCAACTAGCTACAACCCTGTCTATGCCCATCGCAGCAACATCCTTTGTACTTTAGGCTGGCTACGTCATGAACATGGACAAAAAAAGTTACTGCTAGCCATCAAGCAAGAATCCTCTTTAGAAACATTGCAAGCCTTCATCATTGATGAAATAGGAGACCCCTGCGATTTTGAAGGAACCATCATTGAAATCTTCGATCTGAATGACTGCCCAAAACAAGTTACCCTCAGAGAAGCTTTGGCAATCGCTGCCTCTCAGAAATTCGCCTCAGATACTGCCTTTGGCTTCCAGGAACTCCACCTCTATTGGAGTCTCACTTTACTACCCGACACTCCTCAAACTCTGGCTTTTTGGAAACTAGCAGAAGCGCTCCGGAGCATCGCTACCTTTGATTTCGCTCCTGCCAATAACCAGCAACGCTACTGGATGCGATGCATCCAGAACAGCTGGCAGGTCAAGTCAATCGTGCTACCTAATAAAATTTTCAACTTAATTCCTGACCCTACTCAGGCAGGTCATTCTCTGAGCCACGTACTTCCTCAAGCTGCCCTAGAAGACCTGCATATAGCAACCGACATTGAAAAGGCTATCTATCAACTCCTTTTCCAAGGAGAACAAAAGATTCGAGAGTGGGCCCAAAAGGAAGGAATTGACTATCCCTTTGAAACAGCTCAAGAGCTATTTATTCATAATCGGAGAGAAGAGTTTCGAGATAACTTCCAAAAAACATTACTCAATTCTCATCCCCTCTGGACAAACAAGGCAAAACAAAAAGCACGCTACCGCCACTTTCTGAAATTCCTTAGGAATAATTTTTACGACGAGCCTACAGTCGAGGAACAATATTTTCAAGACCTGAGGAGTATGGGTTGGCAAGGGTACTGGATTTTGGCTCTGTGGAACCACAAGAACAGCGATGAATCTTTCGGTCAGCTCTGGAGAGCTTATTGGAAAGCTCTCACAGCAGGCATAAAACTCTTCGACTCCTGCTTCTACTGGCGAGACGGGATTCCTTACAGAAGCAAACAAACCAGCCAAATGGTATCGGTCGAGGTTGGGTTAGACAGCGACAGGTATTTCTACTGGTACTATTCTTCTTAACATTTCTCAAAAAATTCAAAAAGTTTTTCATTGGCTTTGTGACTCTGGTATTTAGATATTAGAGTCACAAAAACATGATTAACGGCAGATGAAGCCATTTCATCTACTTTTATCAGGTAGCTTATTTGGCTTTTATTTATTACTAAAAGCTTTTTTTGTGCAAGCGTAACTTGACTTACACGCGCACAATTTTCTAGTATCATGACATTAGATTTAGGAGGTTTTTATGGGTAAGATATGTGGATATGCGCGAGTTTCAACTCACGAGCAAGCCTTTGACCACAATGCTTTCAAGCAACAAATCCATCGCATTGAGCAGTTTGGCGTAGATAAGATCTACCAAGATATTGAATCAGGAGCTAATCCAGATAGACCCGGTTTTAACGACCTTTTATCTTCAGTTGCTCAGGGAGAGGTAGACGTAATTGTTGCAACCCGCTGGGACAGGTTAACTAGAGAACCTCTAGTCTATTACAAAATTAAAGAACTCTTAAGAAGCTCTAATATCAAACTGACACTACTTGACCAAGGAGAAGTAGATCTCAACAGCGCTTCTGGAGAATTAAGTGCAGATTTGCAGGCAACAATTGCTCAGCATGAGCGGCGTATGCTCAGGGAGAGAATCCAACGCGGTTTTGAATACCGTCGGGGCAACAAAGTTGCTTGGACACGAGCACCTTGGGGCTATGTTATCGAAGATGATAAATATGTTCTAGATACTGAACCTGTTATCTGTCTTCTACAGGATAGACCGCAAGATTATCTAGCTCTCTACAATGAACCTAACACCTCAACCAAACTTATTGGTATTAGTAAATCTCAAATTGCTAGAGAGTCAGTGGAGGTTTTTCTTCAACTAAGAAGGACTCGACCCGTTCTGACACACCTTTATCTAAAATATGGGGTTGAGCGAAAGAAGAAGGGAGTTGCCAAGTCAGGTGATAGTGAAGCTCAAGAAATCTTTAAGAAGTCTAACAAGGAGACTAATCTAGTTCTCAGTAAACAAGTGCTTTTCTGGGCATCCGGAGCGAACTTTAAAGTCTGGCTAGAAAATCCGGTTTTGCGAGGTCATACCGCTTACAAGAAATTTCAAAGGAAAGGCGGCAAGAAAGACCCAAATTCCTGGGAAGTTCACTATGATACCCACCCAGATTCTCGATTGATTACTGATGAAGAATTTCAGGAAATTCAAGCGATTCTCAAGTCAAATAGCCGGATGATAGGCACTCCTGGATTAGCTTTCTATCTTACAGGACTTGTTGTTTGCGACGAATGTGGTCATAAGTGTGTACTGAAGCATAGCGCCGATTATCGATATTACGGTTGTCGAAATTCGACGATTGGCTGTAGCAATCGTAAGTGTATCCGAACGGAAAAACTTGATGAGGCGATTATTCATCAGTTGTTTCATCTAGCGCATGAGCTGTCAACGAGAACTAATGAGTGTAAAGAAGATTTACTAGAAGCCTCAAAACTTACACTCCTCAAACAGCAATTAGAAGGTCTCGACAAACTCCTAGAAATTAGCCCCACACCTCATCTCAAACAGGCTAAATACGGCTTAATCAAGGAGATTGAGGGGCAAAGTCTTCAGGTAGAGCAGAAAAAGTTTGTTCAAGAGACGGCTCAACAGATGATTAGTCGTCCTGAAGCCAAAAAGAAAAGCTTTTGGTACACGCTCAATCTGAAGGAGCGAGAAATTATCTATGACAAGTTTGTCAGCAAAGTCTCAATTTTGAACGGAGAAGTTGTTTCGGTTGATTTAACGATCTAACACTGAACTCGCTTGTTAAATTCTAGTGACAGAGGATTTCTATGTTTTCACAACTGACAATCAATACTTTTGAGCAAGCCACACAACGGTTTACTGCGGCTGAAGCGGAAGCTTTGAAAGATTGGCACCCATTTTGTAATTGCCTGAATCCTGGAGGTGAGCTTGAGTGCGAGAATTGCCTTTACTTCCATGTGCTGGTGCAACTCATCAAAGAAAAGCTGCATCCGATTCCTGCTGAAGTCTTCCCGGTAATACTACCACCAGAGATCAAGCCACCTTATTCAGATGAAGTGAAGCAGCAGTGTGTAAAGCTGCATACTCAAGGTTACTCGCTTGAGAGGATTCAGTCGCTAACGGGTGTGACGAACTGCCGTCGCCTAAGGGAGTGGATTCGTCAAGCCAATCACTTAGACAGGTTAGTAGAGCCTACACCCGAACTGAGGCAGCGCTGTCTGAATCTACATACTGATGGCATGAGTGCCAGTCAGATTGAGGATTTGACCGGAGTTCCCACGAAGATAGTCAATGATTGGCTCAAAGCGGCAGGTCTATTCAAACCACGTCTATTCTATTCAACTGCTCAAAAGGAGCAAGCTCTTGCACTGTATCGAGATGGTCGAGATGTTGGAGAAATTGAGAGGCTCACAGGAGTTTCAGCTCAATCACTCGGCTCAATGGCGAACCGAGCTAATTTAACCCGACCTAAGAGAGTGAAAATGGGTCGGCCTCGGATACACCCACCAGAAACTAGGCAAGCTTGTCAGAATCTGCTGCGTGAGGGCAAGAGTGCAGTGCAGATTGAAGAATTACTTGGCGTGAGTGCTAGTACAATTCGCAACTGGAAAAAGCAGTGGGTGCAGGCAGAACAAGTGCTTTCTCCTGACAATCAACCCAATAACCCCGATGAGGGTTGTGAGTTCATTTGAGTTTTTCATACAGAGGCTGGATCAGTGGAATTACTGGTTGTGACGCGAAGCCGACGGGCGATCGCGTTTAGCCCATCTGGCAACTGAGCCAAATCTACCTGTTCAATTACCTGCTTTAAATCCGGCAGACGCTCTGAGCAAGCCCCACCCAAAATTTCTGAGAAATAGTCTTTCCGCACTTCGTAGGGGAGGCACGCGATTAACTTATCCTCAATCTCTACAGTGATTGAACTCCGACCTTTACGGAACTTACTAATTGTCGCCTCCGCAACACCAGACTCCTGAGATAGCCACTTGCCGCTTATCCCATGCTGCCTCAGTACCTGGTCAAAGATTTTGTTCCTCATCCTTCGATAATACGCTACTCAGAATTAGCGCATACGCCAATTATCAACTAAAGTTGAAGGATAGCTTAATTCCCCAGAGCCTAGCTAAGGGCAATTCACAGATGATGGAGCATCTATGACACCTACAAGTTTACATCAGACCACAAGCAAGGCTGAATCCTTGCTGTAAGGAACAACCACGCGGGAATTACTTCGCCGCCGCTATGCCTGATAGAGAGCGAAACCTACCCAGGACAAACTGGAAATCATCTAAACGCTTGCCAATGGCTCTCTAGCACGGCTGAGAGCTAAAAAATTAGCTCCGATCTCAGAACAAGTGAGGTACGGGGCATCTAATCATTCAACCTATTTCTATTATGACAGGAACTCGAAAGAAGCCATCTAATGCACTGCATCTACGGGTGACAAAAGAGCAGTGGCTCAAGGATTTCAAAACACTCACACGCGCTCAGTTAGGAGTTCTTTATTACATCGCAACGTCTGACCCATTTGGCGATCGTGGTGTTGAGGTAACAGTTACGGAGATGGCCTCTGATCTAGGACTCGACAAGAGCAGTGTCAGCCGCGCCCTCAAGCAATTAGACCAGATGAGATACATCGATTCAGAGCTGATTAAAGCCAAGGTTAAAGTGTTGCACCCACGCAACAGTGTTGCACCCACGCAACAAACGATGCACCAGCGCAACCTGCAATGCGTAGACGCAACAAACGATGCACCCACGCAACAAGCGATGCACTCACACAACAATCAATCGCCAGACTCCTCACCGGACAAAGGGTCTGAGTCACCTAAAACTAATAAAACTAATAAAACCCATTTAAACTCTCTCTCGCTATTTGAGAGAGAGAATTTTTTGAAGTTTGGCTTAAAGAAGGCAGCAGAGCTGCCAAAGAAGCCGACACTTCCTGAGAGGTGGGTGTGGACGCACTTCGACGAGTTGTATCCACAGTTTCGTGCCAACGTCGGGGAAGCGATCGCTCCCAGCCAAGATTGGGAAAATCACCCGCGCCGGGACGAGTGGCTTGAGGAGATGCGAACCCAAGGCGCTGGGGCTTTTGTTGGGTTAGCTCCTGGAGAAGAGCGTTCCGAAAGGACTAAGTTTCGTGAATGGGCGCAAGCCAACAACCGCATTTGGGGGAATGAGTCGTGAAGAAGCTGCCCCGTGAGATTTTGCGGCAAGAAGACAAACCGGGTTACGAAAAGGAGGTATGGCAACCCAGTTGGAAATGCTACTGTTGTCACGATTTGGGAATTGTCAGACCGCATTTAGTAGCAATGCTGATTGATGGTTATGACTACCGACATGACAAACTTCCTCGCTGTCAAAATCAGGGCTGCTCTGCTGGTAGTAGCTATGACAGTAGTGAGCTTTCCAACTGCATTGATTACAGACTCTCACCAGCAATTTGCCAGGAACTAGACATGATTGAGAGGGAGGACTGGCGACAGACTCAAGCCGAGTGGCACAGCACCCGCAAACACCGACAAGTTGATTTTTCCAGTGTGGTTCAAAATCTGCGACCCACCAACCGCACAAGCGGTGAACAGATGGAAGCAATGCGGCGCTCAGAAGAGGTGATGGCTCGAATTGACAAAGGGTTAAATGACACAGAGCGTAAAGAAATGCTGTTGAGAACTGGGGAGATTAACAGTCTCTAAGCATCAATTCTTTCACGTTTAAGCTACTGAGCGCTGTTCCTTCTACGAATTGTCTGGCTGATTGTTACGCTGTTCCTCCTGTTGCCGCTCCTTTTCGAGTTGCTCCAGGTACGTCTGCAAGAGATTCCTTATTTTTCTTGACAAAGAAAGTTCTTTCCATAACGGCTCTGAGCGAGCCGTTTCTATGCGCTCTCTCAAGTCCGTTATGTCAAGAGTAATTCGGTCTCGCTTTTGCTTGTCACTCATGCCAACAGTTTATAGCGTTGGCATTTACTTTCATGATTTGTCATCACAAGTCATTTTTAATGACAAATATGATTAGTGATGACAAATCATGCTATGCTTACACCCGTAGAGGCGTAAAGCCGACAGCCAAGTGGAGGTTAGCCATGACTGGTCAACAGATTGTGCTGACGAAAGAAGAAGGTAGTCCACAGCATCCCCCTAAGTTTTCTGTTGGGGATGAAGTTATTTGGGCTTATGTAAAAGCCCATGACTACGGGATGATAGTAGACCGCTTGTGGACGACTGGAACTGTCCATAAGGTGACAGGCTGGCATTACCTAGTAGGCTTGCATCCGAATAGCTTCAGCTATTCCTTCTGCCAAAAAGATTGGGCTTACGAACAAGACCTCGAATTGTTAGGCGAGTTCAACAAGCTGGAGGGTAAGTCCCTTGAGTAGAGAAAACGAAGAGACAGCAGCGTTCCAGAACTGGATGTGGGGTCGCATGTCCCCAAACGACTTTGCCATCGTTTGGGCACCCGTAGGTTATAGAGAGATTGGGCTAGTGTGCGGAGTTTCTGCCTCAACTGTACAGCACTGGTTTTCTGACCCCAGCGCTACTTCCCATCGAGAGCCTTCTGATAGACCTCAACGCCTTCTAGCGCTAGCAGATTGGTGGTTGAGAACGTTCAATTTCACTCCCAGGCAGCTTTCAGCACAATTTGAGCAATATTTGCGTCAGCGCTCACTGGAATAAGCTGTCGTCAAGGCGTTTCTTTCAAGAGGCATCAACCTTTAACGTAACGATTGGCAAGTCCAATCTTCTCTCAAGGAGATAGAGACTTGTTGCACTGTGGTTGAGTTCAAAGGTGACACTTGAAGCAGTAACCGCCTGAAAAACGTATCAACTTCCAAATTGATCATAAGCACAGCTTGGCGAATGCCTACGAACCCAGCTCTCACCACTCTCTGTGGCAGCCCGTCACAGAGCGATAGCGCCAGAGCAACTGAAGGCATTTCGCCTTTCCTGTTTCCAAAAAGCAACCATCAACTCATCTAGTAATACTTGCCACTGATGAAACATCGTGATTGGCTTCGCCTCAAGCGTGAAGGCGAAAATGTTTGTGCTGTCCTACGGCTCAAAGGCTATCAATGCCACAAGCTAAAGAGTCGCCTGTCCTGGAAAGTCACCTTTGGCGATAACTCTTATGTCCTGACCTGGCTACCAGCGCCAGTGAGTGATTGGAATCTGGGTCCCAAAGATAACAGCCCCGCCTGGGAACAGATGTGGGCAATTGTGCACAGTACCTTAAAAACCGATGGCGAGAAAGCTATATCTCATCAACGAATTGAGCAACCGGGAGATTACACTCGTCCCTGGGCGATTGTCCGACTCCTGCCCAAAGCTCAACATTACACTGTTGCCCGGTTTGCTAATCGCCAAGATGCTCAAGACCATAAGAGAGTTTTGCAACGGTTTATACCAACTGCTTCCTTTGAGGTTGTTTTTGATGCGCCCGTAACAAGCTGCCCAAGCAACACCGACTCTTGAGCCATATAGCTGAGTTGGAGGGCAAGTCTCACTCAGGCTTTTAAAGCTACGCAAGCACTTGATGACAAGCTCCCGGCATTACTCCGAGTAGCACAATTTGAGCAATCTGAACGGCAGTGAGTGTTCAAATAAGCTGTCATCAGGGCGTTTTTTTGGAGAAGCTTCAGGATGTAAGGTAACGCCAAGCCAATCGAATTTCCCGACTAAGCCGTAGCCTGTTGCCGCTTTATAAGTGTTTATTTATGCCTATGAAACCGTTCGTCTAAAAAACTGAGTGCCTTTTCCCAACAAAAAGCCGCTGGCTCCACCACTGACTCCTCATTCTTTTTGGAGTGGAACGGCGACTAGATTCTCTTGAAAGATTTTCAACCAAAGCTTTATAGCACTTGCTTTAAGACTGATTATTACTCTTAAGAAATGATGATGTCATCAAACTTCAACGAGCCTAGCCTGAGAGCACAGGTCTTCAACCTAAACACAGCGACAGTTTCTATTGAGCAAATTCCTTGCCATCAAATGGTGAAACCGAGTACTCCCGTCAGTGAACTGACATCTGTCCAAGTCTCTCGCCTCACCAGGATTTATCACAAGGTCGGCTATGTCATTGACGAAAAGCTTTCGGATTGGCTTAAAGATTTTACTTATGACTTTCACCCAGAGCGGGAAATTCAGATTTGGGAAGACATTGCCGCTGTCTTTGCGAGATATACCAAAAGCTATCAACTAACCCTCACGCAAAAGCGAGAAGTTGTTAGGAGATTAATCAAGCTGGTGGGAGGAGAAAAACAGGAGGATTCTGTCTCTGTAGAATTACTAAAACTCTTACAACAGGAGCAAGCTGACAAGTTTTTTATTCGACCCAACAAGCAACTATCTCTTGGGGAAAACCTTGATTTTAGAAGGTTTGCTCAAATTTACCAAGAATATGTGTCACGCCACGGGGTATCCAGCGACGATAACAAAGATGACCTTTTCGTCGCTTTGACGCGCCTGTTGGAATACAAGATTCCATCTACTAAACTTGGGATAGAATTGCTAGAAATCTGGGAAGGTCTAGTACAGTCGGAGTCGGGTAGGGAGCAAGATTTCAACCCAGACGATATAAAAGATGAAAGGCAAAAGAGCGCCAAAGCCACTGTTGTTCGTCCGGGTCAAAAAAGGTTTAAGCGCCTGTTGATAGAAGCTTATGGTGGGTGTTGCTCAATTACAGGTTGCTCTTTTGAACCTGTTTTAGAAGCGGCTCACATCATTCCCTATCTCGGTCCGAAAACTGACCATCCAGCCAACGGACTGTTGCTGCGTATGGACATCCATAAACTCTTCGATGCTCACTACCTGAGTATCAATCCCTTAACGAATCAGGTTGAGATTGCCCCCTGTTTGAAAGAGACCTATTACTCTAAGCTAGCGGAGCAAGCGTTAAGGCTGCCTCGGAGTAAAACAGCAAGACCGAATAGAAAAGCCCTCGAAAAGCACTACCAAAGATTTTCCGAGCTAGCTGACTCTGGGAAACTCATTCAATAATTGTTCCCTAGCCAACGCTAATTGGAGAAAATCATCAGAATCGAATTGCATAGAGATAATGTTGCTCGTTATATATGAGACGGTAAAGACCTATGCCAAGTTAGCGCGAGAGGCGTTAACTCAATTCTCTTGAGGGTTAAATCTTTTGCCGCACGGTCGATTCGATTAAGTTATTTGATAAACTCAAGGGCAGCAATTGCTAACGTTATTAGCTTTTTCAAATCGGTGAGGACGGATGAAAACGCTATTGTTTCTCTGCACAGGCAATTACTACCGCAGCCGATTTGCCGAACATTTATTCAATGCATTAGCTCCCAAGCATGGGTTAAGTTGGATGGCTACCTCTCGCGGACTAGCGCTGGAACGGGGTGTAAATAATGTCGGAGCTATCTCCCAGCACGCCCTCATGGGTTTAACCGAACGCGGAGTAAGCATGGCACTCGATATGCGCTATCCTCTCCCCCTAACTGAAGCGGATTTGGTTGCAGCGTCCAAAGTTATTGCCGTTGATGAGTCAGAACACCTCCCTTTAATCGTCGAGCGCTTCCCTACCTGGAGAGATGCGATCGAATACTGGCTAGTTCACGATGTCGAGTACACTCTCCCCGATTCAGCACTCCAGCAAATCGAGTACAACATCCAGCGACTAATCGAGCAACTGGCGAAATAATCGGTTCGCGAGCGCCTTAGCCTGATGCAGCGCTTTAGCTGAACCTAGAGATTTGGCAGATTAAAGTAGATGAATCACTACGAACAATTTCCAACGCTTGAAGATTGTTCGTAGTGATTCATACTTGTTGGCTGTGCCCAGTCGCATTACTAGTCCAGCACGCCAAATTTCCCCGAGAGAGCTTATCAGTGAGCAAAAATTGCTTCATCTTGCCGGAAGGCTTTGAACTCTAAAGCATTACCACTGGGGTCTTTAAAGAACATGGTGGCTTGTTCACCGACTTCACCTTGGAAGCGGATGTAGGGCTTGATAATAAAGTCAATCTCATAGTTGTTGAGCGTTGCTGCCAGAACTTCCCATTGTTCCATCTCTAAAATCACCCCCCAGTGTCGAACCGGAACACTTTTTCCATCAACAGCATTAGTTGGCGTGTCTTCAGGCTCTTGAGGGCATAGGTGAGCCGTGAGTTGGTGCCCAAATAGATTAAAGTCAATCCAGGTGTCGGAAGTTCTGCCGACGGTGCAACCGAGAATGTTTTCGTAGAAGTGGCGGGTGGCTGCCAAGTCAGTAACAGCAAAAGCCAGATGAAAAGGTCTAATATTCATGGTCTAGTTCAGGAAAAGGCATCTCAACTCAGTACTGAAACATAAGTCGAGAAATCTCTGCAACATCTTCATCGACCTCCTACGGCGGGGTTGGCGATGCTGAAGGAATTTGACTCGTCTTGAGCCTGACAAAATCTTCACGAATCCAAGCGATAGCGCCGGAACGGGGAAATCGCACCTGATACCAGGTGTAGCGATCGCCATCAGTGCTTGCTGCTTGCTTGATGACCTGCACGCGCTCATCCGCCAAGGCGTACCCTAAACGCTTGCTAGTTACAGAGGGAGCGGATCTCAGATTAATTTGTGCATTGGTATCAGTGGCAATCAGGATAGCCTCTGTTGTCGATTGGGGTATGGGCGTAGGGCTAGGACTAATACTGGCAGATGGCTGATTCTCTCTCTCGGTGGCGATAGAGATAGAAGCGTCTGGTGTCGGGTTAGACGTTGGTGAGGACGGTGACACTTCTAGTCCTTGGGGTTGTTGCCTACAGCCAGTAATCGCTGTTAACAGTGCAGTAATTAGCCAACAAGATTTCATGAAGCCATCTTACTTCAGCAGATACTGAACGCTGCTATCAGAACCCACTATAAGGTTAGTCGCTTAGGTATGAAACTTGATACGAATAATCCCCGCAAGCGCCATCTGCTTGCGGGGGTTTTTATAGAAATTCTGTATATACTTCTAATCTACTACCTAAGAGGGATACGCTCAGGAAAAATATTGCCTTTCACTGTACCGCGACTAGCCGACAAGCCATTGCTAAATCACTTAGCTTAGAAACTTTACAAAACTAAATACTAGACTTTCTCTATACCCAAACTCCTGACTGTTATAGGACAGAGGATGTTGTGTACATCTGCTGTGTCCAGATAATAGATAAAATCTTTCCTTAGAAAGACCAACTTTACCCAAAATTATGAGAATATTCATAGTACTTAACATTGTGGTCAGCCAAGATAAAGACCCTAACCATAAATAACCCAATGAAGTCGAAACGCCTCCTATTGTTAATTGGTTTTTTGCAGGATGAGTTGGCAATTCCCTCCGCGTCGATTGACCTCGCGGTGCGCCATCATCCCGATACCCCAAATCTGTTGCCGATGATTCTTTGGCAATACGGATTAATCACGTTGAAGCAGTTAGATCGAATCTTTGATTGGTTGGAAATGGCTTGAGCAAATTTCCGGCTTAGTCAAGTTGCCATTAGGGTGTGAAACGAAGATTTTCAAAAAAGAGTCTGCCTCTTTCAAATCAACAGCCGACGATTTAAGAAGCGCCTCCCTTACGGGGGCGCTTTTTGCTTTGATAGACTCTTCGCGTCGTCAGGCTTTTGATTGTTGGGACATAGCGCACAAGTCACCTACATCAACTTCTAGGGTTTGAAAAAAGCGTTCGCTTTTTTCTCAAGCGAATTGAACCTTACATTATCCTGGTCTTGTTAGATTCGTGCTGAAGTCGTGTGGCAACGGTTAGTGAACAGTGTTGCCTGTTTATGAGAGGATGACGTTACGCATTTAACGCCACGCCATTTATGACGCTACGGGTTGAACAGCCTGGGGCGACTACCGCTACTCAGCAGCTAATTAATATGTGGGTTCACGGTAAAAGCGCCCACACCGCCGAACTGTATCGTCGCAGTGCTAAACGATTTTTATTGTTCGTGGGTAAGCCGCTGCTAGAGGTGAGTTTGGCGGAAGTGCAAGCGTTTGCCACTTCTTTAGAAGAGAGTGGTTTGTCAGCGAGTAGCCAACGGTCTATCCTTTCGGCGGTTAAGTCCCTGCTTTCGTTTGCCACCCAGACTGGGGTGTTAGCGGTCAATGTTGGTGCGCCTGTCGTCATGCCTAAAGCGAAGGACACGCTCAATGAGCGGTTGCTGACTGAGATGGCGGTGATGACGATGATTGCTTTAGAGACTGACTTGAGAAACCGGGCGGTTGTGCGAACGCTATATCTACTCGGTCTGAGAGTTTCCGAGTTATGCGCGATGAAATGGAAGGATTTGCAGGAACGCAACAGTGGTGGACAAGTAACGGTGTTTGGCAAAGGCTCGAAAACTCGCACCATACTGGTGCCTGCGTCTCTGTGGATTGAGCTGATGCAACTCAAGAAGGGTGCGGGTGATGATGACCCAGTGTTCCGTTCGCGCAAGCATAACAATCAGGGGCATCTGACGCGAATCGCTGTTTATGAAATCGTGAGAGTGGCGGCTCAAAGAGCTGGTCTTCAGAGGAAGGTGTCACCGCATTTATTGAGACACGCTCATGCTTCTCATAGCCTTGAAAGGGGTGCTCCCATTCATTTAGTGCAGGCGACCTTGGGTCATGCGAATATTGGCTCGACTTCGCGCTACTTACACGCCAGACCAACGGATAGCAGCAGTTTGTATTTGCCGGGATAGGAAAGGCTTTAAAGTTTCATCAGATGACCTGAAGCCATCAATCTGGTTATCTGGTAACCCAGATACCAGAAAGGAGAAGTTCTGGTTCGGGTTCGCTCTACAATGGCTAGGAGACAAGCCTTGAAGATAAATCTCAGTCAGGATTCTCTACCAGATATCTGGGTTACCAGATTAGAGGTCAACAGCGATGAAAATTCTCACCGTAACTGGGTACAAAGGCGGGGTGGGGAAGTCGGTCACGGCGGTTCACCTGGCAACCTTCTTCAGCGAATTGGGCAAGACTGTCCTTGTTGATGGTGACCCAAACCGCACGGCGTTGGGTTGGAATAATCGCGGTCAACTTCCCTTCACCGTAGCTGATGAACGGCAAGCGATGAAGGTTGTGTCTGGCTCTGACTTCGTGATTATTGACACTCCGGCGCGACCCAATTCTGATGACCTCAAGGAGTTAGCAAAGGGATGCGATCTGCTAATTCTCCCCACCGCTCCGGATGTCTTAAGCCTTCAACCGATGTTGGAAACGGCACGGGATTTGGGGGAGGCTAATTACCGAGCCTTGATTACCATCGTGCCTTCCTATCCTTCGCGGGAAGGTGAAGTGATGAAGAAGGACTTGAAACAAGGGGGGGTTCCAGTCTTTGAGACGATGATTCGTCGCACGGTGGGGTTTCCCAAGGCGGCACTGGCGGGTATACCGATTCGAGATTTAGATGAGCCTCGCGCTCTGGCGGCGTGGGCTGATTACGAGGGTTTGGGGTCAGAAATTAGGGAGATGTGGAAATGAGCAACGGTAAGTATGGGGATTTAATCAAGCAAGCCAGAAAACAAGAAGACCAGAAAGGAGACAGACCAGATGACCAGAAAACCAGTAAACCAGAAATAACTTCAGAGGAGGCTGAACCGGAAGTGAACTTATGCGTCAAGGTGCCGATATCCTTACGACGGCATTGGTCAGCGGAGGCGAAGCGAACTGGAGTGACGATGACGAGTGTGATTATCGAAGCGCTAACAGCACGGTTTGGTGAGCCGGACTAAGGAACTTCCGTACTATGTACTCAACGGTGTGGGGGTTTTTCGGATATCCCCAATTTCTCCAAACACTCGTGAGAACGTTTCTACATCCTTGCCGAGATAGACAAAATCATTGTAGTAGCGAGGCGAACTTTGCCTGTGACCATTGGCATCAATGAAGGCAATTCGTTTATCCACCTCACAAACAGCCGTTACTTGCCGCAACAAGTGCTTGTACCAGGAGGCTCCGGTTCTGTTAAGCAGAAGAATGATAGCTTCAGCCTTTTCATCCTGATAGGAAGCCAGTGCTTTTTCTAGCCATTTGTTGACTTGTCGGCCATAAGGTGGGTTGCACCAGACGCGCCCAAACCAGGGTTGTATCATGCCGTCGATTTCAGCAGTGTAGTAAATGCCTGCCTTGATCCATCCCTGAGCAACCTTGTTACTGGCTGGGTCTAAATCGATTCCTCCCAGTACCAATCTTGCCATCTCTACATATTCAGGTGGTGTGTACCATTCCACCGGAGCATCTGAATCCCCATGAGGATTTTTGCCTCTGGGAACCTTCTGCGCGAGCGCTGCTTCAACCTTGGCTCTCTCTTGTGTGGTTAAATTCAGAGCATCCAAGCTCGACTTGGCTTGCATCCAGAACACTTCTCGCTCAGGCTTAGTTGGCTTAAGTGTGATACTTCCCAGCGCTGCTAAGGTTCGATTTTTTGGCTTGCCTTCAATCCACTTCGTGTCACTCAGGTAACAAAAGTTGTATTCGCCTCTACTGTTTTGTCTTTTTATCCATCGAACGAACATTAACCTCTCCTAGTGTATATTTCGTACACTAGGCAATTCTAGGCAACTAGTGTATATTCTGTACACTAGGAATCAAGTCAAGGGAAACGCGCCTAGTTCTCGCTTGTATCATTTGAATGAAGATGTCTTAAGAATACTTGTTATCAATTACACGTTGGATGCGAACGCATTCCCTAACACCACCTACGTCGAGAAAACCTGATCTGACGACCTATTCCCATCACATTTTGATTAGGGGATTGTTCCGAATACATACCAAGTGTTTAGGTTTTAGCGCTACTGTTAGCCGGGTAGCTCGACAGTTGGCGTTTGTGTAGTGTGCGTCCCAAAAACTTGGAGTGAGGGAAGTTTGGTGACATAGATAAAATGACGAGTTTTTGGTACACAGTTAGAGGCTGTAGTGCCGTTTTTTAGTGAGGTGCGAAGGCATACCAGAAACGGGTGATTTTTTGGTACACAACCGGAAGGCAAGTGTGGCATAACTGGTCAGTGCCCCTCGAATGTAGAACTTCAACAACTCCCTACCCACCTAATCCAATGTAAGAAGAGCTATCTGGCTGCATCACAGCTAGGTGATTAGCCTCAACAAGAGTGAAGAGTGGCTAACTCTGTCTAATGTCTTTTAGAATAAAATCCAAGTTGACATTCCTTGTAAGGAATATTATCGTGTGAGGTAGGACGTGGTCTGGACTTGGAAGCTGTATCTAGACGCGAGAGGGGAGGAACCGAAAGACTTGCTGGCTTTCTTTGTGGGGTTAATACCAGAGGGTGAGCTACCGCCAAACGTGCCAACACCTGTGCTGACTCCATCAGAAACCAAGAGGCTCCAAGTCAATCTTAAATATCTGTGTGACAAAGGCTTGGCATCGTTTAACAGCGATATCTTCAAGAAGCTAGAGGATGACTTGTACGAATTCCGCATGACTAAAAGCGAGCATAACCCACGATTCATTCTCACCACTGTCACTCCTCAATGTTTTGTGGTGTTGCACGCTTTTATGAAGAAGTACGACGGGGCGATCCGAGATAGAGATAAAGAGCCAGCAAGGCTTCGATTGCGTGAGTTGAACAGTAGGAAAGGACAATGAACAAGTACAACTTTCAGGACTGGCTCAATACGAAGGTAAGCGATGACTCCGAGGTAATCCTAGCCGGGAAGCTGGAGTACTTGCGGCTCTATTTGACCGATGCCATGCGGGAGTTGCGCTCCAAAGCCGGATTAACGCAGGCACAGTTAGCCGAGAAATTGGGAGTGCAGCAAGCTGCCGTGTCCAAGCTAGAGTCGGCTCTAAAGGATCATGAGCTGGAGTCGGTACTTAAGTATCTGCATACTCTGGGTGCGGATTTGCTCCTATCCGTGAAGCAGGGAGAGGAACTTTATCAGGTAAGCGATACCGAAAGTGGGTTGTTGGTAGATGTGCCGATAGAAGTGCGAGATCTGGCATCAACAGCAGGAATGAGTTTGCGTGAGTATGTCCAGGCAGCAATTGGGCACTTCTTGCAACAGGCTGTTTCAATAAGAAAATTCCCGACTGCATTGCTTAACACTGATGACTCTGTCGCTATAAGGATACGGGAGAGATTAGGAGGACGATCCCCTTCTAATTCAGAAATAATATCTGAATTAGAAAAATGTTTGAATGTCGCCTCAGAGGAAGATCGCATCTTTGCCATTAAAAATTTTTTGGCTGGCAACACTGCTAGTGGAGGAACTAATCGTGATTTCAGCAATGAGAATGATGATGAAGTTGAATTATTAGATTTAGCCGAAGGTTTACTAGATAGGATTGACGAGGGTTTTGAATTAGAACAATCTATCGCACACGACGAAACAGCTTTACAGGTCTATACTCGTGAAGCTTTTCCAGAAAAGTGGGCAGAAATTCAAAGTAGGTTGGGAAATGCTTATCTGAATCGTATCTATGGAAGCCGAGCCGAGAATTTAGAACAATCCATTACACACTACGAAATAGCTTTGCAGGTCTATACTCGTGAAGCTTTTCCAGAAAAGTGGGCAGAAGTTCAAAGTAGGTTGGGAAATGCTTATCTGAATCGTATCTATGGAAGCCGAGCCGAGAATTTAGAACAATCCATTACACACTACGAAGCAGCTTTGCAGGTTTATACTCATGAAGCTTTTCCAGGAAAGTGGGTAGAAATAAAAAAACATCTGGAAGTTGCTGATAGAAGTCAATCAAAAAGTTTGTGAACCACGGCTAGCAGAGAAGACAATGCGAGTAAAGAGCGAGCACATTATTCCCACAGTTGCGGAAAATTTGGAGTTTGGTTACAGCATGAATGTAAGTAGCATTAGTACCGCATTTGGACACGGAAAGTAGTGGGATGTTCTGCATAAAATCGGTCATTTTGCGTTAGACCAGACAGCAGATAGCATTCTGAGTAACTAGCAAGTAACAAGCTATGGATGAACAACGCCAAGAAGCATATTCCAAGTTAATCCAAACTTTACTCAAAGATTCGTCGGAATGCGAAAAGATAGAAATCCTAAAGGCTAATAAAAACCTGATTGATGCTGGTTTATTGCAGATACTGAAACAGTTATCAAATACTGTACAGTTAGTAACTATATTAGCCCCGAAATTAGCTTTTTTAACGGAAGTATTGCAAGCAACATCAGATAGTGACAGCGATCTGCAAGTGCTGCTTTGCCTTTTACTCGCGAACTTGGACAAACTGGATGATTGCTTTGCTCTACTGTTGCGTCTGTGGGCAGCACTTACCCTGCCCAAGCAGACACCAAGACAAGCACAACTGATTGCAAAAGTCGTAAGTGATTTTAGTAACCTGATTAAAAAATTTCCGGCAGGCAATAAGGCTATTAACATTGAGATTGCTATTGCAGCCTGCGAAGTAGTTGCTACTGTTTTTACTCACGAAGCTTTCCCAGAACAATGGGCTGCAAATCAAAACAATTTGGGCATTGCTTATAGCAGTAGACTTCGGGAGAACCAAGCACAAAATGAGGAGATGGCGCTCACAGCTTATGAAAATGCTTTACAGGTCTACACTCGCGAAGCTTTTCCCAAAGAATGGGCTGGGGTTCATGCCAATTTGAGTAAATTATACAGCAAGCGGGTTTTGGGAGACCGAGGACAAAATCTAGAACAGGCGATTCACTTCTACAAAGAGGCTTTGCAAGTATTCACTCGCGAAGCCTTTCCCCAAGATTTTGCTATAGTGCTAAACCACCTTAGTCTTGTCTACCACGACCAGGGGCAGTTTGACCAAGCAATTAAGTGTTTCCGTTCAGCCCTAGGAATTCTTACACCTAGTGCTTCACCCCTTATGTACCATATGACGGGGCAAAACCTCGGCAAGATGGCTTTTTTGGCAGAACGGTGGTCTGAAGCCATAGAAGCATATGGTGTCGCTATAGAAGCTGTGGAAACTACCCGCGCCATGACGCCTCTTGACTCTTGGCCAGGGCTTACGCACTCAGCCAGTTCTGCAACGGGAGAATGGGGGGTTCCGCTTCTCGAACAACGCTCAGAACAACGAGATTTGCTTTCAGTGCGTAAGTCCTATTTGCGTCAAAAAATTCTGGAAGGAGCCATTGGCATTTACGAAAAAATGGTGCAAGCCTGCATCAATGATGCCCAACTGGAAAAAGCCATTGAAACCATCGAGCGCTCACGTTCCAAACGCCTCGTAGACTTGATGGCAAGTAACGACCTCTACCAAGGCAGCGAAATTCCCCCGAAAGTCAAAGAGTTATTGCAACAGTTTGACGACTTGCAAGAGCGAATCGACCAAAAACGCTCACCATTCGATTCTGTCAACAGCCGAGAACTAATGGGAGAGGGAACAAGTACACTGGATCGCGCTGCCTTCCAAGCTTACAACGAAGAGATCGCAACCTTAGAAGCTGAGAAACAGCAAATTTGGGAACAACTCAGACGCCTAGACCCGGTGCTAGCTGGCGAGATTAAAGTTGATGCCCCTAATCTTGTCCAGATGCAGAAGCTCATTGACCAGCCCACCAGTGCTATTGTCAGCTTCTACACTACTGCCCAAAATCTCCATATATTTATCCTGCGGCAAAATCAAATTACCCTTCACACTTGTCCCGATCAGGGAATTGAGCCTCTGCAAGGCTGGATTTCTCAAAACTGGTTACAGCCCTATGCAGCATCCTGTCACCCAAATAGACCAAAATCAGAGCGAGATCAACTTAGAGCAGAATGGATTAGTCAAATCAGTCCCTTTCTCACCGAACTAGCACAACGGCTGCAACTTACTGACTTGATTGCAAAACATCTCAATGGCATTGAAGAACTGATCGTTGTGCCTCACCTGTTGCTGCATCAGATTCCTTTTGCCGCATTACCCGTTCAACACTCCGAACATCGCTACCTGGGTGACAAGTTTCTCATTCGCTACACCCCTAGCTGCCAAGTCTTGGAGTTTTGCAAACAGCGTGGCGAAGTAACAGAGAATTTCACTTACGGCACAGTAGAAGATGCCACTAATGACCTGCCTTTCGCCAGTTTTGAAGGCGAACAAATTGCCCAGTTGCATCAGATTTCCAGTGAGCGACGATTGAGAGGCAGCAGCCGAGCCACCCGCGACAACTATCGGCAGCTAGCAGAAAAAGTCCAGGTACTCCACTCCTGCCACCATGCCGAATCCTGCCTTGATGAACCCCTCAATTCCCAGTTGAAGTTAGGAGATGGCAGTATCACATTGGGACAACTGATGAGTCCAGGTTGGCGTCTACCTAATCTCTCCGATGTGTTTCTCTCCTGCTGCGAGACAGGTCTGGGTTTCCCCGAAATCACAGATGATATTTTGACACTCTCCACTGGTTTTTTGTGTGCTGGTGCCAGAAGCGTTGTCAGTACTCTCTGGGCAGTCAACGACTTGGCTACAGCCATATTTTCCATCTTCTACTATCAGCATCGACAACAAGGCTGTAGTCGCCCTGAAGCTGTGCGGCAAGCTCAGATTGAATTGCGTGAATTGAACAAGGAGAAATTGCTCAACAGAGAGGATATCCAAGAACTATCCAGGCAGGCAGAAGCAGGGTTTGAGGAAGCCAAAAGCAAGCGAAAGCAATACCAGCGAGGTTCTACAAAACATCGAGAATGGCAGCGTAAATGTCTAAAGTACGAAAAGCTTAGAGGTCAACTTGACAATATAAAAGATTACCCGGACGAAAAACTCTTCTCTCATCCCTATTACTGGGCTGCTTTCGCCTGCCAAGGATTACGCTAATTGCAGTAGACATAGAGTTAAGAGGTGCTGTTGTAGTATTCACTACAGATGCAATACAAACCACCCATTTCAATAACCAACTTCGCCATGCCAACGTGACAAATGGCTTTTTACATGGACGGGTTTGAAATGTCAACGTTTTGGCTTAGTTATAGCAACGGAAAAATTTTGGTCGTTAAGGCTGAAAAGTCTACAAATTAAGGCTTGTTTGGGTGTCCTGATTCCCAATTCTACGTTCGCTAGTACGTGTTCAACTGTCCCAATTTGAGCCATTAATGGGACAGTTGCCATCCAAAACAACAATTTTTCGCCATTACAGACCTCCAGGCAGTGAGCGGTCAGACATCAAAAATGGGACAGTTCCTTTTGACTCCTCACTAACGACCAAAATTTTTCCATTGTTAAAACTAAGCCGAATAGTCCCATCTGCTTGTCCTGCGACTATGGCATTTCATTTACCAAGACTAGGTAAGATACCAAAGCGCTGCATCAATCTTTAGATGAATTCTCTATATCAATGTTCTGTATCGCCACTTCTATCAATCCTGTAACAACTCCCGTTTAAAACTCTAGGCATTGGTAAGACTTGCCAAGTTCTACACGATCGCACTTGCCCCAGCAGAGCCGTAGATAATTTCCTGATAGGGAGAACAAAAGTCAATTTGATACACCATTGCCAAGTACCTTGCCTCTATCGGCAGGGTGTTTTATTTTGTTCCAAAGTAACGTGTATGAGTTTGCCTTCTAATCGGTGAAAGACAACATCTCGCTATGAACGGCTAAGCGCAATCAATACCAACTACTTCTGGCGCTTGACTGCCCAGTTAACTTCCCGTCCTGAACGCTCAGTACACTTAGTATATGATTACATGCATTGTTTGGGCTGACTTGGGATTAAAGAATACAGGTGATGAGAGTAATGAACCTGTACGTTTCAATCTAGCCATTTTTAACCATGATATTGGAGTGCAAGTTGGCAATAAGTTAACCCTGCTTAATCTATCTAAGCTTGATTATCTTCCAACAAATGAAATAGAAATAGAAG
>JAESFV010000257.1_pt1 | contig 48561 bp, 39 predicted proteins | sample 9269471 | NCBI WGS metagenome assembly JAESFV01 (sample SAMN14502647, study PRJNA617108) | algae metagenome | isolation source: Symplocastrum torsivum CPER-KK1 and co-occurring heterotrophs from... | place: USA: Central Plains Experimental Range, Colorado | collected 2001-01-01
CGCCAATCTGCTGCTGCCATTGCTCCAGGGTTCCGGCCTGGCTGATCGGCGGGAGTTGGGCGCCGGCTTCGTAGAAGTGCAGGTGCTCGATGCTCTGGCCTATCTGGCGATCCGGCAACAGGTAGGCGTCGCCATGCCAACCCAAGCGCGTCACCAGGCGGGCGCGCTCGGCACTGTCATAGCCCTGCAGGTAACTCTGCAGGTCGTTGCGGGAGTTGCGAGCTGTGCGTACCGGAGCCAGGCGCAAGCCCATATCAACCAGCGGGCCAACTACCTCCTTGCCGAAGTCCCCCGCCATGGAGCGGGCCGGAATATTCAACCGCTTCTTGTCGCCGTCCGGGTCGTCGAACTCCACCAGCAAGCCCCAGCTCTGGCCTTTCTCATCGCGGGTGCGCGCCAGGATCTCCAGGCGAGAACACACCGGCCGAGCCTCACCATCGTCGCCGGCATAGAACACGCCATCGGCTGTGACTCGAAAGCCGGCCGGCATCGGTGCGGGCTTCTCGGTGTGGGCCGGCTTGCTGCTGGCGCTGGCCTTGGTGCCGCGCTTCCCTTTGCCTGCTGGCTCAGCAGGCGGCGCCAACGCGAACAGCTCCCCGGTACGCTCCAACTCGGCAAGGTGCGCCGCCGTCCAGCCCTTGGCCGCTGCATCGGCGGCGTCGTCGCCCTCGGCCCATTCGCCACCAGGGGCGAAGGTGGGCCGGTCGCCATCGAGGCCAGGGCGCTGGCTGAACACCGCAAGCGCTACCGAGCGCACCGAGGCCGCGCCAAGCTGGCGCAGGTGCTCGGCCAGGGCATCCATGCACTCGAGGCCGGGTGCGTCGTTGTCCGGCCACAGCAGCACATCGCGGCCGGCCAATGGGGCGAAGTCGGCCTTCTGCCAAGAGTTGGTGCCGTTGGGCCAGCAGGTAGCAACGTAACCAGGCAGCACCTCAGCGGCAGCGTCTGCCGCCTTTTCGCCTTCGCACAGCGCCACCGGGTCAGTTGTTCGGGTGGCCAGCTCATCGAGGCGCAGCAGCGGGCGCGGCTCGGGCAACCCCTGCCAACGCCAGGACAGCGAGCCATTGCCCGAGTGCTTGCACCAAGTCAGTGGAGCGAACACCTTGCGCGGTGTGCCGCTTTCATCCGGCCCCAGATCGAAGCGATACAGCACCATCAACGGTTGGCCATCGGCGGCACGGTAGATCCACACCTTCGACGGCTTGCCGTGCTGGCGGTGCGTCTGCAGCACCTTGCGCATGGCTTCATCAGGAATCGGCAGCACCGGCACCCACTCGGGCGCCTTGGGCTTGCTGCTGGCCGGTGTGCTGGCGCTGACAGTGCCGGGCGTAACGCCCAGGAAGTCCGCCAGCTTGTTGCAAGCATCCACCTCGCTGCCGCCATCCAGGTAGTGCACCAGGTCGATCAGGTCGCCGCCCTTGTCGCCAGTGGCGAAGTCGCTCCAGGTGCCCTTGGCCAAGTTCACCTTGAGCGAGCCAGCGCGCTTGTCGGCCCGCGTTGGGTTGGGTGCGGTGTATTCCTTGCCGCCGTCCACCCGCTTGCCACCGGGCAACCAGTGCGACAGCACCCGGTCGATAGCCTGCAGGGCGGCGCGCTTCACCTCAGCAAAGGTCGGGTACTTCTTGCGTTCTCGGGCATCGGTCATTCGTTGCCCTCCAACTCATCAGCGCTATCGAACAACGTGCCACCTTGAGCTTCCACCATGACACCCAAGGCAATGACTGCGTGGTGAAGGGCGTTCGCTTCTGAGGTGCTCAATTCGCGTTCGGCCAGCATTAGGCCAATGCCTTTCAGCCCGATACCGGCTGAGCTCAGAACATCGCCGCTGGCCTTTACACCTCGGCGAAAGAAAGCGGTCTTTGATGGGAGCGTGCTCATTGGTCACCCCCTGCAGAGTCAGGTAGGCCAGCGGCAGCGGCATCAACCAGCGCCTTGACCATCTCGCTCAAGTGATAGACCGCGAAGCTTTCGCCACCATGCGCCAGTTCCATGGCGACCGTCTGAGACAGTCCGTTGATAACCTCCAGCAAGTCGCTGGCATGTTCCAATGCAAGCTTGGCCGGTACTCCGGCGTTGACTTGGAACAGGTGCTGGCCTCGAATCTTGCAGAGGTCCAGGCCAATGGTGAGGCTCTGTTGATCACACATGAGGCACCTCCACCAGCTCCATCAGCTTGCAGAAGTCGTTGAAGATCGATTGCGACAGGTAGACCTGTGCCTGCATCAGCGCTGCAGCGTGGCTGCGATCCAGGTATGCCCCTTCGGCACAGTCGGCAAGGGCCGTATTGTCCAACGTGATTTCAGCCAACACTTTCACGGTGTCGAGCTTCATCTCGAGTTCGTTGGCCAGCTCAGTGGCATGCGGGTTCATCTGCTTACGCATGGCTCACCTCCTGAGCTTCCAGAGTCAGGGAGCGGACGTGCTCGAGGTGCTCGCGCAAGTTGGCTGCACGAACGCGCTGGCCACCTTGCAACCAAGCTAGAGCCTGGCCGGCATCGCTGGTTGCCTTGCACTGCTCGGCCTGGACTTCCAACTCGCGAGCCTTGGCCATGGCGGCGTTGTAGCGAGCAAGGCGAACGGACAGGGACGAATCGGCGTGCAGCGCGGAAAAGGCTCGGGCCTTCAGGGCGGCGGCGTGTTGCTGAAGTGCGGACGGATTGAGGGCGTTCGGGTGCTTCATGGGTAGTGCTCCTTTCGTTGAGGAGCTGCCACGAACCGTCGCCAAACGATTATGGGTGGCAGCCGTGCGCAGGTTGGCGAACCGGGACGAAAGGAACCCGGCAGACCCGAAGGTCTCCCGCGCACGACCACCATAAAGCGACATTGCGGGCACAAAAAAAGCGCCCGCATTGGTCTTTGTGGCGCCTGTGCGCCTTTCGTAGATCGGGTCGCCAAACCCGGTCGCTGGATTGACAGCGACGGGCGCAGAGTAGCGCGGCCGCTGGGGCTGCGCAAGGTTCAACAGAGCGAGCATCGCTTGCACGATGCCCAGGCAGGGCATAGATTGAGTAAACACAGCGCGTCACCTCCAACGCCCCTCGGCTGCAACCGGGGGCGTTTTCGTTAGTGGGTCATGTAACGTTCAAAGCGCAAGGTCAGCAGTGGCAGATAGCCGCCTGCGATCATTTGCCGGGCTTCGGTGTAGGCATCGGCCATCTGCTCGGTCGTCAGTGCTGCTGCGATAAGCGGCGGCAAATGCAACGCCAGCACACACCAGGTTCCATCTGGCCAGCTCAGCACCAGCACTTGGGCGCCCCGCTCTACCTGGCGTCGCCGGTAGCGTTCCAAGCGCCGTATGCAAGCAGCCGAAAAGCCAATCTGGTGGATGACCTCGAAGGGCTGTGGCGTGCCGCACCCTGCGGGATTGGATTGCCTTGGGGCGGATTGCATTAGGCGGCCCCTTTCATCAACGCCAACAGGGGCGGGTCGCCCACGTCACCGCGCAGCCAGGCAGCAATCCGCACATCCTCGGCCAGCGACTTGGCGCGAGCGGCAGTCAGTGCAGCACGGCGCGTCTCGACTGACTGATGCTCACAGGTCTCTTGGTCGGCCTCACTTGTTCCGGCCACGCCGCTCCGGGGCAGCTCCACCCCACGCTGGGGAAACGAGCGCTGCAGCTCCTGCTCTGCGAGCTGGCTCTTGGCTGCCGCCTTGCGCTCAGCATCGAGCTCAGTTTCCAGCCAAAGCGACCATGCGGCTTCGTCATCGAGATAGGGGGCGGGCTGTTCCAGGCGGTACAGCACCCACTGCTTGATCCGCCCCGAACTGGCCAAGGCGTTGCGCTCGGCGGGCTTCATCGCGAACTGGCCGTCGCCAACTACGGCGCCGTACTGACGCTCAGCCGTGCGCGTGCGCAATAGTTCGGCTAGCTCATAACGGTCATGTTCGGATGGCACCACTAGGCCCGCAGCGTTGACGAACAGGGCGCGATCCTCCGTGCAGTTCCAACAGATGGTGGTGATGGTCAGTTGCTGGCGGCATGGGGCACCATCATGGTGTCGCAGTACTAGGCCGAAGCCGAGGCCCGTAGGGTCAAAGTACGGCCCGGCAAAGGGGCGGCGGTTGTTTTTCATGCTGGATTCTCCGCTTGGTTGGGTGAAGACAATGGAAGCACCACGACCGATACGCTGGCTGGATCACCACCCGTCTGAGCCAACTGGCGGCGCACCCACATGGCTTTGGTTTCGGCCTTGCTGAAGTCGAAGGTTTGGAGGTGCAGGCGAAATACCAACCAGCGGGGACCTGCACATTCGTCCGGGCCAAGCGCTGTGACACCGGACTCAAAGGTGACGATTTCAGCAACTGGGCAACCGAGCCGGGCCGCCACAACAGCAGCGTGCTCAGCAGTTACAGGGCGGGGCGATGCCTCAATGACCTCTACGGCGCTGTAGGGCTCCAGCTCACCGCATGCGAGAGCCAGCAGGCTCCGCGCTGTCTCAACCTTCTCTTCCATCGTGTCGCCCGGTACCGAACCGACTGAGCCCGTATATGCGCGCCCTAGCTCGACTACCGCGGATGGGTAAAGCGCCGACAGCCGATCTATTGCCGCACCGGCCTCAGCTGCGGAAGGAAGCGGCCCTATGGACATAACGTTCAGAATCGGGTGCTTGACCCATACACCCCAATAGCGGGAATGGCTCGATCTCGTCATCAACGCGACCTCCCCGTAGACCCGAACTTCATGCGCAGGCGCTTGAGTTCACTGGCTACCGAGTTGTGGACGATCACCTGCACTGGCTGAGCGCTACCCAAGTCGAGCCCAATAATCCCGTGATCAGTCAGGTCATACCCCTGACGGCCATCTGCTTTCTGCTCGATCCGGCTCGCCATGGCCGGCACACTCGGCATCAGGGCGCTGCTCACCAAGCCACCATCGGCGAACCGAGGTAACTGGCGGCTGTTGAGTTGCTGCAGCATCGCGGCGCCGTAATGCCTCACGGCATCCGCGCGCATGACGAACTCCCCGTTGGAGAGCCTGGCCAGAATGCTGTCACTGGTACCGGTGCCCGGCCCGTGGATCAGCCCGCCACCGGCGTAGCCATCGACTGGGCCGGCAGGGGTAGAACCGGCTTGCCCAACTACCGGCGTAACCGGAATGACCAGCTCCCGTTTGAAGCGCTGTGCCAGCTCGGCAACCTGCTGCTGTGCCTGGGTGGCGGCCTCCTGATCGATCTGCAATTCCACATCCACAGGCGGCAGGTTGGTGAAGCTGTTTTCACCATCCTGACGAATGCCCTTGGGCAGCACGCCAACCTCAACTGGCGGCAGGTTCGTCCAGCTATTCGCACCGTCCTGGCGGATGCTTTGCGGCGTCACTGCAACATCGACTGGGGGTAGGTTCGTCCAACTGTTAGGGCCATCCTGGCGAATGCCGGTAACCCTCACCTCGGCATCCACAGCGGGGACGTTGGTGAAGCTGTTCGGGCCGGTTTGCCTGATCTGTGTTTGTGCTGGTGTAGCAGCGGGACCGTTCGGCGTACTAGCTGGAGGCTTGGCGTTGCCGGCCGGTGCTGGTGAGGTATTTGCGGCAGGCAGATCGGGCAGCTCCAAGGCACGCCCGGTGGCTTGGGCCAATTGCGCAAGCTGGGCGTATACCTTGTCCAGTGCCGTCTGATCCATCTTGACGGTGATGGTGGTTTCCTTCAGCTCATCGAGCAGCTTTTTCAGGTCGGCCGTTTGCTTCTGTGCTTGGTCGAAACTGCTCTTGGCCTTGTCGAGGCTGACCTTGTCGGCCTGATCCTCGATATCTTTCAGGCTCTTGATGAAGCCCTCGAAGCCGTAAGTGTTTTCGCCGGCATCAGCCAGGTCCAGCAGCATCTTCAGAGCGGCTTGAGCATTCTTCTTGGCCCGCTCGAAGTCGTTGGCCTCCAGCGCTTGGCGCGCAGCCACGCGTAGGCTCATGGCATTGCCGAAACTGGCCTGGCCGGTACCGCCAGAACGCAGGCGCTCAAGCGCATCCTTGTAGCGAGTTTCAGTATCGAGCTGCGCCTGCTTGGCCTTGTCCAGCTCCTTGAGCGCTTCCCGTTCGGCCTTCGCCCGAGCCTTGACCGCATCGGCCGAAGCCTTCACTTCGGCGTCACGCAGTTTCGCCAGCTCGCTGAATTTCTCGCGTTTGGCAGCTACCTCCTGCTGGCCGAGTTTTTTCTGCTCCTCGAGCGCCTGGCGCTCTGCCTCGCGCTGCTGCCGGGCTGCTTCCTGTTGCGCCTTGTAGGCCTCCAGGCTCATACCGGAGAGCTCGGCGCCGACCTTAGCAATCTCCTCTTCCAGTTCCTTGCGCCACTGCACCAACCCTTCCGGGTCGAACTGCTTCATGAGCACGGCCACCGTATTGGAGCCGATGAAGCTATCGCCGGTGATCGCGTTGTTGACCTCTTTCAAGGTCTTTTCCAGCTTGGTCAGCTTGTCGACGTTGCCGCCGGCCTTGGCTGCTGCATAGCCGATGTTGTCGCCCAGTTCGGCGAAGCCGCTCGCAGCCGATACCGCTACGCTCGCCAGGTACACCATGGCGGACGCGATCTTGACCAGGTTCTCAACGATCAGTGGGTCGCCGATGGTCTTGGTCAGATCCTCAATTGCCGCAACCAAGGGCTTGGTGTCGGCCTTGCCGATGGCATCTTCCCAAGCGTTGTTGAGGCGGGTCAGCGCATCGCTAACCAGGATGTTCATGCCATCGACGGCACTGCCGAGCGAGTCGAGCTGGCCAATCAACGCCGGCACCCACACGTCCGTGGTCAGTTGTCCTTCCGTGGCCATCTTCGCCAGCTCTTCACGGGTTTTCCCCAGAGAAGTCGTCAATGCATCAGCGATGGCCGGAGTAGTCCGAATCATCGCCTTGAACGCATCACCCTGCAGCTTGCCGTCTTGCAGGGCATTGCTGAACTGCTGCAACGCAGCGGCTGCACGCTCGCCCCGGGCAGCACTGGCCACCAAGCCGAGACCAACTGCCTCGACAAAGCTCAGCACCTCATCATTGCTGAAACCACGGTCACGCAGAGGTGCCAGGGAGTTCACGAAGTTTTCAGCATTGCCCCGCATGTCCGTGAAGGTGCGGTCGCTGATATCGCGCAGCCGCTCCATACCCTGTGCGTACTCTTCCTGGCTGCCACTGGCGAGCTTGATACGGTCGGTCAGCTCAACCCAGTTGTCAGCAGTGCGAATGACACCTTGCAGACCTCGAATTGCGGCATAGGCACCGCCGAACTGCGCCGCCAGGGTGGCAGCCCCGCCGCCAAGGCGCGACCGCTGTTGTTCTGCGTTGACACCCCTTATCGCCTGCTGGGTCTCGCGTACTCGCTGAGTCAGGGTCTGCTGGGCAACTGCCAGTTCGCGGGCCGTAAGATTGCCGCTAGTACGCAGCAACTGGTACTGACCCCGTAGACGCTCCACCTCAACTTGTGCTGCACGATAACGACCAACGCCCAGATCCTGAGCTGCCGCTATGACGGCCTGGTCGTTACGGCCGGATGCAAGCCCCTTGGTCAACGCACCCTGGAGCCGCTGTTGCTCGGCCGCCAGGTTGCGGGTATCAACCCCTGCCGCTTGCAGTTCGGCGCGCTGCTCCCGCAGCTTCGCCCGCTGCCGATCAAACTCACGGGTGGTGGACGCCAGGCTGCGCTGCGTTGTTTGCAGGTCACGCTCGATCACCCGTACGGGCTGCGATGCCTGCTTGTATGCCGCCTCCAGCTCTTTGACTGCAGCCTTGCTCTTGGCCAGCTCCTGCCGCTGCTCACGCAAGGCAACCTGCTGGCGCTTCAGCGTATCGGCCTGCTGGCTCCAGCCTTGGCGGGCGCCGGTCACTTCCTGCTGACTGGCACCACCACTGGCCATGGATGCCTTCAGGGCGTCATAGGCGACTTTGGATTTCTGCACCGCCAGGCGCTGGTCATCGAGCGCCTTTTTCTGCCGATCCACCGCAACGGCCACGCCGTCCGCCTGAGCACGTGCAGCGGCCAGCGACTTGGCCAGGGCATCCGATGGCCCCCTGACCTTGCTCAAGGCATCCTGCAGGCTTGCCACCCGCTGGCGGGTAGCGAAGAAAGTTGCCGCAGTAGCCTTGGCACTCTCCTGTGTTTTCTGCAAAGCATCGATCTGGCGTAGCGGCTTCTCTACCGACTTCACCAGTTCCTGATATTCCTTGCGAAAGCCGCCGATGGCTTTGGTAGCACCATCGGCATCGGCTGTCAGCTTCAGTTCAACGTCTGCCATTGGAACCTCCCGTGGCATTCAGTGACGCGAGAAAGAACGACCACGGATAGCAAGGGGCGCTGGCGTGCCCCAGTTGCACCATGCCCGTGATACACCGATCCAGCTCTCTCAAGCCGTGGGCGCCGCCGGCTTCACCAGACGCCCCATGAACGCGAAAAAATCGGGGTTCAGCTCCTTGCAGAGCGCGATCACCTCCTGCAGTTGGGAGGGGCGCAGTTCGTCTACTTGCTCGCGTGTCAGGCTGGTCATGCGCAGCAGGTCGGGGATAGCGCAATCGGTGAACAGGGCTTCGTCCACCAGGTCGCGTTGAGGCTGTGGATTGAGCAGTTCGGCCAACCAGGTGCGAACCTGCAGCACGCTCATTTCACGGACGGTCACGGCGATGCTGCCGAGTTGTATTTCTTTGCTGTTGGTCAGGTGTTGAGACATGGATATGTACCTTTGAATGGGCCGCGTGCTGGGTGGCAATGGCCTCTCCCGTCGACGGCATACGATTGATTGAGTGGTGAAGCCAGGGTCACAACAGGCCCGGCCACTGGCCTATGCCGCGTCCCGCCCACGGGCAGCGATACGGGCCTGTACCCAGGCCTGAACCTCAGCCAAAACCCAGGCGACCGGCGCCCGCCTGGCTGTGCTGTCGCTCAGCGGCACGGGCTTGGGAAAGGCAGGGTCGCTCTTGAGGCGCTTGTACACGGTGGAGCGCTGCAGGCCCGTCAATGCCAACAGTTCAGGCATGCGGATCAGCGTGGCATTAGGGTCGCGTGGCGCTGGAGATATGGCGGTCGGCTTGCTCATGGCCACCCCTACCCTGCCGCGTTGCTAGTGCTGGTACGCCGCTCCAGCCAGGCCAACAGGTCGGCACGGCGGTAACGGATACGAGCACCGCAACGGATGAAGGCAAGCGCGTGGCGCCCAGTGCTGCGCCAGGTGGCCAGGGTCTTTACGGAGAGCCCGAGCGTTTGCGCTGCCTGCTCGGGTGTTAGGAGGTCGGCGGGATCAAGCCCCGCGCTTGTGCCGGCGTGCAAGGGCGCAGCCGACTGGGGGTAGTGGGTTTGCATGGAGTGCCTCCGGGTTTGCTGGTGTACCCGTGGCCATGCTGTTAATTGATGGAAAAACTGTCCAAGACAGATTGGTGAAGCGATCTGTCCTAAGCGGTGTCAACGGCGATTGGCCTCAGCTCACACATCATCTTTGTGATGGAGAAAGCCCCAACGCGTCTTGCTCCAGACGCGTGATATTTGCCGCGCCAGGTTCGAATCTGGACTGGTTTTCCATGTAGCCGGCACCCACTCCGGGCGCTCCTCACAAGCAGCAGCGCATGCATCCTCAAGGCTGAGAGTCGCATCACGCCGTCGCTTAAACGCAACAAGCGCCTGCAACTCAAACTCTTCCTTTCTCAGCTTTGGTCGTTTCTTAGCAGTAGGAAGCGCCCCTGATATAGCAAGTTCACCGATCACTTGCTTGATTTCTGGCCTGTCGAGTACCGCTGGACAATCTGATCTCAGATCGGCAATAGAGACCTCACCACGTCTTAGTTTTTGCGCGGTAAGTGTTACTTGGAGACTGGTGTAAAAACGGCCGTACAGCATAAAAACACTGGCTGCATCTTCATCTTTCAGAGCAAGAACACGACTAATCGACGCCCCTGAAGCAGCCAGCACCATCAAAAAGTCCTGCCAGTTTTCCAGGTCAATACCGCCTTCGAGCGGCCCCTTAGTTGAATCAATAGTAAAGCGCGCGCCATCGTCACACAGAGACAAATTGGAACCGTCATAACCCGCAGCCCCGACGGGTAGGTATTCAGATAAATAAACGAGCGGCCCTTCACCGTTGATTGTGACAACGCCCCGGCTCGTCTTGACCCTTATCTCATAATTATTCAATACCCCATGCCCCCTTTTCGGCACACAAAAACCGCGGGAGCATACGCTCTTTGTCTGCTGCCATCGTCGGCCAGAGCAGGCCACCAGGGCAGAGCTGGGCTGGTGTCGTGTTCCGCTTGGCCGGCTGCTGGCGCTGCCTCGAAACACTTTGAGGTGTTCTGCCTGGCGCCCCCGATCACGGAACACCAATGGTGTTCAGAACACCACGTGTTCTGCCTTCTGCGCAATTGTGTTCCATCGCTGAAAGCCCCGCTGCGTCTGGTTTCCAGCCATCGCGGAACACCAAGAACACCGGGAACACCTGTTTTTTGAGGGGTACGGGTTTGCATGCTCAAACCGCCTTGCCGAAGTTGACCGGCACCACGTTGCCCACCCCTTCCCAACGGTGGGCGAAGTCGTAGGGGGTGACGTGCTGTTGCCGGTTGGCATCGAGGTAGTCAGCCCACCACTGGCACATAAGCCGGCGCTCCTGCAGGTGTTCGGCCTTGTGGATGTAGGCGCCGCGTACCGTGTCGCGCTCTTGGTGGCTCATCTGCCGTTCGACGGCATCCTTCGACCATAGCCCGGACTCCACCAAGGCCGAACAGGCCATGGTGCGGAAGCCGTGGCCGCACAGATCCACCTTGGTGTCGTAGCCCATACGGCGCAGGGCCTTGTTGATGGTGTTCTCGCTCATGGGCTTGTGGTGGTAGTGATCGCCAGGGAACACCAGATCGAAGCGGCCGGTGAGCTGCCGTACTTGCTCCAGTAGCTCTAGCGTCTGGCGGCTCAGCGGTACCAGGTGCGGGGTACCCATCTTGGCGCCGCGGTGGGAGAACTTGACCCCTTCGATGGCCTCGCGCTGCCCGGGTATCTCCCACATGGCCCGACCGCTATCGATCTCGCTCCAACGGGCAAAGCGCAACTCACTGGAGCGGATGAACACCAACAGGGTGAGCGATACCGCATGACGGGTCAGTTGCCGGCCCGAGTCTGACTCGATGCGCTGCAGCAGCTCGGGCAGCCGATCCAGTGGCAGCGCTGGGCGATGGATGCTCTTGCGGGTGGCGGTGGCGCCAACCAGGTCGTTGGCCGGGTTGCTGTCGATCAATCCATGCTGCACGGCCATACGCATTATGCCGGTGGTGTACTGGCGCAGTCGGCCGGCCAGTTCCAGGGTGCCGCGCTTCTCCACCGCCTTGAGCGGCAGCATCAGATCCCGAGTCTTCAGCTCGGCCAGCGGTCGACCACCGAGCACCGGCAGCACATGCAATTCAAGATTGCGCCATACCGCAGCGGCGTGCCCAGGTGACCACTTGAGGGCACAGGCCGCGTGCCACTCCTGAGCCATGACCATAAAGGTGTTGGCGCGGACGTTGGCCGCTTCGATCTTGGCGAGCCTGGCGGCATCTATCGGGTCTTGATCATGGGCCAGCAGCTCGAGGGCCGAGGCGCGGCGATCACGAGCGGCCCGCAGGGTCAGCGCCGGGTAGTTGCCGAAGGTGGCCAGCCCTGCCCTGCCATCGGGCCGGGTGAACTTGAAGCGCCACACCTTGGATCCGCTGGGTTTCACGGCCAGGTACAGGCCCTGGCCATCGAACAGCTTGTATTCCTTCTCGCGTGGCTTGGCTGCCTCGCACTTGGAGTCAGTCAGAGGGGTGACTGGGCGTGCCATAGGAATACGTCTCCATATCGAACCGGCGTATCCCTAAACGTATTCCTAAACCCGGTAGATGTACAGAGACAATAGGAGACATTCAGAGAGAACAAAGCCGGCTGCAGTGGCCGGCTTTAGTGGGTTTGGTAGACATTGGGAGACAACAGTAGACAGATATTTGGCGTCCCCTGCTGGAATCGAACCAGCATCTAGCCCTTAGGAGGGGCTTATTCTATCCGTTGAACTAAGGGGACACGGCCGTATTGGCAACGGCCGGGCCGCATCTTAGCGGCGGCGCACACATTTGTCATGTCGCCACCGCCCACTTCCTAGCGCTGCCAACCCTGGGAGACGATCTTGCTAGCCGTTGCTGCACGCACTGGCTGCAAGCCACCGCGTAAACGCTCCAACGCCATGCGATCAGCAATCGCGGTGGTGGTCGCGCCTTCACGTTCGGCGCGCTGGAAGATTTCCGTCAGGGTCGGGCCAATGTCTTCGATATGCGCCTTGAGCTGCGCGGCGCTACCACCAGTGCGCTCGTAGCAGACATCGATGATGCCGCCGGCATTGATCGCGTAGTCCGGCGCGTACAGGCACTCACGGCGACGCAGGAGTTCGGCCAGACTGGCGTCGGCCAGCTGGTTGTTGGCGGCACCGGCGATGATCGGCGCGCGCAGGGCCTCCAGCGTTTGCAGGTTGATGATGGCGCCCAGTGCGCACGGCGCGAACACGTCCACATCGAGACGGTAGATCTCATGCTGACCGACCGCAGTAGCGCCAAGCTGGCTGACCGCACGCTGCACATTGGCCTCGACGATATCCGTCACCCACAGCTGCGCACCGGCCTCCTTGAGCAGTTTGGCCAGGCCGAAACCGACCTGGCCCACGCCCTGGATAGCCACGCGAACGCCGGACAGATCCTGCCGCCCCAGGCGATGCGCCACGGCCGCCTGAATGCCGATGAACACGCCATAGGCGGTCGAGGGCGATGGATCACCGTCACGGCTGCCACCGCCGAATGCCTCACGCTGCCCGGCGCCAGCCACGTGGCGAGTGCGCTCGGCCATGATGCGCATCTCGGCCACGCCGGTGCCGGAATCCGCTGCGGTGACGTAGCGCCCGCCGAGGCTGTCGACGAAATCACCCATGGCCTGGAACAGCGCCTCGCTCTTGCCGGTGTGCGGATCGCCGATGATCACCGCCTTGCCGCCCCCCAGCGGCAAACGCGCCAGCGCCGACTTGTAGGTCATGCCGCGCGACAGGCGCAGTACGTCGCGCAGCGCCTCCTCGTCACTGGCATAGTTCCACATGCGGCAGCCGCCCAGTGCCGGGCCGAGGGTGCTGTCGTGAATGGCGATGATGGCTTTCAGGCCGCTGGCCTTGTCGTGGCCGTAGACCACCTGTTCGTGTTGATCGAAGTCGACGTGAGTGAAGACGGACATCGGGTTACCTCGGTTATCTGGTCGTAAAAAGCCGCCCCTCTCCCGCACGGGAGAGGGTGGCAAAGGGGATGGGTTTGAGGTTCAGGCAGCCGGTTCGAACAGCTGCACAGCGGCGATCTCGCTGACGGTCAGGCGTGCCTTGAGCTGCGTCGCCTGCTCGCGCGCCTTGGCCAGTGCCGCTTCCTTGACGTGGCCATAACCGCGGATCTGCTCGGGAATCTCGGCCAGTGCCACCGCCGTGCGGTAGTTGCCACCATTGAGCTCGCCCAGCAGGTAGACCACGTTGGCTTCGTACTCCTCGATCAGCTCGCGTTCCAGGCGACGTTCGGCACTGTGGCCAAACGGATCGAGGGCGCTGCCACGCAGGAACTTGAAGCGCGCCAGTACGCCGAAGGCCTTGAGCATCCAGGGACCGAAGCTGCGCTTGCGCGGCTCACCAGTCACCGCATCGGGCTTGCTCAGCCAGCTCGGCGCCAGGTGGAACTGCAGCCGGTAGTCACCTTCGAACTGGGCTTCGAGTTGCTTGCGGAAGGTCGAATCGCTGTACAGCCGCGCCACTTCGTACTCGTCCTTGTAGGCCAGGAGTTTGAAGTAGTAGCGGGCCACGGCCTTGCTCAGGCGCTGCTGCGCATCGGTGTCGACCTTGCGCACACGCTCGACCAGCTCACGGTAGCGTTCGGCATAGGCCGCGTTCTGGTAGGCGGTCAGACGCTGCACACGGTCGGATATGATCTCCTCCAGGGTGCTGCAATGCGGCGCTTCGACCACCTTGGGCGCGGCGAGTTTTTCCACCGCAGCCAGGTCATGCGCAGCACGACGGCCCCAGAGGAAGGCCTGCTGGTTTAGCTCGATAGCCACGCCGTTGAGTTCGATGGCCTTGTTGATCGCCTCAGCCGATACCGGCACCAGTCCCTTTTGGTATGCATAGCCGAGCATGAACAGGTTGGTGGCGATGCTGTCACCGAGCAGGCGAGTGGCCAGGCGGGTAGCGTCGACAAAGCGGGTCTTGCCCTCGCCCACCGCCTCGCTGATCGCCTCGCGCATGGCAGCGCCGGGCACCTGGGCGTCCGGGTTGCGAGTGAACTCGGCAGTGGCCGCTTCATGGCTGTTGATCACCGCATGGGCAATCTTGTCGTTGAGCTTGGCCAGAGCCTCTTCACTGGACGACACCACAAGGTCGCAGCCCAGCAGCAGGTCGGTTTCCCCGGCGGCAATACGCACGGCGTAGATGTCGCTCTGCTGCGCGGCGATACGGATATGGGTGATCACCGGGCCGAACTTCTGCGCCAGGCCGGCCTGGTCGAGCACGGTGCAGCCCTTGCCTTCGATATGCGCAGCCATGCCCAGCAGCGCACCGACGGTGGTCACACCGCTACCGCCGACGCCAGGCAGGAGGATGTTCCAGGGCCGACTCAGGGCTGGTTGCTTCGGCTCCGGCAAGGCGATGAACAGCGCGCTCAGGCCAACGGCCTCGGGCTTGCGCAGGCTGCCACCGTGGACGGTGACGAAGCTCGGGCAGAAGCCTTCCAGGCAGCTGAAGTCCTTGTTGCAGGCACTCTGGTCGATCTCGCGCTTGCGCCCCAGTTCGGTTTCCAGCGGCAGTACCGACAGGCAGTTGGATTTGACGCTGCAATCACCACAACCCTCGCACACCGCCGGGTTGATGAAGGCGCGCTTGGCCGGGTCGACCAGCTTGCCGCGCTTGCGCCGACGGCGTTTCTCGGTGGCGCAGGTCTGGTCGTAGAGGATCACCGAGCAACCTTTGACTTCACGCAACTCCCGCTGCACGGCGTCCAGCTCGCGACGGTGATGGAAAGTCACACCCGGCGCGAAGGTGGCGCGGGTCGGGTACTTGTCCGGCTCGTCACTGACCAGGGCGATGCGCTTGACGCCCTCGGCATGCACCTGCTGGCTGAGCTGGTCGATACGCAACTCGCCATCGATGGGCTGGCCGCCAGTCATGGCCACAGCATCGTTGTAGAGAATCTTGTAGGTGATGTTGACCCCGGCGGCCACGGCCGCGCGCAGGGCCAGATGGCCGGAGTGGAAGTAGGTGCCGTCGCCGAGGTTCTGGAACACGTGCGGCGTGTCGGTGAACGGCGCCTGGCCGATCCAGGTCGCGCCCTCGCCGCCCATCTGGGTGAAGGTGTCGGTGCTGCGGTCCATCCACTGGGTCATGTAGTGGCAGCCGATGCCGCCGAGAGCGCGACTGCCTTCCGGCACCTTGGTCGAGCTGTTGTGCGGGCAGCCGGAGCAGAAATGCGGGGTGCGCACGGTCTTGTGCTTGGGCGCGGCCAAGGCCTTTTCCTTGGCATCGAGAAAGGCCAGGCGCTCTTCGATGGTCGGGCTGCTGTAGATCGGCGCCAGGCGCTTGGCGATCACACGGGCGATCATCGCCGGAGTCAGTTCGCCCAGGTTCGGCAACAGAGAATTGCCCTGCTCGTCGAACTCGCCGACCACGCGCGGACGCTTGCCCACCGGCCAGTTGTAGAGCTGACCGGTCAGCTGGTCTTCGATGATGCTGCGTTTCTCTTCCACCACCAGAATTTCGTCCAGGCCTTCGGCGAACTGGTGCACCGACACCGGCTCCAGCGGCCAGCTCATGCCGACCTTGAGCACGCGCAAGCCAACCTTGGCGCACAGCGCTTCGTCCAGGCCGAGGTCATCCAGGGCCTGGCGCACGTCGAGGTAGGACTTGCCGGTGGTGATGATGCCCAGACGCGGGTTGGGCGAATCGAGCTTGACCTGGTTGAGGTTGTTGGCCAGGGCGAAGGCGCGCGCGGCGTAGATCTTGTAGACGTTGAGGCGTTTTTCCTGCGCCAGGGGCGGATCGGGCCAGCGGATGTGCACGCCGTCTTCCGGCAGTTGGAAATCCTCGGGAATCTTCACCTGGATACGCAGCGGGTCCACGTCCACCACGGCCGAGGAGTCGACGTTCTCGGCGATGGTCTTCAGCGCCACCCAGCAGCCGCTGTAGCGCGACAGCTCCCAGCCGATGATGCCGTAGTCCAGCACTTCCTGGACGTTGGCAGGGTTGAGCACCGGGATCGACGCGGCGATGAACGCATGCTCGCTCTGGTGGGCGATGGTCGAGGACTTGCAGCCATGATCGTCGCCGGCCAGCAGCAGCACGCCGCCATGCTTGGAAACACCGGCCGAGTTGCCGTGCTTGAACACGTCGCCACTGCGATCGACGCCCGGGCCCTTGCCGTACCACATGGCGAACACGCCGTCGTAGCGCGCCCCAGGAAACAGGTTGGCCTGCTGGCTGCCCCACACCGCCGTCGCGCCCAGCTCCTCGTTGACGCCGGGCTGGAAGTGGATGTGGTTTTCCTTGAGGTACTCGCGCGCGTCCCACAGGCTCTTGTCCAGGCCGCCCAGGGGCGAGCCGCGATAGCCGGAGATGAAGCAGGCGGTATTGAGTCCGAAGGCGGCGTCACGCTGCTTCTGCAGCATGGGCAGGCGGGTCAGCGCCTGGGTGCCGGTCAGGTAGAGGTGACCGGTAGCGAGGCGGTATTTGTCATCCAGGCGGATTTCGGCCAGTGACATGGAGCGCTCCTTTTATTGTTATGGCGAGCACAGGGAGCGCGACGGTAGACACGCTCCGTTGAGTCCTGCCGCAGGATCACTGCGACGGATTTGCCTAAAGCATGACTGGAGGGTTCCGCTTTTTTCTTTCTATTTTCGAGTAGCGAAGGCGATACTTCGCATGATCCTTCCAACAATCACAATAAATTGGAAACAATCATGCAGGACAAGCTCAGCCCCATCGACCGGCGGATTCTCCGCCTGCTGCAGCACAATGCCGACCTCTCTGCCGCCGAGGTGGCCGAGAAAGTCGAGCTGTCGCAATCCCCCTGCTGGCGGCGTATTCATCGTATGCAGGAAGACGGGCTGATCGAGCGCAAGGTCGCCCTGCTCAACCACAAGCGTCTGGGCTTCGGTATCACGGTGTTCGTCGACATCAAGCTGTCGGCCCACGGGCGCGGCAATCTGGATGAGTTCGAGCGGGCCGTGGTCGGCTACCCGCAGGTGCTGGAGTGCTACAGCATGGCCGGCGGCTCGGACTACCTGCTCAAGGTGGTGGCCAAGGACATCGCCGATTACGAGCGCTTCCTGCGCGACCACCTGCTGCAGCGCCCGCATGTGCACGAGGCGCACTCACATATCGCCATGAGCGAGGTCAAGCGCACCACCGAGCTGCCGCTGGATTAACGCCCTGCCCTGCGCGCCCGCCAAGCGGCCAGCAACGATGGGCCGAGCGCGGTGAGCGCCGAGCCCAGCACCACCACCACAGCGCCGGCGTAGGCGATCCAGTTGACCTGCTCAGGCAGCACGTGGTCCGGCCACCAGGTCGAGGCCAGGGCCACGGAGACGAAGGTCACCAGCGGTGTCAGCGCCAGGGTCGCGCTGACCCGCGAGGCTTCCCAATGCGCCAGTGCCTCGGCGAACGCGCCGTAGGCGACCAGGGTGTTCAGGCAGCAGGCCAGCAACAGCCAGCCCTGCAGCGCGCTCAACTCCAGTACCTGCATTGGCTGCGCCCAAGGTGTCAGCAGCAGCGCGCAAGCCAGGTAGATGACCATCATCACCTGCACCGAATTCCACGAGGTCAGCAACTGCTTCTGCGCCAGGCCGTAGAAGGTCCAGACGAAGGCTGCCGCCAGCACGGTCAGCACCCCGGTGGTATAGGCGGTCAGCGAGGTCAGCAGCTCACCCAGGCGCTGGTTGAAGAACAGCCCGAAGCCCAGCAGCATGACCATCAGGCCAAGCGCCTGGCCCAGGCTGAAGCGCTCGCGAAAGACGAACAGGCTGCTGATCAGCAAGAGTATCGGCGCCACCTGGATCACCAGTTGCGTGGTCCCGGGGCTGAGCAGGTTGAGCCCCACCAGATACAGCACGTAGTTGGCCGTCAGTCCGCCGATGGCCAACGCCAGCAGCCAACCACCCTTGCGTCCCAGCGGCCGAAAACGCGGTAATCGGCGACTCGCAGCGAGATAGGCAAATAGCAGAGAACCGGCCACGGCCAGGCGATACCAAGTGACCGTTACCGGGTCCATCACCTGCAGGACTTCTTTCAGCTTGATTGGCAGGATGCCCCAGAGCACGGAGGTGATCAGGGCGAGCAGCAGGCCGTACATCCAACGGCCGGAAGAAATGTGCATGGCAACCTCTGGCAGGCGGCCAACAGAGCATGTCGACCGCAGCAGAGCATTTTAGGAGAGGCATGCACACCTACACAGCGACAGTTCAGCCCGGTTGCCGAGCGAAACTGTACTGCTCAGCACCCGCAGGACGCCAGCCGACCGGCGCCAATAATCCATAAAATCCGCCAAAAGACGCTAACAGGCAGCCAAAATCTACCATCTGTCGTTTTGCCAAGCATGTCGCATTGACCACAGTAGACTCAGATTATCCAGAACCTGCAGATGGAGCTCTCACCATGTTCGGCCAACGCGATATCGACCCCCAACCGGGCACGCATTACCGCAGTTCACGCCTGAGCGCCGTCAACGGCCAATACTTCTTCGCCACTCGCGAAGGCACGCTGGAAGGCCCCTTTATCTCCCGCCATGACGCCGAGCAGAGCATCACGCGCTATATCGAGCGCATGACCATGGCCGACAAACTGCTACGCCACAGCAGCGAGCACATCGACAATCTGCAGCGCCGCGAAGCGATCAAGCACAATCAGGAGCTGTGAGCGCTCGCCCTTATAGACGCGCCAAGCCCAAGTCGCCCCGATGCGCTGCGAGATGCGGCAACACCGCGGCCAGCAGAGGCTCCTTGAAGGCATCCTGAAAGCGATGCGCCAGGCCTGGAATCAACTTGAGCTCTGCACCCTTGATATGCGCCGCCACGTGTACGCCATGCATCACCGGCAGTAACGGATCGGCCGTACCGTGCACCACCAGCGTCGGTACTTGCAGACGATTGAGCAGCTCGACCCGACTCGACTCGGCAAGAATCGCCAGCAACTGACGCTGTACCCCTTCGGGATTGAAGGCGCGGTCATAAGCCTGTTCGGCCTGATGCAGGAGCAAAGCACGATCATCATGCACCGTCGGGCTACCGAGGGCCGCGAGCAAATCTGCCTGCTGTTGCAGCGCAGCCTCGCGACTCACTGCCTCGCGCCTTGCCAGCAGCGCCACCAGCGCATCGCTGGGTGCAGGCAACCCTTGAGCACTCGAGCTGGTCATCACCAGCGTCAGACTGAGAACGCGCTGCGGCGCCAGATCGGCCAGATGCTGGGCGATCATGCCGCCCATGCTCGCGCCCAGTACATGGAAGTTGTCGACACCCAGACGGTCCATCAAGCCCAGGGCATCGCCGGCCATGTCACGCAGGTGATAAGGCGCACCGAGCGACAGCCCCAGGCGATAGCGCAGCACTTCATACGGCAGGTTGATGCTTGGCGCTGGTCGCCGCCAGGTGCTCAGCCCCACGTCACGATTGTCGAAGCGCACGACGCGAAAACCCTGCTGACACAGGCGCTCGACCACCTCGTCAGGCCAGTGGATCAACTGTCCGCCCAGCCCCATCACCAGCAGCAGCGCCGGGTCGCGCTCGCTGCCGATACTTTGATAAGCCAGACGCACCTCACCGACATCCGCATAACGGGTCGGCTCGGACAGGTCGCAACGATTGGCCGCAAAAGACGGCAGGCCGCACAGCAAAGCGGCCAGGAAAATTAATGCACGCATGGAAACACCAGAAACGCAGAACCCCACTGAAACGCGAGTCTGATGAAAGTCGTTCGATGGCGCTGCCACACAAGCGTGACAGTTTGATGAAGGGGGACGAACGGTTGCCCGGGTGGTGACCAGAGGTACGATCCAGAGCGTCGCGAACGCCCCTCCTACCTATCTGTAGGAGGGGCTTCAGCCGCGACCACTGCCGGGCAATCAGGCCAGCTCGACACGCAACTGCCTGGCTGCGGCCACCATGTTCACCAGCGCTGCCTCGGTTTCCGGCCAGGCGCGGGTTTTCAGGCCGCAATCGGGGTTGACCCACAGGCGCTCGAGCGGGATGCGCCGTGCCGCCTTACGCAACAGCCCGGCCATCTCGGCGCTGTCAGGCACACGCGGCGAGTGGATGTCATACACCCCGGGGCCGATGTCGTTCGGGTACGCGAACTTCTCGAACGCTGCCAACAGCTCCATATCCGAACGCGACGTCTCGATGGTGATCACGTCGGCATCCATCGCCGCAATGGACTCGATCACATCGTTGAATTCGCTGTAGCACATGTGGGTGTGGATCTGGGTTTCGTCACGCACGCCGCTGGCAGTCAGACGGAAGGCCTCGGTGGCCCAGTCCAGGTAGTGCTGCCAGGCGGCCTGGCGTAACGGCAGCCCTTCGCGAAACGCCGCCTCGTCGATCTGGATGATCTTGATGCCGGCTGCCTCCAGCTCCACCACCTCGTCACGAATCGCCAGCGCCAGTTGCCGCGCCTGCACTTCGCGGGACACGTCCTCACGCGGGAAGGACCACATCAGCATGGTCACCGGGCCGGTCAGCATGCCCTTCATGACCTTGTCGGTCAGGCCCTGGGCGTAAGTGATCCACTCCACGGTCATGGCCTGCGGGCGGCTCAGATCACCGACTATTACCGCCGGTTTGACGCAACGTGAGCCGTAGCTCTGCACCCAGCCGAAGCGGGTGAATGCATAACCATCGAGTTGCTCGGCGAAGTACTCGACCATGTCATTGCGCTCGGCCTCGCCATGCACCAGCACGTCCAGGCCCAGACGATCCTGCACCTGCACCGCATGGCGAATTTCGCTGTGCATGGCCTCGGTGTACTCGGCCGCGCTGAGCTTGCCCTGCTTGAACGACTGTCGCGCCAGGCGAATCGCCGAGGTCTGCGGGAAGGAGCCGATGGTGGTGGTCGGCAACAATGGCAGTTGCAGGCACTCACGCTGCTGTTCGATGCGCTCGGCGAACGGCGACTGGCGCTGGGCATGACGCGGACGAATCGCCGCCAGGCGCGCCTGTACCTCAGGCTTGTGAATACGTTTTGAAGCTGCGCGAGCGGCCTGTACTGAGCGGCTCGCTTGCAAAGCGGCTTGCACAGAGGCGTCTTCCGGCGCCTCCAGGGCCTTACCGAGCAACGCGACCTCCTGGCATTTCTGCACGGCAAAGGCCAGCCAGTCTTTCAGCTCGGCATCGAGCTGGTCTTCACGAGCCAGGTCCACCGGGCTGTGCAACAGCGAGCAGGACGGCGCCACCCACAACCGCTCGCCCAGGCGTTCGTGAGCGTGACGCAGCACCTCGAGTACCTTCTCCAGATCGCAGCGCCAGACGTTGCGCCCGTTGACCACGCCCAGCGACAACACTTTATAAGCAGGCAGCCGATCGAGAATGGTCGGGTACTGCTCCGGCGCACGCACCAGGTCGATATGCAGACCGTCCACCGGCAGGTTGGCAGCCAGGCCGAGGTTGTCTTCCATGCCGCCGAAATAGGTGGCGATCAGCTTCTTGCAGGGTTCGCGCTGGATCAGGTTGTAGGCGCGCTCGAAGGCGTTCTTCCACGCCTGCGGCAGGTCGAGCACCAGAATCGGCTCGTCGATCTGCACCCACTCCACGCCCTGCGCGGCCAGACGTTGGAGAATCTCGCCATAGACCGGCAGCAGACGCTCGAGCAGTTCCAGCTTGTCGAAATCAGCGCCCTTGGCCTTGCCCAGCCACAGGTAGGTCAGCGGGCCGATCAGCACCGGCTTGACGTTGTGACCGAGGGCATGCGCCTCAGCCACTTCCTCGAACAGCTGCTCCCAGCTCAGGGCGAACTGTTGATCCGCGCTGAATTCCGGCACCAGGTAGTGGTAGTTGGTGTCGAACCACTTGGTCATTTCCTGGGCGTGGGCACCACCACAGCAAGTGCCACTGCTGTTGTGTGCAACGGCCCCACGGGCCATGGCGAACAGGGTCTCCAGCGTCGGCTTGCCGGCGGCCGGGCGAAAGCGCTCGGGAATCACGCCGAAGGCCAGCGAATGACCGAGTACCTGGTCGTACCAGGCGAAGTCGCCCACCGGCAGCAGGTCGATACCGGCATCCTTCTGCAGTTGCCAGTGCTCGGCGCGCAGACGCCGGCCAACGGTGCGCAGGCCGGCTTCGTCCAGCTCACCTTTCCAGTGGGCCTCGAGGGCTTTCTTCAGTTCGCGGTCGCGGCCGATGCGCGGGAAACCGAGGGAATGGGACAGGGCCATGTCGTGAAACTCCAGAATCAATCGAGATGGCGCCATTCTCGGCATCGACACCGAGTGAGACAAACTCAAGATTTTCGTCTTGATCTAAAGATTTACTCATGTAGGCTGTATGAACCATTTTCATCCAGCGCTGGCATTGGATGAGTGAAACCCTCGCAGAGACCCGCCATGCTCGAGCTACGCCACCTGAAAACCCTGCACGCCCTGCGCGAAACCGACAGCCTGGTGGAGGCCGCCGAACGCCTGCACCTGACCCAGTCGGCCCTTTCGCACCAGTTCAAAGAGCTGGAAGAGCGCCTCGGCCTGCAGCTGTTCGTGCGCAAGACCAAGCCGGTGCGCTTCACCAGCGCCGGCCTGCGTCTGCTGCAACTGGCCGACGCCACCCTGCCCCTTCTGCGCGGCGCCGAGCGTGATTTGGCGCGCCTGGCCGGTGGCACCGCTGGCCGCTTGCACATGGCCATCGAATGCCACAGCTGCTTCCAGTGGCTGATGCCGACCATCGACCAGTTCCGCGATGCCTGGCCGGAAGTGGAACTGGACCTGGCCTCGGGCTTCTCCTTCGCCCCGCTGCCGGCCCTGGCCCGGGGCGATCTGGACTTGGTGGTGACTTCGGACCCCATCGAGCTGGCCGGCATCACCTACGTGCCACTGTTCACCTACGAGGCCATGCTCGCCGTGGCCAATCAGCACCGCCTGGCGCACAAGGCCTACATCCAGCCTCAGGACCTGGCCTCGGAAACCCTGATCACCTACCCGGTGGAACGCGACCGCCTGGACATCTTCACGCGCTTTCTCGAACCCAACGATATCGAGCCGGCTCAGGTGCGCACCTCCGAACTGACAGTGATGATGATGCAACTGGTGGCCAGCGGCCGTGGCGTGTGCGGCCTGCCCAACTGGGCGCTGCACGAGTACAGCTCGCGCGGCTACGTCAGCGCCAAGCGCCTGGGCGAAAAAGGGCTGTTCGCCACGCTCTACGCGGCGATTCGCACCGACATGCTCGACGCACCGTTCATGCGTGACTTCCTGCTCACCGCCAAGGACACCTCTTTCGCCAGCCTCGAAGGCGTCAGCGTGGCGCGTTGAGCGTCGCCTCATGGGGCAAGGATCGAGCATGTCGTAGGGCGGGTTAGCCGCCTGCCACCTTCCGCAATTACCCCCGCAATGTCTGTTGCGGCGTAACCCGCCATCGGTGCAACGCGTTTCGCCTGGTGGGTTAGAAGCTTCGCCCCGGGGCGGGGCTCCTACATCCTTGTGGGAGCCCCGCCTCGCGGCGAATGAGGCAGTGAACGGCTACCCGCCAATTGCCTTGTTACAACTCCCGCCTTGCCGCATCGTGACCAACAGTCATAGCATGACCACCGGTCACAACTCTTCGCGGAAAGCCCATGCGCTATCAGGATCAACTCTTCCAGCAACGGGAAAACGCCCTGCTGCAATCCGCTCGCCAGCTGTTTCAGGAGCAATCCTGGGATCGCGTCACCATTGCCGAAGTGGCGCGTCACGCCGGCATCGGCAAGGGCACGGTGTACAAGCACTTTTCCAGCAAGGAGGCGCTCTACGCGCGCCTGGTGCTGGACTGCTCGCGCCAGCATCTGAGCGAACTGCGTGAGACCGCAAACCAGGCTCCGCCTCGCGAAGCCATGCGCCATGTGATTCGTCGCGCCTTCGAACAACTGCTGGCCGACCCACTGCAAGCCCAACTCTGCCTGCTGTGCGACCGCCCCGCTTTCCAGGAACGCCTGGACGCGCCCTACCGTGAACAGTTCCTCGAGCTGGAAGGTCAGTACATGGCGCTGTTCAACCAACTGCTGCAAGGCAGCTTCAGCGAACTGCAACTCTCCCCCACTGATTGCCAACGCCTGCTGTGGGGTGTGGAGGCTTGCGTCAACGGCGTGATGGCCCGCATCGCCTCCGGCGGCTTCGCCCATTGGGCCGAACCCATCGAGCTGGACGCCTATTTCCAGCGCGTCACCGATTTCATCATTGCCGGCCTGCAAGGCCAGGCCGCCGCGCTGCACGCAGCGCCTGTACTCAGCGAGTAAACCCACATGTTCGCCCAACTCAGCAAGCGTCCCTGGATCATCGCCATCGTCATCGCCGTCCTGCTGCTGGCCTGGCTGTTCAGCGGCGAGCGTTTCGTCGCTCGCGACGATGTCGAGCCAGACCAACCCGCCACCACCAATGATCTGGCGCGCGTCGAAATTCAATGGCTGGAAGCCCAACCCATGCAACGCCAGCATGTGGTGCAGGGGCAGATCGAAGCCTGGCGCCGTGTGGAACTGCGCGCCCAGGTCAGTGGCAGCGTGCAGAACCTGGACCAGGACAAGGGCAACCGCGTCGCGGCCGATCAGTTGCTGCTGAGCATTTCGCCTGACGACCGCCCGGCTCAGGTCGCGCGCAGCGAGGCCGATGTGCGCCAGCGTCAGAGCGACGTCACCGCCGCCAAGCGCCTGCGCGAGCGCAGCCTGGTTTCCGCCAACGAGCTGATGCGCCTGGAGAGCGAACTGGCCAAGGCCCGCGCCGAACTCGACAGCGCCCGCCTGCAGCAGCGCAACACCAAGATCAAGGCGCCATTTGCCGGTATCTATGACCAGCGCATGGTCGAACTGGGTGATTTCGTCCAGCCCGGCCAGAGCCTGCTGACCCTGGTGGATATCGACCGCCTCAAGGTCAGCGCGCAGATCGCCCAGCAGCAGGTCACCCAGCTCGAACTGGGCCAACCGGTAAAAGTTGAACTGCTCGACGGCCGCACGCTGCAAGGCGAGCTGCACTTTATCGCCGCGGCCGCGGACCCCGGCTCGCGCAGCTTCCGCATCGAGGTCAAGGTGGACAACCCGGACGGCCTGCGCCTGGCCGGCGCCAGCGCCACCCTGCACATCCAGACCGGCGAAGCCATGGCCCATCGCCTGTCCCCTGCCCTGCTCAGCCTGGACGAAACCGGCCGCCACGGCGTCAAGTGGGTCAATGACGCGCAGCGCGTGGAGTTCACCCCGGTGCAACTGATCAGCGTCGACAATCAGGGCGCCTGGGTCAGCGGCCTGCCGCCGAAGGTAGCGTTGATCACCCTCGGCCAGGGCTTCGTCCAGCCCGGTCAGCAGGTACGCACGCAACTCGCGGCCGAGGGCAGTTGAGATGCACGCACTGATCGCTGCCGCACTCGACCGTAGCCGCACCACCATCCTGGTCCTGCTGTTCCTGCTCTGCGGCGGGCTGGTGGCCTACATCGCCATGCCCAAGGAATCCAACCCGGACGTGGTCATTCCCATCATCTATGTTTCGGTGACCCTCGAAGGCATCAGCCCGGAAGATGGCGAACGCCTGCTGGTGCGCCCACTGGAGCAGGAGCTGCGCAGTCTCGAGGGCGTCAAGGAAATGCGCTCGGTATCCAGCGAAGGGCACGCCTCGGTGACCTTGGAGTTCGATGCCGGCTTCGACGCCAAGGTGGCGCTGGCCGACGTGCGCGAGAAGGTCGATACCGCGCGCAGCAAGCTGCCTGAAGAGGCCGACGAGCCGACCGTTAACGAAGTCAACGTGGCGCTGTTCCCGGTCTTGTCGGTGGGGCTGTCCGGGCCGATTGCCGAGACCGAGCTGGTGTATATCGCCCGGCGCCTGAAGGAGAACATCGAAGGCATCGCCGAAGTGCTGTCGGTGGAGATCGGCGGTGACCGTGAAGACCTGCTGGAAATCGTCGTCGATCCGCAGGTACTCGACAGTTACGGCATCGATTACAACGAGCTGTTCAACCTGGTCAGCCGCAACAACCGCCTGGTCGCTGCCGGCAGCCTGGATACCGGCGCAGGCCGCATGAGCATGAAGGTGCCCGGCGTCATCGAAGACCTCGAAGACGTGATGCGCATGCCGATCAAGGTGGTCGGCGACAGCGTGGTCACCTTCGCCGACGTCGCCACCATTCGCCGCACCTTCAAGGACCCGACCGGCTTCGCCCGCATCAACGGCCAGCCGGCCATCGTGCTGGAAGTGGCCAAGCGCAGCGGCGCCAACATCATCGAGACCATCGACCAGGTCAAGGCACTGATGGAGCAGGCCAAACCCCTGCTGCCGCCGGGTGTTGAAGTCAGCTACATCATGGATCAGTCGCAGGAAGTGCAGAGCATGCTCGGCGACCTGCTCAACAACGTGCTCACCGCCATCGTCCTGGTGCTGATCCTGGTGGTGGCGAGCATGGGCATGCGTTCGGCGCTGCTGGTCGGTCTGACCATTCCCGGCGCCTTCCTCAGCGGCATCCTGCTGATCTGGATGCTCGGCTTCACCCTCAATATCGTCGTGCTGTTCAGTCTGATCCTGGTGGCCGGCATGCTGGTCGACGGCGCCATCGTCGTCTCCGAGCTGGCCGACCGCTACCTGCATCAGGGCCAGACACCCCGCCAGGCCTGGGCCAACGCCGCCACGCGGATGGCCTGGCCGGTGATCGCCTCCACCGCCACCACCCTGGTGGTGTTCCTGCCGCTGCTGTTCTGGCCCGGCGTGGTCGGCCAGTTCATGAAGTACCTGCCGGCCACGGTGATCCTCTGCCTGCTGGCCTCGCTGGCCATGGCCCTGATATTTCTGCCGGTGCTCGGCGCCGTCACCGGCGGCCAGGCACGCCCACAAGCCCCCAGTGCCAACCGCGCCGGCAACGCCTATCGCAATCTGCTGGCGACGCTGCTCAAGCGCCCAGGCCTGACCCTGCTTGGCATGCTGGCGCTGATCGCGCTGATCTACGTCAGCTACGGCCGTTTCAACCATGGTGTGGAGTTCTTCCCCGACGTCGAGCCGGAAAGCGCGCAGATCTGGCTGCGCGCACGCGGCGATCTGTCGGTGCAGGAGAAGGACGCCCTGCTCCAGCAGGTGGAAAAGCAGGTGATCGGCATGCGTGAGGTCAAGGCGCTGTATGCGCGCTCCCTGGCCCAGCCGGAAGGCCAGCAAGGCCAGCTCGGCGCCGACGTGATCGGCACCCTGCAATTCCAGTTCGTCGACTGGCACCAGCGCCGCCCGGCCAAGGACATCCTCGCCGAAATGAGCCAGCGCACCGCCGGTATTCCCGGCGTGGTGCTGGAGTTCCGCAAGCAGGAACAGGGCCCCACCGACGGCAAGCCGGTGAAACTGCAGATCAGCTCGCTGGACCCGGCACTGGGCGAGCAGTGGGTCGAGCGTATCCGCGGGGAAATGACGCGGCTCGGCGGCTTCGCCGATATCGAGGACGACCGCGCCCTGCCCGGCATCGAATGGCGGATCAAGGTCGACCGCGAGGCCGCCGCGCGCTTCGGCGCGGATGTACTCAGCGTCGGCAACGCGGTGCAGATGATCACCAACGGCCTGAAACTGGCGACCTACCGCCCCGAGGATGCCACCGACGAAGTGGACATCCGTGTGCGCCTGCCCGGTAACTGGCGCTCGCTCGACCAACTCGGCCGCCTGACGCTCAACACAGCGGCCGGCCAGGTACCGCTGAGCAACTTCGTCGACCTGCAGCCTGCGCCCAAGGTCGGCACCCTGCGCCGCGTCGATGGTGACCGTACCATCACCCTGCAGGCCGACCTGGCCGAAGGTGCGCGCCTGGACGAACGCCTCAAGACGTTGCGCGAAGCGCTCGGCGATGTACCGGCCGAGGTCAAGGTGAAGTTCGCCGGCGAGGATGCCGACCAACGCGAGGCGGCCACCTTCCTGATGACCGCCTTCGTCGTCGCCATTTTCCTCATGGCGATCATCCTGGTGACCCAGTTCAACAGCCTCTACCAGGCGGCACTGGTGCTGTCAGCCATCGTCCTCTCCACTGCCGGCGTGCTGATGGGCCTGCTGGTCAATGGCCAGTCGTTCGGCATCGTCATGGTCGGCATGGGCCTGATCGCCCTGGCCGGCATTGTGGTGAACAACAACATCATCCTGATCGACACCTACAACCAGTTGCGCCGCCAGGGCCTGGAACCGCGTGAAGCGGCGCTGGAAACCGGTAGCCTGCGCCTGCGTCCGGTGCTGCTCACCGCAGTGACCACCATCCTCGGGCTGATGCCCATGGTGCTCAGCATCAACGTCGACCTGGTGACCCCGAGCCTCGGCTTCGGCGCCCCCTCGACGCAGTGGTGGACGCAACTGTCGAGCGCCATCGCTGGCGGCCTGGCCTTCGCCACCGTGCTGACCCTGCTGCTCACCCCTTGCCTGCTGGTACTCGGTGCCCGCTTCGAGCGGCGTCCGCCGCCGCTGGAGACCTACGACACCGACCTGCTCGACCTGCCGGAGCATCTGATCGCCGCCAAACCCGACAGGGCGCAGGTGCAGCGCACCAGCTGACGCCGAACCGCCCAGGAATACATGGCAAAACGCCAGATATCGCCTAGGCTAACCAGCAACGATGCTTAGGGCGGGAATGGAAAGGCAGCAGGGATGCTTTTAACAGACAGCAGACGCGCAAGGCGTCTTGCAGAAACGACAAAGCCCTCTCTCGGAGGGCTTTGCTTTTCCACTCGCTTGGCATTGGCCAGCGCAAGGAAGAAACACCGAGCTAACGAAGTGTATGGGGTCGGCATCCTGCCTGTTGGCCACTTCGTTAGCCCGGTAACCGGAGAGTAGTCCAGGCAATGGCAATGTGCCAAGCCCCAATTGCGCGGCATATTTCACAGAGCGAAGACACTTCCCTGGCAGCTCTCGCCCCCGCCCGAAATCCCCCAGCACGCTCGCATGACGGCTGATCAGCACCCTCTCTCGTGACGTTGAGAACAGCACAGCGCTCTTATGCACAACTTACGAGCAGGGTCTTACTCCAGTGCCATACAACTAAGCACAAAAGATAATGTTTTTATGGCGCCATAAAAATAACACACAAAAAAGCTGCAACTATTTTTTGGCGCCTAAAAAATAGCAATTATAAGTAACTGTTTTAACTAGAAAAAATATTAAAGGAAGTGAGCGATACACAATTCATAACTTTTGGTTCACGTTTTGCTTGAAATGCCAAAACAGCCAACTTAGTATCCGCGCCAATTCGAGCACGCCATTCGATTGCAGTAACCATTACGCAATCTTAGTGGCGTACTTAATGAACACGGATGTTGGCCAGTTCAAATCGGCCAGCTCAATTATATGAGAGAGGGATCTATGCGAATCAGCATCTTTGGATTGGGTTATGTGGGCGCCGTATGCGCCGGTTGCTTGTCGGCTCGCGGCCACGAGGTCATCGGCGTCGACGTATCGCAAACCAAGATCGACCTGATCAATCAAGGCAAGTCCCCCATCGTCGAACCCGGCCTCGCCGAATTGCTCGAAGCCGGCGTCAACTCCGGCCTGCTGCGTGGCACCACCGATGTGGGCGCCGCAGTACTGGCCAGCGAGCTGTCCTTCATTGCCGTGGGTACGCCGAGCAAGCGCAATGGCGACCTCGACCTCGGCTACATGGAATCGGTATGCAAGCAGATCGGTGCCGCCCTGCGCGACAAGCAGGAACGTCACACCGTAGTCGTGCGCAGTACGGTCCTGCCGGGCACGGTAAAGAACGTGGTGATCCCCCTGATCGAAGCAGCGTCCGGCAAGAAAGCCGGTGTCGATTTCGGCGTGGCCACCAACCCGGAATTCCTCCGTGAAAGCACCGCCATCAAGGATTACGACTTCCCGGCCATGACCGTTATCGGTGAACTGGACGAACAGTCCGGCGACCTGCTGCAGGAGCTGTACAGCGAGCTGGACGCTCCGATCATCCGCAAGTCCATCGAAGTGGCGGAGATGATCAAGTACACCTGCAACGTCTGGCACGCGGCCAAGGTCACCTTCGCCAACGAGATCGGCAACATCGCCAAGGCAGCCGGCGTCGACGGCCGCGAAGTGATGGATGTGGTCTGCCAGGATCACAAGCTCAATCTCTCCAAGTACTACATGAAGCCCGGCTTCGCCTTCGGCGGCTCCTGCCTGCCCAAGGATGTGCGCGCCCTCTCCTACCGCGCCGGCAGCCTGGACGTGGAAACACCGCTGATCAGCTCGCTGATGCGTAGCAACGCCGCCCAGGTGAAGAAAGCCTTCGACATCGTCACTCACTACGACAAGCGCCGCATCGGCCTGCTGGGCCTGAGCTTCAAGGCCGGCACCGACGACCTGCGTGAAAGCCCCCTGGTCGAGCTGGCCGAAATGCTGATCGGCAAAGGCTATGAGCTGCGTATTTTCGACAGCAACGTCGAGTACGCCCGCGTGTTCGGCGCGAACAAGGAATACATCGAATCGAAGATCCCTCACGTTTCCTCGCTGCTGTGCAAGGAGCTCGATGAGGTGGTCTCGCAATCCGATGTACTGATCATCGGCAATGGCGAACAGCGCTTCGCCGAGGTCATGAACAGCGTCGGCGACGACAAACAGATCGTCGATCTCGTGGGGTTCATGGCGCATGCCACCCAGGCCAACAAGGAAGGCATCTGCTGGTAGCAGAAAGCTAACAAGAACAGAGGCGGCACCAGTCAGGTGCCGCTTGGTTGGTTATGGCGTGTCGCCAGCTCACTGCCCATACGATCCGAATCGATGTTTACAGGAGTGACAGCATGATTCCTCTGATTTTGTCCGGCGGCAGTGGCTCCAGACTCTGGCCGCTCTCACGCAAGCTGTATCCCAAACAGTTCCTGGCCCTCACCGGCAGTGAGACCCTGTTTCAACAGACGCTCGGCCGCTTGGCCATCGAGGGCGTCAGCAAGCCCATCGTGGTGTGCAACGAAGAACATCGCTTCATCGTCAGCGAGCAACTTGCCGCTATCGGCAACGAGGCGCAGACCATTCTGCTGGAGCCGTTCGGCCGCAACACCGCACCGGCCGTGGCCATCGCCGCCATGCACCTGCTCGCCGCTGGCCGTGACGAGCTGCTTCTGGTTCTGCCGGCCGATCATGTGATCGAAGACCTGCCGGTATTCCACAGCGCTCTCGGCGTGGCTCGCAAGGCTGCAGAACAGGGCGAGATGGTGCTGTTCGGCATCCCTGCCGAGCGGCCTGAAACCGGTTACGGCTATATCAGGACCGGCGAGCGATCCGGACTGCCGGGTGGCGTTCTGTCAGTCGAGCAGTTCGTCGAGAAGCCCGACCTGGCCACAGCTAGAGAGTTCGTGGCACAAGGCGACTACGTCTGGAACAGCGGCATGTTCCTGTTCCGCTGCAGCCGCTATCTGGAAGAGCTGCAGCGCCACGATCAGGACATCTACGACACCTGCCAGCTGGCGCTCAGCCGCAGCAAGAGCGACCTGCAGTTCATCCGCATCGACCCCAGCTCCTTCGAGTGCTGCCCGGACAACTCCATCGACTACGCGGTGATGGAAAAGACCGAGCGCGCCTGCGTGGTGCCGCTCGCAGCAGGCTGGAACGATGTCGGTTCCTGGTCCGCGCTGTGGGACGTTCAGGACAAGGACGACCAGGGCAACAGCCGCTCGGGCGATGTGGTGATCCACGACAGTCAGGACTGCCTGGCCCACAGCCAGAGCAAGCTGGTGACTCTGGTCGGCCTGAAGGACGTGGTGGTGGTCGAGACCAAGGACGCCGTGATGGTCGCCCACAAGGACCGTGTGCAGGACGTCAAGCAACTGGTCAACACCCTCACCTGCGACGGGCGAGCCGAGGCGCAGAACCATTGCCAGGTCTATCGCCCGTGGGGCAGCTACGACTCCATCGACAGTGGCAACCGCTTTCAGGTCAAACGCATCGTGGTCAAGCCAGGCGCCAGCCTGTCGCTGCAAAAGCACCACCACCGTGCCGAGCACTGGATCGTGGTCTCCGGCACTGCGCGGGTGACCTGTGACGACAAGACCTTCCTGCTCTGGGAGAACCAGTCGACCTACATCCCCATCGCCGCCGTTCACCGCCTGGCCAACCCCGGCAAGATTCCTCTGGAGATCATCGAGGTCCAGTCCGGCAGCTATCTGGGCGAGGACGACATCGAGCGCTTCGAGGATGTCTACGGCCGCACCGACACCACGGTCAACTAGCGACTTTCAGCGTCACAGCGGCTGACGCTCGTACACGGCTTCACTGGAGGAAGCACGTCACATGCCTAGGTTATTCAATGGGGTCGACACCTCATCCGGTATCGGCAAGCTGTGCGGTTGGGCGTGCCTGATCGCGCTGATCGCGCTTGCCTCGGAAATGGTCGACCCGAGCTACCTCGACCCGTCGCATCAGAAATTCATCTTTCTGATCGGCGCGCTGGGCATGTGGCGTTACGGCAACGCCGCCACTCACTACCTGCGCGGCATGTACTTCCTGCACTGGCGTTTCCCACGCATGCGCAAGGCCGTCGAGCGCATGGGGGCCGCGGCGCTGCCCGAGCACATGTTCATGGTGGTGACCAGCTTCCGCATCCCGACCCATACCACCTTCAAGGTGTACCAGTCGGTGTTTCAGGAAGTGCAGCGGATGCCGGTGCCCTGCACCGTCATCGCCTCGATCGTGGAGAAAGGCGACGAGAACTTCATCAAGGACATCATGCGTCAGGAAGTCCGCGACCGCGACGACATCAAGCTGATCATCGTGCGCGCCCGCGGCACCGGCAAACGCGACGGTCTGGCGCATGCCTTCCGCGCGCTGTCCCGGCAGATGCCCCTGGAGAACGCCGTGGTCGGTGTGGTCGATGGCGACACCATGATGCTGCCCGGCTGCGTCGAGCGCGCCGTCAGCATGTTCGCCTATCTGCCCAGCGTCGGCGGCATCACCACCAACGAGTTCTGCGAGGTGGAAGGCAGCAAGCTGATGCAGGAGTGGCACACCATGCGCTTCGTCCAGCGGCACATCAACATGTGCTCGATGGCACTGAGCAAACGCGTGCTGACCATGACCGGGCGCCTGTCGTTCTTCCGCGCCAGCGTGATGACCAACCCGGAATTCATCAAGGACGTGGAAGCCGACTTCCTCGATCACTGGCGGCTGGGGCGCTTCCAGTTCCTCACCGGCGACGACAAGTCCTCCTGGTTCAGCCTGATGCGCGCCGGCTGGGACACCTTCTACGTGCCCGACAGCCACACCCTGACGGTGGAGCATCCACCAGACAACAGCTTCCTGCGCGCGACCCGGCAGCTGATGTATCGCTGGTATGGTAACTCGCTGCGGCAGAACTTCCGTGCCACCCGACTGCTGGGCCTCGACCGTCTGGGCCTGTTCACCATGTACGTGCTGTACGACCAGCGCGTGTCCATGTGGACCTGCCTGATGGGCCTGAGCGCCTCGGTGGTGGCCGGCCTGCTGTTCGGCATCCAGTACCTGTTGCTGTACCTGTTCTGGGTGCTGTTGTCGCGCACCCTGGTAACGCTGTTGTTCTTCTTCGCCAAGCACCCGGTGCATCCGATGTACCCCTTCGTTCTGTATTACAACCAGATCGTCGGCTCGGTGATGAAGGTTTACACCATGTTCCACATGGACCAGCAGAGCTGGACCCGGCAAAAGACCACGCTCAGCAATGGCAGCGTCAGTTTCGATGCGGCCCTTAATCGATGGACGTCGAAGACGATGTTGTTGTCCTCCATTGCCATCTTCTTCGGGGTCATTTCGGTCCTGCTAGAACTCACGCAACCTTAAGTAAAGGCGCGAATGCTATGAGTAGCACCACTGTCTTACCTGTAAACGTTGTTCACGAAGCGATCGATGAGCGCCAGTTCGTCCGCGCCAAGATCCCCGCCCGCATCATCCTGCAAGGTCACGGCCTGAACGGCGTGGAATGCGAGATCCTGGACATCTCCCTGGGCGGCATCGGTCTGTCCTACGAGCAGCCGCTGAAGCTCGGTAGCCTGTTCCACGGCTCGATCAAGCTGAAGCTGAACCAGGTCGACCTGAACATCGACACCAAGCTGAAGATCGTCTCCCAGCGCGGCCATGAAGTGGGGGCCGAGTTCGTCGAGCTGGACCGGCAGAAGCGCGACATCCTGCGCTACATCATTTCGGCCTACATGTCCGGCGACATCGCCGACATCAACGGCCTGTTCAACGTGATGCAGCGCGAGAACTACATCAAGGAGCGCAAGACCAAACAGGCCAGCTCGCGCACGCCCACGGAACGCCTGAAGGCGGCACTGGGTTCGATGCTGTTTCTCGGCGCCGGCCTGGCCGCGCTGAGCCTGATCGTCTACAAGAGCTACCTGTTGCTCTTCCAGATGCCAGCCGCACAGGCGGTGGTCAGCGCCAATGCCTACGTGGTGAGCATGCCGGAGAACGGCAACCTCAAGTACCTGATCGGCCCCGAGCAGACCAGCGTGAGCACCGGCCAGCCACTGGCCAGCGTGTCCACGCAACTGGCCAGCAGCCTGACCAGCCCGACCGACATCGCCGCCCTGGCCAGCCTCTCCGAGCAGGATGCAGCCGCCCTGCTCGGCCGCGTGACCGTGGAGACGGTGATCGCCAGCCCCTGCGACTGCAGCCTGTACTTCCCCCGCCCGCGCATGGATGGCTTCGCCTACAAGCAGGAGCAACTGGTGCATCTGCTGCCGCAGGATCAGCCGCTGAACGTCAAGGCCAGCGTGCCGTTCGAGCACATGGACAAGATCGAGCGCGTGCGGGCGGTCGAAATGCGTGTGCTGGGTAGCGACGCCATCTACAGCGGCGAGATCGTCGCCAGCCGCGTCGACGACCAACGGCAGATGGTCGAGCTGACCATCAAGCCGGATCAGGAGTTGCCGCGCAGCGCCTATCAGTTGCCGACTGCCGTCGACTTCAAACTCGGCCTGCCACTGCGCTGGACGTTCTGAGGTCGCCATGCCGGTCAGATACCTTCTTTGCACAACCGCCCTGACGCTGGCTCTCGCCAGCTCGGCGCATGCGGCGCGCAGCCTCGAGCAGGTCCGTTATGCGCTGTTTCAGGACAGCCAGGCAGAGGTCGAAGCAGACCTGCGCCATCTGGCCGCGCGTGGCGATCTGGGCGCCACGCGCCTGCTCGGCGAAGTGCTGGCCGGCCGCAGCCCGGCGAATACCACGCAGGCCATCGACCTGTTCAAGCAGGCCTTTGCCGATGGTCGCGGGGACATCGGCGCGCTGATCCCCCTGGCCCGCCTGGTGGACAACAAACCCCGCTGGCGCGAAGCCAACCGCGCATACATGCGCCAGGCGCTCGGCCGCTTTACCGCTGGACGAGACTTCATCGCCGTCGACACGCGCCTGGAGGTGTTCCTGGTCTACCCCGAGCTGTTCACCCAGGACGAAGTCATCCGCCTGATCGAGCTCTATGACCGCGCCTGCCTGATCTACTGCCACGCGCCGCTGTACCGAGCGGTGGCGGCAGCCCGCTACGGTGAAAGAAGCGAAGCCGAGAAGTGGTTCCAGCTGGCCGTGGAAAGCGACCCGCGCGCCGTGCAGCGCTATTACGAGTTTCTTGGCGAGCAGCGCAACGTGCTGTTTCGCGCCTTCGCCGAACGCCTGACGCCGCGCATGAACGCCCTGCCGGTCGACCTGGTGCACCGCATCGCCCAGCAGGTGGCGAACATCCGCAACATCGAGATCAGCACTTACAACAACAACCGCCCGACCACTCGCGCGCAGAACGACGAAGAAAAGCAGGCCCGTGAAGTCAAGGCGAAGGCCCATGCCAGCCTGGTCGAACAGCTCGACCGGGAAGTGCTGCAGTGGCTGGACAACGCCATCGAGCGTGATTTCGGCCCGGCCATGCTGAGCAAGGCCAGCTTCCTCATGACCGCGCCGGACCGCTACAGCCCGGAGCCGGTGCTGGCCCTGATCCAACGACTGGAACAACGCCAGGGCGAGAACCTGACCCTGAGCATGGCCGAACGCGAAAACCCGATCACCCCGCAGCGCATCAAGGCACTGCGCGCCAGCCTGCACATGGTGCTGTGGCGCACCCTCGATCCGCGCTTGAGCCAACGCCTGATCACCGAGCTGCAGGCCGAGCAGTACCCCGAGGCACAGCTGCTCGAAGGCGACCTGTACAGCCAGGGCGGGTTGGACGAGCCCGATCAGGATCGCGCCCTGGAACTGTACATGGCAGAGGCCCGCCAGGGCTCGGTGAACGCCCTGCTGCGCATCGCCCGCCTCTATACCTACGGCCGTGCCATCTGCCGCGATAACGGCAAGGCCTACGCCTTCGCCTATGCCGCCCACGAGCTGGGCGACCAGCGCGCCACCGACCTGATGCACTCGCTCAGCACCCGGCTCACGCCTGAACAGCGCGATATAGCCGCCGCCGAAGGCAACCGTCTTATCGAGGAATCCACACTGTGAGCGCTCCCAATTCCCTTGGCCGCGCAGCCCTGCTGCTCGCCTTTCTGCCACTCGGTTTGCTGCACGCGGAAGAAACCAGCATCACCTCGCCCGAGCTGGAGCCGGTCACTTCGCTACTGACGCACAAGCTGTTCCTGCGTACCGGCTACGGGCCGGACGAAACGCGCCTGGGCGAAGACCGTCGCAGCTTCTTCAGCCTGCGCTACGAGCCGTCCTACCGCTGGTACTCCCCCGAACAACGCTGGGCCAAGTGGGAAGCCTTCGGCCGCCTGTGGCTCAACTACGACACCGATCCGAATGCCCTGCAAAGCGACGAGGGCAACGACGAGAACCTATCGAGCCGGCGCCATGCCTACAGCGAAGCCCGCGAGTTCTATGTACGCCGCAACCTGCTGGGCGACGACCCGCGCTTCTCCGCGACCTTCGGACGCCAGCGCTTCAGCGATCGTTTCGGCATCTGGTGGGACGACAGCATCGAAGCCCTGCGCCTGGACTACAACGACAGCTTCGGCAAAGGCTTCGTCGCCATCGCCGAGAAGTTCTACTACTACAACTCCGACGACAACCGACTCGACCCGCGCGACAAGAAGATCCGTTACCTGATGGCCGAGTACGCCTGGCGCTGGCATGCCGATCACTGGATCGGCGCGCGCCTGCTGCACGAGGACGACTACTCGGGCAGCTCGCCGGATGATCGCCAGGACTTCGATGGCCTGCGCTACGGCGTATTCCTGCACGGCGACACCCGCCACCTGACATCGCTGGTCAGCGACTACCATCTGGAAGTCGCGGCACTCGACGGCAGGCTGGAAACCACGCAGAACAATGGCCTGCGCGACAGCGGCGACAAGACCGGCTGGGCCGTGGTGGCGGATGTCGGCAAGCGCTTCGAGACACTGCCATGGACACCGCGTGTTGGCATCAGCGGCGGCCTCACCGATCGCCCGGACGACAGCGGCAGCGACGGTTTCACCCTCAACCGCATCCAGTCCGACCGGCGCAACGACCCGCTGAGCTACAGCAGTCGCCTGGTCAGCAACCTGGTCAGCGTCAACCTGAGCAACCTGGCCTTCTACGGCATCGTGCTGGAAACCCAGCCCACCGACCGCACTGCGTTGGATATGCGCATCAGCGATCTGCATCTGCGCAACCGTTCGGCGCAACTGCCCCTGCGCACCACCAACGAAGGCGTGGTGCGCGATACCGGCTCGTCACATCTGGGCCAGGTGCTCGACATCAACCACTACTGGCGCATGTTCCCGCTGGCCTACGACGGCAAGCGCGTACAGCTCAACACCCTGGCCAGCCTGAGCTACTTCAAGGCCGGCAGCGCGCTGGAAATCGGTGATGACTATCAACTGACGCTGGGCATAACCCTGACTTACTGACCGAGAGCAGCGCTAGCATGATCTTCGCCTCCAACGTCTTCCTGTTCCTGTTCCTGCCGGTGTTCCTGCTCTGTTACTACATAGCCAAGGACCACTGGCGTTCGTACGTGATCGTGCTCGGCAGCTACCTGTTCTACGCCTGGTGGCGTCCGGACTTCCTGCTGCTGTTCGTTGCCATTTCGTACTGGAACTACTGGTTCGGCCTGCGCATCAAGGCGCGGATCGATGCCGGCGAGAAGAAGATCGCCTTTCGCCTGTTGACCGTCGGCGTGATCGGCAACCTGGCCACGCTCGGCTACTTCAAGTACGCAAACTTCGGCGCCGATGTGCTGGTGGCGGTGCTGGAACCGCTGGGCATCAATACCTTCACCCTGGAACACATCATCCTGCCGCTGGGCATCTCCTTCTATGTGTTCCAGGCGCTGAGCTACATCGTCGACATCTATCGTCGCAATGCCGAGCCGACCAATCGCTTCGTCGATTTCGCCGCCTATATCGCCCTCTTCCCGCAACTGATCGCCGGGCCGATCCTGCGCTACAGCCTGATCGACAAGCAGCTGAAGAACCGCACCCATTCGCTGGAGCTGTTTTCCTTAGGGGCCTGCCGCTTCATGCTCGGCTTCATCAAGAAGGTGCTGATCGCCGACTCCCTGGCGCCGATGAATACCCTGTTCATTGGCGGCGGTGGTGAACTGCAGATGGCCGACGCCTGGTTCGGCCTGCTGATCTCCGCCCTGCAGCTGTACTTCGACTTCTCCGGCTACAGCGACATGGCCATCGGCCTGGGCATGATGATGGGCTTTCGCTTCGCCGAGAATTTCAACCAGCCCTATATCGCGCAGAGCATCACCGAGTTCTGGCAACGCTGGCACATGACCCTGGCCGACTTCCTGCGCGACTACGTGTACATGCCGCTGGTACGCAAGCGCCTGGCCGGCATGCTGGTCGGGCTGGTCATCACCATGGTGCTGTCCGGGCTCTGGCATGGGCCAAGCTTCGCCTTCATCTTCTGGGGGCTGTTCTTCGGCATTGCCATGGTGGTCGAGCGCAAGCTGGGCATCGCCACCAAGGTCAACACGCCCTACAACTTCTGGCGCAATGCCCGCTGCATGTTCGTGCTGGCCTCCTGCATGCCGCTGTTCTTCACCGGCAATCTGCCGCACGCCCTGCAGGTCTATCAGGCGCTGATCGGCCTAAATGGCATCGGCTCGCTGGACCTTTACTGGTTCGGCACCTCCGCCATGACCATGACCTTCACCCTGATCGCCCTGCTGTGGATCGTCATTGCCGGCGGCATCAACATTCGCTACTACGCCGGCACGCACAAGGACCAGTACTTCATGCAGCACGTCGGTGGCTTCAGCGCCCTGTTGCTGTGGGTCGGTTTCCTGCTGACGCTGACGCGCCTGGCCGCGAACTCCTTCTCACCTTTCCTGTACTTCCAGTTCTGAGGATGCCCCCATGTTTCCGGTGATGAACTCGGCCAGCAAGATCAACGGGATTCTCTTCTGCGTGATGCTGTGCGCCATGTTCCTGTACTCGCTGCCGACGGTATTCGCCTTCGCCGGCGCCCAGACCCAGGCTCTGTCGCTGTTTCTCGACGGCAAACTGGTGCGCAAGTTCGAGCAGTTCTACGACAAGCAATTGTTCCTGCGCGACCCGTCCGTCGAGCTGTGGGCCAACATCCAGCACGCGATCTTTCGTGAAGGCGCCAGCGGCGTGGTACTGGGCCGTGACGGCTGGCTGTTCACCAACCAGGAATACCTGCAGCCCAGGGACCTCGAGGGCAACCTGGAGCGGCAAATCGTGCTGATCGACAAGGTGCGCGCGCAACTGGCGCAACAGGGCGCGCGGCTGATCGTCCTGCCGGTTCCGATGAAGCTGGACACCTACGCCGTACACTCCACCTATACCCCTTCGCAGCAGATCAGCGGCCTGTACCAACACTTCAGCCAGCGCCTGCACGACCACGGTATCGACACCGTGGATCTGCGTAGCGCCTACCAGAGCGCGGCGGCCACCGAGCAGCTGTTCCTGCGTAACGACACCCACTGGAGCCCAAGGGGCGCCGAACTGGCAGCCCAGACCCTGGCCAAGCAGTTTCCCGAGCTACTGGGCGAGACCCCTTACCTGACCCAAGCCGTCAGCGAAAAAGAGGTGACCGGCGATCTGCTCAACTACCTCAAGTTCGACCCCAGGCTGGCGCCCAGCTATTTCGAGCCTGTGCATATCCAGCTCTACGAAACCCTGCAGCAGAGCCGCAACGACCTCGCCGACAGCCTGTTCGGCGAAGAGGCCGTATCACTGGCGCTGGTAGGCACCAGCTACACGCGCATCGATGACTGGAACTTCGTCGGTTTTCTCAAAGAGGCCCTGCAGCGCGACCTGGTAAGTGTCGCCCTGGAAGCCCGCGGCCCGTTCCAGTCGATGAACGAATTTCTCGCCGGCCCAGCCGCGAAAAGCGGTGAGCTGCAGACGGTGATCTGGGAGTTCCCCCTGCGCACCCTGCTCGCCCAGCGTCAGATTCCTTCCCCCCTGGCTACGCCAGAAACTGCCCAACACTGACCGAGGTACCGTCGTATGCCTGCCCTCATTTCCCGCGCCCTGATCATCCTGCTGACGATCGCCAGCGCCGCCGCCCAAGCCCAGGACGGCAACGCCGACCTTTACGACCCGGTGGCCCCGGCCAACTCGGCTTTCGTGCGAGTCCTCAACCTCAGCGAACGCAACATCGAAGTCACCCTCAGCGGCAAGAACAAGCCCCAGGTCGTCACCGGCGGGCAGTTCGGTGGCTATCGCTTCGTCGCGCCGGGCAAGCAGCGCATCGCCGTGGCCAACCAGGCGATCGAGCATGAGCTGAAGGCCAACACCGCCAGCACGGTGATCTACCGCGACGGCCAGCTGCTGCTGATCGCCGACCAGTTCGTCAACGAACCACGCAAGGCGCAAATCGCCTTCTACAACCTCACCGACAAACCGGCAGCGTTGAAGACCGTCGATGGGCAGCACGTGGTGGTCGACACCATCAAGCGCGACGAGACCGGCAGCCGCATGGTCAACGAGCTGAAGATCGCCTTCGCCGCCTATGCCGACAGCGAACAACTGATCGGTTTCGACGAGCTGTTCCTGAAAAAGGGCCGCTCCTACAGCTATGCCCTGCTGCCCGCAGCCAACGGCTACCGCGCGATAACCCTGGCCAACAGCATCGACCCCAGCGAATGAACCCTGAACGGCTGGCCAAACAAGTGAGCGGACGATGATCCCAACGAGCATGAAGCACTATTTTCTCCTGGCCATCGGCAGCCTGATCGCAGCGGGTGTACAGAACGCCTCTGCTGCGGCGCAGGGCGAAAAGACCGATGAATGCACGGATTTGCAATGCCTGATCTGCCCGCAACTCAGTGCGCCCGAGGAATATGCCGAAGGCAACATGAAGTCACTCAAGCAGATCGTTCCGGGGAGCGATCGCTGGCTATTCCGTTCGGAAGTCGACCTGACCAACGAGTTCGGCATTCCACCGGCCATGCAGCCGGAGTTCGCCCGCCTGATGCGCGCGTTCGCCAGCCATGGCACCCAGGTGGCGGTGGCCGTGCAGCCGACTCGCGGCCTGATGCATCGCGCCCAGCTGCAGCCAGGGCAGATGCATGGCTTCGACTATGCGCGTGCCAGCGCCAACCTGCGCAAGTTCATGCAGCAGATGCGTGACGGCGGCGCCATCGTCCCGGACATCACGACCCTGGTGGAACAGCCCCCGAAGGACTTCTTCTTCCGCCGCGACCACCACTGGACCCCGGTAGGTGCAGAAGCCACCGCCCGGGTCACCGCCGACGCCATTCGCCAGCACCCGGTCTACGCGCAACTCCCGCGCAAGGGCTACACCACCGAGCAAACCCTGACCCTGTCCAAGGACGGTACCCTCAACCTCGGCCTGGCGGCGATCTGCGGCAACCACTTCGGTTATCAGTTCGTGCCCGGCTACCAGACCGTGCCGGAAGACAACGACGCTGCCCTGCTGTTCGAAGAGCAACCCGACCCGGAAATCGTCCTGGTCGGCACCAGTAACTCCGCCGCCCGTGAAGACGAGACCAAGCAGTTCAACTTCGACGGTTTTCTCAAGCAGTACCTGGGCAGCGACCTGATCAACTACGCCCTGCCCGGTGCGGGCCAGGACGGCTCGCTGCTGGAATACCTGCTGTCGCCCAACTACGCCCCGGACAAGGCGCCCAAACTGATCATCTGGGAGCTGCCGGCCAACTACCGCCTCGATGGCGACCTGACCTACCGCCAGTTGATCCCGGCGGTCAACGGCGGCTGCAAAGCCAGCGACAGCCTGCTCGAAGCTCGCGTCGAACGCCCGGCCATGGGCCTCAACGACCGTCTCGAACTGCTCAGCAACGCCGGTGCGCAGCTCAAGGACCTCAAGGGCCGCGATGCGGTGCTCGACATCCGCATCAGCGATCCCAACATCAAGAACTTCTACATCATCACCTACTACGACAACGGCACGCGCGACAAGGTGTGGTTCCGCCGCGAGGCCATCGTCACCGGCGGGCAGTACTACCTGGAGCTGAGCCGCGCTGCGGAGTTCCGCGACGCCAACCTGCTGTCAGTGCTGCTCGAGCCTACCCAGGTCGTGGAGCAGCCCTTCCAGATCGAGACCAAGCTATGCCTGTAAGGATTTCGCCCGGCCGCCTGACAGCCATGCTGGTGCTGCTCGCCGGCCCCATGAGCGCCAGCGCCACGCAGTCGATCTGGAGCAATCACGCGCCGAACATAGCGGCGCAGATGACGGACGACTACCGCAACGAGAGCTGCCCGAAAAAACCGCCTGCCGCCTACACCGGGCACCTGCAACTGGACAGCAAGTACGACCAGAGCGACGCCAGCAAATCGCAGCTGGTGGCGCGCCAGAGCAAGGACACCGAACGCATCCGCCAGCAGGTCAAGCACTACATCGGCGGGTTGGTGAAAGCGACACAGGTGTTCCAGCGCACCAGCAAGGCCAACGAAGCCACCACCGCCCTGGCCTGCCTGAACCTGTGGCTCGATGCCTGGGCCAGCAAATCGGCATTGCTCAGCGACGACGCCAGCAAGACTGGCGTCGCCTCACGCAAATGGGCGCTGGCCGCCATCGCCTCGACACTGCTCAAGGTACAGGCCCTGAGCGATCAGCGTTATCAGTTGAGCGCCGTTCAGACGCGCTGGCTGGGCCAGCTGTCGGCCAAGGTGATGGCCGAGTACGAGCCGCGCCGCTACGACAGCGGCATCTACTTCAACAACCACGACTACTGGGCCGCCTGGGCCGTGGCCGCCACCGCCATGCTGCTCGACGATGACCGCGCCCTGGCCTGGGCCGATGTCGCGCTGCGCCGCGCCTTCACCCAGCTCACCCCTGGTAAGGGCGACTACCAGTACCTGCCCCTGGAGGTCGCCCGCGGCCGCCTGGCTGCCGACTACAGCCACTACGCCCTGGTACCGCTGATGTTGCTGGTGGAGGCCGCCGAACATAACGGTCGCCCGCTCACCGAGCAGGAGCGCGAGAAACTCGCCGGCCTGGCCAACTTTGCCGCGCGCGCCGTACTGGAGCCCAAGACCCTGGCGGAACTGACCGAGCGCCAGAGCGAAGTCGGCCCGCACAAGATGGTCTGGGTGCCGCCCTTTCTAACTCGCTATCCGCAGCACCAATGGGCCGCACGCCTGTATCAGGCACACGGCAAAGCCATCAATCATTACAGCCAGGTGGGCGGCGATCTGAAACCGCTGTACCCCCAGCTCAACTGACTCAGGATGCCACCATGTCCCAGGCACTGACCCTCTCCCGCGCGCTGCTGCTGACGGCCTGCGCAGCCTGCAGTCTGAGCGCCCTCGGCGGCCCGGCGGCGTTGCACACGCTGGACCCGCAATGGCAACAGCAGCAGCAACAGCGCACCAGCCAGCAGATCATGCAGCACAGCCAGCCACCGGCCTTCGACCTGCAGGCACCGGCGCAGCGCGGCAACGCCAGCCTGGAGCCGATGTACTCCGCCCAGGCGGGCAGCTGGCCCTTCGAGCCGTTCGTGCACAACGGCCTGTTCCGCGCCATCGCCGGCTACCAGGCGCAACACCCGCGCGCCGTGGTCATCCGCGGTGGCAGCGTCAGCCTGACGCAACTGCACGCGCAACTGAACGACCCACAGGTTCTGCGCAAGCATGAAGACGGTTACCTGCTCAGCTACCCGCTGATGATCGCCGAAGACGCCGCCCTGCTCGTCGACGATCAGGTGCTCTACCTCTTCGGCCCGTCGGGCACCGCGCTGATCAACCAGGGCTTGCTGCAGGTAAAAGGCTCGCGCCTGGAAAGCTGGAGCGACGGCCGCGCGCTGGCCACCGACCGCCCTACCCGGCCCTTCATCATGAACTGGGCCGGCAGCCGTCTAAAGGTTGCCGACTCGCACTTGGTCAAGATCGGCTACAACGCCAACTTCTCTCGCGGCATCAGTAGCGGCATCAGCGCGCAGCAATCGGCCACCCGACCGGCGGCGCGCATCCTGATCGACAACAGCCGCTTCGACAGCATGGCCAGCGCCCTGGAGCTGCGCCACAGCGAGGCCCTGATCCGCAACAACCAGTTCAGCCACCTGCAACAGTACGGCATCGACCTGAGCAACAGCCGCTTCCTGATCGCAGACAACCGCATCGACGACGTAAAGCACAACAGCGGCATCCGCATCGGCGGTAGCAGCAGCGGGCGCATTCAGAACAACCTGATCCTGCACACCGGCAAGAGCGCCATCGAAGTCAGCGAGCAAAGCGGCGCCCTGCTGATCGAGAACAACCGCCTCGGCGCGTCCAGGGGTTACGGCGTGATGCTGCGGCAGATCAACGGCGGCGCCGGGCTTTTGATCGAGAACAACCTGATCGCCAACAGCCGGCTCAGCGCCATCGACGCCGGCGGGCTCAGCGGCGCCCTGATCATCGACAACCGCATCCAGTCCACCCCGGAATACGCCATCAGCCTGCGTAACGAGCAACTCACCGCCGGCCAACTGGTCATCACCGGCAACACCCTGGAAAGCATCGGCAAAGCCATGATCCGCGTGGAAGGCATGCAGAACACCGTACTGGGCAGCAACCAGTACCGCGCCAACCCGCTATTGCAGAACCTGCTGATCGGCGACCTGCTACCCCTGCAGAGCCAGATCCTCGACAACACCGTGCGGCGCAACTGCCACCTGCAGATATCCCAGCCCCTGACCGGCACCAGCAGCAGCGCAGACGCCCCCACCTGCACCAACTGACCAGCGCCAGACGTGGCAGAAAGGCCTGCACTCATTCCGCTCCGAGTGCAGGCCAGACGGTGTCAGCAGGCGATTGAAAAACGTAGGCGAGGCAGGCAAGACAATACCGATGGCGGCCCCACAAAAACGGCCGAAAAACGCTCGGAGTCGCGCTCGACTTTACGTTTTGTAAATGAGCATTTTGACTGGGCTCGCACGCGAGGCCGTTTTTAACGCAGTATTGCCAACGCAGGTAGTTTTTCAACGCCTGCTAACGGTGCTCGACTTTTAGCGTTGAGAACACCGCAGCCCCGGCACTGGTCTCATTGCCGTTGTTATCGAGCGTGTAAACGCCCGCCTTGAAATACAGGTTGTGACTGGCCCAGGCCGAGTTGAGTACACCGCTCCAGGTCTTGACCGCACCACCGGGCTCGACCAGGCCAATCGTCAGCCTGCCGTTCTTCGCCAGAAACACCTCATAACTGAAATCCTGATTCAGCTTGATCTTGCTCGACAGCACGATCTTGGTTGCATTGGCGCTGGCCGGATTGCCGCGAAACGAAATCACCACGTTGCCGTAGCCAGTGGGCGACAAGGATTGATAGCCCAGCATCACGGGGGGCGAGGTGCTGTTCTTCGAATGAATCTGGGAAAAGGCGATCAGCCCGTTCGAAGGCACCTGGGTGATTCTCGCCGTGGCGGTCAGCACGTTATCCGCAGCGCTGTAGGGCCAGTTACGCAGAGCGCCGTTGGCGAAGGTCTCGCGCAACTCACTGCGCGGGTAGGTCGAGTTGGCGGTCGTGGTGCCGTTGACCGGCGCCCAGAAAAACAGCTTGCCCTCCTTGGACTGAAAGTAGTGATCCTGATACCCACCGGCCAGAACGGGGGTGGAAATAACGGCGGCGGGAACACCGACAGGGATGGTCAGGTTCCAGGTGGACAGATCGATCATGGTGACGGTGCTCCGAGGGTGAAACGGTGGTCTACGCCCGATCTATCCATGGCCGTGCCAGCATCGCTTCGAGCGTTGAGGCGGAGAATATCGGCACACTCAGCGGCAGTTAACGACCATCCGTCAGCGTACTGGCGCTATTTTTTTGACCATGAGAGACATAGCGAACAGCAAAATCTATCCACCCATTCACCGCTAAGGAATTTCCCAAGCGAAACGCCGAGCAGTGCACCAAAACTGACGGAACCGGAGCCAATAAGCTCTTTGCAGAAATGTGCGTCAGCTCGCACTCCTGTAACGATCAGGATCGATGAAACGTTCATCCAGGCTAGGGTTTTGCTGGTCTGGAATGCCAATCGCGTCTAGTTCACCAGTAATTTTGAAGATGAGGGTAGAATGCTAGGTGTGGCTAGAATTTACCGCTCCAAGGGAAAGCTATGAGTACCGACCGTGCCGTGAGCACCGAAAAACAGCAGGCTACAATCTCGATCAAGGCCCAAGAATTTCTCGATTTTCTGAATCATCATGGGCCTGAATCAAAATGCGTATTTTGCGGCACTGGGGAGTACACGGTTGGGCCCGGACCAGATGGTGAGGGCGCTCTGATCGTGGCAACGCCGATGCCAACGCATCAGAGCAAAGGTCTTTGGTTTTTCCCGGCATCCTGCAATAAGTGCGGGTATACGGCATTTTTCAATGCCCACGTTGTCTCAACATTTCTAAAGGGAATCTAAAGGTGGCTGTTATCCTATCAGGCTCTCTGCAGCTATCCGGGATTAGTGAAGGCCCATGCCCTACTGATCAAGCAGGGGATTTGGCTAGGCCATGCTATTCAGAAGCAGTCACTTCAGTAGGGACAATTGTTAGATTCAACGCTGGGAAACATCGCTCCCTAGCTCCATTGCCACTTGCTACGCTTGCAAACACATCAGGTGAGTACCTGTTCAATACGCACTATGTTTTTGTTAAGGCTTACAGTCGGAGGAGGATCCCTATCGTGAAACCTCTAGTAGACATCAGCCTACACGACCTGGCGGTGATGCTGGGCACTGGCTCCTTCACTGGCGCAGTGATCAGCGTACTTTGGGACGCTTTCTCTGCCTCGCCTGCACCGTCGCAGATCCTAGTAGCCACTACCTTGGCAGGTTTCTTAGGGGGACGGCTTCTCTCACATTATTCGGAGAGAGCCAAGAATGACGCTTGATGAACTGGTTATAGGATACTTCGACAACCTTCAAAAAATAACCGTTGTCATTTCTATCTTTGCTTGTCTAGTGTCATTCGGATGCAGCAAATTAAGAGGCGGAAGCGGCAACAGTTCTCTCGGGCAGGCAGCCACATGGGGGGCGATTCCTAATGGCGTGGCATTTTTAATATGTGCGGCCTACCCACAGCACATTACGAAAATAACGGATGTGACCATAGCGTTTACACTCGGTGGACTGGCCTTGATTCTCATCCCATTTTTTGACCTCAAGTTTTCGGAAAAAAATCCTGCCTAATTACCCCAGCCACCCCAGCTCCCGCCTCACCATGCTCTATTACTGCGCCGGTTCCAGGCCGGCCAGTTGATCTTGGGACCAGCCGCCAGCGAAAGGGGAAAGATTTATTTTCAAGTTAGTTATGCTCCAGAAAAGACCTGCCCCCGTTTCTTGTCTGAGGTGAAGCAGCATGGCCAAAGAAGCTGTCTTCCACTTGAAGCTTGCGCCCGAGCTGCTCGAAGGGTTCATGGCAGCCGCTAAAGCTGTACACCGGCCAGCCTCTCAGGTCATGCGTGACCTCATGCACGATTTCATCCGCCAGCAAAGAGCATGATGAGTTCGTGCAACTAAAGGTCGCTGCTGCCAGGGCATCGGTAGAGGCTGGTCGTGGTCGATCCAACGATGACGTCGAAGCCGAATTCGCCACTCGCCGTGCCAAGGGTTAGGAATGGAGGTTACCTGGGGCCCCTGGAGGGTCGGCTGGATATCTCATGACAACCCTCGCAGACTTCCCCGGAACGGTTGCCGACACCTTGTGAGCCGCCCCCTCACGAGCATTACCGCCTTCTCTATCACACTGAGCGTGACGCAGCCCGGACTCTCGCCCTGGCGCATGTCAGCGGGATGGCCGGTAGTTCGCAGCATCAACTTTTACGGGCTTGCGCACCCGTGCAAGCTACACAGGCCAGCAAATAGCAAAGAATTCCCATGCTGATGCCATGCGCCCATTTGATAACCGAAACCTTAAGCTCAAGGTTTCCCTTTGCATCCGTATACGTAACAATAGGGGACACCCATTAGCCGGCCTGGCGTCACCCATTAGCCGGCCTGGCGTCAAGAGTCAAAGCAACCCGCTCTGCTTTTTTACCGGCAGAGTTTCTCCAGTGTCGAACCTGATGAATTGACCCGGCCGAGCCGTTTCCTCGTTCATTGGCTGCGA
>JAESFV010000258.1_pt1 | contig 48331 bp, 40 predicted proteins | sample 9269471 | NCBI WGS metagenome assembly JAESFV01 (sample SAMN14502647, study PRJNA617108) | algae metagenome | isolation source: Symplocastrum torsivum CPER-KK1 and co-occurring heterotrophs from... | place: USA: Central Plains Experimental Range, Colorado | collected 2001-01-01
CAAATACCAGCATATTTACGTCATGTTCACTTACGTAATTATACGATGTTACGACCGAATAAATTCGGTTATTCGCTTATATCCCCCGGAGTAGAGCGCGGGGGCTTTACGCATCACGACTCGTAAAGGTTTTAGGTGTTCTCATCTTGCTGCCTCTGTACCTTCCCTACCTTCTGAATTAAAGTGACACTTCTTGGATATCAGCCAAATTTGGGAGTAAATTTTTACTACGGCTTGGCAAACTCTCTGATGTTCGTTGACAACGTACCCCAAAGCTGCAATCGTGACACCGATTCCTAGATTCTGCGACTTGAGGAAAAGGGATGCGATCGCATTGATAGCGTTGCAGCCAACCTGTTAATTGAGCGAGTAGCGTCGTTAAATCCTGTCTAGTTTTTTCGTGTTGTAGGACATTGTAGGTAAACTTAAGGCTTTGTGGCTGTGGATTTGACTTCACAAACCAGTAACTCATCGAAAGTTGTTCAGGGGCATAATCACTGGTTTCTGCCATAACGTAGAGATAGAGCCGTGTCTGCCAGTCTTTGGCTAACCACTGACGGTCTTTTGGTTGAGGGTATGTTTTCCAGTCCAAAATTTGGGCACTGTTTTCGTCCTCAATCAACAAATCGTAGATAACAGTTAGCAGGAAACTTTGAAAGTTTAGTGTACGGCAGTGTTCCGATTCACGAAAGGTTTGAGGAGCAGGTGTCAAAATTTCTGGAGCCGCATTCACCAAAGCCGTAACATAATGTTGCAGTTGAGCATCTTCTTCGACTAAGGAGTCTACTGGCAGCCCTATTTCTCGTTGTTGCATCAGCAAGTGAAAGCGACTTCCCCAGGTTACACGCTCTTGTTGCTCTGGAGAGATAGGTACTCCTAGCTGATCAATATAAATATGTTGAAATTTACGAGGGCAGGTTTCTAGGAGATTTAGCTGCCCTTGAGATAAGCGAGTCAGGGGTAAGAGTGCAGTTTCAGCGTTCATCGAAAAATAGGGGTTGGTAAGGGGAAAAACGGATACCCCTGTCATTTATGTATGAGGAGGAGTTTTTCCCCTTACACAAACAGCAGCCCAACAGGGCTTCCTTGTTAGAAGAAGCTGTATTGGTATCCATCTTTCCGATGTACTAGGCTGCAATATTTGTGGCTAATGCCTTGAATCAATCCATTAGCTGCCGAAATGTTGAAGCTGCCAGTTGTTCGCACGGCTACACGACCCACATAAGTTCCAACCTTTTTTCCAGAGGTGACGACAGCCTTAACAATGTCACCAGTCTGAAAGCATTTGACAAACTTATTTCTGGGGACGTACCGACTCGGAAACCCAAATTTATCTGTGCGACACATTTGACGAGTTCCATGCCCTGTAGCTTTGATGAGCAATGGTTGATTCGTTGCAATTTCTAATTGCTCAACATCCCCAACACAAGCCGCATCGATATAGTGCCGCTTATGTAACTTCAAACGAATGCGATTGTACTTAGTTTTCCCACCACTACCTGTTGAGACAGGTAACCCGATTTCCTTGAGCCGATTCAACAAAGCCCATCGGGTAGAGTTGACGGCGGCTGCGTCTTTCAAGGGTCGTTTGGCTTGTGCCAAAATCCGTTTTAAGACATCAGGACTTTTGTTCAGAATAATCGTAAACGGAAACCTCCTGAAAACCTTAGCTTTTGCGGCTTTGAGTAAACCCCTAGCAACCCCCGGTGTACAGAGATTGAGTGGTTTTATATTAGTGTCTAGAACGAAAACAAGATTAGACATTGTTGCGTCTGTCCTGAAAAACTCGTAACGTTTGCCTCGAAGTTGTTATTAGGTGGCGTATCCTCAACACACTGGCTTAACCCTTGTAGACCTGTTTAATGCTGAGGTTTCAGAGCTTGGAACTGGCACGCATCCCAAGGTGAGAACTTAAACTCTTGCTAATAACGGCTACCAGTTTTCAACGGGTCTTCTGGTCAGGTGTGGGCTTCATTCAAGCCCCCGGCTTATAGCCGTGGGGTTCCTGACTCTCGCATCCTAGCGTTTTGTCAGTACAAACACACTTCCTTCATTGCCACGCCCAATTCTTAAATCATTATCGAGATAAGTAATATCTAGCCAGCCCTGTTGCTCACGGCTTTCGATGCCAAAGTCAAGTGCTGGAAACTTCTTTCCTGCTTCGATTTGCTGGATAAAATTACTGGGCGACTGATAGCCGATTAAGCGTTGTAAACCAGAGATTGACCGCTCAAATTTCACATCAACCCGGCGCTCGTTGACTGGTGTGAACCGTGCGCTGACGCTGACTAAACCTTCAAGGTAAGGCAGATTGGAAACTTCCGCAATATTGTAAATTTTGGCAGTCGCGGTGCGAACGCATTGGTAGATTTGACCGAGTTGTAAGAGTGGAACTCGACCCAGGTTTAATAGACTGTTACTGGTAGTGTAGAGCAAACGCCAGTTGCCTTCGAGGAGGTCGGTAGCTTCAATGGGTCGAGGAGTCGGGTTGTAGTCTTCCAGCCGGGAAACCGCTGCGAGAATGGCTGTTTTATCGGTGTCAGTTGCTAATAGTCCTCGATTCTTACCTGCGATCGCTTCTAATAATTCCGCTTTGCTAATCATCCACCCACCTCTATTACAATGCGCCAATGAAGACCTGACTTTTACCACGCTACTGACAAAATACTCATGAAAAACTTCAGTGCCTCATTGGAGTATCCTACATCCCTCAATTTGCCCCAGATGTTAGCCTAGAAATGGTTAAGTTTCTTGACAGAAAATCTGTGAGTGCAAGCCAGTTAGGCAGTTAGCCCTGCTTACTCGATAGCTAGGGACGGTTTTCCTCTCCTACCCAACTCGGATAGCTCACATTTACTCAGTCTTTTTTGCTGCGTTAATCTAGAGTACTGACCTTACAATCTGCGTTAAATTACTAGCTGAATTTCCCTATGTACAATCCTTCTTTGCGTGAAGAACCTCGTGAGCAACTCGCTGATGTTATTCCAGTGAGGCAAGAAACTTCACTTTTAGATTGGTTAGAAGCTAACAATCGCCTCTTAGCGCGTGAAGTCCAAGATGACCCTTTCCGTGAAGATGAACAGGAGATTTCTGAACTGATGGGTGTTGATGATAGCGCTTATGACGACGACGATCTGGATGATGATCTGGATGATGACTAGTTAGCTAGCTGCTGGAAGCATATTTTGCTTGCCTAAAGTTCTAGTTCTCTGTAGAGACGCGATGCGATCGCGTCTCTACTAGTTGTTAGTGAAAAACGACGGAACAATTTTTTTTGGCGTAGGTCATACCTCATATGTACGATGCTTTTGCATTCACATCTTGGAAAAATTAAGGGTGCGTTTTGACAATATAGAGGACAGACCCATGATGAACCTGATCAGACGGATAACCTTAGCTACACTCTTAGTCACAGTTGCCAGCAGCAGTCTAATCACAGTAGCAAATGCTCAAGGTGGGTATCAAAATCGCGATCGCAATGAGCGTCGCAATGATCAACGGGAGGAATTTCGTGAGCGAGTTGAAGATCTTTTAGGTAGCATTGAAGACGGCACAGATAGGCTTCGCAGGAGTGTTGATAAGGCACTTGATAAGAATAGTCGTCTCAATGGCACTGATCGGGAAGACGAGATCAATGAATTCTTTCGAGAGTTTGAAAGAAATACGAGTGATCTGAGGAATCGCTATAGAAGTGAGCAGTCTGTTCAGACTGAAGTCCGGGAAGTACTCGACAGTGCGCGGAGCATAGACAATTTCATACAGCGCTACGACTTAGACGATGCCCAAGATGAGTGGGAAGCCATGGAAAGAGACTTAGAGCAATTACAGCGCATCGTTACTGCAGCTGAGCGCAGAAACTCAAACTCCATCAGGCGCTAATCTGATGCTTCAATTTGACAGCTAAATTTGTTAGCTTGTTAGCGCAATAACGTTCCCCCACTCTCTTAGCTAAGAGAAATTGGGGGAATTTATTATTTTCACGCTGAAAACACTCCCTGTTCCAGTAGACAAAAGTCTCTTCAAGGGTGAAAATCCCAATAGCTGAACGCTGAGCGCTCAAGCTGTTAGCTAACAGGAGGCATTTTGGTGCTAGAGACAATTCTTGTAGCCCTTGACAGTTCAGATCTGTCACAACGGGTAATTCTAATCCTCGATCAACTTCAAATCAAGCCAGCTACCAAAATAATCCTTGCCCATGTCATTCCCGCGCCGGAACCTGATGTGGAAGTGGCAGTTGACCGACCTCAGGCTTCAGAGGAAGTGCTTTATCGGCACATTGAAAAGCAGCTTCAAACCTACCAAGCTGACTTACCCTGCAAAAGTGAACTAGAGATTGTCATCGGTGACCCCGCTAACGAAATTATCCGTCTTGCTCATATTCACCATGCTGACTTAATTGTAATTGGCACTCGTGGTCTCACAGGTCTTAAGCGCATCTTGGAAGGTTCTGTGAGTAGTCAGGTAGTTGCTGAGGCACCCTGCTCTGTGCTGGTAGTCAAGTCTGAGTAATAAGCCAAGTTGCGAGTAAGAGATTATCAGTAGACCGAAAATTTTTGCGATCAATCAACTTTGCGATCGCACTCTACTACTCCCAATCAAGAACGCGATCGCATCTAGTATCTAAAAGTCTGGCGTTGCTAAATCATGGAATGTCTACTTAATTAACCCAGGTGATAGAGCAATTAAGGTGGATGATAAATTGACAATTCAAGCTTGAACAATCGGTAAGGTAAGGAGAGCATGAGGCACCACGAGTACGTCCAATTCCATCCCTAAGTCAGCTTGTGCGATCGCCAAAGCCTCATCCATTGTCGCCACTGGCAGCATCTTGCATTCCGCAACAAGCTCCGGGTATTCACTACCTACAATAATGACCTTGTTCTGCTCCAACACCTTCGCCATCACAAAGGCGCGTTGTTGCCCTGGTGGATAACCATTCTTTCGCGCATCGTCGAGGATGAAGTGTACATCCGGTGCATCACGCATCGCGGATAGAAAGCGCTGTTCACCCACCCCTTCACCTGCCCCTTCCTCACAACGAGCAGGAATAATCAGATAGCCTCCTCGTCGCACAACCGGAGTGGGAGCAAAAAAGAGATAACTCGCTGCACGGCTAGCTTGGTAGAGGTTGGCATCTTTGGGGAAGCCTGCGCCACCGATGACGACATCATACTGGTGCGGAATCGGAACCTGATAGAGCGATCGCGCCCGTTCCACCAGTTGCCTGTGAGTTTCAATCGGCTCACCTGCCATCACATACACTACCCGCTTTTCATCATCCAGAACAACGTTGATGATGAACCCTAATCCCGCTCGTAACCCCGCTTCTGCGATCGCTTCCTGAAAGGGATTGCCTTCAATTTTGCCCAATCGGGTGTTAGGGTCATCTATGAAGCGTGAACCATGACTATAAGCAATCAGCGGTTCTCCAGCAGCACCAACGGCTACAGTCTTGCAACCACCGGAATACCCAGCATACTGGTGTGGTTCGACAATCCCGGTAGCAATCAGCAGATCAGCTTCGTATGCCACTTTGTGTACCGAAAGCGGAATATCATGGACAACGCCCAAATCCACTAATGCGCTAGGGTTTTGCGGCTCGTTGTCTATTACGCGATACCGCTCTACAATGCTCCGTCCTAGCTTAGCCACCTTTTCTTCCCGCGTACTAGGACGATGCAAACCGATACCACACAGCAGCGTAATCTCCTCGTCACGCACACCAGCTTGCTCCAACTCTTGCAAGATTGGCGGCACTAGAAGCCAGTCAGGACTAGCACGGGTGATGTCAGTAAATACAATACAAACGTGATCGCCCGGATGAGCAAGTTCGCGGACAGGTGGTGAACTAATCGGATGGACTAGTGCCTCTTTAATGGCTCCATTTACGTCAGCCAAAGGTTCTACTGATTTAGACACCACTACTGTGCCGCGCATCCCTTGCGGAAGGTCGAATTCAAGAAAAGTCTTGCCGTAAGGAACGCGGTACATAAGCTTGTAGATAGAGACACCAAGTGCTTCAGCAGTTAGCTGTTAAATTACCATTTATAGCCGTTCTCGGTTGGATGCGGTACACTCTGACCTTTCTCCTACTCTTGAGTGAGGCTTTGATTCTTACTCCCCTTCCCTTGTAGGGAAGGGGTTGGGGGTTAGGTTATTCTGATCTACTTCACGCAACTGAGAAACGCTATAGCCGAATGATGGAGATGAGAGTTTTTGTTTTTGCTTCTTACTGTCGGCTAGTTGGAGGATTTCACGAGCAGCGCGATCGCACACTCCCACTTCTCCTAATAATTGGCGCATTTCCTGATAGCCTAGCAAGGTTTGCTGGCGCTTTTCAGAATTTAAGAGGAGTTCTAAAGCTTCTTTAACAAGATTTTCTGGCGTTGCTTGCTCCTGTAGCAACTCTGGGACAATCGGGCGCATCACCACTAAGTTTGGTGGCGACATAAAGGGAATAGAAAACTTCAAGAGGCGACCAATTGAGTAAGTTAGACGACTGACTCGGTACAAAACCACCTGTGGCACATTCAACAGTGCCAATTCCAAATTCACCGTGCCAGATTTAGTTATTGCTAAATCAGCAGCAGCAAGCACTTCCTGAGTTTTCCCAGCGACGAGAGTAGCATTTAGACCATAATGCTGAATTGCTGCTTCAATTGCAGGTCGGTAAGCTTCCAGAGAAAGAGGAATCCAAAATAGTGGCGCTTGGTAATTGGTGCTTGCCGCAGAATTCTCCAATTCCCAATTCCCAATTCCCAATTCCCAATTCCCCTCTAACTTTGCCTGAAGTTGCTGCGCCGCTTCAAAGACTATCGGCATCATGTACTTGAGTTCTTGCCGCCTAGAAGCTGGTACAAGTGCGATCGCTATTTGTTCTGGTGCAATCCCCAATGCCGCACGCGCTTCCTCCCGCGTTGGGCTTGATTGCATTCTGTCTACCAAAGGATGACCAATCCAACTGACAGATGCGCCCTTTTTCTCAAAGTAGCGGGCTTCTTCTGGGAAAATTGCCAATATCTGGTCTGTCATCTCCACAAGCGTCATCGTGTTGCGGGGAACAATGGATGATGCCGACCAAACCCAATCCTGTGGGGCAATGTAATAAACCGCTGGCACCTGTGGTAGCTGACGCCGAATAAAACTGCCGATGCTCAGATTCGGTCCCATGTAGTCAATCAGAAGTACCAAATCCGGTGGGTGTTGACGGAGGTACTGTTTAGCGCGACGTTGGATTTGGAGAGTGGGCAATACAAAAGGCAACGATTCCAGCAGCCCTACAGAACCAATGCTTGTCGTATCACCCAATAACGTTGCCCCAGCCTCAGCCATCCGAGAACCGCCTAGCGCGACAATCTTTAATTCCACCCCTAATGCCTCTGCCTGACGTTTGAGGGCATCAATTAGCAGCGCCCCTTGCAAATCACCAGAAACCTCTCCGGTGCTGATAAAGATTGTTTTAAGAGTCATTGGTTAATACTGAGGACTGGGGGAAAGAGACTTTCTTCTTGAGATTGGGTGTACGGCAGTTCCTGGAGCCTCTTTACCGACAAGTTTATGTTGCCAACTAACAACTAACAACAAACAACTAACAACCAACTCATTCCTCGCGCTTTACACGACGAGCGAAAATTGAACCCCGGCGTCCTTCCATTTGAGACAGTTGTAAGAAGCGGCGTAAGTGCTGCAAGTGTTCGTTATCTGGTAGTAAGTCTAGATGTTCTAGGGCTTCATTCATCGTGTGTTTAGAACGATAGATCGTTCGGAAGGCTTTTTTGAACTGTCCCATCTCGGCTGTGGTAATTCCTGCCCGTTTAAGACCAACCTGATTGAGCGATCGCACATGGGCAGGATTTCCTTCAACTAGCATATAGGGGGGTACATCCTGGATAATGCGACTACATCCTCCAATCATCGAGAGACGCCCAATGTGGACAAATTGATGAATCCCCACCATCCCACCAAGCACTGCCTTGGACTCAATCTGAACATGACCTGCCATTGAAACCGCGTTGGAAATCACTACCGAGTCTTCAATCACGCAATTATGGGCAACGTGGACGTAAGCCATCAGCAGATTGTTATTGCCAATCAGTGTTGCCTCACCTGCACCTGTCGCCCGGTTAATGGTGACGTACTCGCGAATCCGGTTATCATCACCAATTTTGACCCAACTCATTTCCCCGTTGTACTTGAGGTCTTGAGGTTCTAAGCCAATCGCTGCGCCAGGAAAAATTTGATTCCTGGCTCCAATTTCTGTTGGTCCCTCGATCACCACATGAGCGCCAATCGTTGTTTGGGGTCCAACCTTGACATTCTCCCCAATTACTGCATATGCCCCAATCTGAACTGTTGGGTGAAGTTCAGCACCAGGGTGAATAACAGCAGTAGGATGAATCAGTGTTGCCATAGGAGTGCGTGAGTTTGGAATTTTGTAGGGGTTCCTGCCCCTGTGACCGAGAGACAATTTTGTAGGGGCGAGTAGCCCCTGTGCCCGCCCTGAGTAATTTAGGCTCAGCACTCAACACTGCATGACTCAATGCGCTTTTTAGTCTACAAGAGAAAACATGAGTTCACCTTCTGCAACTCTCTGTCCATCAACGATTGCACGAGCCTGCATCTTCCCAAAACGACGCCGCTTGAGGGCTATCAGTTCCGCTGTCATCACCAGTTGGTCTCCGGGAACTACGGGACGACGGAAGCGAACTTTGTCAATTCCAGCAAAGACAAATAATCCTCCCTCTACTTCAGGTAACTGCCGTAGGACGATTCCGCCAACCTGAGCCATCGCCTCGACAATCAGCACTCCAGGCATCATCGGTCGTCCGGGAAAATGCCCTTGAAAATGCGGTTCATTGAAGGTGACGTTTTTGATTCCGACAGCTCGTTGCCCTGGAACATATTCGATAATTCGGTCAACTAGAGCGAAAGGATAGCGATGGGGTAGGATTTTTTGAATGTCTTCAAGGGTAAGAATCGGTTTAGTCGATGGTGCTTGGTGATGATTCTGGACAGTTTCTGTAGATTCATCGTGGCTGTTAATGTCGGTCAGTATAGACATGAGCGTGCTTAGGTTGGAGGCTGGGGAACACTGCACAAGGTTTTGGGCTTTTTAGTCTATTGTTCATTGTCCGTTGCGACTAACAACTGACAACCAACAAGTGACTCCAAAACCTAACCAATTTGTTGAGCCAGCTTTTTGGCAAGTTGGATGTGCAGAGTGTGGCTGGCTTTGTAGGCAAGGAAGTGAGCCACAGGAAAAGTTCCGAGTAAACTTAAATCCCCTACTAAATCTAAAAGTTTATGACGCACTGGCTCATTTGAAAATCTCAAAGGTGGATTAAGCCATCCAGAGTCCCCGCAAACCAACGCATTTTCTAAGCTTCCGCCTTTAATTAAACCTGCTTGTCTGAGTTGATCAATTTGGTGAGCTAAGCCAAATGTCCTAGCCGGTGCGATCGCTTCTGCAAAACTCTCCTCCCCAGGTATCCAGCTATGCCATTGCTTACCAATTGCGGATAAATCAAAGTCAATTCCGTAGGTAAATCGGGTTGTTGGTGCTGGGAATGCCGCCACAAAAGCATCCCCTTGATGCACCCAGAGCGGTTCTTGTAGGAGAAATCCAGAAGCGTCGCTTGGCTTTGAGCGAGCAACACCCACTTCGAGAATTGCCTCAACCCAATTTCGCGCTGAACCATCTAGGAGAGGAACTTCTGAGCCATCAATCTCAATCCGGGCATCATCAACGCCACTACCTGCGAGGGCAGCTAATAGATGTTCTACTGTCCGTACACGGGCATCTTCAGACGTTGGGGTGGCTATTGGTGTCCGGAGTTCTGTGGACAGTGTGGTCTCGTGAACAGCCTCCACCCGTGCAGGAATGATTGGTGTTCCAGGTAGATCAACCCGCACAAAATAGCGACCTTCCCCCGCTTTGGCAGGTAGCACCCGCACGTTGGTAAAGCTACCACTGTGCAGTCCTCTGCCTGAACGTTCAAACGCAGTTCCTAGAGTGTGACGGGTGGAAATCGCTGATTCATAAAGGTTTTGCTGTCCTACGCTGGGTAAACGCTGGCTTTGGTGGTTAGTCATTAATCATTGGTTACTTGGTATGGGACAAAGGACAAGGGAATCTCGCTCCTCCCCAGTCCCCAAATCATGGGCATAAGACATCAGGACAAAGGAATCTCCTCAGCCCCAATCCTGACCCCCAACTTCCTAAAAGCGTTCCCCAATCCCAAAGTGGATACGGCTATCACCCTCATCATTAAGACCATAATCCACCCGAATTGGACCGAGGGGCGATTGCACTCGGACACCGAGACCAAAGCCAAAGCCAGTACCTGGCTTACCTCTTACACCTGCTGGGTCACCGGGAACGTTGTCGCCTGTACCAAAGTCGCTGGCAAAGTCAACAAATAGAGCGCCACCGATTGCTGAGATAATTGGGAAGCGATATTCGGCGGTTGCCTGGATAAAGCTACGCCCAGCTCCAACATCTCCTTCCTCGTAACCCCGCACTGAGCTAGAGCCACCCAGAGAGAAGGCTTCGTAGGGTGGTAAATCACCGAGAACTGTTCCAGCTTGAAGATTAAAGGCAAGCGCTTGAGGTCCTTCGGTAAAGTTGGTGAACTGCACCGGAATGTAGTAGCTGTAGCTTCCTCGTAAGCGTGTCAGGAGGATGCTGCCACCACCAATAGGGATGGATTGTTCAACACCTAACCGTAGTAGGGAACCGCTAGTGGGGCGTAGACCATTGTTACGCTGATCGCGTACAGCACCCAACTGAACAGTAAATAGGTCGTCACTGCCATCCTCACTGAAGCTCAACAGGTTGCCTAGTTCATCTTCTGGGCTGAGTTCACCATCACTATCCCGAATCGAAACACGTTGATACTGTAAGCCTAGCGATGCTGTCCATTCGGATGGGGTAAAGACATCTCTAGAGAGAGGACGAGTAAAGGTGACACCACCACCTGTTCTGGTAACACGAGGGCGATCGCCATTGGGGAGTTCCACTTCCTCTTCACCACCATCAAAGATGAGCGAGATTGACCGCCGTCGGAAGGCATTGACGGTGTAGGACGTTCGGTAGGGGTCGCCAGCAATCCAAGGGTCAGTAAAGCGTACATCAAACAACAACTCCCGCTGACCGACCTGTAATTCTGCCCCTAGGTTTTGGTTATTACCTCCCAGGTTTTGCTCTTGATAGCTGATGGTGCCAAATAGTCCACTCGCGGAACTGATACCCGCTCCAGCAGCGACAGAGCCAGTATTTCTCTCAATCACGTCTACAACGACAACAACCTGGCGTGGGTCAGTACCAGGAGCAAAGGAAAGCCTTACATCCTCAAAAATTCCCAGACCAAAGACTCGCCGCAAATCCCGTTCGGCGGTCTGCCGATTGAAGACATCACCAGGGTTTAACTGAACTTCTCGCGTGATGATAAAGTCACGGGTACGACCGTTAACGGGTTGACCTTCTTCATCTGTTGCCTCTCCCTCGTCATTGAGAAAACGGACGCGAATATCTTCAATGACTCCTTCTGCTACCACCAAGACGACTCTGCCATCCTCAGTCACTTGCTGAGCATCAATCACCTGAGCTAGGTCATAGCCGTTTTCTTTGTACCACTCGTTCAATTGCTGGATGCCGTTTTGAAGGTCACGCAGGTTCAGGATTTGACCATATTGTTCGCTGAAGATTTCATTGACGACTTCCTGAGGCAGAACGCGAGTGCCCACTCCCGCTGGCTCTGTATTCACCACAACCTCACGCAATACGGGGTTAGCCTGCACAGCGAAGGTAACGCGCACACCCAAGGGAGTATCTTCGGGTATTACGTCAACACTGGAAAATAAGCCCGTTGCGAAAACAGCGTTTACATCCGCTTGCAACTGAGTACGAGTTGTCGCTTGTCCAGGTCGTGTCGTAATCACTCGAAATACTTCATTTTCTAGTGCGCCTTCTGCACCAGTCACGACAACTTCTGCAACAAGTACCCGTGCTTCCTCTGCTGCGGGTGCTGTCTGTGTTGAGGGAGTTTCTGGGGTACTGGGTTGAGTGGGTTGAGACGGTTGGTCGGGTGTAGCGTTTTCTTGGTTGGTGGGCGTTCCTGAAGGAATGTCAAATTCTATAGTGTTTGGTGTTTCTTGTTGTGGCGTTGATTGGTCGCCAGTTGTGGGAACTACAGGCTCCGGCTGCGTTTGTATCTGGGCAAGAAGGTCTAGTACGGATGCCGCCTGTGAGCGTTTCGCTGGCACAATTAAGTGAAGTTGTGCCTCACGGCTCGGTGACGGGGGTAGGGGAATCGTATTGACGGTTATTGAATTAGGAGTAGGAGGTGTAACCTGAGTGGGGTTGCTTTCAGGGGCATCTGACACGGATTGACTTGTTTGCCCGCTAGTTGGCTTAGCGAGACTAATACTGGCAGTTGCGGCGATCATTGCCGCTAATAAGGGAGATAGGCGCATTTCTTTGAGATTCTTTGGCACTTCCACACACCACATTTGTTGCAAGTTAGCAATCAGCTTTTGATTCGTTGTCCATTGTCCATTGTCTGTTGCTCGTTTTAGCGATTTGCCCAACACTAATCGTTAATCATCAACCATTAGTTGCTGTATTCGTTGCTAAAACTCGCTCTAGCACTTGCTGATAGGCAGATTCCACATTTCCCAAATCCCGGCGAAAACGGTCTTTGTCCATTACTCGTCGGTCTGGGTCTGTCTCGGCTTGGTTCCACAAGCGGCAAGTATCAGGGCTGATTTCGTCAGCGAGTAGCAATTGTTGAGTGGAGGTTACTCCAAACTCCAGCTTGAAGTCCACCAAGGTAATGCCGCATTGATCGAAGAAAGCCGTGAGAATCTTGTTAATCTGCAAGGCTTGCTCTGTTAGTTGGTCAAGCTGTTCAGGCGTTGCCAGTTCTAGGAGTAATAAGCGATCGCGTGTTAACAAGGGGTCTCCTAAAGCGTCGTTCTTGAAATAGAATTCTACCAGTGGTGTTGGAAGTACCTTACCTACTGGTAATCCTGTTTGTTGACACAGACTCCCGGCGGCAATGTTCCTGACGACGACTTCTACAAGCAAGATTCTCACACTCTTGACGAGCATTTCGTTTGGTGCGGGTCGGTCGATGAAGTGGGTGGGAATGCCTGCGGCTTCTAGTAATTTGAACAATTGAGTTGCGATCGCGCAGTTCATCTCGCCTTTGCCAACAATCTGACCTCGCTTTTGAGCATTGAAGGCAGTTGCATCGTCTTTAAAGTGGGTCAACAGCACCTCCGGGTCATCGGTCGTGTAGAGAATCTTCGCTTTGCCTTCGTAGAGTTTTTGATGAACAGACATAAACAATACTCTTTAGTTCTGTAGAGTAATTTGATGAGAAACCTCGCTGTACAGGATACAGCGTTCAATCGATAGATAATGAAATCTACTGGGTTGACATACTTACAATAAAAGCAGTTGCCACAAGTTCTCTTACCACATTGAGAATCTTTAGATAAGCTAGAGCCTATGTAGCAATGATACTAAGGGGCATTCTGTTGTACCAAAATGATGACAGCCGGGTAACGGGAAAGGCAAAAGAGCCGAGGAACGATTAATTCTACTTCCTCCTGAGGTCAGTAGGATCTTTGAATACAGTTTTTTATTAAATAGAAAGATATTTGGGAATTAGTTCTTTCGCTCTTGAGCTATTTCCCAAATAAATATCCGTAAAAGTACTGTTGATTGAGTCGCTTTTTAAGGGAAAGATATAACTAGCAAGGCAGTACACTTTTACCTCATCTTCCTCTACTCAGAATATCTGATAATAGTGAGACTCTTTCGCTTTGATAAGAACCTAAAGTTGCTGATATTCAAGATAGTCAGTAGTTAGTCTGTTTTTTAGTCAGGATGCAAATTTTAAAAGGAGATAGCTATGGTCGATCAATCTAATTTTCTCTACCCTCGCAGTCGCTATCATGGTCAGGTCAAGCCAGAGAATCTAGTATTTAACGCTAATCTACAAGAGTTTGCACAACGGATTAGCTACATTTGTAATCTAGAAACCGCTGGTAAGCTTTCCCCAGAAGAGTCCTACAAGCAAATTAAAGCTCTTTGGAAACAACTAAAACGTTCCAAAAAGGAACTTGCAATTGGTGAAAACCCTTTCCAAACGGAAGAAGATGGGGAAGAAGGAAAGGGATGAGATGTGTTGAGCATTAACTGTTCACTGTTGATTGTGCACGCTCAACACTCAACAGTGAACAACAAGTTCTTACTTTATTGTCATTGTGTGAACTCCATCCCAGTAATCTGGAGGTGGGTTGTCTAGAAAGTTTTTGGAGCGTTCTAAGTGAGCAATCACAGCGCGATCGCTTGGTCTAAGCTGATAAGCTTGCTCAAAATAAGTCAATGCCTCAGAGAAATCTCTGTTGATGTAAGCCTGACGCCCCGCATGGTAGAAGTCCAAAAACTGTTTTGTTGAATCGTTGAGCGGGATGTCAGATTCACCAATCAACTCGTAAATATTGACAGCTTGGTTTTTGCCTTTGACCTGAATGCGATCTAACTCGCGTACCCAAATGCGATCGCGACAAAGGTTATAAGTATACTCGCTCAAGATAATGTCGCAGCCGTACTCTTTAGTAACGCTCTCTAGGCGGGAACTCAGGTTAACCCCATCTCCAATTACGGTATAGTCCATTCGCTTTTGCGAACCGATATTACCGGAAACCACCTCCCCCGAACTAATCCCAATGCCAATCCGGATTAAGGGTTGATTCGTCAGGATACGCGGTTGGTTAAACGCGGCTAAGCGCCAGCGCATATCCAGTGCTGATTTAACAGCCATCAAGGCATGATTTTCTGTTAGTGGCAGTGGCGCACCAAACACCGCCATCAAGGCATCCCCAATAAACTTATCAAGAGTGCCTTCGTGGTTGAAGACTGCCTCCACCATCGTTTCAAAGTATTTGTTCAGTAGCGACACCACCTCTGAGGCTCCCAGGTTCTCTGTCAGTGTCGTATAACCCCGGATATCAGAAAATAGAATCGTTACATCCTTACGCTCACCCACCATTAAGGCATCTTCACCCAACGCCATAACCTGCTCAGCAACACCTGGGGTCATGTAGCGATACATGGTGGTCTTCATCCGTTTTTCACGGCTAATATCTTCCAAGACCACTAAACCACCTCGCACAGTCCCCTCCGGGTTGGTTAGAGGATTAACAGTGAGGTTAATACTGCGTTCGATACCCTGAACTTCCTCATGGCTTATATAGGTTGAGGATTGGGAATCCCAAGGGCTTTCGTTCCAGGGAATATAAACCTCTGGGTTATCACTCTTAGGGATTGCCAGAATATAGAAACAATTCTCATCGGTTGAGTTGGAGTTAGGGGATTGGCTTGGCTTGGAGATTGGGCTTTCTTCAGGTAAGAATGGGGTAGATGGTGTTAGTGTCAGCGTACCGTTCCCATTAACAATATTAGAATTGTCAGCCGTTCTAGAGGTGTTTGCGGTAGCTAGCCTAGATGCTCCATTGAGACTTGGTAAATGAGCATCGTTATTGCTTGGGAATTGGTCTGGATTCTCTTTTTTCTCCTCAGAACGTTCCCGGTTTCCTAATTTATTGGGACGTTTAAATAACCCAACGGTAAGGTTTTGCTCTGGGACGTAATGCTTAGCACCTGTTGCGAGGCTATTCTGTAAACGCCCTTGGAGATTTTCGACTGGCACTACTTCCCAAACGTAGCGACCTGTAAGTTTGTAATCCCACAACTGGCGATTTTTACTATCATTTTGCTGAAGCGGACAACCGAGCAGTGACAGTGCAGCGTCATTGATTGTGACAATTCGACCCTGCATATCAGTTGAAATTACGGCATCTGAGAGGCTTTGTAGGATGTCCTTCTGATATTGCTTTTCAATTAGGACATTTTCAAAGAGCCTAGCGTTTTCCAGAGCAATCCCTGCCTGTATGTTGAACGCCCGCATAAACTCTTCATCGGACGTGGTGAAGCTGCCTTGGTGCTTGTTGATTAGCTGTGTCACACCAATTAAATCCTTGCTGGTGTTGAACACAGGCATACAAAGAATATTGCGGGTTACATAACCCGTGCGCTTATCGGTGCTGGGATCGAAGCGCGGGTCTTTGTAGGCATCGGGAATATTCAGTGGCTGACCTGTTGAGGCAACATAACCTGCTATTCCTCGATTGGATGGAATCCGAATTTCCATCAGAGTCTGCCCGTCTGCTGTTGCTACCTTGCTCCAGAGTTCGCCTGTCTCTTTACTGAGCATAAACAAGGTACTGCGATCGGCTTGCATCAAATCACGAGCCTGATCCATCACTAGACGCAGGGTTGCTTCTAAATCCAAGCTTTGGCCTAGAGAGGCTGTCGCCTTAAGCAGTGCTGCCGCGCCTCGTTGGTTTCGAGCTGCCATGTAGAAGGATTGGCAGGTTTCTAAGATAATGCCGATCGAGGCAGCAAAGTCACGGAATCGCTGTTCATCTTCGCTATCAAACGGCACCCCATTGCCTTTATTCAACAACTGTACGACAGCAACGACCTGGTTACTACTGCTCAAAATCGGCATACAGAGGAGCGATCGCGTATGATAACCAGGGCGTTCGTCTACGTCTTTGTTAAACAGGGGGTGGTTGTAGGCATCTGGGATATTGAGATACTCTCCCGTTGTGGCTACATGACCAGCAAGACCAACATTTAAGGGAATTCGGAGTTCAATCGATTTGCTGGTTTCCGTTTGAGGGATTTTTGCCCAGAGTTGCCCTTTGTCGGCATCTACCAGGAAAATGGTTGTGCGATCGGCTTGCAAGATTTGACCAATTTTCAGGGTGAAGGCATCCATCACCTGCTCTAGCATGGTTTCTAGAGCTTCGTTGTTGATCATATCGATCGCCCGCAGAAATTGCTGAAATTCAGCGGTGATGAAATCCAACAAGCAGATAAATTCGGGAACGGATAGGTCTTTGACTCGGTGAGTCAAGGCACTTGTCCGGTTAAGCTGGGTTAATTGAGTGAGTGTAGCCAGAACGCTACCTGTGTTGGAAAGTGTCATAGTGATGACTGTTCAACAGCTATCGTGTGATCCGGCCTGTAGAAGCTTGTGAAAGCGTGCCCTTGGAAAGTAGCTAACTATTATGTTGAGAAAGTTCCCGAAACCTTGGAGTGAGAACTCCTCAGCTTATTTCGATGCGTACCTTGTCTAAAAACAGAGTTGGTGATTAGCAACTGGTGCCAATTAGCGCTTTCGTCCCTTCTGGTGAACCAATGCCAAGTAGTGAAAGACTATAGATAGCACACCAACGGGTGAAAGGTGATGCGATGCTTAAAAAAAGCTCACTGATAAAAAACTAGAAAACGATAAAGCAATCAAAATTGGTTCAGATACTAAAAATAGTCCTACCTATGAATGTATCCACTCATTCTGAGTAAAACAAGGGTGAATTCACTCTAGTCCGGTAGGACTTGTCACTTCCTGGTTATTTTTGTGCCGCTTTTTGAGAATTTAAGCTGCTGATGACATTGACTGAGATAGGACGACTGATCTGTAGTAATTTTGCAATTGACGTGTTGCTGCTGCCCAGCCCCAGCGTTCGGCTTCCATCCTCGCGTTTTGACGTAGGGTTTCTCGTTCTTCGTGGTTGTCTAGGAGGCGCTGAGTTGCCTTAATTGCTCCTTCCTCATCGGCTGGGTCAAATAGGTAGCCATTGACACCATCGGTCACAATATCAGGAATACCTCCAGAACGGGCAGCAACCACAGGACAACCCGCTGCCATCGCTTCGAGTAGTACTAATCCTAGCGTTTCTGTACGAGAGGGGAAGATAAAGGCATCAGCAGAGGCAAAGGCTGAGCCGAGTTCTTTGCCTGTAAGGTAGCCAACGAAATGGGTTGGTGTTCCAGCAAAGTGTTTTTCCAGAGCGCTGCGGTTTGGCCCATCACCAACTAGGGCAAGGCGAGCGCCGGGGATCGCATCGAGTACCAATTTGATGCGATCGATCTCTTTTTCGGCTCCTAGTCGCCCGACATAGAGGAGGAGTGGGCTTTCTGGATGTCCTTGGGAAAGGTGCGATCGCATTTCAACAGACGCGAGTTCTGGATAGAATGTCTCAATATCTACTCCCCTCTGCCATAAGTCCAACCGTTCAATGCCATGCTCTCTCAGTTGTTGTACCATTGCTGTCGAGGTACACAAGTTTAGCTGCGCTTGATTGTGACTTGCTTTAATTAACTCCCACATGACTCCCTCCAGCATTCCTAATCCGTAGTGATGGAGGTATTGGGGAAGATGGGTGTGGTAAGACGCAACTAAGGGAAGTTGCATCACTTTGGCATAATACAACCCGCCCAGCCCCAATACGGCGGGATTGACCACATGAATCAAGTCTGGCTGGAACTGCTCTAAAGCAACACCAATGGACGGGCGTGGTAGGGCTAGCTTGAGTTCTGGATATAGAGGTAAGGGAAAGCCGGAAACTCCGTAAATTTTCGCTCCCTTGTATTCTGTCAGTCCGCCATCTGGCGAAACAACCAATACTTGATCCCCATTACGCTGCAAATGTTCGACGGTGTGACGGAGGCGTGTAACAATCCCATCAACTTTGGGCAAAAAAGTTTCGGTAAATAGAGCAATTCGCATAGTTTAGTGGTGCGTGCTGAGTTTAGTCAGCTCAGGATTTTTTCTGAGGTAAGGTACACATGCCATGAATCCCAATCGAGAGGATGACTTCACCCAAAAGTAATCCCACTCCCTCGGCAAAGCAGTTAATTCTGTGAATATCCTGTGCTGTTTGGGCAATTAACACATCTTTTTGAGTTGAGGAAGGCGATTCAATCACTTGACGGTAGCGTTGATAAGCCGTCTCCAGTGCTGTCCACTCAGGGAATAGGTAATATGCACTTACGGCAGACGTTCCCAAACCGGGCAGCACAACGAAAAGGAAGAGGATAATCTGTCGTAGGTTCATGGGATAAGTCCTCTTTGACAAGAGGTAATCAGTAGAGTGGTGCTGTTACCTCTTGCCTCTAACCTACCGATGCCAGGAAACTTTAGGGAGAATTTGATTTTTATCGGTGCGGTGCTGGTACTTACTAGCAAAGTTGAGTAAGGAATCGAGCAGCGAATCTGAGAGGTAATGAGGCTGCAAGCCAAGACTCAACAGACTGGTGTTTTTCGCGTAGAAGTAGTGTTCTTCTTTCTCAACTCTGGGGTTATCAATGTGATCGATGGCAACATCGAGTCCCATAGTCGTAGCTGCGTTTTTCACCATTACTGCCAAGTCACCAATGCTGAAAAGTTCGGTGAATTGGTTGAAGACACGGAATTGTCCGGGATCGGCAGGATTTGCGATCGCTAATTCCACACAGCGCACGGTATCCCGAATATCCAAAAATCCGCGAGTCTGACCACCCTTACCATAAACCGTCAGCGGATGACCAATTGCCGCCTGAATACAGAAGCGATTGAGGGCTGTCCCAAAAATTCCGTCATAGTCTAAGCGGTTAATCAACAGCTCATCCATGCCAGTTTCTTCGGTCAGAACTCCATACACAACCCCCTGATTTAGGTCTGTAGCGCGTAACCCCCAAATCTTGCAAGCAAAGTGGATGTTGTGGCTGTCGTGAACTTTACTGAGGTGGTAGAAACTACCGGGTTGCTTGGGATAGGGCAGAGTATCCTTCCGTCCATTGTGTTCAATGGTGATATAGCCCTCTTCAATGTCAATATTGGGCGTACCGTACTCACCCATTGTTCCCAACTTCACCAAATGGCAATCGGGGAAATCTTGGCGCATCACATACAGTAAGTTCAGCGTCCCTACAACATTATTCACTTGTGTCAGGACGGCGTGTTCCCGGTCAATCATCGAAAAAGGAGCCGAACGCTGTTCACCAAAGTGAACGATCGCTTCTGGCTCAAATTGGCGCATCGCCTTACTAAGAAACTCGTAGTTGGTAATATCACCAACTAGCAAGTCAATAGATTTACCCGTTAGATCGCGCCAGCGTTGTAGGCGTTGCTGAATTGGGGCAATCGGTGTGAGGGTTTGAACACCGAGTTCCAAATCCCAGTGACGGCGCACCAGGCTATCAATGATGCCGACTTCATACCCTTTGTTGGAAAGATAAAGTGCGGTTGCCCAACCGCAATAACCATCACCACCAATAACCAGGACTTTCATACTTGCTCTATAAATCTTGCTTACCGATACTCGGTCAATTTATCAGGTTTGGGTACCCTCTAGACCATGTAATGTAATGGGAATTACACGTTCTATGTAATCCACGCTACTTTTACGAAATAGCGTAAACCACAATAACTATTAGCATCAATACCTAAGTTATGGCTTCCTCCTTAAGATAGGAGGAAGTAATCCGTCTAAAAGTAATGCGAGAACAGGTGAAGTTCTGGCGAGAGCCACAGTTCGGCAATCTGGAGTTATTGCACGCCAGATATATTACTCATGCATTTAGCCGACATACACATGACACTTATGCGATCGCAGTGATTGAGCAGGGGGCAGAAGAATTCGCCTATCGGGGGGAAACTCACGTTACGCCCGCAGGGGATATTGCAATTATTAACCCTGGAGAAGTCCATACAGGACAGGCTGTTGATGAGACAGGTTGGACATACCGCGTGTTGTACCCCGATCCCAGCATTCTTGTACAAGCCGCTTGTGAAGCCTCTGGTCGAAAACAGGAAATTCCTTACTTTCCAACACCTGTAATTCAAGATCAACAAGTCGCTCAACTGCTTTTGAGACTGCACAAAGCTTTGGAAGGTTGGAACTCGAAACTAGAGCAAGATTGCCGCCTTTTGTGGACACTGGCACAACTGATAACAAGACACGCCGACTCGCGCCCTAATCTAAAATCTGTTGGCAATGAATCGCACTCAGTCAAGCGAGTACGAGACTATCTAGAAGCAAACTACACCGAGAATGTAACACTAGAACAATTGTCAGCGATCGCCAATCTCAGCCCCTTTTATCTGCTTCGCACATTTCATAAGCAAGTGGGTTTGCCTCCTCATGGATATCTCAACCAAGTACGTCTTGTTCATGCTAAATGCTTGTTATCGCAAGGATGGCAGATTTCTCAAGTGGCTCAGCAGACGGGATATGCTGATCAAAGTCATTTGACAAGACAGTTTAAGCGGATGGTAGGGGTGACACCGGGACAGTATCAGTATCGAGAACAATAAACTTGCCTGTGACCTTGAGTATTATATGCACAGAAGCCCAGTCGCAATGATTGGGCTTTTAGTTGGAATAGGAGCGCTCTAGGACACCCTATTCGTCAAAGCTTTCCGAGCAATCCGAGTGATATAAACAGTCACGGCAACAGTAGTAACAAAACCAACTAGGCGAATCACCCACTGCGCGGCTTCAGCTTGAGAGTCCATAGGCTGATTAGTTGTGCCAATCATGGCAATATCACCAGCTAAGGAACCAAGGTAAACATACATAATGGTTCCAGGAATCATGCCAATCGAGCCTAAAAAATACTCTTTCAAGGAAACCTGAGTTACCCCAAAAGCGTATCAAAAAAACTATCTTGAATCCTTCTTTGGCGATCGCTGCATCAATAGCTTTGAATTTGTCATTGCCTTCGAGTTGTTTGCAAACCCAACCCCGGCACACGTATCGTCCTATTAGGAAAGCACTTGTTGCTCCCAACGTTGCTGCAATGAAAACATACCCCGAACCCCAAATTACACCAAAAATCACCCCTCCTCCTAGGGTTATGAGCGCCCCTGGGAGAAAAAGTACAGTAGCCAAATTGTAGATAACAATAAATGCCACTGGCTTCCAGAAGCCAAGCTGATTAGTCCATTCTAAAGCGTTCCTTAAAAGTTCCTGAACACTGAAATACCTTGTCAAAAAGGCTAGGATAGCGACTAATGCGACAACAAGGAAATATCTAAAAACCCGTTTGATTCTTCGACTTCCCCGGTTTGAGTGTGGCTGATTTGTCATAAATGCCGGCTCTATGTAGGGGAGTACAATTAGCGATAGAAACTATTACTGGGTTCAGTCTTGAAGCCAGGAAGATCGTTAAAGTTAAAGCAAAAGCCTTGGGGTGAAAACTCTCCTGTAATAACATCCTGCTTGTAGTTGCCCTGCCATTGCTGACGAGCAATACAGGTAACAGCCTCAACCAAAGTTTGGATGTCTGCTGCTGTATTGTGCAATCCCAAACTAGCTCGAACTGCGCCCGGAACATTATGCTGATTTCCTTGAAGAATTTCTTCTTGACAAAGTAGATCTTGTTTTTTCGTAACTTTAAGAAGATGTCTCAGTAGGGGTTGGGCACAAAAGCAACCATTTCTCACGGCAATACCCCACTCATAGGAGAGAATAGCAGCCGCTAAGGCATGGTGAACTCCTTCTACTGTGAAGCTCACTACTCCCAGTCGATTTTGTATAGTTTCCGGATTGCTCTCACCCAAGATTTTTACCTGGGGCAGTTGTGCCAGTCCTTGGAGAAGTTGGGCTGTGAGATAACGTTCGTGAGTTTCTACAGCTTCCATGCCTACAGATTCGAGTACTTGGATAGTACGAGCCAAAGCAAACAGCCCTAAAATGTTGGGAGTGCCCGCCTCATTTCTGTTCGGAGTATCAGCCCAAATGACCTGGTCGAGATGGACTGAAGAAACAGTGCCTCCCCCTGGTTGGTAGGGCGTAGCGGCATCAAAGATGTTGCGGTGTCCAACGACAGCTCCCACTCCTAAAGGGCAGTTCATTTTGTGACCGCTAAATACCAGGAAGTCAATATGGCTAGGGTCATCATGGGGTCTCATCTGTACTTGGCGGTGGGGAACTAACTGGGCACCGTCTACAACGACCAACGCTCCATACTTATGTGCAATTACGGCAATCTCGTGAATGGGCAGAATTGTTCCCGTGACATTGGAAGCTCCTGTCACGCTCACCACGCGAACTCTACCGTTTGAAGCTTTCAAATGACGCTCTAGCTCATCCAAGGAAAGCTGTCCTTTTTCGTTCACAGGCAAATGTTCTACTTTAGCTTGCCTGCGCCAGGGCAAGTCGTTGCTATGGTGTTCTAGTAGAGTAGTCAGAACGGTTTGTCCGGGAGCAAAGTGAATGATATTTGCTAATAGGTTTATCCCTTCTGTGGTACTGCGTACTGGGATGACAACGTCTCGCTCGCAATCCCAACCAACAAATTCGCCAACCACATGTCGCGCTTCCTGGTAGCGCTGTGTACAAAAACTGGAATCAAAGCCCTTACCGCGATGAATGTTGGAGTAATACGGTTGAATCTCTTGGAGAAAATTGCTGACACATTGAAAAGGTTTTGTGCTGGCAGCATTGTCTAAAAAAATTTGAGGAACATAGCGACTGTCTAGCAGAGGAACTTGATTGCGGATTCCTATAACCTCAGGATATGCCAAATTTACATGTTTGAGTTGGACAGCCGTCGTACTCGGTTTTACGTTCATTGAATATTTCCTGATCGCTCTTTTACTTAGCTGTTGTTTTAGATTGATTATTGATTGCTTTTCAAAAATAAATATTTTTGAATAAATAAATATTTTTCTCTTTAGAAAAGCAATGAAACTAGCTTGTATCTATAATTTATTGTTGGTTTATAAAAAAATGTCTTTTTTTATGGATAGCTTGTTCAAACATTTAAAAATATAGAAGATAGTTCAAGTAGAGTTGAAGTAAAATCCCAGCGCTGAAAAAAAGTATTTCTAAAATCACCTATAGCAATAGCCAAGGTAGTTAAGACATAGACTAGAGGTAGTCTCCTGTTTTGAGACTCCAATTCTACCTATGGCAAAATCCTACAGTTACGACCTGCGCTCTTCCTCGGCTCTCTTCGTTGACGGTTAGTTCCCATTGGTAATAAAACTACAAAATCCTCGGAAAAATAATAAAAGATTTGATGAAGTTACTGAAACATAGGTTATAGCAGTTCTCAAATAAATGAAGTATACCTAACAGTAGTGAGTAACCAATGAACAAGGTCTTGAGAGGATACTTATTGGTATGCCTTTTGAATCGCTTCATCCAAGGCTCGATAAGTTCTGGTTCTACCGTTCGCAATATCCTTTTTTCTTTCGACCAGCAATTTTTAATTGGTAAAACATTTAGTGATTAGGGAGACAGATAGATTACCTGTATTTCTGCTTGTTGTACCTTGTTGCTTTGAGAAGCACTATATATAATGAAAAATATTAAGTTAAATTAAAGCCAAATAGATTAAATACTTTTCTGGAAAATCATTATGTTAGCTGTATCTTATACTGATGCATTATTGAACCCCTAGTAATCTATAGCGTTTCCTTAACTGATGAGGTACAACCAATCCTTGCCTAGTAATAGTTTCAGCTCTAAAAATGTACCTCACTTGACGGAGAAACGCTATATATTGCATCTTCAAAAGAATTTAATTTCTTCTCAATCAGCTAAAGCTAGAACAAACCTTCGCTTCAAAACTTAAAACTTCTTATGTGTCGATTACTTGGCTACCTGGGTTCAGCTATTCAATTCGAGCAGCTGTTATATAAACCTGAACATTCGCTAATTGTGCAGGCTTACCAGCCGCGTGAGATGACGGCTGGAGTACTTAATGTTGATGGATTTGGAATTGGCTGGTACAACAGGTTGAATAGTGTTGACCCCTTTACTTACAAAAGCACACTACCAATTTGGCATGATACTAATCTTCCCCAATTGAGCCGTTATATTGAGTCGGGCTGTATGCTGGGGTATGTCCGCAGTGCTACACCTGGAATGGCATTGAACTTGAGCAACTGTCAGCCATTTCAAGCCGATCGCCTTTTATTTATCCATAACGGCTACATCAACAACTTCCGTAAAACGCTCTATAAACCCATACGCGATCGCGTTAATGATGAAGTCTACCAATCTGTTCAAGGTTCTACCGATTCCGAACACATTTTCGCCCTCATCCTTAATGAGTTGCTGGCTTTCCCAGACTGCCCATTAGAAAAGGCATTACATACAACATTGATGACTCTGACTGAGTTAGCTAAAGAGTATCAAACTAGCTTTTCTGCCAACCTAATTATCAGTGACGGGAAGCGTCTTGTTGCTAGTCGCTATGCCTACAACGCCTTCACTCCCACCCTCTACTGGGTGAAAAATGGTTCCTACTATCCCAATGCAGTAATTGTTGCTTCGGAACCATTGTTTGTCGGCAAGTGGAATAGTTGGAAAAGTTGCCCGAAGAATAGCCTCCTCAGTGTCGGAGAAAATCTCGAAGTTCAAATCGAAGAACTTTTGTAGAAAGGCAATAACTCCTATCAAAATAGGTAACTTAGGACTCACTTTAGTCTTAAATTACCTATTTTTGCTGCTTTCCATATTGTTCGGCTTCCTCTATGAGTTTCGCTAATTCGGATCTGTTCGATTCAGGCGATCGCTCTGGAGAAAACAGTCCTCGTAAACTATAGCTGACCAGTCCCACGTATTCTCTTAGCTTGAGAAAGGTTTCTGCTTTATAGCCTAGGTAAGGTGGTAGTGGACTAGGCTTAGGAATCACTGTAAAACCTTGAGCACGGAAAACAAGTAGCGATCGCCACATGTGGGGCGGGTCAGTAATCAACAGAATTTTCCGAATCCCTTGGGGTTTTAAGATAGCTGCTGTGAAAACAGCATTTTCCTCGGTGGTCAGAGAACAATTTTCACCGTCTAACACTTGTTTAGAAATGCCTTTTTCTTCCAGTAGTTCAATTCCAATGGGGGCATCATTTACACCACTAATAAAAATTCGAGGTGCTCGTTTAGCTTGCAAAAGGTCACCAGCGAGATAAAATCGCTGAAAAAATTGCCATCCTCGTCCAATTACAACAATTGCATCAGTTGGTGTACCAGGATCGGGCGGAAGGGCAGCAATTGATGCTTTATCCACTAAAACAAACATTAGTGGTAAGCTAGCAGTCAAACAAAACAGTAATAAAAGTGACGCTCGCTGATTTAACCAACGCCTCACGCGCTTCTGCCGAAGCACCCAGCGCAGTCCGAAAAATGCCAAAGTTACTATTAGTACTATCAGAGTAGGTTTGAGCCAAGGATAGCGTGCCCTATCAATATACAAAGGGACTTTAGTCAGTGTGCGATCGCACAATGTTGAATTAAACATTGTCAGTCAATAGGTAGGCACTTCTTGTTTGGCTGCTCTAGGTATTTGTGTTAGTCCATTGCCTTCAAGTATTCTTGATAAGTCCTCTTCAATCCGGATAATTTATCACTACTTTTCAGCTTTAAGGCAAGGGAAGGATAAACCTTCAAAAGGGTAAGGTTAACAAGTCTAGGAGATTGAGTTGTCGGGGTTCTTCACTTAAACCGATTTTGATGGTTTGAGGATGTCGGATATAGCGAAAAGTCCCAAACAACCTATCCCACACGCTCAGCACACTACCATAGTTTGAGTTCGTCTCTTTCACAATCTGAGAGTGATGGACACGATGAAAATTGGGTGTAATGATGAAATACGTTAGCACCTTATCAACGTTTAAGGGAACTGCCCAGTTGCTATGTTGAAAGACTTGAATAGCTGCAAATGCTACATCATAAATGAACACACAAACTGGATTGATGCCAAATAGCCAAATCAAAAAAACTCTAGGAAAATTTGAACAAATCACTTCAAGGAAGTGAAATCGATAAGCCGTTGAGATATTCATAGTGCGTTCTGTATGATGCACGCGATGAAACCGCCAGCCCAGAGACGACATATGCATCAATACATGCCAACCATACCGATAGATGTCGAGCAAAAGAAAAGATATAATTCCTACTAACCAATGGGGTTGAATGCCGTGAAATAAGCCTGACCAATGAATTGGCGGAAAAACCCATTTTGAGAGCGCAGCAAAGACGAGATAGGTGATTGCTGCATTTAATAGACCAATGGCAAAATTTGTGGAGATTCGGCTAGTCCAGCTCTGCTTGAAGGTAAAAAATGGAAACAAGTTTTCTAGAACACTGAATAGGACAAGACAGCCCAATATTGTAGGAAAAGCACTGTTCATTTTGAATTTACAAATGCATACGATAAAGACAGTTGTGGATAGAAGCTACCCTGGCTTGGAGAGTGTCTAGTTAGTCAATCACTCACCAATTTTTGCGCGGCATTGAGGGGTCGATCTGTTCATTCCACGCCTTGATTCCACCGTTGACTCGAGTACCTTCAATGCCTACATCCTTTAGTAGCATCAGCGCTCTAGCAGAGCGTTGCCCAGACGTGCAGTAGATAATCAAGCGGCGACTTTGGAGCAAGGATTCAACCTTGTCAATACCTGCTCCTTTTTCGATTTCTGGTAGCGGTACGAGAGTTGCGCCAGGAATGTGAGAAACTTGGTACTCGTCTAGATCGCGAACATCAAGCAATACAAAATTAGAGTCCCTGCGATCGATCAATTGCTTCAGTTGCTTTACTTCAATCTGGGGGAGTTGTGCCTGTCGAATCGCATACCCTACTATCGGCAACTGTGATCCCGCTTCTAAGGGTATACCTGCTTGAATGGCTGGTCTGAGCAAATCTGGGTTGTGACGCACAGTCGCAACAGCAGCAACTGTTCCTAATGCCACGGCTATACCCCCACCAAATAACCAGCGTTGGGTTATGGAGCGTTGCTTGACCTGACGTGGCTTGTCTTCAGAGATACTTTTCATGGAGTACTGGGGGATAGATGAGTCGATTTCTTTACTCCAGGCGTCGATACCGCCTTGGACATTGGTGCCGATAATTTCGGCTTCCTTGAGTAGCGCCAGAGCTTTTGCCGATCGCACACCAGCCTTGCACATAACAACCAAGTGGAGTTCTCGATTGGGATGACGCTGACGCTTGTCATCTAGCAATTGCTTGATTTTGGCAATACCTGCCCCACTCTGGATTTCTGGGTAGGGAACCAAAACCCAGCCAGGAAGTCTGGCAAGTTCATATTCACTCTTGTAGCGGACATCGATCAGCAAAAGGTTGGAGGATTGAGTGTCAAGCAGTTGCTTGAGTTCAATTACGCTTATTTTAGGAACTTGAGACTGTAGAAGCCGATTTCCGACAACTGGTAACTCTGAAATTTTGCTAATGATACTTCCTATAGCAATTGATTTGAACAGTTGCGCTTCGGAGTTCATCATGATGGGGAAATTTCTTGGCTCAATAAATTTAGTCGGGCTATAAACAAATACCCAGACCTAAGTATTCGGTTTTATGCACTTAAACTTAAGCTGTCCTGTCTTACAGGTGTATAACTTTTGGCTGAATACGGTCTGATGTTTATAGCTTATTGTCTGACTTTGAAAACTTAAATCAAATCTGCTTCTTTTTGAGTAATCTTTAAAAGCCTGTGTTTTTTTTAAAGACTGAATAAAGAATTTATAGAGAATAAATATCACAAGTTATTTATCTAATAAAACTCAAGCAATATGCTTTAATTGTAGAATTTTATAATTCCTAAAGCATTCATTGTATTGCCGTATTTCCTAATTAAAATTTCTGTTTTTTAACACAGTAAGCTCTTCATGTCAAGGATTGCAAACTGTTTTAAAAATATATTAAACGGATATAGCAGTCCTATTTAATTCGTAAACAAGAAGAACAAGGGAAACAGGTAGAGGTATGTGCAACTCAATTTAGGATTGCTATACTAATGGGATTAATTTAAACGAGAAATATTTTGAAAAGATAATAAAAGTTTTAATAAACCTAGCTAGTGAATAGTTACACTCTTCTTAATGAGTGGTTATACTTAATATGAAAGTTTTAATGGGATATTCAAAATAAATTTCATCTCCCTAAAAAAACATAAGCTAACTTTAGGATTGGAAGAGATGTTTAAAGATTACTACTCTTGTTCAGTGTCAAGCGATCAACAAATGCTACTGGCAGCAAGGGCATACGAACCGCAGCGATATTATTACATTAAGCAATTAATTGGTAGCTTGGATGAAAACCTGAATGTCTCGGCTTTAATCCAAAGTTGGCATCGAGTTTTAGAGCAGTATCCTGTGTTGAGAAGCCGCTTTCATGAGGACTCTTCAAATCAACTCGTGCAGTCGGCTTCTCATCAGATGAAACTGCCAGTGGAACAGCAAGACTGGTGTCAACTTTCTACCTCAGAACAAGAAAACAGACTACAAGATTATCTTCAACGCGATCGCAAAAGGGGTTTCGACTTCAACGAAGCACTACTGATGCGCTTGGCAGTGTTCCAATTGGCTGAATCTGACTATAAGCTTGTTTGGACTTTCCACCCCATGCTGCTGGACGATCAAGGACTGTTAATTGTCCTGAAGGAAGTTTTCTCAGTTTACGAGGCAATCTGCCAAAATCAGGAGTATCAATTACCAGAATCTTGTCCCTATCAAGACAACGTAACTCAGTTACATCAGTACTTGCCAACCCAAGCCGAAGCATACTGGCGGCAGTTATTACGCGGTTTCACCACACCTACCCCGTTACCAGGGTTCCACAGCCAGTTGTCAGTGGCAACAGATTCAAAAACGTGGACAAAATCCTATGGAGTGCAAGAAGTCCGATTATCCATCGAGGCAACCTCAGCATTACAATCCCTGGCTAAGGAACATGAACTAACTCTCCATACAATAGTTCAGGGAGTTTGGGCTTTACTGCTAAGCCGTTATAGCGGACAAGAAGATGTGGTCTTCGGTACAGTTAGAGACTATCGACCATCGGCGCTTGACGGTATGGAGTCAATAGTTGGACGTTTCACCAACATACTACCGATGCGGGTGCAGGTGGAACATGAGATGTCACTGCTACCTTGGTTGAAAAAATTACAGTCGCAGTGGATTGCTTTAGGAAACTACGAGCAGACTCCGTTGGTACAGATTCAAAAGTGGGGCGAGGTACCCGAGGAAACGTCCCTATTTGAAAGCATTTTAGAGTTTGAAAATTACCCGCTCAATTGTGTCTTACAGGATGCTTGCTGGGAGAACCGAGAGTTTGAGCTGATTAAACAGATAAATTCCCCCCTTACCGTCTCTGGTTTTGCATACCCAGAGTTGTTACTGAAAATTGATTACGACGCTCAGCACTTTGAGCAAGCAACGATTGTTTCGATTCTAGAGCAATTCCAGCATTTGCTGGAGCAGGTTGTGGAACACCCAGAGGAAAGAATCGCCAATATCTCTCTAGTAACTCCTAAAGCTAAATTACTCTTGCCAAATCCAGCCCAGATACTTTGTCCTGTTCAAGCTCAGCCACAGTACGAACTGGTAACAACCCTTTTTACTGATTGGGTAAATCGTACACCGGAACATCTAGCACTTTGCCAAGGCGATCGCAGCTTGACTTACGCACAGTTGGCTCAAAGCGCCCGTGATCTGGCACAGATTTTGCTCACTGATGGGGTTGACCGGGGAGACACAGTGGCGGTTTTTGGTTCCCGCAGCTTTGGGCTAATTGCCAGTATGCTCGGTGTCTTCTTAAGTGGGGGAGTTTTACTAACTATTGATTGGAACCTACCCTTGCAACGGCAGCAGCTTATGCTCCGGGCAGCCAAAGCTAAGAGTCTCTTATACATTGGGGAGTACAGACCAGAAGATGAGTGGCTCAGTGAGTCCCTCACAATCATCCAGGTAGACTCAGACACAGGCAGAGCCATCAATACGCCAGAGGTAGCAAAAAAACCAGAAGCACTCAGCTTGCCAGAACTGTCTTTTGATGACGCCGCCTATATTTTCTTTACTTCGGGCACCACGGGTGTACCCAAGGGGGTGTTGGGGTGCCATAAAGGATTAAGTCACTTTCTCACCTGGCAACGGCAGACGTTTGCAGTAGGACAGCAAGACCGCAGTGCCCAATTAACAGGTCTCTCTTTTGATGTTGTGCTTAGGGATATTTTCCTGCCTTTGACGAGTGGAGCTACCCTTTTTTTACCAGCTTTAGAAGACTACCTCGAACCGACTCAAATTTTGCCTTGGTTGGAACGCGAACAAATTTCTCTGCTGCATACAGTGCCTTCTTTAGCACAAACTTGGTTACTCAAGGTGTCGCCAGGAATCTCTCTAGGCTCCTTACGATGGGTGTTCTTTGCTGGAGAACCCCTGCAAGAAACACTAATACGCCAATGGCGCGAGGCATTCCCTAATTCCGGCGAAATTGCCAATTTTTATGGTCCGACAGAGACAACTCTAGCGAAGTTCTGCTACCAAGTACCACGCGATTTACTCTCTGGGGTACAGCCAGTGGGTTGGCCACAGCCTGAAACTCAAGGACTTATTTTAGGCAAAAACAACCAATTGTGCGGCATCGGTGAAGCAGGCGAAATTGTGATACGTACACCTTTCCGCAGTCTAGGCTATATCAACGCATCTGAAGAAAATCAGCGGCGGTTTGTACCTAATCCCTTCCGAGATGACCCACAAGATTTGCTCTATCACACTGGCGATCGCGGACGCTACCGTTACGATGGCTCTCTTGAAATCCTCGGTCGTATCGATAACCAAGTCAAGATTCGAGGGGTACGCATTGAGCCAGGGGAAATTGAGACCGTATTAGATCAGCATTCAGGTGTCCGGACAACCGTAGTCATAGCTCGGGAGGACGTACCAGGTGACAAACGCTTGGTGGCTTATGTTGTTCCCAATCAAGCTCAAATCCCTACAATAACGGAACTACGCAGCTTTCTTAAGGAGAGGTTACCAATTTATATGGTGCCCTCAGCGTTTGTGATGCTAGAGGCTCTGCCCTTGACTCCTAATGGTAAAATAGACCGCCGCACTTTACCAATACCGGAGACATCCCGCAAGGAACTCGATGGTAGTTTTGTCGCACCTCGCACCCCCACTGAAGAAATTCTTGCCACGATCTGGGGCGATATCTTAAACGTTGAAGTCGGCATTCACAATAACTTCTTTGAGTTAGGCGGGCATTCATTACTCGCCATCCAACTCATTTCGCGGCTGCGCGATACCTTTTCTGTAGAGTTACCTGTTCAATTTCTATTTGACTCTGCTACTGTAGCGACTTTAGCTGAGCGTATCGATGCGTCTCGCCACCAGAGCCAAGCGGTACCTCCAATACAGCCCATTGACCGAGACGGGACACTCTCCCTATCCTCTGGTCAAGCTAGACTGTGGTTTCTCGACCAACTGGACGGTCAAAGTCCTACCTACAACCTGCCGATCGCGTTGCACCTAAGTGGTTTACTCCAGGTAGAGGTTTTGGAGAAAGCGATCGCAGAAATTATTCGGCGTCACGAAGTCCTGCGTACCACGTTCTTAGCTGTCAATTCATCTCCCGTCCAGACAATTGCTGCGAACTTGACCGTACCCCTATCTATCGTGGACTTGCAAGCGTTTCCTGAAGCAGATCGGTTTGCTGAGGCGCAACGGTTGACGACCGAGGAGGTTCAACAGCCGTTCGATCTGACGCAGGGAGCTTTAGTGCGAGTTACTCTGCTGCGACTGGGAGAGGAGGAGCATGTATTGGTCGTGACGATGCACCACATCGTCAGTGATGGCTGGTCAATGGGAATAGTCATCCGCGAGTTGGCTGCCCTTTACAACGCCTTTTCCAAAGGAGTACCTTCTCCCTTACCGGAACTCCCCATTCAGTATGCTGACTTCGCCCATTGGCAGCGTCAGTGGCTCAAGGGTGAGGTTCTGGAAACTCAAGTCAACTACTGGAAGCAACAATTGGCAGGAGCACCAGCACTGTTGGAATTGCCCACCGATCGCCCTCGTCCCGCCATTCAAAGCTTCCAGGGTCGTGCTGAATTCTTCCAACTTAATGCCGAGCTGACGCAAAGGCTGAAAATTTTAAGTCAACAGTCAGGGGGCACATTGTACATGACCCTCCTAGCTGCCTTCGCGACGTTACTCTCCCGCTACAGCAATCAGGAGAATATTCTCGTCGGTTCCCCCATTGCCAACCGGAACCGAAGTGAAACTGATTCATTGATTGGTTTTTTTGTCAATACTCTGGTGCTAAGTACAGACCTCCAGGGGAACCCGACGTTTTCTGAGTTACTGCGTCGGGTACGACAGGTTGCCTTGGATGCTTATGCTCACCAGGATGTACCCTTTGAGCAACTGGTGGAGGTCTTGAACCCAGAGCGAAATCTAAGCTATCATCCGCTGTTTCAAGTGATGTTTGTTTTGGATAATGCTTTGACGAAGCTAGAAGTACCTGGTCTGAGCCTAACTCACTGGGATGTCGAAACCAAAACGGCAAAGTTCGATCTGAACCTGTTAATGGAGGAGACTGAGCAAGGACTGAAGGGACGATGGGAATACAAAACAGACTTGTTTGATGCGGCTACAATCACCAGGATGACAGGGCATTTTCAGACTTTACTGGAAGCGATCGCCACTAATCCAGAACAGCATATCTTAGAACTCCCCCTGCTAAGTGAAGCGGAACGGCATCAGTTGCTGGTGGAGTGGAACGATACACAAGCAGATTACCCTAAGGACACTTTTCTCCATCAGTTATTTGAAGCCCAAGTCGAACAAACCCCCGATGCGGTGGCGGTCAAGTATAAAGACCAGCCGTGGACCTACCGGGAGTTGAACGCCAGAGCAAACCAAATCGCGCATCACTTACAAGCCTTAGGAGTAGGACCAGAGGTGCTGGTCGGCATTTTTGTAGAACGCTCCTTAGAGATGATAGCGGGACTATTGGGCATCCTTAAGGCGGGTGGAGCTTACGTACCCTTAGACCCAAACTATCCCAAAGAGCGCTTAGCCGACCTATTGTCGGATTCACAAGCGCCAGTGCTATTGACTCAGGAGAAATTGGTAACCAAGCTTCCCGAATATGAGGCGCATGTGGTCTGCTTGGATAAAGACTGGGAAGTCATCTCTCAACAAAGTCAAGAAAATCCGGTCAGTGATGTTCGTCCCAACAACTTGGCTTACATCATCTATACATCTGGGTCTACTGGTAAGCCGAAGGGCGTTGCGATCGAGCATTGTGGTGCCGTCAACACCATTATCGACATCAACGAGCGCTTTCAGGTCGGTACCAAGGATCGGCTTTTGGCAGTATGCTCTCTCAACTTCGATCTATCGGTTTACGATGTGTTTGGACTTTTGGCAGTTGGAGGGACAATTATTGTCCCCGAAGCCTCACTTGGACCGAATCCTGCCCATTGGCTGGAACTGATGGTGAAAGAGCAAGTCACGTTCTGGAATTCGGCACCACCTGTGATGCAGCTGTTCGTGAGCTATGTTGCTAACCAATCTAATGTTTCACTGCCTTCTCTGCGTTTAGTACTCCTCTCCGGCGACTGGATTCCGGTAACCTTGCCCAATCAACTCAAAGCTCTCTCTGAAAAAGTCCAGGTCATCAGTCTAGGCGGTGCTACTGAAGCTTCCATCTGGTCTATCTACTACCCGATTGAAACGGTTGATGCTACCTGGAAAAGCATTCCCTACGGCAAGCCTTTAGCGAACCAACAATTTTACATCCTGGATTCCCAATTACAGCCTGTTCCCATCGGGGTAACTGGAGAGTTACATATTGGCGGTGATGGTCTTGCTCGGTGCTACTTCAATCGTCCGGAGTTGACCCAAGAACGATTCATTCCCAATCCATTGAGCGATACGTCGGGCACTCGCCTCTACAAAACAGGAGACTTGGGGCGCTACTTACCGGATGGCAACATTGAGTTTCTCGGTCGCCTTGACCATCAGGTGAAGATTCGTGGCTTCCGTATTGAACTTGGAGAAATTGAAACTGTCCTGACTCAACATCCACAGGTTCGAGAAACTCTAATCGTTGCCAGAGAAGACCGTCCCGGTAACAAGTACCTAGTGGCTTATGTAATTCCTCAAAAAGGTCAAGCACCTACCATTAATGAACTGCGAAGCTTCCTCAAACAGACTCTGCCCGACTACATGGTGCCTTCTGCCTTTGTAATGCTAGACCTTCTGCCCCTAACCCCTAATGGGAAGATTGATCGCAAGGCTCTGCCCATACCAGACCAAACTAGTCAAGAGTTGGAAAAAACCTTTGTCGCTCCCCGCAATGAGTTAGAACGCCAGCTTACAAAAGTATGGGAAAAAGTTCTGGGTATCCAGCCTATAGGTGTGAGGGACAATTTCTTTGAATTAGGAGGGCACTCTCTACTAGCGGCAACCTTATGGAATGAAATCGAGAAGGTCGCTGGCAAAAGTCTCCCGATTGCTACTCTGTTCCAATCACCTACGATCGAGCAATTGGCTAATATGTTCCGTGAGGGAGGAGGGGCACCCTCTTGTTCCTCTCTGATGGTGATTCAGCCAGGGGGTTCTAAACCACCTCTATTCTGCATCCACGTACTTGGCAGGGGTCTAGAATTTTACCGTCCTATGGCACGTTATATGGACCCAGAGCAACCGATGTATGGATTAACGACTGAGATTGCGACTCTGGATAAAAAACAGGTGCCTCCCAATCGGGTTGAAGACCTAGCTGCTTTCTACATCAAGGAAATGCGTATCCTTCAGCCGGAAGGTCCATATCATCTAATCGGCGTATCGTTTGGAGGCGAGGTGGCTTTCGAGTTGGCTCAGCAACTGCTTGCACAAGGTCAGAAGGTAGCTCTGCTGGTGTTGTTAGATACCAGGACAAAGAATGCCGTCAAATACTCGCCAAGTAGCGATCGCCTCTCTGTTTACTTGCGTAACCTTTCACAACGCGGACCTGCTTATATTCTGGAAAAGCTGCACGAGAAGATGAAGGGATCGCAGGGAAACCTTGAGAGATACTGCCAGGAGCTACAGTGCAAGTTCTATCAGAGTATCAGACATCCTTTGCCTCCGCCTCTTTTAGAATTCACCTATCGAAAGCTAAATACTCAGGCATCACAAGCTTACGTCCCGCAAGTTTATCCCGGTCGAGTCACCCTGTTTCGGGCTAGCAAACATGAATTTGAAGACCGTATTAACTATTCCCTTGACCCTGAATTCGGTTGGGGCGATTTGGTGACTGGCGGGTTAGAAATCCATCAGGTTTCTGGCGATCACCTTAGCATGTTAAAAGAGCCCCACGTCCAGGGCTTGGCTGAAAAATTGAGGGATTGCCTCAGTAAGGCCTTGGCAATGTCAACCTGCTCCTCCGAAACCCGTGTGTAAGAGCGAAGGATGATGAAGGTCTTCCTGAAATGAGCGAGGCGGTCATCTATAGCGAAGTATAAGGTGTGGGATGAGCGCCAGCATTCTAGAATAGAGGATTAGTCTTTGAAAGCGCCCATCAGCCCATGCCTCCTGAACGGCTCAGGAGTCACAACTGCGTGAACTCTTTTCAATTGCTTGCTAACTCTGGATTGTCGGCGTCTACCTTATCTTAAATCGATTATGACTGATTCGATTCGCTTCCTCATGTGTGCTCCTGACCACTACGACGTGGATTATGTGATTAATCCCTGGATGGAGGGGAATATTCACAAGTCCTCACGCGATCGCGCCGTTGAACAGTGGCAAAAGCTTCATTACATCCTCAAAGACCGCACACTCGTTGATTTAGTTGAACCTCAACCCGGTTGGCCGGATATGGTATTTACGGCCAATGCTGGGTTGGTCTTAGGTAAAACTGTCGTACTGAGCCGCTTCTTCCACAAAGAACGCCAGGGTGAAGAGCCTTACTTCAAGCAGTGGTTTGAGTCACAAGGCTACACCGTGCATGAGCTGCCCAAAGACCTACCCTTTGAAGGTGCAGGTGATGCTCTGCTCGATCGCGAAGGACGCTGGCTGTGGGCAGGCTATGGCTTCCGCTCAGAACTCGACTCCCATCCTTACCTAGCAAAATGGCTGGACATTGAAGTGGTATCGCTACGCCTGATGGATGAGCGGTTCTATCACCTGGATACCTGCTTCTGTCCCCTTGCAGGTGGCTATTTACTTTACTATCCACCCGCTTTTGATGCCTACTCCAACCGCTTAATTGAGATGCGGGTGCCACCAGAGAAGCGGATTGCGATTGAAGAAGCGGATGCGGCAAACTTTGCCTGCAATGCGGTCAATATTGACCAAGTTGTGGTGATGAATAAAGCCAGCGATAGCCTCAAAAAACGTATGGCGGCAGTTGGCTTTGAAGTGGTTGAGACACCACTAACGGAATTCTTGAAGGCGGGTGGTGCGGCTAAGTGCCTGACACTACGAGTCACTGAGCCAGTACGCACCGAAGTCCATGCCAATGTATCAGTAGAAAGTCGCATCGTGCGGATGGATGGACATCTACTCGACTCTGGGATCATTAGCCGTGCTCTAGACACAATTGTCGAAGGTGGGGGTAGCTTCCAGATTCTCAATTTCAACCTGGGAGAACAGCGGCAAAGTACCTCAAGCGCTGAGGTAAAGGTGTCAGCCCCTTCCCACGAGGTCATGGAAGAGATGATGACCCAGCTCATCGATCTGGGTGCTGTCGCTCCTCCGCAAGAAGTCTGTGATATCAATCTGGAGCCTGTAGAGCAAAACGGTGTGGCTCCGGATGACTTTTATGTCACGACGATCTACCCAACTGAGGTACGAATTCAGGGCGAGTGGGTGAAAGTGCTTCAGCAGCGTATGGATGGTGCGATCGCAGTTATCTTTACTCCCGAAGGCTCGATTGCTCGCTGCAAGCTGCTGCGGGATTTGGAAGTTGGGGAACAGGTTGTTGTTGGTGTTGATGGTATCCGCACGGTGCGGAAGACTGAATCGAGAGAGCAACGCAATACCCAAGAATTTAGCTTCATGGGTGCTGGTGTCTCTAGTGAGCGTCGGGTGGAATTGGTTGTCGAGCAAATTGCTTGGGAACTGCGCCAGCTTCGTGACCGAGGCGGTAAAGTTGTCGTAACAGCAGGCCCTGTGGTGATTCACACAGGCGGGAGTCAGCATTTAGCGCGTCTGATTCGGGAAGGCTATGTGCAGGCGCTTCTGGGAGGAAATGCGATCGCGGTTCACGACATTGAGCAATCCTTAATGGGAACCTCTCTTGGTGTGGATATGAAACGCGGTGTCCCGGTTCGGGGTGGACATCGACACCACTTAAAGGTAATTAACCTGATTCGTCGCTATGGCAATATTGCTGCTGCCGTAGAGCAGGGTGTCCTTACCAAGGGTGTCATGTATGAGTGCGTCCATAACAACGTGCCATTTTCTCTCGCTGGTTCAATCCGCGATGATGGTCCCCTGCCAGATACTCAGATGGATTTGATCAAAGCGCAAACTGAGTATGCCAATCTGCTGGAAGGGACAGACATGATTTTGATGTTGTCCTCAATGCTCCATTCCATTGGGGTTGGGAATATGACCCCAGCAGGGGTGAAGATGGTTTGTGTGGATATCAACCCAGCCGTAGTGACAAAATTGAGCGATCGCGGTTCAGTCGAATCCACTGGCGTTGTTACGGATGTTGGTTTGTTCCTCAGCCTCTTAGTGCAACAGTTGGATAAGTTGACTAGTCCTTACCTCAAGGCTGTCTAGTCTCAATAAACTCACAAAGAACAAATTGTTTTTAGGCAAAGGGGAAAGGTAAAAATTAAGAACCTTCCCCTTTCTTTTTAACCTTTTCCCCATCGGTTCCTCTAGTCCAACAGGCGATCGCTTACGCACTTTGGGCTAACTTGCTGCTACCAAGTTCTTCACACTGACTAGCCGTTTCCTCCTGGCTAGATACCAAAACCCAGCCAGCTTGTCTTAATTTCTGATAGGTTGCCCAACCCTTAGAACCTCTTGGTATTTGATAGTCTGGGGCAGCATACTGAGGAAATGCTGTGTAGGGACGCCAAGCTTCATGAGGGGAAGTCCGCAAATGCAAAATTTTTTGTTCATTGCCTCCAAAACTTGCTAACCAGCACATTTGTCGTGGCATGGGAAACTCCTTTATTCAGTTCAGGTTTATTGGTTCCGGTTGCTTAACAAAGGGTTGGAAACCGAGATTTTGTATCTTTTAGTACTTCTAACCCTTCAATAGTCACGCTTGATTTTTTCTGTACTTCAAGGCTTTATCTATTAGTTCCGGATAGTTTTACCAGTTAATTGGCTGGAAACTCTGAAAGTAGCTTTCTTTTATATTGGCAAAGTCTTGCGAGCAATTACAGTACCCTTAAGAGGGATTCTTGTCTTGTTCTCCTTGAATCTGGCAAACAATCTATTATTAAAATCAATTAATTTTCGTATTATTAGCTACTATTTAATTCTTAAGAAAATCGTTAAGGAAAGTTACCTGCTGGAAATTACAAAAAGCCTACTAGCCTTATTTAATAAAGTATTTAGCTATCTCAAAGCTCTCATAAAAGCATTGAGTCCGATGATTGGTTTATAAAGTTTAGTGAATTACTATAGCAATCCTATTTGATTTACGAACACCCGACCCTTACAGAAAGGTGATTACGAGAGGTTTTCGTTTGAATCTCATTTAGGATTGCTATATGTTTATACAGGCACAATTGATTGCGCCCGTACACTATGAGAAAGCTCTGTGCAAAGGACAACTTGGTGAAGGTGAAGAGGACTGGCGACTGAGGTCTGGGCGCAACTTAGTAAAAGCCTACTGTGAACTCTGCTGGTTGACTCGCTCAATTTGAGCCGAAAAGTAACTTTCCTGATACTGCAACGACTTAGCTAATTCCAACCCTTGTTGAAACGCACTTAGGGCTTGAGCGTAGTTTTTCTGCTCTAGATGAATCTGACCCATTTGGTCATAAGCATTCATCAAGCCATAGTAGTTATAGGACTGCTGCTCTACTTTGAGGAGAACATCATAAACCTGTAATGCAAAGTCCGGTTGGCTATGAGAACGATAAAGGTTTCCTAGCTTTAGCAGAGCATCACTGGCGTAGGCAAACTGCTGTGAGGAGAAAGCGAGAGTATAGGCTTCCTGGTAGTTTTGACTCGCTTCTTCAGGTTGATTCAGCGCTTCATAGTCAGCCGCGATCGCAATTTTCAGGGCTGGGATTTGGGTAAAGTCTTGTTCATTTAGGTACTTTTCTACCAGTTGTTGCTTCGTTCGCAGAGCATTTTCCGGTTGCTTGGATTTGTCGTAGAGGTTGATTAGCTCTTTGAGGTAAACGAGTTGGTTAACGCGATCGCCTTTTGCCTGCGCCGTCGCCAGCAATTCCTCATAAGCAGCCGCTGCCTTCGGGTAGTCAAACCAAGCCAAGTGCAATTGTGCAATCGTCTTTAGCGTTGTCTCAACTGCCGCCGGATCGTTCCTCTGACGCTCGGTTGCCAGAATTTGCTCGTACACCTTCAGCGCTTGTCCCGGCACTCGTATCTGCTCATAAGCTCTACCCAACGCCCTCAAAAGTGGCTCATCTAAAGTTTTCTTCGTCTCTGCCTCTTTCTGAATCGTTTCCAGGCGTGCCGTAACTAGCTGCACCTCTGGTTTGGAATTTTGACTCCAGGCAATTTCCCCAACTCTACCTAAAGCTTGCACCTCTTCGAGGGACCCGCCTAGCACTCGCCGCAAACGAATTTCCCGGTACCAGATTTTATAGGCTTCTATTGGATTCCCTGCGCTAAGTTGCGCCGCTGCCTGTTCGTTCAGTTGATCCAACGCCTCCCTGAGGTTTGCCTGTTCCAAGGGGGTTAAGACCCGTTCTAGAGGCGGATTGGGCAGCAGAGGGTCAGGAGTGGTAATTTCCAGAGGGTTGGGAGGCTCAGCCTCATTGGGTTTGGCGACAGCAACAGCACTGAAACACAGCAGGAACGTTGCTGTCCAGAATGCTGTCTTGCCCCATTTCAGAAGTTTAGGTTGTAAAAGATTAAATATCACCTTAGTCATAGTACTCACAGTCGAATTGACGCTTAAATTAAACCCAGAGTTTCTGCTCACCTCTGTACGGAAATACTTTAAATTACGACGGTACCCACTCCTCAATCTGCTTTCTAACAACTCCTTATGAATCAGTTGGTAAACCCTAACAACTCCAGGGTACGCACCTCTGGCAGGTTGTTTTCCCTACTATTGGTTTTGGTAACGATACTCCTAAGTTTTCTAACAACGGCTTGTGAACCCTCTGAAGCGATTACGGCAGAACAGCGAACATTTCTTAATCTTTCCCTCGAGTTCTTAGGGGAGTACCAGCTACCCAAGATGAAGTTTAAGGATACACCTGTTGGCGGGTTGTCGGCATTGACCTATGACCGCCAACGAGATCGCTTTTATGCCCTCTCTGATGACCGTTCTCAATTTGCCCCAGCCCGGTTTTACACTCTGAAGCTCACTCTCGATCCCCTCTTAACTGAGAAGATGAGCTTAGAAAAAGTAGAAGTTGAAGACGTTACCTTCCTTACTGATAAGAACGGCGAACCGTTTGCTAAGGGCAGTCTTGACCCTGAAGGTATTGCTATTTCTCCCAAAGGCACCGTCTTCATCTCCAGTGAAGGCGTTCCCAGCCAGGGAATTGCTCCGTTCATCGAAGAATTTGATTTAAAAACAGGACAGCAAAAACAAGGTTTACGAATTCCAGAACGCTATCTCCCCAGTGACCCGACAAAGGAAGACCAACCTCCTCGTGGGATTCGGGAAAATTTAGGATTCGAGTCCCTAACCCTTGAACTAGGAAGCTTAGCCGCTGCTGGTGGTGACCCCTACCGCCTGTTTACGGCAACTGAGTCTGCCCTCTTCCAAGACAGCTTGCCAGCCACTTCGATCGAGCAAACTCGAATTCGTTTGATGCACTATCTAATTGGAGGTGTTGCGCCACCGACACTGGTTACTGAACATGTTTACCTACTTGACCCTCTACCGGATGGTGCTGCAGGCAACGGCTTGACTGATTTAGCCACCGTGGATACTGGCGGTCACTTCCTCAGCCTTGAACGCAGCTATGGTTTGTTGTCGGGTGCAGGGGCAAAAATTTTTCAGCTAGCAGTAGGTGCGGCAACCGATACCTCCGGTATCCCGACACTCAAGGGTGACTTATCCAGAATTAATATTGTCCAGAAAAAGTTGCTGTTGGACTTGAGTAAGTTGGGCATTTACTTGGATAACTTGGAGGGAATGGCTCTTGGTCCTCGTCTGCCTGATGGCACACAGAGTTTAGTTTTAGTGAGTGATGACAACTTTAACGATATCCAGATCACCCAGTTTCTGTTATTCCGACTCAATCGCGTGCGCTAAGGGTTTGATTTCAACGAGGAGAGGAAGCGGCAAGAAAATCATCTGGAAAAGGTTCTCGTGCTTCAATCCAAGCGGTGGGGATTCCTCGTTGGCGTGCGGATAGTGCGACGATACCACAGGCGATCGCACAAGTTGTGTCCATGTCACCTAAACCACTCACTGTTGCCCAAAAAGTCTCCTCATAGTCTTCCAGATGGTGTGCGGCACACCATAGTACAAAAGGTACGGTATCTTGAGCGGAAATCTTGTATCCGGCACCAAGTTGTCTCGCTACCTTCATCGCAGGCACGGTGCTGGGGATTTCTACAACTTGCTGAATACCACTACGAGTTTCACTTTCAGGCACATTCTCGACGACCTGTTGGAGAAATTGTACAGGCTGCATAGACTCACCTTCACCAACCCGAAACGCTAACGCCGCCGCAACAGCAACGGCAACTGCCCCAGCAATTCCTTCCGGATGGGTATGTGTTGGTTGCGCTGAGAGAATTGCATTTTCCCGAACTGCCTCCAAGTCGTCAGCAAAATAAGCGCCTAGCGGTGCCACCCTCATCGCCGCACCATTGCCATATGAACCCGTACCTCCAAACATCTGCGAAACTTCAGTTCGCCAGTTTGCTCCTGATTGAAGACTAGTCAATAGCCGATACGCCCCTGCACCGTAGCCCCGCCAAGAGGTAAAGCGTCGGGCAAACCCTTGTGCCAGTTCATCCGGATCGATTCGCCCGTAGCGCCAAAGCGTCTCCACAATAGAGAGTGCCATCTCTGTATCGTCTGTATAGCGCCACACTCCTCGGGGAACCTCACGCCGTTCAATTCGGTCAAAAAGCTTTGAACCAGCCGCAAAAAAAGTTTCTCCAAGTGCGTCTCCGACTGAAAGCCCAGTCAAAGACAACTGCATCCGTTCCAGAGAATTCATAGTTTAAATACGTCCTCATTCTCCCTTCAGTTGGGATCAGCTTGAGTTTTACAATTGATGGATATCTGAGACAATTTTTAATTAGTTAATGACTCATTCTACTGATATCGCCACCTTAGCCCGCTGGATGGCGGCTGACTTTAGCAACCAAGAGCAAGCATTTGAGAATCCACCGATATTTGCTCATATCCGTGTCTGTATGCGCCCTCTGCCTCAGTCATTCCTCGATGGCACGAGTTTTTTTGTTGAACAAGCCTATGACTATATGCTGAATGACCCCTATAGGCTACGGGTGTTGAAGTTAATTAACGCGGGTTCACATATTGAGATTGAAAACTATACAGTCAAGGATGAAAAACCCTTCTATGGTGCTTCCCGTAACCTCGAACGGCTGCAAGCCTTGAAAGTTGACCAACTGGAGAAACTTCCTGGATGTAATATGGTTGTGGAATGGACAGGGCATAGCTTCAAAGGTTATGTAGAACCCGGTAAAGCTTGTATTGTCGTTCGTAAAGGTCAGACAACCTACCTCGACAGTAGCTTTGAGATTGACCAAGACAAATTTATCAGTCTTGACCGAGGACGTGACCCAGAAACGGACGAGCATATCTGGGGTTCAGTAGGTGGCCCATTTCACTTTGTCCGTTGGGCAAGTTTTGCGGATGAAGTGAAGGTTTAACGAATTAGCTGCCTATCAGCATCCCAAAAACAATACAACCGGTCGCAATACACAAGACCAGTGGCAGCTTTTTGAGGTTGGCAGCGATCACAACGACACTGGCGACTAGTGCCGCCAATGTCTCCTGTGATGTTCCACTTAAGCTGTTAATGCTGCTAATGGTCATCACTAAAATCACAGCAAATGGGACATGATTTAGCCAACGTGCTTGGAGTGATTCTAGGGAAACCCAAACCCCAACACTCCGCATTAAGTAATTGCCTAATCCTGTCAGCACGACAATTAACCAAATGTTCATGATGCCTCCTCATTCATCCCTGGTAAAAGCGAGGCAAGCAGGGACACACCGATAATCGATAGGAGAATGCCAACTGAGCCTAATTGCTGAGTTACCAGCACTAAAGCAGTCCCTACTCCTAGCACAACTAATGTGTCTCCACTCCAGCGACGACTCATCCCGTCACTGAGCAAACATAAAAATAGACTGGGTAGGGCAAAATGCAGCCATCGTTCCGGTAACTGAGAACCCACCTGACAGCCTAACCAAGTGCCAATAACCCAAGATGCCCAGCAAAATAGATGGATGCCAGCGTAGTAGGAAAATGATGCATTCGATTGGCTTTGTCCATGCGGTTCGTCCGACAAGTCCAAGGCAAATGCCTCATCTGTGAGTCCATGGAACAATACCAACTGCTGTACCCGACTGAATTTGCCAAAAATCCCCTTGGTAGCCAAACTCATCGGGATATGCCGCAACCCCATCAGCAACATGGTTAGCACAATACTCAGCCAAGAGAGATTTTGCCTAACTCCTTCAATCGCTGCAAATTGAGCCGCACCGGAATATACCCACAGTGACATACTCACTGCCGCTCCATCAGAAAGTCCTGACTGAACCGATACTGCCCCAAAACTCATAGCGATTGGCAAATAGCCAACAGCAACCCCCAAGCCACGACTGATGCCCCTTTTAAACTCTCTCATTAGTGGTACTGAAAACTCTCTTTCGTTCTCAGTTTAGGGAGGAGTCACCCAGTCAGTCTTGAACATTATTGCCTTTTATCCAGGTGTTGGACTCAAGCTAAAGTGCTGCCTCTTATGGAATAAGTTGCTTAATGGTGTCTACTAATTCTTGAGGGCGGCAAAGCTTGGAAATATAAGCATCGGCACCTTGCTTGCTGCCCCAATAAAAATCACATTCTTCTGTTTTGTTGGAATACATCAGCACAGCAGGCTTGTAAGTTGTTGCCTCAGCTTTGAGCTGACGGCAGACTTCATAACCATTCATCCTGGGCATAACGATGTCTAGGACAACAAGTACTGGGTTGTGAGTCTGAACTAGTTCTAGTGCTTCGATGCCATCACCAGCAAAAATCACATTTAGCCCCATTTTCTGAAGGATCTTAGAGATTATTAGCCGTTGTGTATGATCATCTTCGACGACTAGAGCTGTACCCATAAATATCTCCTGTTACACTCACCTCTTAAATATTTCCCACGAGAGAGGGATTTTCAGTAAAAGGTATGTGAAGAAATACATGAAGAAGTATGAAGATTATGCGATCGCATTCTAAAACCACCTCTCCATGGAGAAACTTAAACCAAGCATAAGCATTGCCTAACCTTGAGCAAAGAAAATCTTATGTAGTGGCTAGACATCATCAAACATCTCAAACACCAATGAACCTCACTGCTTTTAGCGCTGAGGTTTCTTTTTATACAGGGAAGGTTAAGACGCGATCGCTTTTTATCTAAGTTGTTGCTGCAAGTGCGATCGCTTCTGCAAAAATACTGCTGAGAGTGAGGGCGAGTTTTCCCACGACACAAGCCAACTAATCACCTGATACCGCTTCTCGAATCAAAGTTTGAAATCGCTCATCTTCTCGAATCTTGTCAAAATCTGAATCAGTGTGTACCATGTCTCGATACTTATCAGGATTTAGATTAATTGCCTGTTGCAAGTTCTCAATTGCCTGCTCAATATTGCCTTGCAAAGCATAACAGCAAGCTTTGTTGTACCAGGCTTCGTGTAAGTCAGGTTTGATTTTTAAGGCTTGGTCATAACTCTCTATTGCTTCTTCGATTTGTCCTAAATTCCTCAGCGCATTGCCCCGGTTGTTCCAGGCTTCGTGTAAGTCAGGTTTGATTTTTAAGGCTTGGTCATAACTCTCTATTGCTTCTTCGATTCGTCCTAAATTCCCCAGCGCATAGCCCCGGTTGTACCAGGCATCGTGTAAGTCAGGTTTGATTTTTAAGGCTTGGTCATAACTCTCTATTGCTTCTTCGATTCGTCCTAAATTCCTCGGCGCAATGCCCCGGTTGTACCAGGATTCGTGTTTGTCAGGTTTGATTTTTAAGGCTTGGTCGTAAGCGGTGCTGGCGGCTTCGTATTCTTTTGCAGCAACCAGCAGATTTCCCAGTTCAAGCAGCAAACTAGCTTTAGCACTAGGGGGCTGATGGTTTTCTTCTAGTAGTTCTTGAATCTCTAAAACTTTTTGAATCCGTTCTTCGGGAGTTAGAGAACAGTATTTCTCATAATCTCCTTCTAGGAGGATACGAGAAGATTCTTGCTCTAAAAGTTCTGGTTTAGTTGGAAATTCAAAGACACTCGAACGCCAGTCGAAGAAGTCGGGAGCGCGGTGGATGAAATACTTTAGAGAAAATGACCGCAACAGAAAAACAAAGCAAATCTCAAAATCATCTCGAAACCGTTCTCGCTGTTGGTTTAAGTGATTTAAGATTCGGGGTACACCTTTCCAACTGTAGAAGTCTCGCTCATTAGTATCACCAAACTTAACTTGCTCGTATTCATAAAACGAATGTTCTAGCCCTTGGACAAACAGAATGTTGATTTGCTCTCGGTTCGGTAGGCGCTCAACAATCTCGTATAAATTCTCAATCGGCTTATCCAGTCGCAAGAATTCAATAGTTTTCTTAGGAAGATCATCCTTAACTCGCGCAATCAAATACTCCCCTTCCGCTGGGGTACACCGGACAAACAACAAGCGAAAGCCCTCTGTCCGCTCAAGCGTGCGAACAAAGGTTTGATATTCTTCTTCTGGGTCAGCAGGTAGATCTTCGTCCCATTCGCTTGAGTCTAATGTCATACCGCATCCCTTGAATCTCCTACCGCCGATTACTTAAGGATAGTGTCCGCTTGCTTCCTATTGTGACCTCTCCCTCAACCCATTGGTGTCAACTTAAGCCCTAGCGACTGGAAGTCGCGGCTATAAAAACGAAGTCCGCCGTCGCGGACTAACGAAAAATCAAGTTTTTTGAAACCTGCGTAGGCAGGTTTTGTTTGTGTAGATGCGGTTTCAACCGCCAAGCCTATCTTAAGTTGACACCAATGCCCTCAACCCCTCTCCTTGTAGGATACTGCTGGCGAATTGGGGGTTAGACCCCCAATTTGACAAAAGTGATTTTAGGAACACATCGCTTTGAGGTGATGCAAAGGCGTTGTTTCAACATTTGTAATAAAATTGGGTGTTTTGTCATCACATGCCTCTGTTAAATGCACGTTGTATCCTGTCCAATTCGTATCTCTTTTAGTTCCGTTACGTGCCTCAATATCATAGGGCGATTCCATACAAATTGAATTGGGCGGAAATCCAGTTCCCTCACGCTTTCGCCAAATCAACCTACTGTTGATAAATACATACTGTTGAATCCACACACGTCTCAATATTTCAAGGCTTGCTAGTTGGCGTAAATTTGATGTCTCCTTACCTCCACACCATAATTTTTCCATCAAATAGTGCCCATCTCTACCAATCAACAATGCCATTTGTTCGCGTTCTGTTTTCTTTTTTGGTAAGCGGTAATCATCAAATCGCGAACTGTAACGGTCAAACCAATCCTCGTTAATAATTCCTTTTAGCCATTCCGGCGCTTCTGTAGCTAGCTCGTTGAGTGCTGCCCGTAGAGTTTCTCCTACTAACTCTACACGATTCACTTGACGTATCGCTGCTACCACCTGCGTTGAGTCTGTGCGTTGCTTTCCACGAGCCTTAATTAGATTATGTTCCTTTAAGTGCGATATCATCAAATCCAGCAACTTGTTCGATAACTCATGCTTGCATAATCTTTCTCGGAATTCACTTAGTACACTTGCATCAAATCCTGCATCAGTTAACTTCAGACCAAGTGCGTATTTCCAATCTATTCGACCTCTGATGGCATCGGCGGCTTGTCGGTCTGTTAAACCCTCCGCAAATTGCATTACTGTTATTAGCGCTAGCTTGGCTGGTGAGATGGCTGATTGTCCACACCGGGCTGGAAATAACTCCTTAAAGTCGCTGTCTAGGTATAACGTTCCTAATTCTTCGTACATTTTCATGTACACATTCCCTTTTCGGAATGACGCACGCGCTACTCGTGCTGTTTCTTCTGGTACTTCCCAATAATTTTTTGGATGCAGTGTCATATCACCAGACAACGAACTATTCAACTTTTTGTATCTTCTTGCTCATTGCTCTTACCCCTAGAAGGGGGTCAGACCCCTGATTCGCCATCAGTATCCTACAAGGAGAGCATTGGTGACAAGTTAAGGCTTTCTGGCAGTTGTCAAGAGGATCTGAGAAAAGGCTTGAAAAAAAATTGGTCAGAACCTCGCTGTTGTTCAGGAAAAGGAGCAACAATTAACTTAATGTTGGGTTTT
>JAESFV010000259.1_pt1 | contig 46678 bp, 41 predicted proteins | sample 9269471 | NCBI WGS metagenome assembly JAESFV01 (sample SAMN14502647, study PRJNA617108) | algae metagenome | isolation source: Symplocastrum torsivum CPER-KK1 and co-occurring heterotrophs from... | place: USA: Central Plains Experimental Range, Colorado | collected 2001-01-01
GATGCCGGGCTGAAGGCGGACATCGAGACCCTCGCCCAGACCGCCGCGCTCAATGCCGCCGATCCGGCCGCCCGCATCCGGGCGCTGGCCCGCATCGCCGACACGCCGAGCCGGCGCGCGCTCACCCAGGTGTCCGCGCTCACCACCGATCCCGCCTATGCCGCCAGCCCGGACTTCCGCGCGGCGGTGGATGACGCCACCCTGCGCATCGAACGCGGCATTGCCATCGGCGACGTGCTGGCGACGCTCTACAATGGCTTGAGCTTCGCCTCCATCCTGTTCATGGCGGCGATCGGGCTCGCCATCATCTTCGGGCTGATGGGGGTCATCAATCTCGCCCAGGGCGAGCTGATCATGATCGGCGCCTATGTCACCTGGCTGGTGCAGCAGGGGCTGCGCGTGGCGGCACCCTCGCTGCTCGACTGGTATCTGGTGCTCGCCATCCCGGTCGCCTTCTTTGTGACCGCCGCCATCGGCGTGGCGCTGGAAGCGAGCCTGCTGCGCCATCTCTACAAGCGCCCGCTGATGAGCCTGCTCGCCACCTGGGCGGTGAGCCTGTTCCTGATGAACCTGGTGCGGGTGGTGTTCGGCACCCAGAACCTGCAATTCGAGACGCCGTTCTATGTCACCGGCGGCGTGCCCGTGATCGGCGACTTCATCTTCACCTGGAACCGCATGTTCGCGATTGCCTTCGCCATCGTCACGCTGGCGCTGACCTGGGGGCTGGTGCGGCGCACGCCGTTCGGGCTGAACATCCGCGCGGTGACGCAGAACCGCGACATGGCCGCCTGCATCGGCATCCCGACACGGCGGGTCGACATGATGGCGTTCGGCCTCGGCTCGGGCCTGGCGGGGCTCGCCGGGCTGGCGCTGTCGCCGATCTATTCGGTGAACCCGCAAATGGGCCAGAACTTCATCATCGACGCCTTCATGGTGGTGGTGCTCGGCGGCGTCGGCACCATCGCCGGCACGGTGGTGGCAGCCTTGGGCATCGGCCAGATCAATGTGCTGATCGAGCCGCTGTGGGGGGCGGTGGCGGCGAAGGTGATCGTGCTGTTGATGATCATCGCCTTCCTGCAATGGCGGCCCGAGGGCCTGTTCGCCGTGAAGGGGCGCCGCAAATGAACCGCTTCGGTCTGTTCAGCCTCACCGCACCGATCGTCCACCTCATCGGCCTCATCGTCCTGGTCGCTTTGGTGATGGCGGGACTGGCCGGAACCGAGTTCGCGCTGTCGCGCTACCTCGCCAACGCCATCGGCCAGCTCGCCGCCTTCGCCGTTCTGGCGATCTCGCTCGACCTGATCTGGGGCTATCTCGGCATCTTGTCGCTCGGCCACGGACTGTTCTTCGCGTTGGGCGGCTACCTCATCGCCATGTATCTGCTCAAGCATTCCTTTGAAATCACCGGCACGGTGCCGGATTTCCTGCAGTTCATGGGTTGGAAGGAGTTTCCCTTCTACTGGGCGGGGTTCGAGTTCTTCCCTTATGCACTGGCCGCCGCCGTGGTGATCACCACGCTGATCTCAGGGCTTTTCGGTTATGTCTCCTTCCGCTCCCGGGTCGGCGGCGTGTATTTCGCCATCATCACCCAGGCGCTGGTCTATGTCGCCATGCTGCTGATGTTCCGCAACGACACCGGCTTCGGCGGCAATAATGGCATGACCGGATTCACCGTGCTGTTCGGCTGGCCGATGGGCACATCAGGCATGATCACCGCTTTGGCCGTCGCCTCGCTGCTGGTGCTGGCGGCGGTATTAGCCGGCTGCAACTGGCTGGTGAAGAGCCGCTTCGGCGCGCTGATGCTGGCGACGCGCGACGACGAAACCCGTCTGCGAACAATGGGTTACGAGACGATGCGGCTCAAGCTCATCGTCTGGTGCCTCTCCGCTCTCATCGCCATGCTGGCCGGCATGCTCTATGTGCCGCAGGTCGGCATCATCAATCCGCGCGTGCTCTCGCCCGAATTGTCGCTGGAGATCGCGGTATGGGTGGCGATCGGCGGGCGCGGCCATCTGGTGGGGGCGGTGATCGGCGCGCTGCTGGTCAATGCGGTGAAGTTCTGGCTGTCCTTCGCCGCACCTGACATCTGGCCGTTCATCCTTTCCGGGCTGATGGTGCTGGTGGTGCTGGTCTTCCCCAACGGTTTGATGGACCTCGCGAAATTCAAGCTGGTGCGCCCGATGGGAGCCAAGCGCCTGGCGGCCGATTTGGGCGAGGGGCGGCCATGAGCCGGACCGCGCTTCTCGTCGATGGCCTCACCGTCCGCTTCGGCAGCTTCCGCGCCCTGAATGAGCTGTCGCTCGCCATCGACTATGGCGAGGTGCGCGCCATCATCGGCCCGAACGGCGCCGGCAAGACCACGCTGCTCGATGTCATCTCCGGCATCACCCGTCCCAGCCAGGGCCGCGTGCTGTTTGACGGCGGCACCGTCCTCACCGGCCTGAGCGAAGCCGCCATCGCCCGCGCCGGCCTGCGGCGAAAGTTCCAGAAGCCGAGCGTTTTCGAGGGGTTGAGCGTGCGTCAGCACATTGCCATCGGTGCCGATGTCGGCTTCCGCGCCCGCCTCGACGCCCCCGCGCTGGAGGATCGCGTCGGCGAGGTGCTGGAGATCGTGGGGCTTGCCGACCAGTCAGCCCGCCTCGCCGGCGAGCTCTCGCACGGCCAGAAGCAATGGCTGGAGATCGGCATGGTGCTGGCCTCCGACCCCAAGGTGCTGATGCTCGACGAGCCGGTCGCCGGCCTCACCGACGAGGAAACCGAGCGCACGGCGGCGCTGGTGCGCGCTCTGAAGCGACCGGATCGCGCCATTGTCGTGGTCGAACACGACATGGATTTCGTCGAGCGCATCGCCGACCGCGTTACCGTGCTGCATGAGGGGCGCACGCTGTTCGAAGGCTCGATGGACAAGGTCCGGGCCGACGCGGCGGTGGTCGACGTCTATCTGGGGCGATGAGCATGCGGTTTGCGGTGGAAGGCCTCGATCAGCATTACGGCTCGGCGCAGGTGCTGCGCCAGATCGGTTTCGAGATCGCGCCGGGCGAATGCCTCGCCGTGCTCGGCCGCAACGGCGCCGGCAAGTCGACCCTGCTGAAGTGCTTGATGGGCCTGCTCGCCCCGAGCGCCGGCACCATCCGCATCGACGGCGCGGACGCCACCGCCTGGTCGCCGCACCGGCGCTCCCGCGCCGGCCTCGCCTATGTGCCGCAGGGCCGCGAGATCTTCTCCGAACTGACCGTCGGCGAGAACATCGAGGCCGCCGCCCGTGCCCACGGCACCTATGGCACGCCGGCCATGGACGAGGCGATCGACCTGTTCCCGGTGCTGCGCGAGATGTGGAAGCGGCCCGGCGGCGCGCTCTCAGGCGGGCAGCAGCAGCAACTCGCGCTCGCCCGCGCCCTCGTCACCCAGCCGAAGCTGCTGATCCTCGATGAGCCCACCGAAGGCATCCAGCCTAACATCGTGTCCCTGATCGGCGAGGTGCTGCGGGCGCTGAAGGGGCGGCTCTCCATCCTGCTGGTCGAGCAATATCTCGACTTCGCCATCGACACGGCTGACGCCTTTGTCATCCTCTCGCGTGGCACCATCGTCGAGGCCGGCCGCGCCGAGACGATGACCCGAGACCATCTCTCCCGCTTCATCGCCGTCTGAACCCCCATCCCAGCCGATTCCCAGGAGCTTCCCATGTCGCGCCGCTTCGAAATCCCCGCCACGCCGGAGAACATGGTGTTGGGCTATCTCGACAGCACCACCCCTCCGGTGCTGGAGGTGGCCTCCGGAGATGTGGTGACGCTGCACTCCTTCCCCGCCGGCGGCAAGGAAACGCTGCCGGACAACCTGCCGGTTCCGGCCGACTACATGGCCGCGCTCGACACGCTGCCGCCCGGGCCGGGGCCGCATTTCATCACCGGACCGGTCTATGTGCAGGACGCCAAGCCCGGCGACACGCTGCAGGTCGACATTCTCGACGTGAAGGTGCGCCAGGATTGGGGCTTCGTCTCGATCCTGCCGCTTCTCGGCACGCTGCCGGACGAGTTCACCGACTACGAGACCATCCACCCGGTGGTCGATCACGCTCGCAATGTCTGCGTCATGCCCTGGGGCACGGAAATCCCGCTCGACCCGTTCTTCGGCATCATCGCCACCGCCCCGCCGCCGGCCTGGGGCCGCTGCGGCTCGCCGGTGCCGCGCGCCTTCGGCGGCAACATGGACAATAAGGAACTGCGCGCCGGCACCACGCTGTATCTGCCTGTGTTCAACGAGGGCGCGCTGTTCTTCGCCGGTGACGGGCACGGCGTGCAGGGCGATGGCGAGGTGTGCATCACCGCGCTGGAAACCGGCGTCACCGGCACGTTTCGCCTGACCCTGCGCAAGGATATGCGGCTCGACTGGCCCTTTGCCGAGAGCGCCACCCACCTGATGTCGATCGGCCTCGACGAGGACCTCGATGACGCAGCCAAACAGGCGACGCGGGAAATGGTCAAGCATGTGTGCGAGCGCACCAATCTCTCGCGCAACCAGGCCTACATGCTGTGCTCGCTGGCCGGAAATCTGCGCGTGACGCAGATGGTGGACGGCAATAAGGGCGTCCACATGCTGCTCGCCAAATCGCTGCTCTGACGGCGCCCGCGAGCCGCCACCGACAAATAGCGAGACGGCCCGACCGCCCGGCGGTCGGGCCGTTCGTGCTTGGGTGCCGCCTTGGCCGCCGGCCTCCCCGACTTGCCCGCCGGCGCATCGAAAAGGGTCATTCTTCCCGGTTGCCGCCGCCGGCTTAGGCGGAGGTCGCGTGTGTTCAGCTGGAATGACGGATTGGGCATGTCGCTTGGCGCCCCCTCTTCCGAGCCTGCGCCGGGGCCCGCCTTTTCTCGGGACCGGCGGACGGGCGGAATCAGCGGGTTCACGCGGTATCCTCGCACATCCAGCCCGTAAAACAGGCGAGCCTATTTATTGGTCAGAGTGAGCTTCTTGCGCTCCCAGGCGGATCAGATGCGCCGGGGCATGGATGCCACAATCGGCGCCGTTCCACGCGCCCACACCGCCATCCTGTTGCGGGTTCCGCCTGCGCGTCCCCAAAGTCGATACGACAAGTATTTATTAAATAAAGATTTTATCCCTGGCTGGGCTGGTTGGGCGGCACGCACGGCTCAGCTTGGCATGCCGCTTGCGGAAGGAACGGGGTGCGCAAGCCCGAGGGAACTGGCCGTATGTCGGCACCTGCGGGCGAATCCGGCACATGCGGAAAGGCTGATGCGCCGCGCAGGGAACGAAACGTTCCTCGCACGGCATGTCTGAGGAGGAACCATGAAGCTTCCGGTCAGTGCCAGCGAGAGTTTCGTCGAGTTCGCCGGCGTCCAGAAGAGCTATGACGGCGAAGTGCTTGTTGTGAAGGACCTCAGCCTGCGCATCCGCCGCGGCGAGTTCCTCACCATGCTGGGGCCCTCGGGCTCGGGCAAGACGACGACGCTGATGATGCTCGCCGGCTTCGAGACGCCGACCTCCGGCGACATCATGCTCGACGGCGCCCGCATCGACTCGCTGCCGCCCGAGAAGCGCAACATCGGCATGGTGTTCCAGAACTACGCGCTGTTCCCGCATATGAGCGTGGCGCAGAATGTCGGCTATCCGCTGAAGGTGCGGGGCCTCCCGAAGTCCGAGATCGCCGAGCGTGTCGCCAAGGCGCTCGACATGGTGCATCTGGGCAGCTTCGCCACGCGCATGCCGGGCCAGCTCTCCGGCGGCCAGCAGCAGCGCGTCGCCCTCGCCCGGGCGCTGGTGTTCGAGCCGAAGCTGGTGCTGATGGACGAGCCGCTCGGTGCGCTGGACAAGCAGCTGCGCGAGCACATGCAGATGGAGATCCGCCATCTGCATGAGCGCCTCGGCATCACCGTGGTCTATGTCACCCACGACCAGAGCGAGGCGCTGACCATGTCGGACCGCGTCGCCGTGTTCAATGCCGGCATCATCCAGCAGGTCGCCCCGCCGGCCGAGCTCTATGAAAGCCCCGCCAATTCCTTCGTCGCCCAGTTCATCGGTGAGAACAACCGGCTACCCGGCCGCATCGAGGCGGCCAATGGCACGCTGTGCTCGGTCGTGCTCGCCAATGGCGATGTCGTCACCGCCACCCTCACCGATGCGGCGCGGGTGGGCGAGGACTGCCTGCTCTCCATCCGTCCCGAGCGGGTCAAGATCGCCCCGCCCGGCGGTCCGCTCGACAACCATTTCGAGGCCGTGGTCGCCGAGATGATCTACCTCGGCGACCATGTGCGCGTGCGCTGCGTGCTCGACAGCGGCGCCGATGTGGTCGTGAAGGTCGGCAATGTCGAGGACCGGCCGGTCTTCACTGTCGGCTCCCGCATACCGCTGGGATGGCGCGCGCAGGATTGCCGCGCCCTCGACGCGGCCTGACGCCTGCTCCCCCAAGCTTCCCCCCGACGCCTCCCGCCAACCGATCCAAAGGGAATGATTATGCAGATGAAGTCGCTGAAGATGACACTTTCCGCGCTCGCCCTCTCGGCGACCTGCGGCGCCGCCGTCGCGGCGGACAGCCTCACCATCACCTCCTGGGGCGGCGCCTACCAGACCAGCCAGGACGAGGCCTATTACAAGCCCTACACCGCCAAGACCGGGGTGAAGATCGTCCAGGAAGAGTATAATGGCGAGGCCGCGCGCATCCGCGCCATGGTCGAATCCGGCAACACCACCTGGGATGCCGTCGACGTCGATGCCGCCACCGCGCAGCAGGGCTGCGACGAGGGGTTCCTCACCCCGATCGACTATTCCAAGTTCGGCGGCGAGGCCGCCTTCGTGAAGGGCTCCACCTTCGAGTGCGGCATCCCGACCATCATCTATTCGACCATCTACGCCTATGACGCCGACAAGATTAAGGACGGCCCGACCACCATTGCCGGCCTGTTCGACACCAAGAAGTGGCCGGGCAAGCGCTCGCTGCAGAAGACGCCTTTCGGCAATCTCGAATTCGCGCTGATGGCCGACGGCGTGCCCGCCGACAAGGTCTATGAGACGCTGAAGACCAAGGAAGGCGTCGATCGCGCCTTCAAGAAGCTCGACACCATCAAGAGCGACATCGTGTGGTGGGAGGCCGGCGCCCAGCCGCCGCAGCTGCTCGCCTCCGGCGAAGTGGTGATGGCGACCGCCTGGAACGGGCGCATCTTCAACGCCAACAAGGTGGACAAGAAGAACTTCAAGATCGTCTGGGACGGCCAGCTGCTCGACTATGACCTGTGGGCGATCCCGAAGGGCGTGAAGGATCTTGACGCGGTCTACAAGTTCATCGAATTCGCCTCCAGCCCCGAGGCGCAGGCGGCGCAGACCAAGTACATCTCCTATGGCCCGGCGCTGCTGGCCGCCACGCCGCTGGTCTCGCCCGACATCCTCAAGGACCTGCCGACGGCGCCCGCGAACGCCAAGACCGCGCTCGCCAACGATCCCGTCTTCTGGGGCGACAACAAGGAAGAGCTGCTCAAGCGCTTCAACACCTGGATCGCCCAGTGATCCCTGGCGCGCCGGGGGCTCCCCCCGGGCGCGCCATGGCGTAACGGCCGGCCGGGACTCTCGGTGTCCCGGCCGGAAACCGATCGCGCTGCCGCCTTCCTTCGCGTCGATCGGGTGATGTCACCCGATCGAACAGGCTCCGGGTGGCGGACGGCGCGGCACCAGCCGAGGGGGATTTCCTATGACCGTGGCCGCTCTGGAAGGCGAGGCGGGACCCGCCGTGGACCGCACCTCGCTCAAGACCAAGCTCAGGCGCGCCGAGCGCGTCAATCGCGCGCGCTCCTTCTCGCTCGTCGCCCCGCTGCTGCTGTTCGTGCTGGCGGTGTTCGCGCTGCCGATCGGGCTGATGCTGCTGCGTGCGGTGGAGAACACCGAGGTGCGCGAGACGATGCCGCGCACCATCGCGGCACTGGACGCATGGGACGGCCGGGAGACCCCCGGCGAGGACGTGTTCGCGGCCTTCGCCACCGATCTTGTGCAGACGCAGAAGGACCGCACGACGGCGCTGGTCGGCAAGCGCATCAATTACGAGGTGCCGGGCGCGCGCTCGCGCTTCCTGAAAGCGGGCCGGCTGGTCGACGCCGGCGGCGGCGGGCCGTGGCGGGAGAAGTTCATCGCCGCCGATCCCGAATGGGGTTCGGTGGAGTTCTGGGCGATCATGAAGCGCGCTGGAAAGAGCGTGACGCCCTATTATCTCCTCACCTCGCTCGACCTGCGCCAGGATGCTGAAGGCGCGGTGAGCCGCAACTTCGCCGACCAGTCGATCTTCATTGACATCTTCATCCGCACCATCTGGATCAGCCTTCTGGTGACGCTGGCCACGCTGGTGCTCGGCTATCCCGTGGCGCATCTGCTCGCCATTCTGCCGCCGGCCCGCGCCAATGTACTGATGATCCTGGTGCTGCTGCCCTTCACCACCTCGATCCTGGTGCGGACCACCGCATGGATCGTGTTGCTGCAGAGCAATGGCGTGCTCAACGACATCCTGTTGGCGCTGAACCTGACCACCGAGCGGGTGCAGCTGATCTTCAACCGTTTCGGCACCGTGCTGGCGATGACGCATATCCAGCTGCCCTTCACCATCCTGCCGATCTATTCGGTGATGAAGTCGATTCCCCCCTCGCATCTGCGGGCGGCGCGCTCGCTCGGCGCGGGGCCGCTCACCGCCTTCGTCTCGGTCTACATGCCGCAGACCCTGCCGGGCGTGGGCGCCGGCTGCCTGCTCACCTTCATCCTGTCGCTGGGCTACTACATCACCCCGGCGCTGGTCGGCGGGCCGCAGGACCAGATGGTCAGCTATTTCGTCGCGCTCTACACCAATCGCGAGATGAACTGGGGGCAGGCTTCGGCGCTCGGCGCCATTCTGCTGCTGATCACGCTGGCGCTCTACGCGCTGTTCAACCGCTTCGTCGGAATCGACAAGGTTAAGCTGGGCTGATCGACATGCTGGCACCCTCCTATGCGACCCCGCGCGAGAAGCTGTCCTATTTCCTCTTCGCGGTTTTCTGCACCCTGGTGTTCCTGTTCCTGATCGGCCCGATCCTGGTGATCATGCCGCTCTCCTTCTCCAGCGAACCGTGGTTCACCTATCCGCTGCCGGGCCTCAGCCTGCGCTGGTACATCGATTTCTTCACCGATGAGCGCTGGCGCATCGCGCTGCAGAACAGCGGCATCGTCGCGCTCTTCGCCACGCTCATCGCCACCGGGCTCGGCACGCTGGCCGCGCTCGGCCTGTCGCGGGGCAATGTGCCCTTTGCCGGGTTGATCCTGTCGATCCTGATCTCGCCGATGATCGTGCCGGTCGTCATTGTGGCGGTGGCGATGTTCTTCGGCTTCGCGGCGGTGGGACTGAACAATACCTATCTCGGCCTCATCCTCGCCCATGCCATTCTCGGTACGCCCTTCGTCGTCATCACCGTGACGGCGACGCTCACCGGCTTCGACCGCACGCTGACGCGGGCGGCCGCCTCGCTCGGCGCCTCGCCCTGGACGGCGTTCCGCACCATCACCCTGCCGCTGATCGCCCCGGGCGTCACATCAGGCGCGCTGTTCGCCTTCGTCACCTCCTGGGACGAGGTGGTGGTGGCGCTGTTCCTCGCCAGCCCCGACCAGCGCACCCTGCCGCGCCAGATGTTCTCCGGCATTCGCGAGCAGATTTCGCCGACCATCACCGCCGCCGCCACGCTGCTGGTCTTCTTCGCCGCGCTGCTGATGCTGACGCTGGAACTGCTGCGCCGCCGCTCGGAGCGCCTGCGCGGCACCGGGGGCTGACCGCGGAGCGCCGTCAGCGCTGGAAGGTCTCGCGCAGCCGGTCCCATTTCAGCCGCGCCTTCACCGCCAGCGGCCAGGCGGCATGGCCGAGGATCGGATGGATGCGGGTGACCGGGAGGTCGAGCGCCGCGCGCCCGCCCCCTGCGGCGTGCCGGGCGAGCATGCGGCCCGTCGCGGTGGCCATGGCGACGCCCCGGCCATTATAGCCGAGCCCGATCGTCAGCCCCGCCTCCGGCTCGTGCAGATGCGGCAGGTGATCCCAGGTGACGGCGACCTGCCCGTTCCAGCGATGCGTCCACTCCACCGCCTTGAGCACCGGGAACAGCCGGGTGGCGTGATCGACGAGCGCGCGAAAATCCTGCCGAGCGCTGGCCGGCCGCAGCACGCTGCGCCCACCCATGACGAAGCGGCCGGCATCGTCCAGCCGGTAATAGGCATAGGAGGCCGACATCTCGTACAGCACGACGCCGTTCGGCATGATCGGCGCCGCGAGGTCCGGCGGCAGGGGTTCGGTGGCGGTGATCGAGGAATAGACCGGGATCACGCTGCGCCGCAGCCCCGGCCAGAGGTCGTCGCTATAGCCATTGGTGGCGAGGATCACCCGCCCGGCGCGCACAAGGCCGTTCGGTGTCGTGATTTCCCACCCCCCGCCCGCCTTCGCCAGCCTGAGCGCCGGCGTGTCGGTGAACAGCCGGGCGCCGGCCGCCATCGCCGCGCCGGCGAGGCCCCGACAATAGGCCAGCGGGTTCACCTGCCCGCCGCGCCGGTCATGGGCGCCGAGGCGATAGGCGCCGGTGCCGGTGAGGCGCGCCATCTCCTTGCCCTCAGCGATCACCACATCGGCGCCGCGCGCCGCCCATTGGCGCTGGAAATCGCGCACCCCCTTGGCGGCGCGTTCGGAAATGGCGGCGCGCAGCGTGCCGCCGCGCTTGGGCGAACAGTCGATGCCGTGACGGGCGATGAGGTCGAAGACGAGGCCGGGCGCCTCATGCCCGAGCCGCACCATCCGCCCGCCGAGATCGGCGCCGAAGGCCTGCTCCAGCTCCTCCGGCTCCCATTTCAGCCCGGGATTGACCTGCCCGCCATTGCGGCCGGAAGCCCCCCAGCCGATCTGGCTCGCCTCCAGCACCACGGCATCGACGCCGGCCTCGGCGAGATGCAGCGCGGCGGACAGGCCGGTGAAGCCGGCGCCGACGATGACGACCTCAGCGCGGGTATCGCCGGCAAGTGGGCCGGTCTCCGGCGCCGGGGGCGCGGTTTCCCGGTAGAGCGAGCGCGGCATGGGGCGGCGGGCAAGGGTTTCGACCATTCGAGGTCTCCGCTCGGGGCTGGTGGGCTCACAGCCCCGCCATCGGGCGCGGGCGCGAGCCGTCGAAGAAGCGCGACAGGCGATAGGGCGTCGGGTCGGCGATCGGGCGGGCGCCGCTGACGAGATCGGCGACCAGATGGCCGGCGCCCGGGCCGATGCCGAAGCCATGGCCGGAAAAGCCGGTGGCCACAATGAGGCCGGACACCGTGTCGACGGGTGAGATCACCGGCACCGCGTCGGGCGTCGCATCGATGAAGCCGGCCCAGCTCTGCACGATCCGCGCCTGCGCGAACGCCGGAAAGCGCCGCTGCAGCGCCGCGAAGGCCTGCCGGAGATAGCCATTGTCCGGGGCGGGATCGAGCACCCGCGCCGCCTCATAGACCGAGGGTTCGTCGAAGGCGCGGCGCGCGCTCTCCCGCCATTCGGTGACAAAGCGCGGCCCGAGCCGCAGCCGCAGCGAGGCGAATTCCATCTGCAGCGCGGGCAGGAACGGCAGCGCGAAGCGGAAACTGTCCGGCACGATCGGCACCACGTTCACATGGCCGTTGGCGATGGTGTAGCCGCCATCCTCGCGGCGCCGGAAGGCGAAATCATGGTCCCACAGCGCCGGCGTCGGGCCGTTCGGAACCGGCGAGGTGCGCAGCACGCTGGCCCGCACCTTCAATTGCGGCAGGTCGATGCCGACATCGGCGAGGATACGCCGCGTCCACGCCCCGCCGGCGACCACGACGTTGGGCGTGGCGATCCGCCCGCGCTCGGTGACGGCGGCGATCACCCGTCCGCCGCCGGTCTCGACGCCGCGCACCGCGCAATCGGTGAGGATGATGGCGCCGCGCCGGCGCGCCGCCTCGGCGATCGCCGGCGCCGCCTTCTGCGGCTCGGCGCGCCCGTCGGAGGCGCACCAGAGCGCGGCTTTCGGGGGGCGCGTATCGCCGGGCATGTGCCGGGCCAGCGCGGCGCCGCTCAGCATTTCCGCCTCGATGCCGGCGCCAGCCGCCTCTTTCACCCAGTCGGCGAAGGAGGCTTCCTTCTTCGCGTCATTGGCGGCGAAAAGGATGCCTGTCGTGGTGAAGCCGGTGGCGGCGTCGATATGGGCGTCCATGCCGCGCCAGAGACGGAGCGCCTCGCGGATCAGCTCGAATTCGCGCGGGTCGCGCTTGGCCTGCCGGCACCAGCCCCAGTTGCGGCTGGATTGCTCGCCGGCGATGTGGCCCTTCTCGCAGAGAACCACCTTGAGGCCGCGCTCGGCGAGATAGAGCGCGCTTGTTGTGCCGATGATGCCGCCGCCGACGATGACGACATCGGCGTCGGGCGGGCAGGTGAGATCGGAAGCGACGGGTACGACTTGGGGTCCCATGGATGGCCTGTTCGAGCATGGAAGTGGCGTGCGGCCCTTCATGCGCGCGGCCGGATGCCGAAGCTAGCAAAAGCGGTGCCAGTGCCGCACTGGGGGCGCCCGCGTGGCTCTCGGGAATGGTCTCGCGATGCCTTTGAGTAAGTCATCACGACGCTAAAATCGGCGGAGTCTTCGTATGATAAGAGGCATCATGGCACCATGCGGTAACAATAGATGGTCTCGGTAAAATAATACAATTTGACGTATTATGGTACGGTGTTGCGCCGAATATGGTTTCAATTCGAGCGGGTGTTGCATATTTGCACTACGCGAATCTCCAAGAGTGGGTAAATTGCCGCAATGTAATCTGACTGGGGGAAGCGAAATGAAGAATATACTGCTGGGTGCTGTCCTGATGAGCGCCGCCATGCCGGTCGCTGCCATCGCGGCTGATCTGCCTTATCCGACCAAAGCCGAAGTGGTCGTGGTCGAGCCGGTGTTTTCCTGGACCGGCTTCTACCTTGGCGCCAATGTGGGCTATGGCGGCAACGAGTTCGAATACCCGTTCTCGGTGGCGGCGGACGGCGTGCCGGTCGCGAGCGGCTCGGCGACGCTCGATTCGAGCGGCTTCTTCGGCGGCGCGCAGATTGGCTACAACTATCAGTTCGCCAACAACGTCGTGCTCGGCGTCGAGGCGGATTTCGAGTGGTCGGGCATTGAGGGCAAGCTGGATGCCGGCTTGGCCATTCCGCTCCTCCCGGCAGGCTTCTCGGCGAATGCCGGCTCGGAAGTCGAGTGGTTCGGCACCATTCGCGCTCGCCTCGGCTACGCCTTCGACAACCTGCTGGTCTACGGCACGGGCGGCGCGGCCTATGGCAAGGTGAAGTCGAGCATCAGCGTCGCCGGCCCGGGCTTCCTGCTCAGCGAATCCGCTGACGACACCAATTGGGGCTGGACCGCCGGCGCTGGCTTCGAATACGCCATCAACAACAACTGGACGCTGAAGACCGAGTATCTCTATGTCGATCTCGGCGAGACGACCGCGTTCAGCGGCTTTCTGGCCGAGGGCGTGACCGGCACGCTCGACACGAAGACGACCTTCCACACCGCCAAGGTCGGCCTGAACTACAAGTTCTGAGCGGCTCTCTCCTCTGGGCGATTTGAAAGGGCCGCAAACGCGGCCCTTTTTTTTGCCTAGGATGCTCCCCCACGCTCATGGGGGCGTGAGGCCGGGTCCTAGAACCCCATCGCGGCGCCGTCGCTGCGCGGGTCGCTCGCGCCTTCCAGCCTTCCGTCCGGCTGGCGGACGATGGCGCCGGCATGGCCCATCATGGCGTCGAAGGGCGCCACCGTCTCCACCTCGTGCCCGGCCGCGCGCAGGGCGTCGGTGACAGCGGGGGGGAAGCGGTCTTCCAGCTTCAGCGTTACCGTTTCCGCGCCCCAGGTGCGGCCCAGCAGCCAGCGCGGGGCGGTGATGGCCGCCTGCAACTCCTGCCCGAACAGGCCGTAGCGCGAGAACAGCGCGGCCTGCGTCTGCGGCTGGCCCTCGCCGCCCATGGTGCCATAGACCATGTGCCGGCCATCCTCGAACTGCGCCATGGCGGGGTTGAGGGTGTGGAACGGCTTGCGGCCGGGCGCCAGCTGGCGCGGTCCCTCGCCGGCGAGGGCGAAGCTGGAGCCGCGATTCTGCCAGACGATGCCGGTCTGTGGCAGCACGATGCCGGAGCCGAATTCGAAATAGATGCTCTGGATGAAGCTGGCCGCCAGCCCGTCGCCATCGATAGCGCCGAGCCAGACCGTGTCGCCAGCGGAAGGCGGCGCCGGCCAGGGCAGGGCGTGCGCCGGGTCGATCCGGGCGGCGAGGGTGTCGAGCGCCTGATCGGTCAGCCAGTCGCGCGGGTCGCCCGACATGGAATCGGGATCGCCGACAAGCCGGTCGCGCACGAGGAAGGCCTGCTTGGTCGCCTCCACCAGCCCGTGCAGATGGGCGAAGCCCTCGGCCTCGCTCACGCCGAGCCGGCTGAACAGAGCGAGGATCATCAGCGAGGCCAGCCCCTGCGTCGGCGGGGGAAAGTTGAAGAGCTGGATGCCCGGAAGCTTCACCGACAGAGGCGCCACCCGGCTGGCGCGGCACGCGGCGAGGTCGTCCCGCGTCACCGGCGTTCCGGCGGCGGCGAGATCCTGCGCGATCTCGCGCGCCAGAGCCCCGCGATAGAAGCTCTCCGTGCCCTCGGTGCCGAGCCGGTGCAGGGTCTCGCCCAGCGCCGGCAGCTTCATGGTGGAGCCGGTCGCCGGCGCGGCGCCGTTCACCAGGAAGGTGTCGGCAAAGCCGGAGACATGGCCGAGTTCCGGCAGCTTCTGCGCGGTCAGTTCGCTCTGGCTGGCGGTGACGGCGAAGCCGTTGCGGGCGTGCCAGACCGCGTCCTCGACGAGGCGCGCGAGCGGCAGCGTGCCGCCGCGCTCCCCGCTCAGCGCCAGCGCTTCGCCCCAGCCGGCGACCGTGCCGGCGGTGGTGTTGGCGGCGAGCGGCCCGCGCTGGGGGATCGCCGCCAACCCGGCGCGGACATACAGCTCCGGCGTCGCCGCCGCTGCCGCCCGGCTGCAGGCGTCGATGGCGACGGGCGCCTCGCCCGGCCCGCCGATCAGCCAGAACCCGTCGCCGCCGATCGCGGTCATGTGCGGGTAGACGACGGCCAGCGCCGCCGCCATGGCGATGGTCGCCTCAACCGCATTGCCGCCTTCACGCAGCACGCGCAGCCCCGCCTCGCTGGCGAGATGATGCGGCGATGTCACCATGCCACGGCGGGCACGAACAGTGTTCAGCATGTTACGTAAACTCCGGCTACCAGCCGATCGCCTTCGGTAGCCAGGTCGCTACCGCCGGGAAGGTGAAGACCAGCGCCACGGCACAGATCTGAAGACCGATGAAGGGAAGCACGCCGCGATAGATGTCGCCGGTCGTCACCTCCGGCGGCGCCACGCCGCGCAGGTAGAACAGCGCCCAGCCAAAGGGCGGGGTGAGGAAGGAGGTCTGCAGCACGGTGGCGATCAGCGCCGCCGCCCACACCAGGTCGACGCCGGCCGCCTGCATGAGCGGCAGGAACATCGGCACCACGATGTAGCTGATCTCGATCCACTCGATGAAGAAGCCGAGCACGAAGATGATCAGCAGCATGAAGATGAGGATGCCGTCGGTGCCGCCAGGCACCATCGAGAAGGCGTCATGCACCAACCGCTCGCCGCCAAGTCCCCGGAAGGCCAGCGCGAACACCTGCGAGCAGATCAGCACGAAGAACATCATCGCGGTGATGCGCGCCGTGGTCTGCACGGTGTCGATCAGGGTGCGCAGGGTGAAGCGTCCGGCAAAGGCGGCGACGAGGATCGAGCCGAGCGCGCCCATGCTGGCGGCTTCCGTCGGCGCGGCGATGCCGCCGATGATCGAGCCGAGGACGGCGAGCACGAGGCCGATCGGCGGCAGGCCGACCTTCAGCGCCGTGAGCCAGAGCTGCCGGCGCGGCATGGCGCGGCGCTCTTCCAGCGGAATGGCCGGCACCTTCTCCGGCCAGATGACGCCGACGAGCAGCATATAGACGCAGAAGATGCCGGTGAGCAGCAGCCCAGGCATGAGGGCGGCGGCGAACAGCGTGCCGACCGATTCGCCGAGAATGTCGGCGAGCAGGATGAGGATGGTCGAGGGCGGAATCAGCTGGCCGAGCGTGCCGGAGGCGCAGATGGCGCCGCAGGACAGGCTGCGGTCATAGCCGCGCCGCAGCAGGGTCGGCAGGGTCAGCAGGCCGAGCGTGACGATGGTGGCGCCGACAATGCCTGTGGTGGCGCCCATCAGCATGCCGACCAGCACGATGCCCAGCCCCATGCCGCCGCGCAGGCCGCCCGAGAGATGGCCGATCACCTCCATCAGTTCGTCGGCGAGCCGCGACTTCTCCAGCATCACGCCCATGAACACGAAGAGCGGGATGGCGATCAGCGTGTAATTGGCGGTGACGCCATAGATGCGGGCCGGCAGCAGGGCGAACAGCGTGGTGCCGAAGCCGAGCCAGCCGAAGAAGAAGCCGCTGATCGCCAGGGTGAGCGCCACCGGCACGCCGATGAGCAGCATGACGAAGAAGGAGGCGATGCAGGCGATCGCCAGGATTTCATTGACGGGCATTGGCAGGCACCTGCGCGGGAGGAGAAGCCTCGCCGCCGAGGAAAGGGATGAGCGCGCGCAGGCTTGCGGCGAGGCTCTGGAGGAGCAGCAGCGCGAAGCCGGCCGGGATCATCGCCTTGATGATGAAACGGTAGGGCAGCCCGCCGGGGTCGGGCGAACCCTCGCCGATGCGGTAGGACTGCATCACATAGCGCCAGGACAGCACGATCACGATGATCGACAGCGCCACCACGCTCAGCGCCGAGAACAGGTCGATCGACTGGCGCACGCGCAGGGGCAGGCGGGCATAGAAAATGTCCACCCGCACATGGCCTTCGTGCTTGATCGTGTAGGCGATGCACAGCAGCGTCAGCGGCGCCATCAGGTGCCATTCCAGCTCCTGCATCGCCACCGAGCCGGTGCTGAAGACGTAGCGCATCAACACATTGCCGGCCATGACGAGGACGAGCGCGAAGCCCGTCCACGCCGCGACCCAGCCGCAGGCCTCGACGATGGCGTCGAGGCCGCGGGCGATCTTTTCAAGCGTGCCGCTCATGAGCCCCTGCGGATCTGGGTCTGGTACACCGCTTCCGACAGGCCGGCCCACTGGCTGTGCTCCGCCGCGAACTTGCTGAAGGAGTCGTAGACCTTCTTGATCTTCGGGTCGGAGTCGGCGAGTTGCTGCAGCGTGGTGGCGGTCACTTCGCGCAGCTTGTCGACGACCGGCGTCGGGTAGGGGCCGGCGATCACGCCCTGGTTCTTCACCAGGTCCGTCATCGCCTCGCCATTGGTCGCCTCGCACCAGGTGTGGCTGATGACGTTGCAGGCGGCGGCGGCGGCGCGGACGATTTCCTTGAGATCGTCCGGCAGCGAGTTCCAGGCGGTCTTGTTGACGATCAGCTCGGTGACGTTGCTCGGCTCGTGCCAGCCGGTGGTGTAGTAGTACTTGGCGGCCTTCTGCAGGCCCAGCCGGCGATCCTGATAGGGGCCGACGAACTCGGCGGCGTCGATCACGCCGCGCTCCAGCGCCGGGAAGATCTCGCCGCCGGGCAGCAGCTTCACGTCGACGCCGAGCTGGGCATAGACCTTTCCGGCCAGGCCCGGGATGCGCATCTTCAGGCCCTTGAAGTCCTCGACCTTCTCGATCGGCTTGCGGAACCAGCCGGACATCTGCACGCCGGTATTGCCCAGCGGCATCGGCACGAGGTTGAAGGGGTCGTAGAGCTCTTCCCACAGCTGGAGGCCGCCGCCATGGTAGATCCAGGCGTTCTGGCCCTGGAAGTTGAGGCCGAACGGCACGCAGGTGAAGAACTGCGCCGCCGGCACCTTGCCGGCCCAGAAATAGGAATTGGCGGCGTTCATCTCGACCGTGCCGGAGGACACCGCGTCGAAGCCCTCCAGCGCCGGGATCAGTTCGCCGGCCGCGAAGTGCTGGATGGTCAGGCGCCCGCCCGACATCTTGCCGACGAGATCGCAGAAATAGGTCGGGCTGCCCGGCCCGGTGACATAGAACGGCGCGCCGGGACCATAGGCGTTGGTCATCTTCCAGCTGAACGTCTCCTGCGCACGGGCGACGTGCGGCGCGGCGAGCGTGACGGCAGCGGCGGTGCCGGCAAGGCCGGCCCCCAGAAATCCACGGCGATCCATGTTGTTCCCCTTGATGCGATGGGCGCCGAGTGCCTGCGGCGCGTCCTGATCGGCGCTAGAGAAGCGCTGCCGTGCGGTGCGGGCAATGCCCCATTGGGGGCAGCGGTTGGGTAAGGAGCGCTGCAGTGTCCCCGATCGCAGGATAAATTATTTTGTAAAAACAATGAGATATAGTCGATTGACGCGATTTTGTGCGCCGGTCGCCCACGGGGTCGCGACAAGTTTTTGTGCGCCGTTCGTCAAAGTGCTTCACTGCGGAAATCGCCTCCCACCGTGTAGACCGCCCGCATGAACCGAACCGCCCCGATTTCGATCAACGCCTTTCCCGCCAGCAAGCAGGAGGCCGCCTGGCGCGAGACGCTGGTCGGGCTCGCTTTGGCGGCGCGTATGCCGAACGACGCGGTGTTCCATTTCGGCGAGGTGTCGATCAAACGGTCGCCAACCCAGGCCACGTTCGCCCTTCTGCGCTCGCGGGCGCAGGACCTCGTCCCTCTGGCCGAGGCCGAGCCGCAGATCCTGATCGGCTTCGTCAATTACGGCCGCGGCCACCTCACCGATTCCGGCCGCCGCGCGGCGGAGTTCGCCGATGGCGATCTGTGGGTCTGCGATCCGGCGACGCGCTTCTCGGTGCAGTTCCGCAACGATTTCGAGCTGCTGCTGCTGCGCCTGCCGCGCGAGAGGCTGGTCGGTCGGCTCGGCCGCGCCGCCACCGTGCCGACCCTGGTGCTGGGTGAATCGATTTCCGCGCTTGCCGCTCGGCCGATGATGCGCGCCCTCGCGGCCAATTTCGCCATGATGGAGGATGGCGATGTGATGGCGGCCGAACCGGCCATCGCCGAGCTGGTGCTCTCCGCCCTGCTGGCCGAGGCGCGGCCGGAGGAGGACAATGCCACCCAGGTCCAGGCCGCCCATTTCGCCCGTGTCTGCGGGCAGATCGAGGCGCGGCTGCGCGAGCCGGACCTGTCGGTGGCGGATATCGCCAAGGCGGAGGGCCTGTCGGCGCGCTATATCCAGCGCCTGTTCGAGGGCCAGGACCGCTCCTTCTCCGATTATGTCCGCCATCGCCGGCTGGAGCAGTGCCGGCTCGATCTGGTCAATCCCCAGCATGCCGACCGCTCGATCGCCGAGATCGGCTTTCGCTGGGGCTTTGCCGATCAGGCGCATTTCAGCCGGGTCTTCAGCACCGCCTACGCCATCTCGCCGCGCGAATACCGCAAGTCCGCCGGTTCCACCGTGGAGACCCGCTGGACCCGGGGCCGCCCCATGCATTCGGGCTCGCGCCCGGTCCGGCCGGGTCCGCTCGCCGCCGCGCCCGCCGGGCCGAACGCGGACGGGACGGACGTCGCCGCCGCCGAGAGCGCCGTGGCGGGCCGGGCCTCGCCCGAGCCGGGATCACCCGGCGAGCATCATCTGCCGGTATCGCGCGACACCGTGCACTGGGGCTATCTCTCGCGCACCATTCCGCCGGTGCTGCGGGTGCGCTCGGGCGCGCGGGTGACGGTCGAGACCCTGACCCAGCATGCTTCGGACGATGCCGAGCGGATGATCCAGTTTGATGCCGGCGCCGAAAGCGTCTTTCGCTGGACGCGCGACTTCAAGGCGGTGGACCGGCGCGGCGCCGGCCCGGTGAACGCCTCGATCTTCGGGCGCGGGGCGGGCGAGGGCTTCGGCGTCCACATCTGCACCGGGCCGATCTTCGTCCACGGCGCCGAGCCGGGCGATGTGCTGGAAGTGGAGATCCTCGATCTGCGCCCGCGCCCCTGCGCCAATCCCGCCTATGCTGGTCAGGCCTTCGGCTCCAATGCGGCGGCCGCCTGGGGCTTCCACCATGACGACATTCTCGACGAGCCGCGCAAGCGCGAGGTGATCACCGTCTACCGCACCGACGCGGCCGGCGAGAGCGGCTTTGCCGAAGCGGTCTATTCCTTCCGCTGGGTGCCGCAGACCGATCCGTTCGGCGTCGTGCACGAGACGATCGACTATCCCGGCGTGCCGGTCGACCATTCGCGCATCGAGAAGCGCGAAGGCGTGCTCAAGGGCGCCCGCATTCCGGTGCGCCCGCATTTCGGCTTCATCGCGGTCGCTCCGCGCGAGACCGACATCGTCGATTCGGTGCCGCCCGGCTATTTCGGCGGCAATATCGACAATTGGCGCGCGGGGAAGGGCGCGCGGGTCTATCTGCCGGTGGCGGTGCCGGGGGCGCTGCTCTCGCTCGGCGATCCGCATCTGGCGCAGGGCGATGGCGAGATCAGCGGCACGGCTCTGGAATGCTCGCTGACCGGGCAGGTGCGGCTCGTGCTGCACAAGCGCGGGGAGACGGAGAAGGTGTTTCTCAACGGGCTGGCGGCGCCACTCATCGAGACGCCGGACGCCTGGCTGCTGCACGGCTTCAGCTACACCAACTATCTCCGGGAGCTCGGTCGCAACGCCCAGTCCGAAGTGTTCAAGCGCTCCTCGCTCAGTCGGGCGCTCCGCAGCGCCTCGCGCGCCACCCGCAACTTCCTGATGGAACGCTACGGGCTGGATGAGGACGAGGCGGTTTCGCTGATGTCGGTGGCGGTCGATTTCGGCGTCACCCAGGTCGCCGACGGGAATTGGGGCATCCATGCCCGGGTGGCGAAGGCGATCTTCGAGCCCCCGGGCGCGTGACCGCGCGGCTCGATTCTAGCGCTGGTTCTCCTGCGCGCGGAAGCTGGGCAGAGCGCGCAGGGCGAAGGCGGTCAGGTGCTCGGGATCGCGCAGGCCGGACTTCGCCCCTTCGAGAATCGCGAAGGCCAGAAGGCTGCGAATGCCCTCGCCGATGACCAGCCGTTCGGCGACCTGATCGCAGGCTCGGGCAAACACGGAATCGAGCAGTTCCACGTCCTCAGGCTCATAGGCGGCACCCGCCAGCGCCTCGTCGATGGCGAAGGGGCTGGTGATGTCCGAAGTCTCGAAAGGCATGCGCCGGCTCCTCAGATGGAGTTTTGCGAAAGCGCGACGAGAACCGCCCCGTGGTCTCTCAGTCGCCGGCCTGCCTGTCTTCACCGACGATGACGAAGTGTAACACGCACCCGTCCCGCTCGGGTGGGCCGCAGATACCGTTGCCGCGCCGGCATCGCGATTGTCGATGCCGGGGATCGGCCGCGTCGCGCCTTGCCAGCTATCTCATTTGCAGCACAGGGGAACCCGTCGGCGGCCAACGGCATTGCCGCAGGTGACGGGGGACCAGGCTCGCGGCCTTCGGCGGCGCGAATGGGCGTTTCTGGCGCGAAATTGATCCGCAGCGGCACCGTGTTCGTAAGCCCAGGCAGGGCGCGATCACTCCTACTTTCCAGCGTGAGCCAAGCACATGGTCAGGACGATCCAAGCCAAGGGATGGCTGCGCACGAGCGGCTTCGGCTCCGCCACGGCACGGTTCGAGATCCGGTTCGAGAGCGAGGGGCCGGTGGGCGAGGTGCGCTCGGAAGTGGCGGTGATTGCCGAGGCTAAAAGCGCCGGCCGCGCCTTGCTGGTGACGGAGGCGGGGCGCTGGATTTCCATCCGTCCCACCGATATGGCCGGAAACGTGCTGCATTTCGAGGTGCTGGACGATGAGGCGACGCTGGCCCGCTGCTTCTCCTGAGCTCCATTCCGCTCAGGCCGGTGGGTGCAGGTCCGAAGGATCCGGCCCCAATTCGCGCACGGGCGACGGCTCGACATCGCCGGTGATCAGCCGCGCCGCGCGCTGATAGGTAAGGTAGTTCCACAGCCAGGAATGGCGACCGTGATGCGGTTGCGCGCGCCGACCAGAAAATAGACGTGCACGATCCCCCAGAACATCCAGCCGAGGAAGCCCGTCAGCTCAAAGCGTCCCAGCTTCACCACCGCCGCGTTGCGCCCGATGGTGGCGAGGTCGCCGGCGTGCCGGTAGTGGAAGCCGGGCGCCGTCGTGTCGGCAAGCCGGGCCTTGATCACCCGGGCGACATGGCTGCCCATCTGCTTCGCGGCGGGGGCGATGCCCGGCACCGGCTTTCCCTTGGCATCGGTCGTCGCGGCCGCGTCGCCGATGACGAAAATATACGGTTCGCCGGGCACGCTGAGATCGGGTTCGACGCGGCACCGCCCGGCGCGGTCGGTCTCGGCTCCCAGCCATTGCGCCGCCGGCGAGGCGCGCACGCCCGCCGCCCAGATCTTGGTCGAGACCGGCAGGCTCTCGCCCCCTTCGAGCGTCACATGGTCCGCCCCGATGTCGATGACCGGCCGGCGCGTGAGCACCTCCACGCCCATCGCCTCCAGCCGTTCGCGCGCATGGGCGGAAAGCCGTTCCGGCAAAGCGGGCAGCAGCCGCTCACCCGCCTCGATCAGCAGGATGCGCGCGGTGCGCGGATCGACGCGCTTGAAGTCGGGCGCCAGCGCATGGCGTGAAATCTCGGCGATCGAACCGGCGAGCTCCACTCCTGTCGGCCCGCCGCCGATGATGGCGAAGCTCAGCAGCCGCCGGCGGGTGTCCGGATCGGAGGCGACCTCCGCGCGTTCGAAGGCCAGCAGGATGCGCCGGCGCAGCTGGGTGGCGTCCTCGATATCCTTCAACCCCGGCGCATGGCGTGCCCATTCCTCATGGCCGAAATAGGAGTGCGTCGCTCCGGTGGCCAGGACGAGGAAATCGAAGCGCAGCGGGCCCTCGCTGGTGAGCAGCTCGCGGCGGACGAGGTCCACGCCCTCCGCCCGCGCCATCAGCATGGTGATGTTGGTCTGGCGGGAGAGAATGTGGCGGATCGGCCAGGCGATATCGGCCGGGGAGAGCGTGGCCGTGGCCACCTGATAGAGCAGCGGCTGGAAGCAGTGATAATTGTGCCGGTCGATCAGCGTAACATTCACCGGCGCACCGGCGAGGCCCCGCGCCACCTGCAGCCCGCCGAAGCCGGCGCCGACGATCACGACATGGGGACGGGCGGAGGGCGCTGGCGCGCCGGGTTCGCCTTCGGCGCCGATCCGGTCGAGCGCGTGGGGCTCGTCGCGTCTTTCCTCTGCGGGCATGGCATCCTCATCCTTTGATGGCGCACCCGCCCCCTGCGCGTCTCCCGTCGGGATCCGCATGCCAGGGTGCGCCATCCAAGCATCGGCGACGGCCCGGGCGCAACCCTTTCAGGCCGCGGGCCCCGTTCAGCGCGGCAGCGTGTAGGCGATCACATAGTCGCCCGCCTTCGTGCCGATGGAGCCGTGCCCGCCGGCCACCTGCACGATGAACTGGCGCCCGCCCGCCTCATAGCTCATCGGCGTCGCCTGGCCGCCCGCCGGCAGGCGCTGCTGCCAGAGCTGGGTGCCGGTGGCGACATCATAGGCGCGGAGATAGTCGTCGATGGTGGCGGCGAGGAAAGCGACGCCCGAGGCGGTGAGCAGCGGCCCGCCAATGCCGGGCACGCCCATGGGAATGGGCGGCAGCGGGAACGGCCCGGCATCGCGGATGGTGCCGTTCTTGTGCATCCAGGCCTTGGTGCCCGTCCGCAGGTCCACCCCGGCGACATAGCCCCAGGGCGGCGCCTGGCAGGGCAGGCCGAGCGGCGAGACGAACGGGGCCATCCGCACGCCATATTCGCCGCCGGCATTGACGTTCAGCCCCGCCTCGCCGGCATTCACCTGCTCGTCGGCGTCGATTTCGTCCGAGGGCACCAGCTGCGAGGTGAAGGCGAGATAGGTCGGCATGCCGAACATCACCTGACGCACCGGGTCGACGGCCACCGCGCCCCAGTTGAAGGTGCCGAAATTGCCGGGATAGACCAGCGTGCCTTCCAGAGAGGGCGGGGTGTAGCGGCCCTCATAGCGCAGCTGGCGGAACATGATGCGGCAGGCCAGCTGGTCCAGCAGGCTGGCGCCCCACATGTCCGTCTCGCGCAGCGGTTCGGGCGCGAAGCTCAGCGCCGAGACCGGCTGCGTCGGCGCGGTCCAGTCGCCCTCGACGGCACCGCTGGGGGCGGGCACCTCGCTCATCGGGAGAATCGGCTGGCCGCTGCGCCGGTCGAGCACATAGATGTCGCCCTGCTTGGTCGCCTGCACCAGCGCCGGCGTGGTGCCTTCCGCCGTGGCAAGGTCGACCAGCACCGGCTGCGCCGGCACGTCCATGTCCCAGAGGTCGTGATGCACGGTCTGGAACACCCAGCGCACCGCGCCGCTGGCGATGTCGAGCGCCACCACGGAGGAGGAGAAGCGCTCCACCGCCGGGCTGCGATGCGCACCGTACTGGTCCGGCGTCGCATTGCCGAGCGGGATGTAGACGAGGCCGAGGGCGGGATCGGCGCTGAACACCGACCAGCTATTGGGCGAGTTGGCGGTGTAGGTCTCGTCCGGGCCGAGCGGGGTGGTGCGGTCGGGATTGCCGGAATCCCACGCCCAGAGCAGGTCTCCGGTCAGCGCGTCATAGGCGCGGATAACGCCCGAGGGCGACTCCATGGCGTAATTGTCGTTCACCGAGCCGCCGATGATGAGGCGGTCGTTCACGATGGTTGGCGGCGAGGTCGAATAATAGAAGCCGCTCTGCTGGTTGGGCATGTTGGCCCACAGATTCACCGTGCCATTGTCGCCGAAGCCCGGGCAGGTGGCGCCTGTCAGGGCGTCGAGCGCAATCAGCCTGGCGTCGGAGGTCGGCAGATAGACCCGTGCCGTGCAGGTCGGGGCCGCCGTGAGGTCGGTCTCGATCACGCTGGCATCGCGGTAATAGGAAAGGCCGCGGCAGGTCTGGTGCTGGCGGTTGGGGTCGAGCCCGTCATTGGCATCGAAGCGCCAGCGTTCCTCACCCGTTTCGGCGTCGAGGGCGATGGCGATATGGTGCGGGGTGCAGAGGTAGAGAAGCGAACCGATCTTGAGCGGCGTTACCTGATAGGTGGTCTCGGCCACATCCTCGGGCCCCCTTATGTCGCCGGTGCGGTAGGTCCACGCCACCTCCATCTCGCCGACATTTTCCGGCGTCACCTGCGCCAGCGGCGTGTAGCGCTGGCCAGCAAGGGTGCGCCCGTAATGGTGCCACTCGCCATCGGGCACCTCGCCGGCGGCAACCGTCGCGCCGCCGGTCTGCGCCTGCAGCTGGCCCTCAACGGCGTGCGGATCGCGCAGCAGCGCCGCACCGGCGACGCCGATGCAGACCAGCAACGTGGCTGCGAGGGTGATCCGCGTCCCATCCCAGCGGCGCAGGCCGCCCAGCGCCCATGGCGTCAGCAGCCACAGGCCGAGCAGCACCACCAGCCCGCCGCGCGTGGCGAGCGGCCACCAGTCGAATCCAACCTCCCACAGTGCCCAGCCCAGCGTTGCCGCCAGGAGCGCGGCAAACACCAGACGCGCGGCCAGGTGCGCCCGCGCCACCAGGGCCGCGCAGATCAGCAGGCCGAGGCCGAGCGCCGCATAGAACCAGCTGCCGCCGAGGCTGACGAGCCATAGTCCGCCGCCGGCGAGAAACAGTCCGACGAGCGCGAGCAGGATCGCGGTAGCCAAGGTGGAGAGGGGGAAGCGCATGAGCGAGCCTTTCGGACCAGAGTTGGGCGCGTGGCGCCCGACCCGGAACGGAAAGGACCGGCCGGAACCGTCGCTCATCGCGACGGGAAACATAAAACCGAGCGCATATGCTCGACTAACCGGCCAGGGGCGGATCCGTTCCCTGCGACGGGCGCGCGCCGATCACGCTGCCTCTCGCAAAACCGTCAGACGGCGGCGGTCATGGCGACGGCATGAGCCGGGCCGCGCAGGCTGCTGCGCGGGTTCTCATCCTCCAGCACGAAGAAGGAGCTGACGAACCAGATGACGGCGATCAGCGCGATCAGGCCGAGGGCGAGGCGCAGATAGCTGCGTGAGAGCATGGGCGTCTCCAGTCTGCCGGGCATTGGCCGGCGCGGCGCGCCGGCCGGGGTTGCTTTGCCGGCACACAATCCCGTGCCGGATAGGGCCGCTCCGCCGCCTCACGCCGCCTTGAGCGCCTTCTGGTTGGCGACCTGGTCGGCCAGCTTGGTGAGGGCGTCGTCGGTCATCGACTCTTCCTTCAGCGTGGCGTCCAGCAGCTTCACGGCCTCCTTCATGCCGAGCACCTGCGCCCAGCGTTTCAGCGTGCCGTAGCGGCTGATCTCATAATGCTCCACCGCCTGCGCGGCGGCGGCGAGGCCGGCGTCGAGCGCGGGCTGGCCCTTGAATTCCTCGAGGATTTCCTCGCCTTCTTCCAGGATGCCCTCGATGGCGGCGCAGGTCTTGCCCTGCGGGCGCTTGCCGATCAGCTCGAACACCTGCTGCAGGCGCTCGATCTGGCCTTCGGTCTCGTCGCGGTGCTTCTCGAAGGCCGCCTTGAGCTCCGGCGACTGCGCGCCACGGGCCATTTTCGGCAGCGCCTTCAGAATCTTGCGCTCGGCGTAATAGATGTCTTTCAGCGTTTCGTGAAACAGCGTCTCGAGGTTTTTCTCGGCCATGTCGGTCTCCGTCGCGTTGTTATCCCAAGCCTGCGCGGACAACGGCGGGAACCGCGCTTCGTTCCCGCTGGCGGGCGGGCCTTCCGCACGCTGCGGGGGGCAACTGATCCGTGCGGCGGGGCGGTCCGTACCCGGATGCACATCACCCAATCGCTTGAGGGCGCGCGCACATGCAGTTCATCGTCGCTTACGCATCGACCGGGCTCGTCTTCCTCGCGCTCGACGCGCTCTGGCTGGGCTTCATGGCAAGCCGCGTCTACCGGCCGCTGATCGGCGAGCTAATGGCGGAGCAGCCGAACTGGCCGCCGGCGGTTCTGTTCTATCTGCTCTATGTCACCGGCGTGGTGGTGTTCGCCGTGCAGCCGGCGCTGGCCTCCGGCCGCTGGACCACGGCGCTGATGCTCGGTGCCTTTCTCGGCCTGGTGGCCTACGGCACCTATGACCTCACCAACCATGCGACGCTGCGCAACTGGCCGGCGGCGATGACGGCGATCGATCTCGCCTGGGGCACGTTTGCGACTGCAATGGCCGCAACGGCCGGTATGTTGATCACCCGCGCCGTCACGTCCTAGAGCACGTCCGGTGAAAACCGGTTCACCTGATGTGCTCTAGGTTTTTGTATTGAGCATTTTCTTCACGCGAACCGGAAGCCACTTCGCTCGAAAATGCTCTAGCGCCGCGCCGGGCCCGGCCAGAAGGCGTTGACGCGGCGCTGATAGGCGCGAAACGCCTCGCCGCGGGAGCGCAGCATATGCGCTTCCGTCGGCGGAATGCCGGAGGCGTGCACCAACAGCACATACATCAGCGCGGGCGCGATCAGCGCCGCCAGGCCCGGCAGATAGGCGAGCGAGAGCGCGATGGCGGGGTAGGCGGTCCAACCGAGCCATTCGAAGAAGTAATTCGGGTGGCGCGTCATCCCCCACAGGCCGCTGTCGCAGACATGGCCGCGATTTTGCGGGTCGGCGCGGAAGCGTGCCAGCTGGCGGTCGGCGAGGGCGGCACCGGCGACGGCGGCAAGGAACAGCGCGGCGCCCAGCCCATCGCCCAGCCGCCAGTAGGGCAGGGGATTATGCGCCGCCGCCGCCACCGCCACCACCAGCGCCAGCCCGGCCAATGCCTGGACCTGCAGGAACAGGAACAGCCGTTGCGAGGCCGCCGCGCCCCATTGCCGGCGCAGATCGGCATAGCGTGGGTCGTCATGGCCCTTCAGCGTGCGCTGCAGGATATGCGTGCCCAGCCGCGCCGACCACAGCGCCACCAGCGCCGCGACAAGCCACTGGCGCGGCGCCCAGGGCTCGTCGCCCAGCGGCAGCAGAGCGGCCGTCACCCCGGCAACGCCTGACGCATAGGACCATACCGTATCCACCCAGCCGTGATTGCCGCTGCGCTCGGCCGCCCACCACGCGCCCGCCATGGCGAGGCAAAGGCCGAGGGCCAGCGCGGCGAAGGAGGCGAGCAGCATCATCGGCCCGCCTCCGGCGCCGTCACCCGCCCGACGAAGCCGGTCACATCGTCCAGCACCGGGGCAATGAGGCGCAACGGCGGGGAGAACGCGCCGATGATCAGCCGATGGTCCGCCCTTTTATACACTTTGAGGTTGGCCTCGCCGCCCTCGGCGCGGATGCGTGCGGCGAGGCGCGTGCTGTTGCCGGGATCGACGGTGGTGTCGCGGGCGCCGGTGGCGAGAAAGGCGGGCGGCGCCTCGCCGGTGACGAAGTTGATCGGCTGGCTGCGCCCGCGCTCGGCCTTTGGGCCGAAGATGTCTTTCAGCGTGGCGCTATTCAGCGGCAGGAAATCATAGGGCCCGGCAAGCCCCACCAGCCCGGCGACGTCGCGCCGGGGGTCGAGCCGCACCTCGCCCAGCCATTGCCGGTCAAAGGCCAGCATCGCGGCGATCTGGGCGCCGGCGGAATGGCCCATGAGCACGAGGCGGGAAGGGTCGCCGCCATAGGCGCTCGCATTGTCGCGCGCCCAGCGCACCGCTCGCGCGCCATCCTCCACAAAGGCCGGAAAGCGCACCTGCGGATAGAGCCGGTAGTCGGCAATAACAACGACCATTCCCCGGCTCGCCAACGCCGCGCCGACGAAGCGGTACATGGCCCGCTCGCCGGAATCCCAGCTGCCGCCATAGAAGAACACCACCACCGGCAGGCCCTTCGTCACGCCCGACACCGGCGCGTAGACGTCGAGCCGATGCCGGGCGCCGTCGGCATAGGCAAGGTCTTCGGTAACGCGCACCGGCTCAATCCGCGCCAGCGCATTGAGCAGGGCAACGGGGCCTTCGGCAGCGCGGGCGGGTGCCATCATCAACAGGGCGAAGGCGAGCAGCAGCGCCGCGCGCATGCCTAGAGCCGGACGAAGGGCTGGACGAGCCGGCCGAAGAAGCCGTTGAGCCGCATGCTGCCCTCCAGCGCGGCGAGACAGATGCATTCGCCTTCGAGGTCGACGATCGGCTGGTGCTCGATCTCTTGGTCCATCTCGCTCAGATCTCCGGGCCCGTAGCGGCCATAGCCGTCGGAGAAGGAGCCGGAAATCACCTGGGTGAACTCGGTGCCGACATGGCCGTGCTCGGGCAGCTTGCGTCCCGGCCCGACGCGCAGCAGCGTCAGCCGCGCCTGCCGATCTTCCGGCAGCCTCACCGTGCTCGCGCGCACGCCGAGGCCGATCCAGCGCCAGGGGCCGATCTCGCAGTCGCGCAGGGCGGCGGGCAGGGGCGCGCCGCCGGGCAGTGTCACTGGGGCGACCGGCTTCGTGCGGGCGCGCGCGAGCGGCGCGGTAGCGGGCGGCTGCGGTTGCGCGTCGATCGCGCGCAGCGCGGCGGCAAACGCGTCCGGCGCCATCGGGGCAGGGGGCATCGCCTCCAGCAGCGCCCCGCCCACCGCCTCGAACTCGCCGAGGCGCGAACGGCAGCACGGGCAGCCGGCAAGATGGACCGCGAGCACCCGCGCCGGCCCGGCGGGCAGCTGCCCGGCGGCATAGCGCATCAGTGTTTCGTCGGTCGCGTGATGACGGATCGTCATGATTGGCCTTCCAGCAGAACGCGCAGCCGCCCAAGGGCAAGGCGCACGCGGGATTTGACGGTGCCGAGCGGCAGGCCGAGCTCGCGGGCGATCTCCGAATGCGGCTTCTCGCTGAAGAAGGAGAGGCGCAGCACGGTGGCCTGTTCGTCGGAAAGGGTCTTCAGTGCCTCGCGCACCCGCGCCTCGCGCTCCGCCGTCAGCAGCAGCGTCTCCCCCGACGGGGCGGTCTCGACTTCACCCTGTTCGTCTTCGCTGGCGGCGGCGGTCCTGATTCGCCTGAGATGGTCGATCCGCAGATTGCGGGCGATGGTGAAGATCCATGTCGCTGCCCCGGCCCGCGTGGGGTCGAAATAGGACGCCTTGCGCCAGACTGAGAGCATCACCTCCTGGGCGATCTCCTCCGCCGTGTTGGGCGGCAGGCCGGATTTCCGCAGAAAGGCATTCAGGCGCGGGGCGAAATAGCTATAGAGACGGGCATAGGCTTGGCGGTCGCGTTCCGTGGCGACCTTGTCGATCAGCCGCGCCAGCTCCGCGCCATCCGGCACGCCATCATCTTTCATGAGTCGTGTCACCTCCGGCCTCCGCCGCTGGGGCGACGTTGCGCGTGGCTCTGTGGGCCGGACATGTTCGAGCGAGGCATTCATGCACCCTTCTACGCACCGGCTCTGCCACTGGATCATTCCGCTCGCGAGTGATCCAGCGCCGTGCCGGTGGCGTACACATTAGACAACCTTCGCTTCCGGCTCCACCGTCTGGATTTTTCGCTCCATGAACATTCGTCAGGACTTCGTGCCCGGCGCGGCGCAAACCATCGCCGTGATCGGCGCCGGCATCTCCGGGCTGTCCGCCGCCTGGCTGCTGTCCAAGGCCCACGACGTGACGCTGTTCGAGGCTGAGGCCCGGCTCGGCGGCCATTCCAACACGGTGGAGGCGCAGGGCGTCGCGGTCGATACCGGCTTCATCGTCTACAATGAGAAGACCTATCCCAATCTCACCGCGCTGTTTTCTCATCTCGGCGTGATGACGAACGCCTCGGACATGTCCTTCGCGGTGTCGCTGGATGGCGGCCGGCTGGAATATTCCGGCTCGGGGCTGCGCGGCCTGTTCGCCCAACCCCGCAACCTGGCCTCGCCCCGCTTCGCCTCGATGCTGGCCGACCTGCTGCGCTTCTACCGCAACGCGCCGCGCGATCTGGCCACCATGGGCGACCAGAGCCTCGATGCCTATCTCGACGCCCACCGCTATGGCGCGGCGTTCCGTCACGATCACCTCTACCCGATGGCGGCGGCGATCTGGTCGACCCCGGCCGCCGATGTCGGGCGCTACCCGGTCGCGGCCTTTGTCCGCTTCTGCGATAATCACGGCCTGCTCCAGCTGACCGATCGCCCGGTGTGGCGCACCGTGACCGGCGGCAGCCGCTGCTATGTCGCCCGCCTGCGCCAGGCTTTTGGCGGCCGCGTTGTCGCCGGTGGCCCGGTGCGCGCGGTGCGCCGCAGCGCCGGCGGGGTGAGCGTGACCGACGCATCAGGCCATGAACGCCATTTCGACCATGTGGTCCTCGCCACCCATGCCGACCAGGCCCTCGCGCTTCTGGAGACGCCGACCGCGCGCGAGCGCGACCTGCTCGGTGCCTTCCGCTACAGCCGCAACGAGGCGGTGCTGCATGCCGATGACAGGCTGATGCCGCGCCGCCGGGCGGCCTGGGCGGCGTGGAACTACCTCGCCGACCGGCGTGCCGGCGAAAAGCTGTGCGTCACCTATTGGATGAACCGTCTGCAGGATATCCCCGACAGCAACCCGCTCTTCGTCACGCTCAACCCGGTGGAGCCGCCTGCCGACGACAAGGTGTTCTACCGCGCGAGCTATGAGCACCCGCTGTTCGACAGCGGCGCGATGGCGGCGCAGCAGCGGCTCTGGTCACTGCAGGGCGAAGGCGGGATGTGGTACTGTGGGGCCTATTTCGGCGCCGGCTTCCACGAGGACGGGCTGCAGGCCGGGCTCGCGGTGGCCGAGGCGCTGGGTGGAGTACGGCGTCCATGGACGGTGGCAGACGAATCCGGCCGCATCGCATTGCCGCGCGACGCGGCGGTGCAGCCCCTGGCGGAGCTTGTCGCATGAGCGAGGCCTCGGCGCTCTATGCCGGCGAGGTGATGCATGTGCGGCTGAAGCCGCGCCGGCACCGGCTGGCCTATCGCCTGTTCTCGCTGCTGCTCGATCTCGACGAGATCGCCGGGCTGGACGCCAGGCTGCGCCTGTTCTCCCGCAACCGCTTCAACGTGTTCAGCTTCCACGACCGCGACTATGCCGATCCCGAGGCCGGGCCGCTGAAGGCGCAGGTCGAGCGCCTGCTCGCCGATGCCGGGCTTGCCCCCGATGGCGGGGCGATCCGGCTGCTCACCCTGCCGCGCCTGTTCGGCTACGCCTTCAACCCGCTGAGCGTGTATTTCTGCTACCGCCGCGACGGTTCGCTGATCGCGCTGCTCTACGAGGTCAACAACACCTTCGGCCAGCGGCACTCCTACCTGATCCCGGTTCGAGCGGGCGAGGTGGCACCGCTGCGCCAGAAGGCGGAGAAGCGGTTCTATGTCTCGCCCTTCATGGATATGGGCTTGACCTATTCCTTCCGGATCACCCCGCCCGGCGAGGGCCTGCGCATCGCCATCCTGGCCAGTGACGCGGAAGGGCCGGTGCTGAGCGCGGTGCAGACCGCCACGCGCCGCCCCTTGAACGACCGCCAGCTTTTGCGGGTCATGCTAAGTTATCCGCTGTTGACGCTAAAAGTGATCGCCGGAATCCATTGGGAGGCGTTGTGGATATGGGCCAAGGGCATCGGCCTGCGCCCGCGCCCGAAAACCCCCGACTCGCCCGTCAGCATTTCGCCCGCGCACCGACCCTGAGGAAAGAGCCGTATGCCGCGTGACGCCGATACCCTCGCCCATCTCACGACCGACGTGCCCGACACCCTCGAATCGCCGGCGGCGCGCGCCGGTGGCAGGAGCGTGCGCCATGGCTGGCGTGAGGCCGCGCTGGCGCGGCTGCTGCGCCAGCTTGCGGTGGGCAGCCTCATCGTGGTGACGCCGGAGGGCCGCCGGCTCATCGGGCGCGGGGGCCGTGCCGGGCCGGAGGCGACGCTGGTGCTGCACCGCTGGCGCGCGCTGCGCCGGCTGGTCACGGGGGGCGACATCGCCTTTTCCGATGCCTTCATCGCCGGCGACTGGTCGAGCCCGGACCTGCCGGCCCTCATCGAGCTGGCCGCCCACAACCTGCCCGTTCTCGCCGGCCGCATCGACGCATTGCCGCCGGTGCGGTTGTGGAACCGGCTGCGGCATGGGCTGCGCCGCAACTCCCGTACCGGCAGCCGCCGCAACATCTCGTTCCATTACGATCTCGGCAACGCATTCTACCGGGAATGGCTCGATGCCGGCATGAGCTATTCCTCCGCCATCCGCGTCGCGCCTGGCCAGACGCTGGAGGCCGCGCAGCAGGCCCGCCTCGCCCATATCGTCGACATGCTGGAGGTTCAGCCCGGCCAGAGCGTGCTGGAGATCGGCTGCGGCTGGGGCGCGCTCGCCGCCGCGCTGGCGCGGGCGGGCACGCAGGTGACGGGCATCACCCTCTCGCGCGAGCAGCTTGCCTATGCGCAGGAAATGCTCGCCGCCGATCCCGCCCTTGAGGCGCGCACCGAGCTGCGGCTGCAGGATTACCGCGACGTTGCCGAGCGCTACGACCGCGTCGTCTCGATCGAGATGCTGGAGGCGGTGGGCGAAGCCTATTGGCCGACCTATTTCGCCAAGCTGCGCGCCTGCCTGAACGAGGGCGGCACCGCGGTGCTGCAGGTCATCACCATCGCCGAGGACCGCTTCCAAGCCTATCGCCGCAACACCGATTTCATCCAGCGCCACATCTTCCCCGGCGGCATGCTGCCGACCAAGGCGCATATCGCCGAACATGCCCGGCAGGCCGGGCTCGAACTTGTGGAAACCCAGTGCTTCGGCGAGGGCTATGCGCAGACGCTCAGCGCCTGGCGCGCCCGCTTCCTCGGCGCCTGGCCGCAGATCGAGCCGCTTGGGTTCGACACCGATTTCCGGCGGCTCTGGGAGTATTACCTCGCCTATTGCGAAGGCGGCTTCCGCGCCGGCGCCATCGATGTCGGGCTGTACCGGCTGAAGGGCTGAACGCGCGGCCCTTCACTTCACCTGCCGCTTCTCCAGCTTGCGCGCCAGCGTGCGCCGGTGCATGCCGAGCCGCCGCGCGGTCTCGGAGATGTTGAAGTCGGCCTCCACCAGCGTCTCGTGGATCCGCTCCCATTCGAGGTTCTTCAGCGAGGTGGGGCGCCCGTCCAGCGGCACCGACACATCGCCCTCGACCCGCCCGAACGCCTTCTCGATGTCGTCGGCATTGGCGGGCTTGGGCAGATAGTGGCAGGCGCCGAGCTTGATTGCCTCCACCGCGGTGGCGATGCTGGCGAAGCCGGTGAGCACGACGATCCGCATGGTGGGGTCGTGGGCGTGCAGCACCTTGACGCAATCGAGGCCGGATTGCCCGGCGAGCTTGAGGTCCACCACGGCGAAGGCCGGCCGGGCGGCGATCAGCAGCGTTGCCACCTCGTCCAGCCCGGCGCAGCTCGCCACTTCATAGCCGCGCCGCTCGAAGGAGCGTTTCAGCGTTCGGGCGAAGGTGGCGTCGTCTTCGACGATCAGCAGCGGCCCGGCGGGCCGCGCCTTGTTGACGGCGGGCGGTGCCTCGGTCACGGCGTGCCTCCTGAAACTCCGGCCAGCGGCAGCGTCAGCCGCACCCGGGCGCCGCCCTCCAGCCGGCGTCCAGCCTCCAGCGTGCCGCCCAGCCGGCGCAGCACGTTGACGACCAGGAACAGGCCGAGCCCAGCCCCGGCGCGCGCCTTGGTGGAGCGGTAGGGCTTGCCCGGCGCCGCCGCGATGTCGGGCGGAAAGCCGGGGCCGCGATCCTCGATCTCCAGGCACAGCGTGTCGCCCTGGCGCCGCGCTACCAGCCCGACCCAGGCGGGCGAGGCCTCCAGCGCATTGTCCAGCACGTTGACGATCACCTGCTTGAGCGCGAGATCGGAGATAACAGGCTCGTCCGGCGCGAAGGCGTTGTCATAGTCGAAGGCAATGGGCGCGCGCAGCGCCCGCCAGTCCGCCACCGCCTCGTCGAGAAAAGCGCGCACGCTGGTGCGGATCGTGCCTTCGCCGCGTGCCTCGCCGGAGGAGAGCAGGATGCCGGTGACGATGGATTTGCAGCGGGCCAGCTGCGCCTGCATGTCCACCAGGTCTTGAGAAATTTCCTGCGCCAGCTCGCTGTCGCGGGTGAGCGCCGGCATCTTCTCCCAGTCATTGAGGATGACCGAAAGGGTGGAGAGCGGCGTGCCCAGTTCATGGGCCGCGCCGGAGGCCAGCAGCCCCATACGGACCACATGCTCCTCCTCCGCCGATTGCTGGCGCAGTTCGGCCAGCCGGGCGTCGCGCTGGCGCAGATTGGCGTTGATGCGGGTGATGAACGCCACCAGCAGGCAGGCCGACAGCAGGAAGCAGATGAACATGCCCTGTATGTGCAGGTTCCAGAACCCGCCCATATGGCTGTGCGGCATCAGGATGTCGCGGTGAAAGGCGGCGAGGCCGACAAAGCAGGCGCTGGTGATCGCCACCAGCGTCCACACCGACCATGCCTCCAGCAGGATGGCGCCGAGAATGACCTGCAGCAGGAACAGCGTGATGAACGGGTTCAGCGCCCCGCCGCTGAGATAGAGCTGCACGGTGAGCGCGCCGACATCCAGCAGCAATTCGAGGAAAAGCTCGGTGTTCGTCACCCGCTCGCGGTGGCGGTAGCGCAGCAGGCTGACGAGATTGAGCCCGACCAGGAAGGCGACGACCGCCAGCATCTCGACCAGCGGCAGGGCAATCGCGAGCGCGGCATGCACGAACCAGATGGTGACGAGCTGGCCGATCGCCGCGATCCAGCGCAGCTGGATCAGCAGCAGCAGGTTTTTCCTGTCGCTGGTGTCGCCGGTCGAATCCGAAGCCAATCCTGACGTCTCCCGCCGCGCCGACGGGCTACCCGCGGCCCCTCTCTTGGTCCGCGACACGCGGCGCGGGGCACAGAGTTACCCGCCTGCCGCTTCTAGGGCGAGCGCGCCTTGCGGCCGATTGGGCATTCTGTCCAAGGGCGCGCCCGGTCAGCCGGTGTCGAGGGTGTCCCCGCAGACAACGGGTGCCTTCGCCTGCCGTTACAGGTGCCGGGCGCGATCGAACTCATGCCCGGTGGCGCCGCTGCGGGACCGGATGCGCGCCAGTGCCGGCTTCATCAGGGCGGCGTGCGCCCGCGCCCGGCGGCCCTTGCCGGGGGTCTCCTCGTCATCGCCCATCAGCATGATGGCGAAGCCCATCTGCACGCTGCCGAAGGTGATGCCTACCGCGCAAATCAGCACGATCAGCGCGATGAGGCCGGACGAGGACTGCGTCATCAGCGTGCCGAGCCGCGCCACGTCCAGCAGCACCAGCGTGCCGACGAAAAGGGCGCCGAGGCCGACGCCGATCAGCGCGTGACGGATCAGGAAGCGAACGAGGTGGGGCATGGCGGCTTTCCCCTTTCAGGAGCGGGCCGGCGGCCGGCGCATCAGCAGGATGGCCTCGGCCGCGCACATGGCGCCAGCATAGACCGCGAGCCACGCGGTGAAAATGGCGAGGCCCGTGTCTCCCGTCGCCGCCTGCGACAGCGCCGCTTGCGTCAGGTGACAGCGCGCTGTTTTATGCACGATGTCGATGCACCCATCGATTCACCATGGTGTCCGGATGGGAAACCTTTCCGGATGAAACGGGAACGGGGTAGGGCGCAAGGACCGCGAGGTCCCTCGCCCGAAGCCCCGACCGCCCCCGCGACTGTAAGCGGCGAGCGGCCTTCCATTGTGCCACTGGACCATGCCCTTGGGCGCGGACCGGGAAGGCGGAAGGCATGCCGTGACCCGCAAGTCAGGAGACCGGCCATGGATGACCAATCCAACGCGTGCCGTCGGGTGAGACGGCGCAGGAGAACATCATGCATATCGAACCCGGCCTTGTGGCCGAAGGAAAGATCTGGCTCAGCTATGTGACGGCGGCCGGTGCCGGCGCCTACACGCTCAAGCTGGCGGCCGACGCCGTGGCCGAGCGCGGCGTCGTCTCGCTCATCGCCCGCAGCCTCGCCACCACGGCGCTCGTCTTCTGCTTCTTCGAGGTGCTGCCGCACCATCCGGTCGGCGTGTCGGAGGTGCATCTCATCCTCGGCTCGACGCTGTTCCTCATCTTCGGCGTGGCGCCCGCCGCCATCGGCCTTGCCGCCGGCCTCGCGATCCAGGGCGTGTTCTTCGCGCCGTTCGACCTGCCGCAATACGGCATGAACGTCACCACCCTGCTGGTGCCGTTGTTCGCTCTCACCGCGCTGGCGAACCGCATCATCGCGCCCGCAACGCCCTATGTCGAACTGAAGTACCGGCAGGCGTTGGCGCTCTCCACCACCTACCAGGCCGGCATCGTGGTGTGGGTGGCGTTCTGGGCCTTCTATGGCCACGGGCTTACGGTGGAGAACGCGGCGTCGATCGGCACGTTCGGCGCCGCCTACATGCTGGTGATCATCGTCGAGCCGCTGGTCGACCTCGCCGTGTTGGCCGCCGCCAAGGCGCTGCATGGCCTGCGCGGCGCGTCGCTGTTCGAGCGCCGTCTGTACGACGCCGCCTGATGCGACGAAGCCGGGAGGCCGCGTGCCTCCCGGTTTGGGTGCCTTTTCGCGGCGGGCGAGGTCGTGGCATCCCGCGTTTGCCGGTGCGGCCGGACCTTTGGACAAATTGTCCAAGGCGACGCACAAGCCTCTGTCCGCCCTGTCCAAGCCGCGTGACGACTGCCATGATCCCGTTGGGGAATCGGTGGCATGGCTGGGATTTCAAGACGATACGGGCTTTGGGCGGGCGCGCTTGCGCTGACGCTCGCCTATGCGCTCGTCATCCAATTGCTGCTCGCCAGCGTCTTTGCCGGGCGCGCCGCGGGCGACCCGCTCTCCGCCGCCGTCCACGCGATCTGCCTGAACGGCGCCTCCTCGACCCCCCCTGCCAGCGATGGCGAGGGCGGATCCACCGTTGCCCACTGCCCACTTTGCACGCTGCGCGTCGACGCCGCCTTGCCGCCCCTGCCCGCCGTGGCGGAGGTGGCCGAGCGGCCCGCTTGCCCGGTCGTCTGGGCGCCGGACCTGCGTGCGCCGCACCCTGCCTCGCTTGCCCGCACCGCGCATCATCCGCGCGGGCCGCCGGCGGCGCTTTCCCTCGTCTGACATAGCGGCGTGGCCCCGGGTCGCGCCCTGTTCTTCTCCAAAGCCGGAGCCTGCCGAGGCGTGACGCGCATGTGCCGCGTCCGCCACCGGCATGGCCACCCGCAGACCGATGGAAACGCCATGCAACCCCTGATTCAGCCTCACGGCGCGCCGTCCCGGCGCACGATCTCCCTCTGCCGCCAGGTCCGGCTGCGCCGGTCGACGGCGCTCGCCGGCCCGGCCCTCGTCTTGCTGTGCCTTCCCGCGCTGATCGCCGGCGCGCATGCGCAGGAAGGCGCTCCGGAAGTGGTCGCCAGCGAGCAATTGCCGACCGTGACCGTGGTCCGCCCGGCCGGTGGCGCCACGCAGGACGGCCCGCTGGACCTGACCTATGACGGCTTCATTCCCGCCGACACCGGCACGATCTCTACCTTCCAGGCCAGCAACGCCACGCTGTGGACCAGCGATTCCGGCTCGCTGATCGACACCGTGCCGGGCGGCGCCTCCTGGGGCGCCGGCGGGGTGTCGAGCCTGCCGGCGGTCAATGGCATGAGCGCCGACCAGGTGCAGGTCTCGATCGACGGTATGCTATTCGGTCCGGCCTGCCCGAACATGATGAATCCGCCGCTGTCCTATGTGAACCCGGCGATGATCGGGCAGGCCAAGGTCTATGCCGGCACCGCGCCGGTGAGCATCGGCGGCGACTATACCGGCGCGCGCATCGACGTGACCGTCGCGCCGCCGACCTTCGCCGAAACGCCGGAAGTGGTCTTCTCCGGCAGCGTGTCGGGCTATTATCGCAGCAACGGCAATGTCGTCGGCGTCGATGTGAACCTGAATGCGGCCAATGATGTCGGAAGCATCAACTATACCGGCGGCTGGGTGCAGGCTGACGATTACAAGTCGGGCAATGGCACGACGATCAAATCGACAATGTACGAGACGCAGAACCACGCCTTGAGCCTGTCGCGCAAGCTCGACGAGGGCCTCGTGACCTTCCAGCTCGGCGGGCAGTTCATTCCGTACCAAGGCTATGTCAACCAGTACATGGACATGGTCGACAACAAGAGCTTCTTCGTCAACGGCGCTCTTGAGAAGAATTTCGAGTGGGGCCAGCTGGAAGCCAACGCCTTCTACAACCACGTGCGCCACACCATGGGCTTCATCGCCCCTGACAAGACCGGCGACATGCCAATGGACACCCAGGCCAGCGACATGGGTTACCGCGTCGCCGGCACGCTGGAACCGACCGAGCGCGACATCGTGCGGATCGGCAACGAGGTCTATTACAACCAGCTCGATGACTGGTGGCCCCCGGTCGAGGGCTCGATGATGATGGGGCCGGACACGTTCTGGAACATCAATGACGGCCAGCGCCTGCGCGTCGGCGCGTTTGCCGAGTGGGAGCGGGCGCTTTCGCAGCAATGGACCGCCATTGTCGGCGCACGCAGCGACGTGGTGTGGATGAACACCGGCGACGTGCAGGGCTACAATGAGATGATGTACGGCGCCAATGCCGCCGCCTTCAATGCTCTGGACCACGCCCGTACCGACATCAACATCGACGGTTCGGCGATCCTGCGTTACCAGCCGGACGCGGCGCGGCAGCTCGATATCGGCCTCGCCCGCAAGACGCGCTCGCCTAATCTCTACGAGCGCTATTCCTGGTCGACGAGCGCCATGGCAATGAAGATGATCGGCTGGTTCGGCGACGGCAATGGCTATGTCGGCAATATCGACCTTGAGCCGGAAAAAGCGCACACGGCCAGCCTCACCGCTACCTGGCGCGACCCGGTGCGCACGGCCTGGGAGGTGCGGGTCTCACCCTATGCCAGCTACGTCGCGGACTATATCGACGTGCGCCGCTGCGCCCTGCCTGGGTGCCTGAAGAATCTGCCGGACAACCTCACCGCCACCGAAGGCTTCGTGTACCTGCAGTTCGCCAATTACGACGCCTATCTCTACGGCGTGAACATCGACGGTCGGCTCGACCTCTGGGAGAATCCGACCTACGGTCGGGGCGTGTTCCGCGGCAATCTGAACTTCGTGCGCGGGCAACGGGTCGATGGAGTAAATCTGTACCACATCATGCCGGTCAACGCGACGCTGGCGCTTGACCACGTCCTCGGCAACTGGACGACCACCGCCGAGGTGCAGCTGGTAGGCGCCAAGACCGAGGTGAGCGAGGTGCATAATGAGCTGGAGACCGACGCCTATGCGCTGTTCAACCTGCGCACCAGCTACCAGCAGGGGCCGCTCAAGCTCGATCTCGGCATTGAGAACCTGTTCGACACCGAGTACGACCTGCCGCTCGGCGGCGCCAATCTGGTGAACTACCAGGTCTCCTCGATGATGGGCACCTCGCCGGCCTGGGGGTATGGAGTGGCCGGGCCGGGTCGCTCCTTCAACGCCCGGCTGACCGTTTCCTTCTGAAACGGCGGACAAACCTGCGCGCCATGGCGCGCAGGGCAACGACGGGGCCTCCTCACACTGGTCTCACCGCCCCTCTTTGCCTAAAGAGGGGTGGACCCCCGGCCCCTTTCGGCCGATAGAACGAAAAAACGACGTGTGAGGAGCGCCTGCGATGGAAGCTTCCCGGCAGGGTCCCGCTGAGGGACCGCTGAGCGGCATCCGTGTGATCGAGCTCGGCAATCTCATTGCCGCGCCTTTCGCCGCGCGGCTGATGGCGGAGTTCGGCGCCGAGGTCATCAAGGTGGAGGCCCCGGGAGAGGGCGATCCCCTGCGCAAATGGCGCAAGCTGCACGAGGGCACCTCGCTCTGGTGGTACCTGCAGTCGCGCAACAAGAAGTCGGTCGCCATCAATATGCGCCTTCCCGAGGGGCAGGAGGTGGTGCGCCGCCTCGTGCGCGACGCCGATGTGCTGATCGAAAATTTCCGCCCGGGCACGCTGGAGCGCTGGGGGCTTGGCTGGGAGGCGCTGAAGGCGATCAACCCCAACCTCGTCATGGTCCGCATTTCCGGTTTCGGCCAGGACGGGCCGTACCGCGAGCGCCCCGGCTTCGGCGCGGTGGGCGAGGCGATGGGCGGCATGCGCTTCACCACGGGCGAGCCGGACCGGCCGCCGGCGCGCACCGGCATCAGCATCGGCGACTCACTCGCAGCCCTGCACGCGGTGATGGGGGCGCTGATGGCGCTGCTGCACATCAAATCCGGGCGCGGCACGGGCCAGGTGGTGGACGTCTCGTTGTTCGAGAGCGTCTTCAACATGATGGAGAGCCTGGTTCCGGAATTCGACGCCTTCGACTTCGTGCGCACCCGTTCGGGGGGCGCACTGCCGGGCATCGCGCCGTCGAACTCCTACCCCACCGCCGAGGGCACCTATGTCATCGTCGCCGGCAATGGCGACGGCATCTTCCGCCGGCTGATGGGGGCGATCGGCCGCGAGGATCTCGCCAGCGACCCGCGCCTTGCCTCCAATGACGGACGGGTGGCGCATGTCGACGAGATCGATGGCGCGATTACCGCGTGGACGAGCCGGCATTCGCTCGACGAGGTGACGGCCGCGCTCGACCGCGCTGAGGTTCCCAACGGGCGCATCTATTCGGTCGCCGACATTGTCAGCGACCCGCAATATCTCGCCCGCAACATGATCCTGCCCTCCACCCTGCCGGACGGGCTCAACGTGAAGATGCCCGGCATCGTGCCGAAGCTCTCGGCCACACCCGGTGCGGTGAACTGGCTGGGACCGCAGCTGGGCGAGCACACGGCGGCGGTTCTCGCCGCGCTGGGCTATGGCGAGCAGGAGATCGACGCGCTGGTGGCCAGCGGGGCTGTCGCACAGGCCCCCGACGGGCCGGCTGGAGAGCCCGCATGAGAACAGGCTTTCCTCCGCGCGCGTTCATCCAGGAAGTGGTGACGCGCGACGGGCTGCAGATCGAACCGCGCTTTCTGCCGACCGAGGACAAGGTCGCGCTCATCGACGCCCTGTCGCAGACGGGCGTCGCCAAGATCGAGGTCACGTCCTTCGTCTCGCCGCGTGCCGTGCCGAACCTCGCCGATGCGCGCGAGGTGGCGCGCGCCATCCGCCGCCGGTCCGATGTGACCTATGTCGCTCTGGTGCCGAATCTGCGTGGCGCCGAGGCGGCGCTGGAGGCGGATATGGACGAGCTGAACCTCGTCCTTTCCGTGAGCGAGACCCACAACCTCGCCAATATGCGGATGACGCCGCAGGACTCTCTCGAAGGTTTCCGCGCCATCGTGGCGGCGGCGGCCGGCACCAGGGCGGCGCTCAACGGGTCCATCGCCACCGCCTTTGGCTGCCCGTTCGAGGGCGCCCAGCCGGCTGAGAAAGTGCTGGATCTCGCCGAGGCCTATCTGGCAGTGGGCCTGCAGTCGGTGACGCTGGCCGACACCACGGGGATGGCCAATCCACGGCAGGTTTTTGCGCTGGTGAGCGCCTTCCGCGCGCGGTTCGGCGACGTGAAGCTCACGCTGCATTTCCACAACACGCGCGGCATGGGCCTCGCCAATGTGCTCGCCGCGCTGGAGGCCGGGGCGGACCGCTTCGACGCCTCGCTCGGCGGAATTGGCGGCTGTCCCTTCGCGCCCGGTGCGACCGGCAACATCTCGACCGAGGACCTCGTCCACATGCTGGAGGCGATGGGCGTGGAGACTGGGGTCGACCTTCCCGCCCTTCTCGCGCTGGCGCGCAGCCTGCCGGCGCTGCTCGGCCACGACATTCCCGGACAGGTCGCCAAGGCCGGGCGCAGCGGCGATCTTCACCCCGTGCCGGCGCATCTGCGCGCCGCCCAGTAGGACCACAGGATGGCAGGAGAGACTATGAACGCCGCTGCGAGGGCGACGACCGCCGAGGCGCCGCACGCGGGGGCCTCACTGGCGGTGGCGCTGGACGACATCGCCATCAGCTTCGCGGTCAAGGGCCGGCCGGTGTTCAACGCGGTGGCGCCGACCTCGCTGCATGTGCTGGAGGGCGAGTTCGTCGCCATTGTCGGCCCCACCGGCTGCGGCAAGTCCACGCTTTTGAACGCCACGGCGGGCCTGCTGGCGCCGGCGGGCGGCACTGTGTCGATCTTCGGCGAGAGGCTGACGGGGCTCAACGCGCGCGCCGGCTATCTCTTCCAGCAGGACGCGCTGATGCCGTGGAAGACGGCGCTCGACAATGTCGCCATCGCACTGGAGATCGGCGGCATGCGCCGCGCCGACGCGGTGGCGCAGGCGCAGGACTGGCTGAAGCGTGTCGGCCTCGCCCGTTTCACCGAGCGCTACCCCCATGAGCTTTCCGGCGGCCAGAGAAAGCGCGTGGCGCTGGCGCAGATGCTGATCCGCCAGCCGAAGATCCTGCTGATGGACGAGCCCTTCGGCCCGCTCGACGCCCAGACACGGCAGATCATGGGCACGCTGCTGCTGCGGCTGTGGGCGCAGGACCGCAAGGCGGTGCTATTCGTGACCCATGATCTCGAAGAAGCGATCGCGCTGTCCGACCGCGTCGTCATCATGTCGGCCGGCCCGGAGGCGCGGATCATCGGCGACTTTCCGATCGACCTCGCCCGCCCGCGCGACGCGGCGGAAATCCGGCTCGACCCGCGCTTCCACGAACTGCACCGGATGATCTGGAGTCAGCTCAAGGCCGAGGTCGCCAAGACCTATGGCGACGATCTCGCGGGGGAGGAGTAACCGACGTGAAGCTGCACCCTGCCAAGCTGCTCTTCCTGCAAATCCTTGTCGCCGTGGCGGTGCTTGCCATTTGGCAGGTCGGCGCGACGGTGCCGATCGGCGGCGACTATCTGCTGCCCGAGTTCTTCTTCTCCAAGCCCGGGGATGTGCTCTCCCGGGTGGTCGAGCTGTTCGTCACCGGCACGATCTGGAAGCATCTCTGGATCACGCTGACCGAGACCGTGCTGGCCTTCGTCATCGGCTCGGTGGGCGGCGTCGTCATCGGCTTCTGGTTCGCCCGCAAGCCGGTGGTGGCGGCGGTGTTCGACCCCTATGTGAAGATGGTCAACGCCCTGCCGCGCGTGGTGCTGGCGCCGATCTTCATGCTGTGGCTGGGCCTCGGCATCTGGTCGAAGGTGGCGCTGGGCGTGACGCTCGTGTTCTTCATCGTGTTCTTCAACGTCTATCAGGGCGTGAAGGAAGTGAGCCCCGTGGTGCTCGCCAATGCGCGCATGATGGGGATGAATGAGCGCCAGCTGTTCCGCAATGTCTACTGGCCCTCCGCCATGTCGTGGATGTTCTCCTCGCTGCACACGGCGGTGGGCTTCGCGCTGGTCGGTGCGGTGGTCGGCGAGTATCTCGGCTCGGCCGCCGGGCTCGGCTATCTCATCCACCAGGCGGAGGGGGTGTTCGACGTGACCGGCGTGTTTGCCGGCATGTTCATTCTCGCTGCCTTCGTGCTGGTCATCGACTGGTTCGTGACGCGGGTGGAGAAGCGCCTGCTGGTGTGGCGCCCGCAGGCGGCCAGCGAACAGAACTGACAACGACAACAAACGGGAGGACGTGCCATGAAGATGCGTACATTGCTGCTGGCGGCAAGCCTGCTCATTCCCGCGCTCGGCGCAGCGCAGGCCGGCGAGATCGAGAAGCCGAGCCTGACGCTCGGCGTCGGCGGGAAGCCGCTGCTCTATTATCTCCCGCTGACCCTGGCGGAGCGGCTCGGCTACTTTAAGGATGAAGGGCTGACCGTCGAGATCAACGATTTCGGCGGTGGCTCGAAGTCGCTGCAGGCGCTGATCGGCGGCTCTGTGGATGCGGTCACGGGTGCCTATGAGCACACGATCCGCATGCAGGACAAGAAGCAGGACATCCGCGCCGTCATCGATCTCGGCCGCTATCCCGGCATCGTGGTGGGTGTGAGCAAGCGCAAGGCCGACACGATCAAGTCGGTGGCAGACCTCAAGGGCGCCAAGATCGGCGTCACCGCGCCGGGCTCGTCCACTTATATCCTCGTGCAGTACCTGATGATGAAGAACGGCATGTCGCCGGACGACGCCTCCTTCATCGGCGTCGGCAGCGGCGCCTCGGCGGTGGCGGCGATGCAGAAGGGCGAGATCGACGCCATTTCGCATCTCGACCCAGTCATCTCCAAGCTGCAGGACATGGGCGAACTGACGGTGCTGGTCGACACCCGCACCACGGCCGGTACCGAGGCGGTGTTCGGCGGCCAGAACCCGGCGGCGGTGCTCTACCTCAAGGAGAGCTTCATCAAGGCTAACCCCAACACCGTGCAGGCGCTGACCAACGCCTTCTACAAGACGCTGAAGTGGCTGGAGAAGGCGACGCCCGAAGAGGTGGCGGCAACGGTGCCGCAGGAATACTGGCTGGGCGACAAGGACCTGTACATCAAGGCCTTCAATGCCTCGCGCGAATCCTATTCGCCCGATGGCAACATCAATGAGGCGAGCATGAAGAGCGCGCTCAACCTCATCGCCACCACCGACCCGAAAATCGACCCGGCTAAGATCGATCTGTCCAAGACCTTCGACGGCTCCTTCCTTGCCAAGGCGAAGGGCCAGTAGGCAGATAGGCGGCGCGGCAGGCCGGGCGCCGTTGGCCGGGGCGTCAGATCGCCCCGGCCTCGCGTAGCGCCTGCCGCTCGCAGATGCTGAGGCCGAGCACCGTCGCCAGCACCTCGTCCGTATGCTGGCCGAGCAGCGGCGGGGCGGTGGGCTCTTCGGTCGGGGAATCGCTCAGCCGCAACGGGCTGCGCACGCCCGGCGCGTGGCCGCCGAGGGGATGGGGCAGGTTGATCGCGAGGCCCCGTGCCAAAGCCTGCGGCTCGGCGAAGGCCTGGGCGATGGTGTTGATCGGCCCGGCGGGGATGCCTGCGGCATCGAGCATGGCCAGCCACTCGCTCGTCGACTGACGCGTGAGAGCGTCGGCGACGATGGGGATCAGCGTCTCGCGATGGGCCACGCGGTCGCGATTGGTGGCGAAGCGCGCATCGGCTGCCAGTTCGGGGAGATCGGCGAGGCGGCAGAAACGGGCGAATTGCGCGTCATTGCCGACCGCGAGGATGAGATGGCCATCTGCCGTCTCGAAGGCCTGGTAGGGCACGATATTGGGGTGGGCATTCCCCAGCCGGCGCGGCGCGCTGCCGCCGACGAGATAGTTCAGCGCCTGGTTGGCCAGGCTCGCCACCGCCACGTCGAACAGGGCGATGTCGATATGCTGGCCGCGCCCGGTGCGGTGGCGCTGCTCCAAAGCCGCCAATATGGCGATGGTGGCGTTCAGCCCGGTGAGAATGTCGACAAGGGCGACGCCAACCTTCTGCGGCTCGGTGTCCGGGCTGCCGGTCACCGACATCAGGCCGGACATGCCCTGGATCATGAAGTCATACCCGGCGCGGCCCGCGTCCGGACCGTTCTGCCCGAAGCCGGTAATGGAGCAGGTGACGAGACGGGGGTTCAGCGCGGCGAGGCTCTCGGGGTCGAGCCCGTAGCGCCTGAGCCCGCCGACCTTGAAATTCTCCACCACCACGTCGCTCTGCTGCGCAAGGCGGCGGATCAGCGCCTGCCCCTCCGCCGTCGCCATGTCGATCGTCACCGAGCGCTTGTTGCGGTTGGCGGCGAGGAAATAGGCGCTCTCCCGCGTCGGTCGTCCCTCGCCGTCAGCCAGCCAGGGCGGTCCCCAGCCGCGGGTGTCGTCACCCTCGCCCGGCTTCTCGATCTTGATCACCTCGGCGCCGAGATCGCCCAGGGTCTGCGTCGCCCAGGGACCGGCCAGCACGCGGGAGAGATCGAGCACCCGGATTCCGGCCAGCGC
>JAESFV010000261.1_pt1 | contig 45327 bp, 40 predicted proteins | sample 9269471 | NCBI WGS metagenome assembly JAESFV01 (sample SAMN14502647, study PRJNA617108) | algae metagenome | isolation source: Symplocastrum torsivum CPER-KK1 and co-occurring heterotrophs from... | place: USA: Central Plains Experimental Range, Colorado | collected 2001-01-01
TACGCCAGAGAAGAGAGCGACAGAGCAAGAGCGGGAGCGGGTGTTTGAGCATAGTGGGGTGCGGGTTTATCGGTTTGATTCCAAGCGGTGTGATAAGAACCCCGATGCCGTAGTCGAGGAATTTCTTCAGCTGTTGAGGAATTCATCATGACAACCCCTAACCCCCAACCGCCATTAAAATACTCTCAATAACTCATTGACCGGCTCAAAGCTTTGTCGCAGTCACCTTTAGCCGCTGCCGTGGCTTGGCAAGGTTACCTCCTATTAGGGCGAGGGATGGTGTACATTAAGCCAGACCGTACACCATCGGAGAGGCTCATCCTCACTCACTACTGTTCTCTGGAGCAGTTTTGGAAAAGTATCCCTACAGCGGAACGAACACTCCACTTGAACTGTTCCTTCTACAACTTGCTCTCTAGCTACTGCCAGCTAACTGAATATGTTGTCTGCTACCCCAAAAATGCCAGTGCTGAATTAGAGGTGACTAGCTTCGACCATCTTGAACCTCCGGCTGAATACACAAGCCTGAAATCAAAGGGTTTTTTCCAATCAGGAGACGGTTTACTAATTACCTTCAACTATAATTAGCTAGCCTTTAGGATGAACTTGATTCAAATCTAAACTGAATGACTTGAGGCTATCGAAATCAATAAGTCCTTTCGCAATCTGTTCAATAAGTTCTGATTGACTCAAATCAAGAGCAGCACTTAACTTATCAAGTTTTTGAGCAGCCGTAGGAGTTAAAGAGAAAGTTTTTTTCTTCTTGACCTCTGAATACATTTCCGGACGACCCCGCAGACTTTTGTGTCCCGCTATGGCTTTTTTACGCTGGTGGGGCTTAGGAGATGGCTTGACTTTTGGGGTAGCAGGTGTGTCACATAACTTACATTTGTATCTCTGTTTGCCGTTTTTATCGTGTCCGTTCCTGATGATATTTCCTAGAGCAACTTGACCAAAGGCAGAACAAGTTTTTCTGGAGCATGAAATTTTCACAACTCACTGCCCATCTAACTTCCACGCTCATTCCAATCTGTCCAGGCGTTCAGTCAGTTTTGATATCGACTCTGAGACGCTATCGATATCGATTACTGTAGTGCTATCAATTCCAGCGCATTGGCATAGAATTCGGCAGTTAGGTCAGGGGCTGCCAGAAAGTCTTTCTCGCCCACAATCAGGCATCTGGGCCACGGTCGCTTTCACACGTGGATCGAATGCCGCCAAGTGCAATACATGACCGCCACTGTAGGAGAAGCCCCACAGACCAATGCGCTCGCGGTCATTCACTTTGGAGTTGAGTCCAGGCAAAAATCGAAATTAAAGGTATCCATCACGGAGCGATCGCAGAAGTTTTCGGTCTACTGATATTCTCTAGCGTCAGTTCGTTCAGGTGTTGACAAGACATGGAAGGCTCCTGTGAATGTGCAAGATATGTACTTGATCAAATGGAATACAGCCATTTGCGAAAGAGGTGGGTGAGGCGCGGCATAATCACATAGGTCAGCAGGGCAACCGTTAGACCTGTAACCAACAACGTTCTGAGCAATACCGGAAGCCCAGCTAGGAGTGGTACTAGCAAACGATTGAGAATAGATATCGTAAAAAACACTGCCAGCCATGTGACGACCGCCATTTTGTAGCGCGGAGGTGGAGCCTTCATGGGTTTGTTGGGAAGCGTAAACCAGGTTTCTAGACCTGTCAGGGTTTGAATGGTTTCAGGCTTTTCAATTAAGGGTTGCAGTCGCTCAATCCATTCTTGCCGAATATCTGATTCAATCCAGGTTTTGAGATTGTTGTAGCAATCGAACTTGAGAATGACCACGTATTCAGGATGAGCATGATCATGAGGTCGAATCGTGCTTACACCCAAATGACCCTTGAATTTTCGTGCATCTGCGGCGATACCATGAAACCATGCCTCATAACCTTGTTCACGTCCTGGTCTCACGATATGAGAAATCACGGCGGTGACTAGATAGTTTTCTTGACTGGTATTGCTTGCCAATGGTTCTTCCAACATAGAATTTAACAGTCCGGGAAATTGGATGGTTAAAACAGAAAACCAGGAAGCCGTAAGACTATAGCTATCCCCAACAATGCTGGCACTGTTTCCATTAAAGGGATCATTGGTAATGGCACTACTTGTACCAATATCAATTGAATTCAAAGAACGAGCATAGGTTAAGCCCAAACTTAAGGATTCTGTGGGTTTGAGTGTCAGTTGTGCTAAGGCAGAGTAAGAACCATCAAATAATCCAGATCCCGCAGTCGGGTTGCATTGGTGACAAGTTAAGGCTGTATGCCAGTTATCAAGGACTTTCTGCCAATGCTGGGTATGCCACTAGGTCAGGCATCTAGACTTCATAAGTAAATATGCTCGTTGGCGAAGGTTTTTCGAGCTAATCTACATTTAGTGTGAAGTTTTCACATGAGACACTAGATATAGGAGTTGACTAATTCAGGAAGTGCTTAACTTGTCACGAATGGATCGCTGGGGACAGCCAGTTAATTGCGATGGGTCGTAAACTTCGTATGTATAGCGAGTCTGTCCAGCCAAGTCGGTCGTGAATGAGCATTTAGGGTTTTGCAGAATGCCTTAAATAGAACACGCACAGCCCATGCCTCCCCAAAATCCGGCTAAACTCCCAACCTTGCTTAGTAACGCTGACGACAACTGGCTACTGGAATGCTGACTTGGAGAACAACAGCCTAAAGAGGAAGGTCGATAAGACGAAGCCGCAGGAATCGTTGTTTTGTTATGGTAGCCCCCATAATGGGCAACGGGAGACCAATCCGGGCTAACAGGTAAGGGAGGTGGGGCTAAGGTTTGGAATTCATCGGTTGCATATACGGGTTTGCCATTGACAAGGGTTAAGACCGATTCCAAGCTTTTGATGCGTTCCTCTGGAATCGAAAAGTAATCCTCGGAGAGAACCGCCAAGTCAGCTAACTGACCGGGTGCGATCGCGCCTTTATTTCCCTCCTCATTGGAAAACCAAGCCGCATTTGTCGTGTAAATCCTCAGCGCCTCCATGCGGTCAAACCGATTTGCCTCTGGATACAGCGACATACCACCAACTGTCTTACCACTAACCAGCCAGTAAAGACCCACCCAAGGGTTATAACTAGCAACTCGCGTTCCATCCGTTCCACCACTGACAGGGACTCCCATTGCCAGCATTTGTTTAATGGGAGGAGAGTTTGCTGTCGCCGTTTTCCCATAGCGATTGACAAAGTATTCCCCCTGATACGCCATGCGGTGCTGAATGGCAATTCCTCCACCCAATGCTTTCACCCGTTCGATGTTGCGTTGCGAGATAGTTTCGGCATGGTCTAAAATCCAGTGCATACCCTCGAAAGGTATCTCGCGATTGACAGTTTCAAAGACCTTGAGAAAACGGGTGATGGATTCGTCGTAAGTGGCATGGAGACGGAACGGCCAGCGATTTTGAGCCAGCAGCGTTACCACTTCCGTTAGGCTGGACTCCATCGTTTCTGGGAGATTCGGTCGCGCTTCCACAAAATCCTCATAGTCAGCAGCAGAATAGACGAGCATTTCCCCCGCACCATTCAAGCGATAAAAATCATCCCCTTGACCGGGAGTAGCAATCTTACTCCACTGCTCAAAGTCATCGAGTTCCTGACCGGGGCGCTGGGTGAATAAATTGTAAGCCACGCGAACCGTCATTAAACCTTGCTGGTGAAGTTGATTGATAATTTGATAATCATCCGGGTAGTTTTGTCCGCCTCCCCCTGCATCAATAACGCTGGTGATACCTAAGCGATTCATTTCGCGCATATAGTGGCGAGAGGAGTTGAGCTGGTCTTCTGGACTCAGCTTTGGTCCCTTAGCAAGGGCCGCATAAAGCAGGGTTGCATTAGGTTTGGCGATCAGGAGTCCGGTGGGATTGCCGTTGCGATCGCGTTGAATCTCTCCTCCCGTTGAATTGGGAGTATTTTTGGTGTAACCAAGGGCGCGTAGTGCTGCCCGATTGAGTAAGGCAGAGTTATAAAGATTGAGGATGAAAACGGGAACATCTTGAGACACCGCATTGATTTCCTCAAGAGTCGGCATTCGACGTTCGGCAAACTGAAACTCCGTCCATCCCCCCACAACTCGCACCCACTGAGGTGCTGGTGTCCTTCGTGCCTGTTCTCGCAACATTCGCAATGCATCCGCTAAAGACGGCACGCCATCCCACCTTAGCTCCATGTTGTAGTAAAGACCGCCACGAATCAGATGAGTATGGGTATCATTAATGCCCGGTACAACTGTCCGACCTTTGGCATCAATTATCTGGGTATTATCACCCTTGTATGCCATTATCTCTTTATCCGTGCCGACGGCTAGAAAGCGACCTTGACTAATCGCAACCGCTTCGGCAAAAGAACGTCGGTCATCTTGAGTTGCAATGCGAGCGTTCGTAAGGATTAATTCTGCCTTTGTATCTGCATTAAAAGCTGTGGTTGCAAACGTGCGGCGCTGTCCTAATAAATAGGACGAAATCCCTGCTCCTAGGGTTAGTTGGAGAAAATCTCTCCTTGTTGTTCTGCGTTTGTTACTCATGAGAACAATTCAAAATCTAAAATGCAAAATTGGTTAGGCTAGGAAATAGGCGCTGCAATTGGCAAAGTTCGCTGCATCTGAAAACTTCACACTAAACGTAGATTACTCCCTTCCCGGTCTAAGAATACCTATGTTGAGATAGCAAGGGGAGCAGGGGAGGCAGGGGGAGCAGGGGGAGAAGAGAATAGGTAATCTTCTGGCGGGAAGGGAGTAGCTCGAAAAACCTTCGCCAACGAGCATATTTACTTATGAAGTCTAGATGCCTGACCTAGTGGCATACCCAGCGTTGGCAGAAAGTCCTTGATAACTGGCATACAGCCTTAACTTGTCACCAATGGGCGTTCGCGATTGGCAGAGCCAGCATTTGATGTTGCTGCATAGCTCGTCATTAGGTTTTTGTAGTCAGGAATAAACTCTGCAAGGAGATTACCTAGCCCTTCAATATCGTTACGCCAATCACGGTGCAATTCACCCACAACGCTAAACCAATTGACCAATGGAGGAATTGCTGACCTGGACAGGTTTGCCGTCCGCTGGAGGGGTTGTTGCAAGGAGCTGAAGTTCCCATGCAAGGGCTACCGCACTAGCACCGCCATGCTCAAGAACAATATCTGATACATCCGCAGATGTTTCTGTGCGTGCCCAGTCACGTTGCCATTCAAAAAGTACAGCCATCCAGTTGATTGGAACTGCACCCGCCTGAACCATCCGGCGAACCGCCATGTCATGAGCTTCCGCAGTAACACTGCCCGAAGCATCGGTAACGATGAATACGTCATAACCTTCACCAAGCGCCTGAATTGCTGGCATTGCGAGACAGACCTCGGTCCAAAGCGCAGCAAGTATCAGTTGCTTGCGACCACTTTTCTTCACGATCTCTGTAACGTTTGGATCTTCCCAGGTATTGATGAAAGTGCGGTTGATCGGTTTTTGATCAGGAAAAACATCCTGTAGTCCCTTAATGATATAACCCCCTCTTTCTTCAATGACTGTGGTCAGGATTGTGGGTACGTTGAACAACTTTGCCGATTTAGCAAGACCAATCACATTGTTAATGATCATCGTAGGTTCATGGCTGTTCAGGTTGGTGAACTGAAAGGGCTGGTGGTCAATCAGTACCAGGATGCTATCTTCTGGACGAAGCAGTCCTTCTAGACCGATTTTTTGATTTTTAGACATTGAACTCTCCTATTTGAGCGATTGGTGAATGAGGAATTGCAGAATGAAATCAAAAGCTAAACATCTCTGCTTGTGCTTTTAAGTGAAACGTCTGTTTACCCTCAAGGGTTGATGACGTAAGCGATCGCGCCATGAACTGAGTCTGCAAGACAACGCCAAATTTCGCCACTTAAGAGCCGCGAGTTAAGCACAGAGTTAAGATTTTCGCGTCGCGTGCCCAAAGAGCATTCGCTTCACTGTGAAATTGCTCCTAATGCTTTCAACGTCGCTGCTTGAGCGTGCGTTAATCCAGTTGCACCTTGAATATTCATGCCTTCAAGCATAGAACCGTGCAATTTACTTGCTCGATCCATTTGCATGACTGTTTGCACAAATTCAATATAGGTGGTCGCCTTCAAGCTGTCGCCTATAGCAAGTTAAATTTTTTACAGTGCAAATTGATAGATTAGCCATGCCATCGCGGAGTAGAAGGCTAGCTCTAACTTAAGTTAGAATCCGAATTTGATCGAAAGTACATTCATACAACCGATCGACCATCAATGTCTGAATGCAAAATCTGGTAGCGATGTCCCACACCTTTGATGCGGACGAAACCTGTTTGCCCCCGGGATGAAGCGGCTGTCACTACGAGCCATTGCCGTGAACCGACGACAGACCCTGGCTGCCTCAACGCTTCAGCAATACGGCTCTCGATTCCGAGGCAGCCTGTGGGAGATCTTGAATCTGAAGCCCCAGTCCCCTGAGGGACAGCAACTTTTCAGGCACTACTTGACTATTGAGAAGCATCTGCTGCTGTTCCTCGACAATGAGACGGTGCCGCCGACTAATCATTTCAGTGAACAGGCACTGCGCTGGAGCGTGGTTTTTCGCAAGGAGCTTTATATTCTGGAGTTTGGCAAGCGATATACTTTGGGAAACGGATGACAGTCCTTCATCGGGGGAGCATTCAATGATTACCCTGCCTGGAATTACTATCCACAGCAAAATCTATGAGAGCTTAGCTTCCTTGGTGTATCGGGGTATCAGAGAGCAAGATGATTGTGCAGTGATTGCCAAAGTTCTCAAGCAGGATTATCCCTCTCCTCAGGAATTAACTCGCTATCGGCAGGAGTATGAAATTACTCGTTTTCTCAACATTGAAGGCGTAGTCAAGGCATACAGCCAGCAAGACTACCAGCGCACGCTGGTTATTCTTTTGGAAGACTTTAGTGGAGAGTCTTTAGAATGCTGGATGCGGCAACAATTAGACTTCTCTCCCATGCCGCTGTCGGTTTTTTTGAATATGGCGATCGCCATTACTGATACTCTAGGCAAAATCCATGCGGCTCATGTCATCCATAAAGACATTAATCCTAGCAACATTGTCTTGAATCCGAAGACTGGCGTTGTCAAAATCATTGATTTTGGCATTGCCACTCGCTTCAGTCGCACCAATCCCACATTCAAAAGTCTCCATCTTCTAGAAGGAACCCCCGCCTATTTGTCGCCAGAGCAAACCGGGCGAATGAACCGGATGCTCGACTATCGCACCGACTTTTATTCATTGGGCGTAACCTTTTACGAACTGTTGACGGGACAATTGCCGTTTCCCACCAGTGATCTCCTGGAACTAGTTCACTGTCACATTGCTAAACCGCCGATTCCCCCGCATGAATTGAATGCCACGATTCCCCAACCTGTTTCAAACCTGATTTTGAAACTGATGGCAAAAAATGCAGAGGATCGTTATCAAAGTGCCTGGGGTGTCAAAGCAGATCTAGAGCGCTGTGCCCAACAACTGGCAGAAATGGATCAGATTAACACCATATCGTTGGGGCTGCAAGATGTTTCCGAGCAGTTCCGCATTCCTCAAAAACTGTATGGGCGAGAAGCGGAGATTGCAGCATTATGGGTGGCGTTTGACAGAGTGGCAGGGAGTAAGGCAGTCCGTGAAATGATGCTGGTCTCTGGTTACGCTGGCGTTGGCAAAACGGCATTGGTACAGGAACTCTTTAAACCGATCACCGCAAAGCACGGCTATTTTATCTGGGGTAAATTTGACCAATTCCGGCGCAATATTCCCTACAGCGCGATCGTCGATGCTCTGCAAAAATTGGTGCAGCAACTCTTGGGTGAACCCAATGAACAGGTAGAAGTATGGCGATCGCGTTTACTCAGTGCTTTGGGAAGCAACGGGCAAATTATCATAGATGTCATTCTGAATTGGACGAAGGTTTGTTAGTTCAAGAGTATAAGTTTCTGCACGATCGCGTTCAGCAAGCGGCTTATGCTTTGATTGATGAATCGCAGAAACAGATGGTTCATCTCCAAATCGGTCGCAATTTGCTCGAAAAAACTTCATCAGAGCAACGACCCGATCGATTGTTTGAAATCATCGATCATCTCAATCAAGGACTTGAGCTAGTCGCTGCTCGATCAGAACGAACTGAAATTGCCAGATTGAATTTAATGGCAGGTCAGAAAGCAAAGGCAGCAACGGCTTATGAAGCAGCTTTTAAGTATTTCACTACAGGGCTTAAACTCCTCAATTCAGAGAGTTGGCAGAGTGAGTATGACCTCACCTTAGCGCTGTACTCAGAAGCAGCAGAAGCGGCGTATCTCCAGGGTTGCTTTGATGAGATGGAACAGTTGGTAGAAGTGGTACTCGATCGTGCCAAAACAGTGGTTGACAAAGTACAGGCTTACGATAGCAGAATTCAAGGATATTTGTCACAGGGCAACCTGAAAGAAGTACTAAAAACTGGATTGGAAGCGTTAAAGCTCTTGGGAATAGATTTAATAGAAAATCCAAGTCAGTTAGATGTTCAAAGAGAATTGGAGGAAACGGCTGCACTATTAGCTGGACGAGACATCGAAGACTTAATTAATCTAGCAAAGATGACCGCACCAGAACCGTTGGCAGCAATGTATATCCTGGTGAATATCGTGGTTGCTGCAAATATGGTGTCACCAGCACTGATGATACTGATTGTGTGCAAAATGGTAAATTTATCAATCAACTACGGCAATGCTACCTGGTCACCACTGAGTTATGCTGCCTACGGATCTATTCTATGTGGAGTTGTTCAAGACATTGAACTCGGTTATAAATTTGGTCAATTGGCTCTCAGCTTGACAGAACGATTGAATAGCAAAAAAAGGAATGCTAAAGCATTAGCGATATTTAATGCCAACATCATGCCCCGGAAGGTACATTTTAGGAAAATAATACCAATTCAGGTTGATGTTTATCAAAACGGAGTGGAAACCGGAGACTTTGAATTCGCTGGCTATGCTGCATGTAATGTATGTTATTACTCGTTTCTTGTCGGTGAGGAACTCACCCAACTGGAACAAAAAACGGCAACCTACAGCAAAGCAATCAGACAAATCAGACGGGAAAACCCCTCTAATTGGATTGCCGTGTTGTGGCAGACAATCCTTAATCTGTTAGGTAGATCTGAGAATCCCACCCGTTTGATTGGTAGTGTATATGATGAAGAGCAAGCGCTATCGCGCGCTATTGCAGTTAAAGACGGAACTGAAATTCCCTACCTCTATTTAAACAAAATTATACTGTGTTATCTATTTGGGGAATATCATCAAGCTGCACAAACTGCTGTGTTAGCAAGGCAGCCTTTAGAAGAAATAGCAGAAGCTATATTCCATTTCTACGATTCTCTGGTGCTTTTGAGCCTATTGGTTGAGGCTTCAAGCTCTGAAGAAGAAGCTTGGCTAAGTTGTGTTAGCACCAACCAAGAAAAGGTGCAAAAATGGGCAGATTACGCTCCAATGAATTATCTACATAAATTTCATCTAGTCGAGGCAGAGAAAGCACGAGTCTTAGGGCAATTTTTTGAGGCTGAAGAGTTTTATGAACGGGCGATCGCAGGTGCTGCTGAAAATGACTTTATCCAAGAAGAAGCATTAGCTTATGAATTAGCGGCTAAACATTATCTGGCGCGAGGTCGGTCAAAAATTGCTCAAACCTACATGAAAGAGGCGCACTATTGCTACGATCGCTGGGGCGCAACCGCTAAAGTTAAAGACTTAGAAACTCGCTATCCACAGTTCTTTTCTCAGTCGTCTAGAGCCGCTTCCACATCAATTCCTATTACTGCTGAAACTATCACTAATCCCTTCCATACCGCTTTCGATTTAGCAGCAGTGATGAAAGCTTCACAGGCGATTTCTCGTGAAATTGAACTGAAGCAATTGCTGCGATCGCTGATGCAAACTTTAATTGAGAATGCTGGCGCACAAACCGGATATCTGATTTTAGAAAACTCAGGAGAATGGTCGATTGAAGCGGCTTGTGAACTCAATGCCGATGAGAATGCTTGTGCGACTCAGGTGTTACAGTCTATTCCAGTTGCCGATCAATTGCCAGACTCAATCATTCAATATGTGATTCGGACTCTAAAGCCTGTCGCCTTAAATGATGCGACTCGTGAAGGTGCTTTTATTAATGAGCCATACATTCAACAGAACCAGCCTCAATCTATTTTCTGTTTGCCGCTGCTGAATCAAGCCAAGCTGGTCGGTGTATTGTATTTAGAAAATCGGTTAGCAGCTGGAGTATTTACACCAGAGCGATCGCAGGTCTTGCAGCTATTATCGACTCAAGCTGTGATCGCCATCGAAAATGCCAACCTTTACTCAGAACTGCAGGCTAAGGAAAGCAAGATCGCCCAGTTCCTTGAAGCGATTCCGGTGGGAATTGCGATCGTGGATGCGATGGGTCGCCCTTACTATGCCAACCAATGCGGCACTCAACTCCTGGGTAAAGAAACTGATACTTCCATAGCACCGGAGCAGCTCTCAGAGGCTTACCAGCTTTATGTAGCAGGAACGGATCAAAACTATCCAGCGGAGAGCTTGCCTAATGTTCGGGCATTAAGGGGCGAACGCATCAGGACTGAAGATATAGAAATTCGTCGAGATCATGTCTCAATTCTAATTGAGGCACGGGGAACACCAGTTTTTGATCAACAGGGCAATATCACTTATGCGATCGCTACCTTTCAGGACATTACAGAGCGCAAACAAGCCGAGAAACTCCTAGCTGACTACAACTGCACTTTAGAGCAACAGGTTGCAGAACGAACTGCTGCGTTACGACAAAGTGAGTCCAATTACCGCAACCTGCTACAAACCGCGAATTCCGTGATCATTTGCTATGATCCGCAAGGACGGATTCGATACATCAACGATTATGGGGTAAAACTCCTAGGTTATGAAGAACATGAGATTTTAGGGCGAACCTTATTTGAAACCATCATTCCAGAAGCCGAACTCTCTGGACGCGATGTGAGACCCATGTTCCACGATTTACTTCGTAATCCTCAATCGTACCCGCAAGGCGAGAGTGAAAACCTGTGTCGAGACGGACGGCGAGTTTGGATGGTCTGGTCGAATCAAGCCATCTTCAATGAACAGGGAGAGGTCGTTGAAATCTTATCGGTGGGCAATGACACCACCCAGCGCAAACAAGCAGAAGAGGCATTACAACGCAGTGAAGCCAAGTTCCGAGCTATCTTTGAAAACTCGCAGGTCGGCATCTACCGCACCCGCCTCTCGGATGCATTAATTCTCAATGCCAATCAACGCTATGCCAATCTGCTTGGCTTTGATTCACCAGAAGAAATCATTGGGCTGGAACACACTATCAACTATTTTGTAAATCCCAGCGATCGCCAAAAAGCCATTGAGGCGATGAAGCGGGATGGGGAAGTGCGAAACTTTGAAGCACAACTGCGAAAACGAGATGGGACAGTTTTCTGGGGACTTTCCTCTGCTTATCTGAATGCAGCCGATGGCTACATCGAAGGGGTGACTGCGGATATTAGCGATCGCAAACAGGCAGAAGCCGCGCTGCAAGCCTCTGAAGCAGAACTGCGAGCGCTCTTCTCAGCCATTCCCGATCCGCTGTGTGTTTACAATGCTGAAGGGCAAGTGATCGACGCAATCCCAGGAAATCCATCCTATGGAGAGGAGTATAGGGAGAAATATATTGGTAAAACAATGCATCAACTCTATGCCAAGGAACAAGCTGATGAATTCCTGAATTATATTCAGCAGGTGGTGAAAACCCAACAAGTACTCACCGTTGAATACACTGAATGCCAGTGGATAGCTAGACGAGAAGTCCGGTTTTCGGCTCGCATTGCCCCGATTCGGCACGAACAGGTGATTTGGTTGGCGCGAGATATTACGCCGCAAAAGCAAGCAGAAGCAGCCTCAATTTTAGAAGAACGCAACCGCATGGCGCGTGAAATTCACGACACACTCGCTCAGTCGTTTACAGGTATTCTGGCTCAGGTCGGAGCTGCAAAACAGGTGCTAACGGATGATGTAGAAGCAACTGGGGCACACCTAGACCTGATCAAAGAATTGGCGCGAACTGGACTGTCTGAAGCACGGCGATCGGTCGTCGCGCTGCGTCCTCAGCTTTTGGAGGAAGGCAGTCTACAGAGCGCTCTCCATCGTCTCATAACTCAAATCAGAGCGGCTGCAAACGATACCACTTTGTATTATGAGGTCAAGGGGATAGCGTATGCTCTACCCACTGAAGTCGAGAATAACCTACTGCGGATGGGGCAGGAAGCCTTGACCAATGCGATCAAACACGCCAACGCTGACGAAATTCGAGTGGAGCTAATCTACGAGCATGATCAGTTTTTGTTGCGCGTGAAAGACAATGGACAGGGCTTTGGAGTTGGGAGTATTCCAACCTCTGAGGGTTTTGGCTTACTCGGCATGAGCGAACGGGCAGAGCGCATCGGCGCACAACTCACTATTCGGAGTCAACCTGGACAAGGAACAGAAATTATTGTCACCGTCAACCCTTGAGTGAGCATCACGATGAGCCAAACTACGACCATTCGGGTTCTGATTGCGGACGATCACGCCATTTTTCGGCAAGGATTAGCCACGATTATTGACCGTGCCCCAGATATGCAGGTGATTGCCCAAGCCGAAAATGGGGAACAAGCGATCGCTCTATTTGGGGAACACCAACCGGATGTCACTTTAATGGATCTGCGAATGCCGGAAGTGGAAGGAGTTGCCGCCATCGGTGCAATTTGTGCTGCTGCTAAATCGGCTCGGATTATTGTACTAACCACGTATGATAGTTACGAAGATATCTATCGGGGATTGCAGGCAGGCGCAAAAGGATACCTGTTGAAAGAAACTGAACCGGACGAGCTTCTGAATGCGATTCGTACTGTTCATCGGGGTCAGAAGTATATTCCGCCCGATGTAGGAGCCAAGTTGGTACAGCGCCTCAGCAATCCAGAACTGAGTGAAAGAGAACTGGCGGTACTCCGCTCACTGGCGCAGGGGATGAGTAATGCCGATATTGCGACTGCTTTGAGTATCGGTGAAGGCACTGTTAAATCTCATGTCAATCGAATTTTGAATAAGTTGGATGTGAGCGATCGCACCCAGGCTGTGATTGTTGCCGTTAAACGCGGCATTGTTAGTTTGTAGGGTGTACTTTCGATCGAGTTGAGAGTCTAACTTAAGTTAGAGCCGACCTTCTACTTTGCGATGAGTAGTTGCTCTATCAATTTCTACTGTCAAACTTTTAACTTGCTGTAGACGACGACTTGAAAGCGATCTCCTACATTGAATGTATGCAAACAAAGATGCAGTCAATGGATTGAGCAAGTTAATTGGAGCAGAAATGGCAACCTTGTATCGTTGTTTTGAGAACGTGAGTGATGCAGCGAACGTTGCCAATTGCAGCACCTATTTCCTAGCCTAATCAACCTTAAATCCTATTGGCAGAATCACAACTGGGCAAATCTCGCCAGAAGTGCATCCAATCAGGCAAATCATGCTCCTCTAGAGCGGTGAAGCTGATTGAGTTTTCAACCCTAAAACATTGGAGATAAATCTATGACCTCTACTCCCACAGCTACAGACCCAACGCTACGCCAAGGCGATTCTGGTGCTGCTGTCAGTGAGCTACAACAATTGCTGAATGCCAAAGGAATCAACATTACAGTCGATGGAGTTTTTGGCAATGCAACTCGCGCTGCAGTGGTTCAGTTTCAACAGCAGAATGGACTTGTTGTAGATGGCATCGTTGGCACCCAAACTTGGCAAGCCCTTCGTCGAGGTGGCCCCATTCAACTGGCTGATGCAGCCATTTACTACGAGCCATCGAAATATCCCTATCAAAAAGAGGCGTTTGAATGGTTGCAATCCCAGATTTCTAGATCGGCTCTAGAGGAATTTGCTCGCCGTTGGCGGAACCTACGCTAACGCAGCAATCACCGATTTCAAAGTTATTCAGCCCAGGATCGAATTGCTGACGCTGGGAATGCCTAAATCATAAGGTTTTTCCCAGCTTTCGTGGCAAGGTTCCAGGCTTGATGCAGATGTAGAAAAATGAACGACGATCGTAGCCATAGTTCCTTACTTGTACCTCCTTCAACCCAAGATTGGATGCAGGGTGTGCTGAGTGCTAAGGTCGTGCTGGTGATGTATGGAGACTATCAATGTCCTAGAAGTGCAGACGTTTACAAGCTGATTAAAGCGATCAAACGAGAGCTTAGTGCTGCTTCTGGAGAGGATGATTTATGTTTTATCTTCCGTCATTTTCCGCAAACACAGATTCATCCCCAAGCTCGACGGGCTGCCCAAGCTGCTGAAGCCGCCGCTGCCCAAGGACAGTTTTGGTCAATGCACGACACTTTATTTGCCCATCAACAGAAGTTAGAAAATGGTTATCTGATTGAGTACGCCAACGATTTAGGGCTTGATATCCCTCAATTTCTCAAAGAGTTGTCTAAACAAGTGCATATTGATCGCATCAATGAGGATATCGAAAGTGGATTGCAGAGTGGAATCACGGCTGCTCCAGCCCTATTTATCAATAACATTCGATATACCGGACGCTGGAAGATGACAGAGTTAATGACAGCCATTGTTGCTGCAAGTCATTAAGCTCCCCAACCTTTGTTCGCCATCCATGTTTGACTGAGGACAATTTTATGAAATTCAGTCCACGATCGACCAAAGATGATTTTAAGCAATCAAGGTTTTCAACTCAGGCTGATTTTTCCAATGCTCTCTCTTCTAATCATGCCCTTGTTACGGTTGCCCAAGAGGTCGCTGAGCGGCTCCAACAAGCCTATCCTCCTCCATCTGATGACCGTAACTCGGTTGAGGCGATCGTGATTCGCGCAGTTGATTCAGACTTGAGGCAAATGATTCTCGCTGAATCACTCACAAACCGGGAGTTGAAGGTGTTGCAATTGATTGTTGATGGAGACAACAGTATCGCGATCGCTCGGAAGCTTAATATTTCTGTGGGTACGGCAAAAACTCATATTCGCGACATTCTGAAGAAGCTCATATGAGCAATTTCTGACACATTCGTGCCTAGTGCTTATTTCTGAGAAGTGAGCAAGGTTTCAATCTAATTCATGACAATTCGGTCGATGTTTAAAGGCTCATGTTTTTAGTCTTGGGCAGCTTTATTGCGCTCAATTTCTAACTTAAAGATTCTGTTTTTGCTTGCTAGTGCCAGTAAGCTACCTGATTTTGACGGTTAGCTTTTCCTGTTGAACAAACCACCAATTTTTGCACCATGCTAACAATTACAACGCCAACCTTTGAATTCAAGAACAGAGGCTTAACGCGCACCCAATTACAACAAGTACTCGACTATATTCATACTCACCTTGATCAAGACTTGTCACTGGCTGAACTTGCAGAAACTCTAATCGTCTAATTGGGAAATCTTTCATAACAAGTAAGTTTCATCAAAAAACCATAACTGCTCTTGAGGAGAGGATAAGAAATGACTAATATTGCGCTGAAAATGCCATTGCAATCCTCTATATCTCTTCAGAAGCCCAAAACCGACGGCACCCCTCCCCCACTGAAACCCCATCACGCGGGACAGAAGCATCAAAATAATGTCCCGTCTCGTAGTCGCCAACGCGGAGTTATCCTAACACGGCAGGGATGGGATAAACTCCAAACTGCTAAATTTCAGGCAGAGTTTGAAGAGAAGGCGAGCGATCGCTTCACCTTAGAGGAATTGAGTGAACGCACACAATTGGCACTCAATACCATCTCCAAAGTCTTAGGACGCTCAGAACCTGTAGATCGCTATTCACTGCAAACAGTTTTTCAGTCCTTTGGCTTGGAGTTGAATAGAAGCGACTACTCTCACCCTAACTCGCCATTGAAAGGACTAGATACTCGGCAGAAGCATCCAAGCCAAGACTGGGGTGAAGCGATGGATGTATCTCTGTTCTGTGGAGGTGAAACGGAACTGACAACACTACGACAGTGGGTATTGGAAGAACACTGTCGGATGGTTGCCGTGCTAGGAATGGGTGGAATTGGCAAGAGTACCTTAGCCGTCAAACTTGCATCGCAAGTTGAGCAAGAGTTTGAAATTGTCGTGTGGCGATCGCTACACAATGCACCCTCATTAGAAGAGCTAGTGGACAGTATCTTGCCATTTCTGCTGCACACGAAGGGAGAAGCCTCGCTGCTGCCTGGTAGCTTAGATCGGAAAATAGCCAAACTAATGGACTGCTTGCGCTCCTCACGTTGTTTACTGATTCTGGACAACATGGAGACAATTCTCGCTAGTGGAGATCACAGCGGACGATGTCGAGCAGGCTATGAGAGTTATCATCAGTTGCTCCAGTACATTGGGGCAATTCCTCATCAGAGTTGTGTGATTTTGACCAGTCGTGAAAAACACCGAGAAATTGCACTACTTGAAGGAAAAACACTTCCTGTACGGTCATTACACTTAGGTGCATTGAAGCCAACTGAAGGGCGAGAGCTGTTTGAGCAAAAAGGGCAATTTATCGCCTCAGAAATCGAGTGGAACGCGCTGATTGAACATTATAGCGGTAACCCTCTAGCTCTAAAGCTTGTCGCTACAGCCACTCAAGAACTCTTCAACGGCAGAATTGCAGAAGTCTTGAAGTATGTTGAACAAGGTTTACTGGTCTTTGATGACATCCACGATGTGCTCGATCGCCAATTCGAGCGATTGTCGCCTGTAGAGCAGGAAGTCATGTTGTGGTTAGCCATTCATCAGGAGCCTGTCTCTCTAGATGAGTTGAAAGAAAGTTTAGTCAGCATTGGCTCAAAACAGGAGCTGCCAGGAGCTTTGAACTCACTGTTGCGGCGATCTCTAATCGAGAAAGCGGAGCCTACGCTGGTCGAGCTTACCACTTCTGCACTTATTGAGGAGAACATAACTCACTTCAGTTTGCAGCCGATAGTCATGAAGTATGTGCTGGCGCGACTGATTCGACAAGTCTGCCATGAGATCGAACAGCAGCAGATTGGTCTATTAAAAACTCATTGTTTATTCCAAGCCGAAGCAATTGATCTGCGCTTTTCCCAAGGGGAGACACCAAGGGCGAACGCAGCAGCGCTTCGCGATCTCGTTGGAAAACTGCAAAAAAAACTAATTGTGCAACCCATTGCAGAATGGCTTCTAACAGAAGCAAAGAAACCACAAGAAATTAAGCAGTGGCTTGAAGAATTACTAGAGCAGCAGAGGCAAGCTTCCCTACCATCTGGCTATACAATCACCAACCTTCTCAGTCTGCTAATGTACGACAAACAAAAGCAGTGAGTACTTCAATTCCAGATGGCACAATTTGTCAATCTGGAAAGCAGTGTGGTCTTCAGTATGAGTAAGCACCATCAATCCGAATTGGCTAAATCTTCGTAGCGATTGAAGGGACTGACATCCATTTCCTCTAACAACAGAAGACCATCATTAATATCCCAAGCTTGTCTTTCGGCTTCGGATAAGCTGCGATCAAACAGCACCACCTTCATGGATTTACTAATAAGCACTAAAGCGTTAGCAACCGCTTGAAGCACAAAGTCTGTATACCAATTGAGGAAATGGATGATTTACAACTAAATATCAAGCGTTTCCCAATAAAACTTTTGTGATTTGGGATTTTTTGTATCTATGATTATTACTTAGACTTGGTAGCTAACTTGTGCTTAAGTTGCATTTTTAACTTGATAAAATTGAGTGGTAAAAATTGAATGACAGTTGAAGAATGAAGACATCCGATTGAAAGCTAGGTGAACCCCCCTGGCGATTAATCAGAACCTCAAGAAAACAATTCACTAATAAGGAAAAAACATGAACGTTGCAACCAACTTACAAACAACCAGCAACTCAATGGAACAGTTCTACCAAGAGCTGTTGAAGAGTCCTGAGTTGCAAGCAAAACTCAAACAAGCAAGCGACCCAGAAAGCCTCTGCCAACTGGCGGTTCAACTGGGTAACGAGATGGGCTACAGCTTCACGATTGAACAAGCTCATGCAGCGATGGCAATCGAAGTTGCTATTGGAGATGTCATTGAAGAAAGCAACTTGTCTACTGGAATCCCAAGAGCAGCATTCGGTGGTTGCATTGGCGTTAAGTAATAACTAAGGTCAATGCCTTTACGGCGATGCGAGTGTAAAGGGTAGCTAGTGTCAAGAAGCAAGTTTTAGCAGTTGTTTTCTTGAAACTTCCGCTATATCCAACACTCCATCCTTTGTGAAAGGTAAATTGTAGGAACTCGGCTTATCTGTTTGATATTTCTACTTTTACCTTTCCTAATAATCATGATTGTGCCTGTTGCAGAAAGCAAAGCAAAAAGTTCTAAGAGGATGTTTGCTGACTGGCATTCCTTACAGTGCATAGCTGGAAATGTTTTTAAATAGACCTTAGCTTTCTTGTAACAGGCTTCTTATTTGCTTCAACTTGTCAACCTATTTAATTGATAAAAATGTACAGTTATGTGGTTTTAGATCGCCTTAATGCCCCTGCTTACAAGCATTTAACTTACCCTTGGCTTCAAGAACGTCTAGACCAGCTTTCACCGCAGAATCTAAAAAATATTGCTATAGGTGTAGCCCTTCAAGGACAGCCAGTTGGATTAGTTTTAGCTGAATACCTAACAAATCAAAATCAAGCAAATATTTTATCGCTCATTGTAGCCCAAGAGCATCGCCAACGGGGACTTGGCACTGTGCTGGTCATGCAGATTGAAGAAATACTAAAAGAGCATGGCTGTCAACAACTCGATATTTTATACAATTTGAATCTTACGACTCCAATTCTGGAACGTCTGCTTAAGCAACAAAACTGGGCACCTGCATCTTTTTATAGTTTGCAGTGTGTAACGAATCGAGAAACTATCAAGCAGGCTCCTTTTTTACATCGGTATACTCTCCCAAAAAAATTTACTATCTTCCCTTGGGTAGAGTTAACTGCTCAAGAGCGAATGAAAATTGAACAGCGAGAGAATGGACTGAATTACCCTGATGAACTTTATCCCTTTAAAGAAGACCGGATTGAAGCTCTTTCTAGCGTCGGTTTACGCTATGGGGAAGAGGTAGTTGGTTGGAGCATTTTCCAGCGATTGATGCCAAATTGTGTAATTTATAAGTCACTATTTGTTAAACCAGAATTTCAATCTATTGGTTTAGGAGTTCATTTGTTTGTAGCATCAGCTAATCAACAACTTACTGATGAAAAAGTGACAGAAGCAATATTTATTGTTTTAAAAGATAATACGCGAATGTTGAGATTCGTGAAGCGACATATTGTTCCTTATTTAACTGCAACTAATAATTTCTGGAAGTCTTCTAAGCTACTGCAAGCGTCTACATTGATTGAACGCGATCGCTCTCCATCTCATAGTTCAAGCTAGGCAGTGCTTAAGAGAACACAGCAACTTGTATTTCTTATAGCATGACTTTGCTGGACATTTAACTAGTAAGAGTTTCTCAATCAACCTTTGTGATTTGGGAAACTTTTTTGTATCTATAGTTATTGCTTAGACTTGGTAGCTAACTTGTGCTTAAGTTGCATTTTTAACTTGATAAAATTGAGTGGTAGAAATCGAATGACAGTTGAATAATGAAGACATCTGATTGAAAGCTAGGTGAATCCCCTTGGCGATTAATCAGAACCTCAAGAAAACAATTCACTAACAAGGAAAAAACATGAACGTTGTGACTAACTTACAAACAACCAACAATTCAATGGAACAGTTCTACCAAGAGCTATTGAAGAGTCCTGAGTTGCAAGCAAAACTCAAGCAAGCAAGCGACCCAGAAAGCCTCTGCCAACTGGCGGTTCAACTGGGTAACGAGATGGGCTACAGCTTCACGATTGAACAAGTTCGTGCAGCGATGGCGATCGAAGTTGCTATTGGTGGAGATGTCATTGAAGAAAGCAACTTGTCTACTGGAACCCCAACAGCAGCATACACAGCAGTTTGCAAGTAAGTGAAGTACATATGTAGATGCAAACCGCTTTTTCCCTGGGGATAGCTTGTACTCTATGTACCTGCAAACTGCTGTATTGGGTGTGCTGGTAGCCGTAAGTAATAACTAAGGTCAATCCCTTGACGGCGATGCGAGTGTAAAGAGTAGCTAGTGCCAAGAAGCAAGTTTTAGCAGTTGTTTTCTTGAAACTTCCGCTATATCCAACACTCCATCCTTTGTGAAAGGTAAAAGGTAAATTGTAAAAGTTCGACCCATCAAGTTGATATTTTTACTTTTACCTTTCCTAAAAATATTGCAAGCGTCTACATTGATTGAATGCGATCGCTCTCCATCTCATAGTTCAAGCTAGGCAATACCTAACAGAGTACAGCAACTTTTATTTACTGAACGTGCGAATTAACAATGCTAAAAAAACCTGTATTTAAACCCCACTTCCATGTTGAAGTTATCGAGCCAAGTAGCGTCTATCTACTCAGCGAACATGAACATCATGCTCTTAGCAGTCACCTTTATACGTTGCTTGCTCCCTTGCTTGATGGTCAGCATAATGTCGATGACATTGTGCAGCACCTAGAAGCTGAAGTATCAATGCTTGGTGTTTACAATGCCCTTACCCGTTTGGAGAGTCAGGGTTATTTAGCAGAAGCAGATCAGACATTGCCATCGCAACAAGCAGCATTTTGGAGTTTGCTAGGTACTGATTCAGAAACAGCTCTAAGTAAGCTAAAAAATACCAGAGTCAGCGTAGTATCGTTTGGCAACGTTGAAACAAAAGAGTTTATTTCTGCTCTCAAGTCATTAAATATCAATGTTGACGAACAAGCCGATATAACAGAAACTGATTTAACAATTGTCTTAACGGATGACTATTTACAAATTGGTTTAAGTGAATTCAACCAAGAAGCCGAAGCACGCCAAAAACCTTGGTTATTAGTTAAACCTGTTGGTACGGTTATTTGGCTGGGACCGCTATTTGTCCCACCTCGTACTGGATGTTGGGAATGTCTTGCTCAACGGTTACAGGGAAAACGAACCGTTGAAACAAGCATCGCCCAGCAGAAAGGAGCCACTGAATACTTTTCAACCTCTCGTGCCGTTCTTCCTGTGAGCTTGCAAATGGGAATCAATTGGGCAGCGCTGGAAACGGCAAAACAGATAGTTATAGAAACACCTTCACAGCTAGAAGGTAAAATATTCACCTTCAATACAACGCAGCTATCCATCGAGCAGCATATTCTTGTTAAACGTCCGCAATGTCAAGTATGTGGCGTTTCTGTGAAAGAAGAGAAACCACAAGTGATCGCACTTCAAAGTCAGAAAAAACGATTCACTCTTGATGGGGGACATCGTGGCTTCTCTCCCGAAGAAACTCTCAAAAAATATTCACATCATATTAGTCCAATCACAGGAGTAATTAGCGAGTTACTGAAACTCGAAAGCGATAACAATTTGATTCATGTTTACACTGCCAGCCATCTAAATCGCAAAAGTTCTAACAATTTAGTTGAGCTACGTCAGAATTTAAGTTCCAACAGTGCTGCTGGAAAAGGCAAAACCGACAGTCAATCAAAAGCGAGTTGTCTTTGTGAAGCACTGGAAAGATACTCTGGTATTTTTACCGGAAATGAGTATCGCCTCAAAGGAACTTATGCACAACTAGAATCTATCGCAATTCATCCTAACGACTGTGCCCAGTACAGCACTACCCAATACCAGCAACGGGAAGTATGGAACGCCCAGCATGGAGGTTTTGCTTGGGTTCCTGAAGCATTTGATGAAGACAAAGAAATAGAGTGGACACCTGTTTGGTCGCTAACTGAGCAAAAATTCAAATATTTGCCCACAGCTTACTGTTACTACGACTATCCCCAAGTGGATGGTCATCGCTTCTGTATGGGAGATTCTAATGGCAATGCAGCAGGCAACACCTTAGAGGAAGCAATTCTTCAAGGATTCATGGAATTGGTGGAGAGAGATAGTGTTGCACTGTGGTGGTACAACCGCATCCAGCGTCCTGCTGTTGATTTAGCTAGTTTTGATGAACCCTATCTGAAAGCCTTGCGAGACTATTACCAGAGTCAGAATAATGAACTTTGGGTTATCGATATTACTAGCGATCTCAATATTCCCTCTTTTGCTGCCATTGCCATAGTTCGAGGTACTAACCAAACCTCAGAATTGATCGCGCTCGGTTTTGGTACTCATTTTGACCCGAAAATTGCTATTCTCCGAGCCGTTACTGAAGTAAACCAATTTCTGGCGATGTTGTCGCACCATCAGACGACAAAAGAGTTTGATAACCCAGATTTGGAATACTGGTATAAAGAAGCCACATTGTCCAATCAGCCTTATCTCGTTCCCGATCCAAGCGCTAAGCCCAAAGTCTATGCTGATTACCCAAAATATTGCAGCAGCGATCTAAAACAAGACGTGCTTACCTGTGTAGAAATTGCTGCTAATCATGGCTTAGAAACCCTAGTTCTCGACCAAACCCGTCCAGATATAGGATTGAGCGTTGTCAAGGTTATTGTTCCTGGACTGCGGCATTTCTGGTGTCGGTTTGCTCCTGGGCGACTTTATGATGTTCCTGTGCAAATGGGTTGGTTATCAACGCCACTGAAAGAAGAGCAGCTTAACCCAATTCCAATGTTTTTCTAATCCCAGCCTTTTTAACCCTGTCTGTGCTGGGCAATTGCCACTGGATGCCTGCGAGTTCAGTGGTTGCATTAGGCATCCTCGACTACATATCCCTCTCCTAAGAAACAGCAATGTTTCTTTACATACATAAGGAATGTGATCACCTTCCTGAACAGCTTCTGTCACTTTCTGAAATACGAAGTAACAAGAAAGCGAAATTATCGATCAGGAAAAAAGAATGCAGTCTGTCCAATCTACAATCAGCAAACTTTCTGAAGTAAAAAATTTACTTGGAGATCGTACAATGAAACGTCTAATTTTTGGTAGTCTATCTCTCTTACTGATGTCTGCTACTACTGCACCTGCCATCAAAGCACAACCGCCAGTGGCAATTGATCCAGCCGAAGCCAGAGTCGTCCCATCCTATATTCAACAGACAACACCAGTAAATCTTGTTTCCCTCGCTTATCGGGGTTACTTCAAAAACCAAGGTATTTCCAGCTATGCTGTTCTCATTGCAGCGCACCAATCTGGCGAAATTAATGCCCAAGAACTTGTCCAGGTTGCTGTAGAAGCGAACCGAGTGTCAGCAGAAGCTTTATCCGACTCTGGGTATCTTAGTGCTGTCGAGCAAGGACTTAGAGATCTACAAGACGACTAGTAAGCTGTTGTGCATCTAAGTGGTCTATTTAACGAATTGTTTTTAGGGAAGAGGGGAACGGTGAAAGGAAAAGACTTTTTCCCCTTTCCTTTTTGCCTTCATTCTTGTAGATGTTCAAACTTCTATTAGTGAGTTTGCACTCAGTACTTGTCACAATTAAGAAAAAAGAGTTTGCCGAAATGCAATTCCTTCAGGCTTTTAACCAGATAATCAAAAAGTATAATTCCTTAATTTTGAGTACAATATTTGGATATTTTGAGGAATTAATTGCTCGTTTTTCTTTGGCGGGAAATTCTCCGATTTTTGCTAACCAGCAATTTGACTGGGTAGAAACATTGGAAGCTAACTGGTCGAAAATTAAACAAGAACTCGATGAAATTCTGAAATATAGAGAGGAGTTACCAAACTTTCAAGATATATCTCCAGAACAATATGTAATTTCTCCGGATAATCGCTGGAAAACATATTTTTTATATGGTTATGGTGTCAAAGCTGAACAAAATTGTGCCCGATGTCCTGAAACCACCAAAATCATTGAACAAATTCCTGGAATGACAACAGCTTTTTTTTCAATTCTCTCACCTCATAAACACATTCCAGAGCATCGTGGATATTACAAAGGCGTGATTCGTTGTCATTTAGGACTAATCATTCCTCAACCTTTTTTTAAGTGTAGAATCCGCGTTGGTAATGAGGTTGCTTTTTGGCAAGAAGGCAAGGCTTTAATATTTGATGATTGTTATCAACATGAAGTTTTGAATGAGACAGATGGGGTTCGAGTTGTATTGTTTCTTGATGTCATCAGACCATTGCCATTTCCTTTATCAATAATTAATCAGTATTTGATTAATTTGATTGCTAAATCCAGCTTGGTAAAAAATGGCATTAAAAACCAGAATGAATGGGATAAACGTTTAGAAAATGTCTAAGTTTGAAAAACGGCAACAAGTCATTAGCAACGGTAGTCATGGTTTAGTTATTGGCAGTGGCATTGCTGGATTGCTGGCAGCCAGAGTGTTGCTCAACCACTTTGCGTTTGTCACTGTAGTTGAGCGCGACTCACTACCGGAACAACCTGGGGCGCGACCGGGAGTGCCTCAAACACTGCATTCTCATGGACTGCTCAAACGAGGTAGTAACATTCTAGAGCAGCTTTTTCCGGGCTTGGAAGCAGAATTGGTCGCTGCTGGTGCTATTTTGGTCGATCTAATCGCAGACACTTTAACTCTCATCCAACAGGATTCTTTTCCTCGCTGCCCTTCAGACTTAATTGTTCCTAGTTGTAGTCGTAGCCTTTTAGAATGGTCGATTCGCTGTCGTCTGCCCAAAAGCGATCGCCTGCAATTTCTAGACGCTACTCAGGTGAAAAAACTGTTAACTGACGAGACTAACTCTAGGATTACAGGGGTACAATTACTTGATCGCGATGACTTGCAGTTGGGAGAATTAACTGCCGATTTAGTTGTCGATGCTAGCGGACGCCAATCCAATATGCCCAAGTGGTTGGAGGAATTAGGCTATCCGACTCCTGCTGAAACCAAAGTTAACGCCTTTTTAGGCTATACGACTCGCTGGTACGAACGCCCTCAGCAGTTGGATGCAGATTGGAAAATGATGCTTGTGATGCCCCAATACCTCCATGAATCGCGTAGCGGCGTACTGATTGCGATGGAAGGGAACCGCTGGGTACTGAGTCTTTATGGTTTTAATCAAGATTATCCGCCTACGGATGAGGTGGGTTTTCTAGAATTTGCTCGGACATTATCTAATCCGGCTCTCTACCAAGCCGTCAAAGATGCCAAGCCTGTTTCTCCTATCTACAGCTTCCGCAACACAGAAAATCGGTTACGCCACTACGAGAAGTTGAAACTACCAGAAGGGTTAGTAGTCATGGGAGATGCCGTCTTTGCCTTCAATCCCTTCTATGGTCAGGGAATGAGTGCTGCTGCCGTGGGTGCCCTAGAACTGGATCGGTGTATTGAGCAGCAATTACGCTCTCGCACCGATCTAACAGGAGTAAGCGATCGCTTTCAAAAACAACTTGCTCAAAGCTTACAAGCTCCTTGGCTGCTGGCAACAAATCGCGATCGGGCGCGGTTGTCAGCCGTGGATGCAACAATGACAGGTAAAAAGCTCGGGTTGATCGATCACCTTTCAAGGCAATATGGGCAGGAAGTTGAAGCGTTATTGAAGAGCAGTCCTGAGCGCTACCGAAGCTTAATGGAAGTTTACCACATGGTTAAGACTCCCACCGCCCTGTTTAATCTGAAGTTCGCCTTAAATGTGGCAAAACAGGTTTTGAAGAGAAACATAGCTAATTATAGTCATGCTATCTGGGCGGTGCGATCGCTAACCCCACCTTTATAGCAGCAGTATTTTCATGAACGACTATCTAACCACCAATCGAAATAACTCACCTTACCCACACCTGCTTGATGCACTACTTATTCTTACATTTAACGATGATGTCTCTCTGACTCAAAATGAAGACGAGCAAATCGTTCTGGCATCTCTCCATCATAAGCTAACCTTTAAAGCCGTACAGCTCGGGTTAAAAAAGGCATTATTTGCTCTTGCGAATAATGGTGCAACCTTAGAAGAAATGAACAACTGGGTACAGCAAGATCGAGGAGAATTTATAGTTCTAAAATTTTATCAATATCTGCAAAAATTCACTCGTTTTGGCTGGTTGTGTCATTCTGTTGTTGCCAAAGGATGTCTCATCGCTACAGCTAAACCAATGACTACAGATTGTCAGTTTTTACTGGCAACGGCTGTTGCTCATAACCAGTATGTTTTATCAAAATTTGCATATGTTCATTAGGTTAATGGACAGATGATATTAGAGTCGCCATTATCAAAAATGGTAATTCATCTATTAAGTTGGCAAGCAATAGCTATAGTGGGTTTACTTGCTAATCCTTGTATTTGCCGTGAAATAGCAACACAAATTCAGGGGATTGAACTCGATACAATCCAACAATTTACTAGTTTACTCTTGAGTACGCAAATGCTGTCTGAAGTGGCTGAAGATGGAGCTATTTCAGAACAAACCGATATTATCTTAGCTCAATGGGAATTCCACGACTTACTGTTTCATTCTCGCAGCCGCAGCGGCAGACATGCTAATCCAGTTGGCGGAACGTACCGTTTTTTAGGTCAGATCGCACCGCTTCCAGCCCTCAAGCCTCGAACATGGAACAAAAGCATAACACTATATAAACCCGATTTAGAAAATCTCAAAACTTCAGATATTTCTTTCACTCAGGTTTTGGAAAGTAGAAAATCTATTGGAGAACATGGAGAAATGCCAATCACGGCTCAACAGCTAGGAGAATTTCTCTATCGTTGCGCCAGAATTAGAAACCTGCTCCAAACCGAGAAAGGTGAATTGCTCAGCCGTCCTTATCCTAGTGGTGGAGCAATGTATGAACTAGAACTTTATCCTGTTGTTAATCGCTGCCAGGATATTTTGCCGGGTTTGTATTACTATCAGCTGCAAGCTCATGAATTGTGTTGTATTTCCAGCGAAACGGAAGCTGTGGAAGCCTTACTGAAGGGAGCTAGTATGGCAATGGGAAAGCAAGAGATACCTCAAGTCCTAATTGTAATTACCGCTCGATTCCAACGCTTAGCTTGGAAGTATGAATCTATAGCTTACGCACTTATGCTGAAACACGTTGGTGCTTTATACCAAACTATGTATTTAGTGGCAACAGCGATGAATCTTGCTCCTTGCGGTATTGGTACTGGTGACTCCGATTTATTTGCTAAAGCAGCAGGATGCAATTATTACGCTGAAACATCTGTTGGAGAATTTGCACTTGGTAGTGGGACTTAAACAAAAATAGATCTCTTGCAAAAGTCGATTTTTAGCTGTAGGGCGAAGCATTTGCGGCCAGATTTATCGGTGAAATCAGGGTTTTTATCCGCAAATGCTTCGCCCTTTTCGGATTTATGCAAGAGGTCTATTTCATCCTCTGAGGGTTTTGGCTTACTCGGCATGAGCGAACGGGCAGAGCGCATCGGCGCACAACTCACTATTCGGAGTCAACCTGGACAAGGAACAGAAATTATTGTCACCGTCAACCCTTGAGTGAGCATCACGATGAGCCAAACTACGACCATTCGGGTTCTGATTGCGGACGATCACGCCATTTTTCGGCAAGGATTAGCCACGATTATTGACCGTGCCCCAGATATGCAGGTGATTGCCCAAGCCGAAAATGGGGAACAAGCGATCGCTCTATTTGGGGAACACCAACCGGATGTCACTTTAATGGATCTGCGAATGCCGGAAGTGGAAGGAGTTGCCGCCATCGGTGCAATTTGTGCTGCTGCTAAATCGGCTCGGATTATTGTACTAACCACGTATGATAGTTACGAAGATATCTATCGGGGATTGCAGGCAGGCGCAAAAGGATACCTGTTGAAAGAAACTGAACCGGACGAGCTTCTGAATGCGATTCGTACTGTTCATCGGGGTCAGAAGTATATTCCGCCCGATGTAGGAGCCAAGTTGGTACAGCGCCTCAGCAATCCAGAACTGAGTGAAAGAGAACTGGCAGTCCTCCGCTCACTGGCACAGGGGATGAGTAATGCCGATATTGCGACTGCTTTGAGTATTGGTGAAGGCACGGTCAAATCCCATGTCAATCGAATTTTGAATAAGTTAGATGTCAGCGATCGCACCCAGGCTGTGATTGTTGCGGTTAAGCGCGGCATTGTTAGTTTGTAGGGTGTACTTTCGATCAAGTTGAGAGTCTAACTTAAGTTAGAGCCGACCTTCTACTTTGCGATGGAACGATTACTCTATCAATTTCTACTGTCAAACTTTTAACTCACTATAGACGACAGCTTGAAGGTGATTTCCTATATTGAACTTATTCTGAAAGAAGCTGAGTACTAGAACTGGCCACACTTCAGATAGCTAGGAAAAAACGACATTGATTGAATTTGAATGAAAAAGGAGACAAACCCATGAGCAACACCATCGACACAATGATCGATCCCAACGACGCCGTGCTGCTGCTGATTGATCATCAGAGCGGACTCTTCCATCTTGTGCGTGATATCGAACTCCCAGTTCTCCGCTCCAATGTCACAGCGCTCGCTAAGATTTCCCGACTCGTCAAGATTCCGACCTTCACAACTGCTTCGGTACCCGATGGTCCCAATGGTCCCCTGATTCCCGAAATCCACCAGCACAATCCTGAGGCAGTTTACATTCCGCGCACAGGACAGATTAATGCCTGGGATAACCCAGCTTGGGTAGATGCTATCGAGAAGACCGGGCGAAAGACTCTCCTCATCGCCGGAACTCTCACCAGTACATGCATGGCGTTTCCGACTCTGAGCGCACTGGCAGCTGGTTACAAGGTCTTCACGATCATTGACGCTTCCGGCAACTGGAGCCAGATGGCAACCGACCTCACTCTGGCTCGCGTCGTCCAGGCGGGAGCCATGCCCATCGACACTTACGCAGTAATGAGCGAACTCATGAACACGTGGAACCGTCCGGACGCAATGGAGTTTGCCGCTATTGCGGTTGACCACATCGTGCCGCCTTACCGCGCCCTGATGGAGAGCTATGACAAAGCTCAATCCGTGCAACGAGATGGACGAGAGACCAAGCTTGATCGGCAAATGGCACCTGTGTAAAAGCACCTAATTGCAACGCGCACGCACAAAATAAAAAAAGGGAAGGTGAGGAGTTAGTTATCAATTCCTCGCCCGCATTCCCGATAAGAGTGTCCGTAACACTCTAGCAAGCAGGCTAATCGGGTCGTCCTCGCCCTACAGCTTTTGTCCGATCCTTAACTAACCAACACGAGATATGGAACAAAATTCGATCGCTCAAGTTTTTGCCACTCATCTTGCATTGATTGGAACAGATGTGGAGGCTTGGTCTGATCTCTTGGCTGAAAATGCGATCGTAGAATTTCCCTATGCATCTGCGCTAGGTGCGATTGTTCGATTTGAAGGCAAACCTGCAATCTACAACCACATGAAGAATGCAGTCTCACAATTGCAAAACTGGGTCTTTACCGATGTTTGTGAATATCAAACACTGATTCCAAATGTTCTATTCGCTGAATTTCATGGGGAAGCTGTGTTTGTAGCGACGGGTCAGCCCTATCAGCAAGACTATGTGGTGCGACTAGAAACCAAGAATGGAAAGATTATTCACTACCGCGAATACTGGAATCCGGCTCCAATACTTGAGCTAATGGGTAGCAGCGAAACTGCCTTCGACTGGATTCAAACCCATAGATAGGACAGAGATGAAAATTGTAATTGCAGCCGCATCTGGTAACATTGGACGACGTACCGCAGAAAAAGTCATCCAGGCAGGAGCCGAAACGATTCTTTTAGCCCGACATCCAGAGAAGTTAGCGGATCTGGTCGAAGGTGCGATTGCCTCCGGCAACAGCGAAGTTCGCGTTCAGCCGATCAGCAGCGATGATGCTCAAGAATTGATAGAAGTAACCCAGCGGGCAGATGCTTTGTTTTGGCTGACACCACCGAAGCTCGATGTGCCTAACATGAGGGATTGGTATCTTCAAACCGCAAAAGCGGGCGCGAACGCTGTATCCGCAAACGGCATTCCGCGAGTCGTGAACATTTCCAGCATTGGTGCGGGTGCAAAACCAAACTTGGGCACAGTTTCATTCAGTGGAACTGTTGAATCAATCCTCAATCAAATGGCTGCCAATGTAGTTCACTTACGTCCCGGCTATTTTATGGAGAATTTCCTGGCGCAAATCGAGACGATCCAAAGCGAACGCACGGTTCGATTTCCTTATCCGAGTGATCATGATATTCCCTGGATTAGCACTGATGATATCGGAGATGTGGCAGCACACTATCTCCTGGATCAGCGTTGGGCAGGTCAGTGGACTCGTAATTTAATGGGAGCCGAAAACCTAACATTGCTTGAAACATCTGCTATCTTGTCACGAGTGTTGAGCTATTCGATTGAATATGCTCAAGTCAGTATCGAATCGCTCCAGCAGCAGTTTGCCGCAATGGGAGCGACTGCTGAGGTTCAGCGCGAAATGGGTGATCTATTCCGTGCGCTTGGCGATCCGGATGGAGTTTATGCCACAGCACGAACCCCGGAAGCAACAACACCCACAACATTCGAGCAGTTTGTTAAAAACAAGATCCTTCCAAATCTTTTAAGCTTTTCAAGCAAGGCAACGCCTTTAAGTAAGCATAGCTAACGCTGAAGGATTGAAGTTTACAGCTTTTTACCGAAGTGCGACCTCGCCGCTGTTCGACTGAATTTCTCGGCGAGTTCACCTTGATGAGCTTTGAGAATAATCTGTACCTGTCTGACTAGCCGTTGTGAACTGGTATGACGACGCAAGATTTGTTGCACAATTGCTTGCTGCCGTTGACTTAACTGGATTGGTAATGGTGATAGACCCGACATCTTTTTGCTTGAGCCGCTTTTGGCTGTTCGCTCAAATTTGAGCTAATCCTACCACCTTTCTAACTGCTTACTTACTTGGCGAAAATAGAAGGTTCGTGCAACCAGGGGCAATGTAGTGTGTTATTGCAAAAGTCAACCCCTTTTTAGGGCTGGACTGATAAGTAATACAAATCATGACTTTGCCTAATTTGTCTCCTTCTAGGCAAAGTATGCTGGAAATATCTACCCCAGCATGAGGGATTGACCCATGCTATTTCTCACCAGCCAACTTCCATTTTCGGCAAAGATATTTTCTCGTCCTCTTCCACCACCGAAAAAATCATCTTCATCAGAACGAGAATATCTACGCATCTCAGAAGTCAAAGCCATAATGAGCGCGGCCAAAAAAGTAGGTCGTCATGGTGTCAGAGATGCAGCGATTATTCTACTGATGTTTCGTCACGGGCTGAGAACCGCTGAATTAGTAGCTCTGAAATGGTTGCAGGTAGATTTAGTAGGAGGCTACATCGAAGTCCGAAGAGCCAAACATGGTCATGATAGCATTCATCCCCTACGTTCTCCGGAACTCAGAGCCTTACGTCAAATTCTCAAGAGTTATCCCGATACCCAATACGTTTTCGTATCAGAACGAAAAGCTCCTCTCTCAACTCGCTCAATTCGCCACATCGTAGCTAGAGCAGGAGAACTAGCTGGAATACCATTAATGGTTCATCCCCATCAACTGCGCCACGCTTGTGGCTACTATTTAGCTTCTCTTGGGCATGATACTAGAGCGATTCAAGATTATTTAGGGCATAAGAACATTCACCACACAGTTCGTTATACACAGATGTCACCTCAAAGGTTTGAAAGTTTCTTTCCGGATTAAGCTACCGATAGTTGCGTTAGCCGAGCAATTCTTTCGGTCATATCCAACTTGAACGTGCCATAAGGATTGACATGACTAAAAATCAGAGGTGTAATTGCTCTTAAATCAGTTGCAGTAAGCTTTTGCTCCCAATGCTTCTGAGCTAGTACACTCTGAATCATCAAGGTATTCACATACACCAAACATATTTGCAATAGGTGCAAAGATAACACGGATAACTCCTGAGTTTCCAAGCGATTTGAGGCAAACTCCCCACCTTTACCGTAAAAGATAAAATCATTAACCCCATTCCATCTTTCCACCACATTTAAGCCTTCATTAACTTCCCGTCGTACTGCCTCCTCTTCGAGATATTGGCACAGGAAAATTGTCTTAATTACTCGACCCAATTCCAGCAAAGCTAGATAGGTAGGGTGAATAATCGGATTTTTGCTAAAACGTTTTAATATGGCTTCGGTTTCTGCCGTTCCCAACCTCAAAGCTGTGGCATACTTCACCATCTGGTCGTATTGTTGGCGAATTAAATCCCAATTAATCGGACGGGTCAGAATGGGCTGTAGATTAGGATAGGCATCACTGTGACCAGTATAAGGATGATACAACTTCTGCGTTTTAATCCGCTTGAGCCTGGGCATTAACTGAAACCCCAATAGGTGAGTAAAAGCAAAAGCCAAGTCCGATGCTTTAAGTTTTCCCTGAAGCTTCTCTGAGTCAGCCTTTTCTATGTTATTGGTTTCTTCTGTGGTGAGGAGAAGGTCAATTTGTTCGATATTTGTGGGAGTAAGTTGAGAGAAAATTTGATTACAGAACTTGGTTTCGTGTTGGTGAATAGCACTACGAGTTAAACGTTCAACCTGTTGGGGGGTTGGGGGTTCAATTTGTAATTCCCGAAACCTTTGATAGATAAGTTGAAGGAGTGGTTCAAATCTTTGTTCATTAGGCAAAATGTTTTCGATTAACCAATTAGACATCTCCTCCGAATCCGAGAGAGTAGCAGTCCGAAACCCGAATAACTGACGAATTTCCGCACGATGATTTTTAAGAGAACGTCCTTGCCAATTGTATTGAGAATACAAATTAGGGTCAATTTTTAGTTGTGAGGCGATGTAAGAGATAATAAGGTCTGGTATTTCGGCATCTGAGTCAGGAAACCGAGCCACTAGTTGAAAAGATTTTAGTAAAATGGCAAAACCAATCTGATTAGCACCGACTTTCTTATTGACCCGTTCTAATTCTTGGGGAAGAAGTGTCCAATTTTCGACGAGTTCTTCTGTATCCCAATGTGGTTTGACCATTCATTCTCAACTCCTATCAGGCAATCCCAGATTTGAGTTGAGCATAAATGAATAGATAGTCGTATTTTCAGAAATTTATCAAAAGTGCAGATTTAAGAGAGTTTGTCAAATTCAGTCAAAATAGTATATTTAGAAAACTTATTAATAAGTGGTGAAAATGGGTATCATTCATCATTAAGAAACAAAGGCTGAAACCTATACATATCAATGGTTTCAAGTCAGGGTTGCCCCAGCTTGTACCAACCTTCTATTTTCGCCTACTTCTGCGACGCTGTACTAAGCGTATCCTCGAACTTTCATCTAAAGTTTTCAGCTCGATGAAATTTTTGTTCTTCAAGTTATGAGTTAGCCATTCCCGTATGCGTTGTATGATACAGCGAATGAGCAATCCAGAACTGAGTGAACGAGAACTGGCGGTACTCCGTTCACTGGCACAGGGGATGAGTAACGCTGATATTGCGGCGGCTTTGAGCATCGGTGAAGGTACAAATCCCATGTCAATCGGATTTTGAATAAGCTAGATGTCAGCGATCGCACCCAAGCTGTGATTGTTGCCGTTAAGCGCGGCATTGTAAGTTTGTAGGACGTACTTTCGATCAAATTCGGATTCTAACTTAAGTTAGAGCCAGCTTTATACTTTGCGATGGCATGGTTAATCTATCAATTTGCACTGTAAAAAATTTAACTTGCTATAGGCGACAGCTTGAAGGCGACCACCTATATTGAATTTATGCAAGCAGTCATGCAAATGGATCGAGCAAGTAAATTGCACGTTTCCATGCTTGATACAGATGTAAAAAGATGAGCAACGAAAGTAGCCACAGGTCTTTACTTGTACCACCTTCAACTCAAGATTGGATTCAAGGTATTCTGAGTGCCAAGGTAGTGCTGGTGATGTACGGAGACTATCAATGCCCTAGAAGTGCGGACGTTTACAAGCTGATTAAAGCGATCAAACGAGAGCTTAGTGCTGCTTTTGGAGAAAATTATTTATGCTTCATCTTCCGTCATTTTCCACAAACACAGATTCATCCCCATGCTCAACGGGCAGCCCAAGTCGCTGAAGCCGCCGCCGCCCAAGGAAAGTTTTGGTTAATGAGCGATACTTTATTTGACCATCAACAAAGGTTGGAGAACGGTTATCTTGTCGAGTACGCCAATGATTTAGGGCTTGACATTCCTCAATTTCTCAAAGAGTTGTCTAAACAAGTGCATATCGATCGCATCAACGAAGATATTGAAGGCGGAATGCAGAGTGGAGTAACGACTGCCCCAGTCCTGTTTATCAATGGAATTCGGTATGCCGAGCGCTGGAACACGACGGAGTTGATGGCTGCCATGATTGCTGCAAGTCATTAAGTTCCCCGATCTTTGCTCTCAATTCATATCTGACTTGCCTGTAAGTGCTGTAAGCCATCTAATTTTGATGGCTAGACTTTGCCTATTCTGCTGAACAAAATTACCGCTTTTTGAACCATGCCAACAACTGAATTCCTGCGTATTGATTTAGTGAATTACAAATCAGTATTTCATTGAGGATAATTCTATGACACGTTTACTAGTACAAGGCAAGAATAATTCTGGGCATGAAGGTACACCTCAGACTGATTCTCTTCAGGACTCCTCAGTCAATCATGCTCTGATTGCGATCGCGCAAGAAGTCACTGAGTTGCTGAGACAAGCTTACCCGATACAAACTGACGAAATTGAAACAGGAGAAACAGAATGATACTGCAAGATAAAGTGGCGTTAGTCACCGGAGGCACATCGGGAATTGGCAGAGCAACAGCGATCGCTTATGCCAAACAACAAGCAAAGGTGGTGGTAGTTGGTCGTCGAATTGATAAAGGTGAAGAAACGGTTCGATTGATTAAGAAAGCTGACGGAGAGGCTATTTTTGTGCAAGCAGATGTTACGAAAGAAGCCGATGTTAAAGCAATAGTTGATAAAACGATTGACGTTTTTGGTCGGTTGGATATTGCCTTTAATAATGCAGGAATGGGCGGCGAAAATCCCTCATTGATTGAGCAAACAGAAGCTGAATATGACCGCACTATGAATGTCAATGTCAAAGGTGTTTGGTTGTCGATGAAATATGAAATTGCTCAGATGTTGAAACAGGGAAGTGGTGCGATCGTCAATATGGCATCTGTGGTTGGAGTCGTTGCACTTCCTAACATACTCCTCTACACCGCGAGTAAACATGCGGTAGTAGGCTTAACAAAAGCTGCTGCCCTCCAATATGCCAAAGCGGGTATTCGCATCAATGTCGTTGCACCAGGGGCAATCCAAACAGATATGTTTGAAGCAGTTACAGATGAAGCCAAAGCTTACTTAACAGGACTTCACCCGATCGGACGGGTTGGAACACCTCTTGAAGTTGCAAATGCAGTCCTGTTTTTATCATCTGACATGGCATCGTTCATAACAGGTGAAACGTTGATGGTAGATGGTGGGTATGTAGCGCAGTAGTTGAAAGGCAGTACGAAACGTTGCGACCAAGTAGCGATCGACAGCGATATGAATCCCGCAGACAGCGACTTTGCCGTAGAGCAGACCGATGACTGCCCTCGGTCGCTATGGACAGGGTGACGAGGTAGCTGGCATGGTCTCTTATCTCGCCAGTTCTGAAGCGGCTTTTGTTACGGGCGCAAGTCTCAAAATTGATGGCGGCTATACCGCTTGAACAACAGGTAATCCAGATCTGCAACCACTACAGCAATCCTAATTGGAGCCTGACGGGTCGTAGGGATGGAACCCTGGCTGGAGGCGCAGCCCTCACTCCCCTTATTCACAAGTAGGTCGTAAACGCTACAAACCTTATTCAGAGAAATTCAGAAGACATCATGATTTCGCAAAAACTCTCAGAAAAAGTTGCACTCGTCACTGGCGGCACCAGCGGCATCGGACTTGCCACTGCTAAGCGATTTGTCGCCGAAGGTGCCTATGTCTTTATCACGGGTCGTCGTTAGACTGAACTTGATGCTGCTGTAAACGAGATTGGTAAGAACGTTACTGGCATTCAGGGCGATGTCTCAAATCTGGCAGATCTCGATCGGCTTTACGCCACGATCGAGCAAGAGCAAGGTCACTTGGATGTAATCTTTGCCAATGCTGGCGTTGCCGAACAAGAATCTGACAAATCATTTTAAGAATCTGAAAGCAGTCAAGCCTTGGAACTCAAGACACTTTAGATAGATAAAACCAGGAGTATTTAATCATGGTTAAAGAGCAAACTGTAGACGGACAAGCAAATTTACAAGCAACTACCAATTTGACACCAGCCCAGGAGTATTTGCAAGCACTTTGGGAAGAGCATCTGCGACACGAGTTTGGCACTCACAGTACTGAAGATGCCCTCGCTACGATGCTTGAAGATGCTTACGTTAACCACATCCCGGTAATGACTGGGGGAGTCGGGAAACCAGCAGTGCGCGAGTTTTATTCCAAATACTTGATTCCACAGATGCCGCCCGACATGGAGTTGACCCCAATCTCGCGCACGATCGGGACTAATCAACTCGTCGATGAAATGGTGGCTAAGTTCACTCATACCATTCAGATGGACTGGATGCTACCCGGCATTGCTCCGACTCTTAAACGTGTTGAAGTGCCAGTGGTAGCGATTATTCGGTTCCGTGACGGCAAGCTAGCCCATGAACACATCTACTGGGATCAGGCGAGTGTATTGATTCAACTTGGCTTGCTCGATCCTGGTACGCTGCCCGTTGTAGGGGTTGACAGTGCGCGCAAGGTACTTGATCCGAGCTTGCCCTCAAACGCACTGATCGATCGTGCCAGCGATCGCGACTAAGCGTAGGAGCCAGCAAATATCAATGCCTAAACCCGCCATTTTGCAACCAGGATCGCAACTCGCCTGACCCAGCCACGTTCTATACCCGTGGTGAAAAAGGCTATCTGGATTATCCAGCCCTAGCAAAAGTTTAGAAACTTAGAAAACGAAACAACTCACATGAAAGTTTTGATTGTTCTTGCACACCCAGAGTCGAAAAGCTTTAACGGAGCAATGTTTCAGACAGCAATTGACACGTTCAAAGACTCTGGGCATGATGTTCAATATTCAGATCTCCATACCATGAGATTTGACCCTGCATCCGATCGCCGCAACTTTACGTCTGTCAAAGATCCTGACTACTTTAAGCAGCAACTTGAAGAGATGTATGCAACTGAAGTTGGAGGATTCATTCCAGAAATTGAAGCTGAGATCCAAAAACTGGAATGGTGCGATCTGATGATTTGGCAATTCCCTTTGTGGTGGTTCAGTGTCCCTGCAATTTTGAAGGGGTGGGTCGATCGCGTCTTTGTTATGGGGCGTGTTTACGGTAATGGACATATTTATGAAACGGGCAGATTTCGAGGTAAGCAAGCAATGCTCTCGTTGACCACAGGTAGCACAGAAGAGGACTATCTTGCAGGCGGTTTTAACGGTGATATCCATGCTATTCTGCGCCCAATTCAGCGAGGGATGCTGCAATTCGCTGGTTTTGACGTTCTTGCTCCGCAGATTGTTTATGCCCCCGTTCGCCAAACAGATGCAGTTCGTCAACGTATCTTAAATGATTTTTCGCAACGATTGCGAACCATTGAACGTGAGTTGCCGATCGCCGTAGGTCAGTATTGATCGGCATGGAACTGGCGGGACTGGATTTATGGGGCACGCAGCCAGGATCGTACTCATCCTGGTTGTAGGAGGCGCTTCTTATTGCTGGCTCCTACACGTATTGCTCATTGAGTTTTTGACAAAGTGACACAGCCATTCACAACAAGAGGTAACTATCATGATGCTGAAAGACAAGGTTGCTTTAGTGACGGGAGGAACATCGGGCATTGGTAGAGCTACTGCGATCGCTTATGCCCAACAACAAGCAAAGGTGGTGGTGGTGGGTCGTCGAATGGATGAAGGTGAAGAAACTGTTCGATTGATCAAGGAAGCTGGCGGAGAGGCGATTTTTGTGCAAGCAGATGTCACGAAAGAAGCCGATGTTGAAGCAATGGTTGATAAAGCGGTTGGCGTTTTTGGTCAGTTAGATATTGCCTTTAATAATGCAGGAACTGTCGGCGAAAATCCCTCATTGATTGAGCAACCAGAAGCTGAATACGATCGCATGATGAACGTCAATGTCAAAGGCGTTTGGTGGTCGATGAAATATGAAATTGCTCAGATGTTGAAACAGGGAAGTGGTTCGATCATCAATACGGCATCTGCAAATGGAGTAGTTGCACTTCCTAGCGTACCTCTCTACACCGCGAGTAAACATGCGGTAGTAGGCTTAACAAAAGCTGCTGCCCTCCAATATGCCAAAGCAGGTATTCGCATCAATGTCGTTGCACCAGCAGCAATCGAAACAGATATGTTTGAAGCTGCTACAGGTGGGCAGGATGAAGCCAAAGCTTACATAACAGGACTTCACCCGATCGGACGGGTTGGAACACCTCTTGAAGTTGCAAATGCAGTCCTGTTTTTATCATCTGACCTGGCATCGTTCGTAACAGGTGAAACGTTGATGGTAGATGGTGGGTATGTAGCGCAGTAGTCGAACGACAGTGCGACACGTTGCGACCAAGTAGCAATCGACCTGCATCATCTGCTCGATCACTCTCCGTGCCGTTGGTTCCTCAAGGGCATCCCGGTAGTACGCAGTGTTTGATTGAGCAGTAATACATCCAAAGGAGTCCATCATGACGACAACACTTGCAGGCAAAGTTGCACTGGTAACGGGTGGTTCTCGCGGTTTAGGAGCGGTGATCGTAGGGTATGCGAAAGATCAAAACTTTTACACTCACAATTAACGAAAGGAAAAGAAATGGCTGAAAAATTTGGTGCAAAATCGACCGCCGACGAGGTGCTTTCCGGCATTAATCTCAAGGGAAAGCGATTTCTCATTACGGGTGCATCGTCAGGCATTGGGCTTGAAACCGCCCGCTCACTGGTCTCTCACGGCGCTAGCGTCGTCGGCGCGGTCAGGAACCTCGCTAAAGCTGAGCCAGCTACTGCATCGGTTCGTGATGCCGCGTCGCAGGGCGGCAGCCTGGAGTTGATCAATCTCGATCTGGCATCCTTGCAAAGCGTTCATGCCTGTGCGGATAAACTGTTGGCTGACGGTCAACCGTTCGATGCCATCATCGCTAACGCTGGCGTTATGGCAACTCCGTTCGGTCGAACGATCGACGGCTTTGAAGTCCAGTTCGGAACCAACCATCTTGGTCATTTCGCCCTGATCAATCAGATCGAGCCGCTGCTCGTCGATAATGGACGGCTGGTAGTCCTGTCGTCGCTCTCACATCGCGGTGCCGATATCGACTTGGACGATCCGAATTTTGAGCAGCAGGCATACGATCCATGGGTCGCCTACAGCCGATCGAAAACCGCCAATTCCCTGTTCGCTGTGGAGTTTAACAGGCGGCATCGCGATCGCGGCATTCGGGCTGCTTCGGTGATGCCCGGAAACAGTCTCACGGACCTGCCCCGCCATTTCTCGCCAGAGGATTTGCAGGAACTTTTGCAGACCGTTGACGCAGCGCACCGAAGCGGGTCTGCCGCCGAAAGAGTTGAAAGAAATTCCGCAGGCAGCCGCAACGTTGGTCTGGGCAGCAGTCGTAGCTGACAAAGACGAGATCGGCGGACACTATCTCGAAGATTGTGCAGTTGCGCCGATCAATGACACGCCCAACCCGTTTGCCGACGGCGTAAGGTCGTATGCACTTGACGCTAACAAAGCTAAGCAGCTTTGGGCGAAAAGCGAGGAATTGATCAGCGCTGTATCCTAAAGGTTTTCGACTTTTGTCACTAAAATTCAGATGCGTTTACCCTGGGATTTGGAATAGTCAGGAAAAACTATTCATGAGAAAGTTCATTCTTCGGTTAGTTATTATCGTTCTGGTTGTCAGTGTGCTTGTTGGCTCTGGTTGGCTGAATCGCGCAACTCCTGCTTCAACCTGTGACATCGCAACTCGCTCTACCCAAATCGGGAGTGGAACGCTTTCCTATAATCAAGCAGGGACAGGACAGCCGATTTTACTGCTGCATGGATTATTTGCCGAGAAAGAGCAGTGGAATGGCATGATGTGCGAGTTGGCTAGAGCAGGCTATCAAGCGATCGCACCCGATCTACCCGGTTATGCCAAGAGTACTGGATTTACCGTGAAAGACTATGCACTAGAGAATCAGGTAGCCCTCTTGCACCAGTTTGTCGAGCAGCTAAAGATTCAATCCCTTGATGTTGCAGGTAGCTCGATGGGGGGCACGATCGCAGTCCTTTACAGCCAGCTTTATCCCAACCAAGTTCGCAGCCTCGCCTTTATCGGTTCACCGCTAGGCGTAACGAATTGGGCAACTAGCGTCAGGAAATCGATTATTGAGGGCATCAATCCCTTTATTCCGATTACCAAAGAGCAGTTCGATCTAGAAATCAGTCTGCTTTTCGTGACGCCTCCTACGATTCCGGATGAGGTCAAAACCGAGAAAGTGAACGATTATGTGAATCGTAATCGAAATTATCAGCAGACTTGGGACATTGTGAATCTTTATGATGATGTGCTTTGTCAGTTGCCTCACAGTCGGGTTCCAACCCTGGCGATTTGGGGTCAGGAAGACAAAATCTATGATATTCGGGATGTCGAGCGCTCACATCGCTGTCTTCCAGGGAGTCAAATTATTCAATTACCCAAAGCAGGACATTTGCTGTTGATCGAAAATGCTCAGGAAGCAGCATCGAATTATCTTGGTTTTCTGAAAACAATCAAAAATCGATAGACGAATCAAGCCTTCAGCAATTACCCGATCGACTACCAAACTTGTCGTGGTGATTACAAGGAACTGGTTCGATTAGCCGCCATTCTTGGAGTCGATGTTTCAGGGGTGATTGAGGCAATTAGCGAAGCTGTGACTGATTTCAAGGTGGGAGACAACGTATATTACTCGCCGCAAGTTTTTGGAGAATTCGGTAGCTATGCTCAGAATGGATCGTACAAAAATGAGTATTCAGCAATTAATCACGCCTGAAAAGCACGACTTAGGTGGGTTTAGCGTACAGCGCATCTTACCGAGTGAAACCCTAAAAATGGTTGGACCTTTCATCTTCTTTGATCACTTGGGCCCAGCTATTTTCCCGGCTGGAAAAGGCGTCGATGTTAGACCCCATCCACACATCAATTTAGCGACGGTTACCTATTTGTTTGAAGGAAGCCTTCTGCATAGAGATAGTCTAGGTACAGTACAAGAGATTTTTCCGGGCGAGGTGAACTGGATGACAGCGGGCAAAGGTATTGTTCATTCTGAGCGATCGTCCGAGAGCTTTAGAGAGAAAGAATCTACTCTTCACGGCATTCAGACCTGGATTGCCCTCCCCGAAACCGCTGAAGAAGTTGAACCCAGCTTTTCACATTATCCGGCAACTGATTTACCGAGGTGGATTCAAACAGGCACCAGCGCGACCTTGATCGCCGGTAGCTACCAGTCTCACCAATCACCCGTTAAAACCTACTCTGCTACTCTTTACCTAGCGCTCGTTTTCACGGAGGGTAGTCAATTTCAGCTAGCGCCAACAGAAGGTTTAGAGAGGGCCGTTTATAGCGTCACCTCCGGCCTGTTCGTAAATGGAGAGCCGTTAGAGCCATATCGTCTAGCCGTTTTAGCGCCGGATGAATCAGTAAATATCAGTGCGGGGGCTGAGGCAAAAGCAATGATTATCGGCGGGGCACCAGTGGGCGATCGCACAAAGTACTGGAACTTTGTGTCGAGCCGCTCAGCGCGTATCGAGCAGGCAAAACGAGATTGGCAAGACCGCCGCTTCCCGGCGGTTCCCGGTGAAACTGAATTCATTCCGCTCCCTGATAATTCAGATCACGGTAGTAGCGCGCCCCTCTGAGCTGACAATGGTTGGGCGGTTTTGCTGAGCGAGAGAACAGCAGCTTAACTCGTACACCAAGGCTTTCTACTATTTCGGATTAAGTCTATTTCATTCGCAAAATGCTTGGGAAATGATATGGAAGTTGGAATTGACAGTTTTGCCTCGGTTGGAACGAGTGAAAATGGTGAAACGGCGGATGCCACGCAGTCCATCGCCGAACTGCTGGAGAGAATAGAGCAGGCGGATCGTTCCGGCTTGGATATCTTCGGTATTGGCGAGCATCATCGGCATGAATTTTTAGATTCGGCAAACGCGGTTATTCTCGCCGCTGCCGCCGCACGCACCGAGCGCATCCGTCTAACTAGCGCGGTTACGGTGCTGAGCGCGGCTGACCCGGTGCGCGTGTTTCAACAATTCGCCACGCTCGATTTGATTTCAAAAGGTCGCGCCGAAATGGTTGTCGGGCGCGGCTCGTTCACCGAAGCCTTTCCGCTATTCGGATTTAGTCTCGGCGACTACGACGAGATTTTCGCTGAAAAGCTCGAACTCTTGCTCAAAATTCGGGACAATGAAACGGTCGATTGGTCGGGCAAATTTCGCCCCGTGCTGGAAAACCAAGCGATTTATCCGCGTCCGCTGCAAAAGCCGTTTCCCATCTGGATCGGGGTCGGCGGTACGCCACAATCCTTTCTCCGCGCCGGAATGCTTGGACTGCCGCTCGTGGTCGCCATTATCGGCGGCGAAACGCATCGCTTTCGCTCGCTCGTCGATTTATACCGCGACGCCGGAAAGCGCGCCGGGTACGCGCCCGAAACATTGAAAGTTTCATTGCATTCAATCGGTTATGTCGCCGACACGACCGAACAAGCCGTTGAAGAGTTCTTTCCGGGCTACGCCGAAACCTTCACTAGAATCGGCAGAGAGAGAGGCTGGCCGCCCGTTACGCGCGCCGCTTTTGACGCGCAGCGCGGTGCGACCGGCGCGTTACTGGTTGGCAGTCCCAAAGAAGTGGCGGAGAAAATCCGCCGTCATAGCGAATCGCTCGGCGGCATTTCGAGAGTAACTTTTCAAATGGACAACGCGCAGATGAATCACGCCCAACTGATGCGCTCCATTGAACTGATTGGAATGCAAATGTCGCCACTCTTGAACGATTAAAATATGCTCACGATCGTAGACAACCTAGCCATCGTTCTATATACAGCTCAAAAGAAACATTGGGTGAAATTGAGGCAACCGCATCATTGTAATTTAGGTGCCCAAAACTATGAATTCACAAACAGCTCAAACCACCACCACTGCTGACGAGTCGGCAATCCGTGATTTTCTTCACCAGATGATTGATGCTTGGAATCGAGGCAGCGGTGAAGACTTTGCTGCTCCGTTTAGTGAAACTGCCGACTTCATCGCGTTCGAGGGAACGCATCTCAAGGGTCGAAAAGAAATAGCTGAATTTAACCAGCAAGCCTTCGACACCGTTGTCAAAGGAACACGCCTGGAGGGTGAGGTGAATTTCGTCCACTTCCTGAATTCTCAACTTGCTCTCATGAGCGGAGTTGTCAGGGTAATGCTGCCCGGACAACCCGAAACTTCACCGTCACGAGATTCGATGCAGCTATTCGTCGTGATGAAACGTGATCAAGATTGACAAATTGAAGGGCTACTCAATGCCCGGAAGTTGACGCTAGAACGGCAATTTTTCCTGGACGAGTTTGACTCGCTGAGTGAAGAGGCTCAACGTCAAGTAACCGATCTCGTTATAGATATCAAGCAGGCTTCACTTCAATCGCGTGAGTAAACAAAGAATTCGGCAACGATCGCGAATGAAATAAGAATCTGAAAGAAGTTAAGCATAGGAACACCATGAATAAGCCCAAGTTTTTTGTTACCCCCGGCTATGGGGAATACATGCTGAATAACTTGCATTACTCGCAAGCGGTAAAAATTGGCGATCGCGTAGAAATATCTGGACAAGGTGGCTGGGATGACAATCTGCAAATTCCCGAATCGCTTGCGGATGAGATTGATCAGGCGTTTCGGAACATAGAGCGAACCCTGGCAACTGCTGGTGCGGGTTGGGAGCATGTTGTCCACGTTAATTCCTACCATGTTGGTGGGTTTCCCCCAGAAGTTAACGATGTGATGGTCAAGCTATTTCGTCATTACATGCCCAACCACGCCCCAATTTGGACAGAGCTAGGCGTCGCAGCCCTTGCGCTACCAACGATGCGGATTGAAATCCGCGTTACGGCAATTGTTCCGTGAGTTTTGCACAAGCGGCAATGGGTTATTGCTAAGTTAGGGATTTACCTCCGCTGAGTGGTACCGAAATCCCGTCACTATTTATTCTGAATCAAGGAGGGTTGGCACAGATGGAATCTATGCAGGCAGCCGTGTTAACTGCGTTTGGTGATGCTGAGAAGTTTGAGATTCAAACTGTTCCCACACCAAAACTGAAGGCGAATCAGGTGTTAGTCAGAGTTTGTGCAACCTCGATTAACCCGGTCGATTACCAAACTCGTCGTGGTGATTACAAGGAACTGGTTCAATTACCCGCCATCATTGGAGTCGATGTTTCAGGAGTGATTGAGGCAATTGGCAAAGCTGTGACTGATTTCAAGGTGGGAGATGAAGTGTATTACTCGCCGCAAATTTTTGGAGAATTCGGTAGCTACGCTCAGTATCATGTGGCTGATGCAGCGATTGTTGCATTGAAGCCTGCAAATCTATCGCACATTGAAGCAGCTTCTTTTCCGCTTGCGGGCGGAACTGCTTGGGATTGTCTAGTGACTAGGGGCAATCTACAAGTTGGTGAAACAGTTCTCATCCATGCGGGTGCGGGTGGAGTAGGTTCGATCGCAGTTCAACTCGCCAAAGCGATAGGGGCATACGTTTTTGCGACCTGTAGTTCTAGAAACCGAGATTTCGTGACAGAACTGGGCGCAGATCGGGTGATTGATTACAAAAATGAAGATTACGTAGAAGTCATTCGTCAGGAAACAAATGGACTGGGTGTGGATTTAGTTCTAGATACGATTGGCGGAGAAACAATTCAGCGTAGTCTAGATATCATTCGTCCCTTCGGTAGACTCGTGAGCATTGTAGACATTGCAACTCCGCAATCGCTTCTTGAAGCATGGGGCAAGAATCTGACGATTCATTTTGTTTTGACACCCCAGTACCGAGCAAAATTAGAGGCTTTGACAAAACTGATCGAGCGTCATCAGCTTCGCCCAGTGATTGATTCAGTATTTTCTTGGGATCAGGTCGTTCTGGCACATCAGCGTCTAGAGCAGGGAGGAACACGGGGCAAAATTGTGCTGAAGTTTACAGAAAATTAGACCAGCTTTACAGCGTTGGTAATTGCTAAACGGATCGGAGTTTGATTGTGTGCTGAAGGTCAACATTGACAGGACTTACGCAACTGGCACAACGCGAAGGGTGAAGTAGTACAAATGCACTCTTAAACAGCCACAAGTGAGCGCCGAGCAAATATTTAGATTGATAACAGTAATTAACTTTTCTTGAAAGTTAAAA
>JAESFV010000265.1_pt1 | contig 44196 bp, 39 predicted proteins | sample 9269471 | NCBI WGS metagenome assembly JAESFV01 (sample SAMN14502647, study PRJNA617108) | algae metagenome | isolation source: Symplocastrum torsivum CPER-KK1 and co-occurring heterotrophs from... | place: USA: Central Plains Experimental Range, Colorado | collected 2001-01-01
GGGCACCACCCATCTCTGGCTGCTCTATTTCATGGACAAGGCGCCGCGAAACCTCGTGGTGCAGACACCCCGCCGCTACGGCAAGGGGCGCGGCACCTTCGCGCTGCGCAGCCCGGCGCGGCCCAAACCTATCGCCATAAGCGCGGTGCGGCTTCTTGGCATCGAGGACGGGCGGCTGACGGTGATCGGCGTCGACTGCCTCGACGGCACGCCGCTGCTCGACATCAAGCCCTATTTCGCCTCCACCGACTGCCACCCCGAGGCCATCGTCGGCTGGCACCGCGACCGGGAGGACGCGCCGTCCGCCGCCGATTGAGGTGTGGCCCGGCTGCATCAGCCCCGCGCCACACGCATGGCAGCCCGGAACGCTCTATTTCGTGAGGGCTTATGGTCTTGAACCTGCCTTGATCCTGCGTCATTCCCCTCGGCAGCAACAATTGGCGCAGTCCCGCGCTTCCCCGATTCGATTTAAGGCTTGATGATGCTCGTTCGCCTCGGTTTCGTTCCCGCTGTCGCCTTCTCGGTACTGGCATCGGTCGGCACCGCCGCAGCCCAGTATTATCCCGTCGAAGGCCAGGACCCGGCCGCGCAGGGCGGTTCGGCCTATGACGCGGCGGGAAGCCGCGCGATCGAGAATGTCGAGGTGCCGGCGGCCTATGACCCCTATGGGGCTCCGGCCAATGGCGCGCCGGCCCAGACCTACCAGCAGCCGCAGGCCGCCTATGGCGCGCCCCCGCCCGGCGTGCGCGACCCCTATGCGGCGCCGGCCCCGGGCGTGCCCGCGGTCGCCAATGCCCCCTATGCCGACCCCTCGCGCCAGCCCACCGGCTACCCGCCGGGCGCCTATTCCGGCCAGCAGCCGGCGGGCATGGCCTCGCCCTACGGCACCCAGGCCGCCGCGCCGCAGCCGGCCCAGCAGCCCCGCTATTCCCAGCCGAACTACGGCCAGCCCGCCGCCTATGGCCAGCCGCCCGCCCCCGTGCAGGGCAGTGGCGCCAACACCTATGGCGCCAACGGCTCCAGCGTCGCGATGCTGCCGCCTGAGGACCAGCCGGAGGAAGGCCCGCCCAAGGAGCTTCCCGCCCATCTCAAGCATCAGGTGGTGGACTATGTGACGAAGGAGCCCCCCGGCACCATCGTCATCGATACGCCGAACACCTACCTCTATTACGTGCTGCCCGGCGGCAAGGCCGAGCGCTACGGCATCGGCGTCGGCCGCGAAGGCTTCACCTGGGCCGGCTCGGAAAAGATCAGCCGCAAGGCGGAATGGCCGGATTGGCGTCCGCCGGCGGAAATGATCGAACGCCAGCCCTACCTGCCGCGCTTCATGGCCGGCGGCCCGGGCAACCCGATGGGCGCGCGCGCGCTCTATCTCGGCGGCACGATCTACCGCATCCATGGCACCAACCAGCCCTCCACCATCGGCCAGTTCATGTCGTCGGGCTGCATCCGCATGCTCAACGAGGATGTGGAAGCCCTGTTCGACAAGGTGAAGGTCGGCACCAAGGTCGTGGTGCTGCCGGGCAACCCGCCCGCCACCGCTGGCGCCGACGGCATGCCGCCCACCGCTGCCATGCCGGCCGCCGATACCGGCTTCGCCGTCCGCTGAGCGGACGTGCCGGCCTTGCCCGGCGTGAGACACCCGAAAGGCCGGATCGCCCCGCGATCCGGCCTTTTTGCGTTCAGCCGGTCCACAGGCGCTGCGCCGGCACGCGGACACTTATCTCCGTGCCGGGGCTGAGCGTGCCGGCCCGCTCGACCCAGGCGACCAGCCCGCGCAGACCTTTGGCCACCTTGGCGAAGCCGAGTTCGGCACCTTCCTGCCCGGTCTGCGCGGCGATCGCCGCCCCCGCATGGCGGCAAGGCGCGTTCTCCCCCTCCACCACCAGCGCCGCCCCGCCCTCGAAATGCAGCCTTGTGCCCGGCGGCAGGCCGGTGAGGCGCGGCACGCCCTCGATCACCAGATTGGCGCCGATCCACTCCGGCGCGATCTGCGCCAGCCCAAGGCGGCGGGCGATCTCGGCCAGTTCATCCGGCGCGACCAGCGAGACCTGCCGCGTGTTGCGCAGCGGCGCGCCGCGCGGGTACCACGGCACGCGCGAATCCGCGGCCCGGCTGAACCCGGCATGGCGATCGCCAAGGATGCCCTCCAGGGTGAGGACAAGCCGGTCCACCTCGCGTGTGGCGAAGCCCGGCCCGTCGGCGACAAGCGCGCGCGCCAGCTGCCCGGCCAGGCGCCGGCCCGGCACCGCCACCGGCGCGCCGAACAGGTCGAGCGGGGGGTGGTCGGGGGGAGTGCGGGGCGCGCGCGTCATCGCGGCGTCCGGTCGGGGTTCGACATCGGGTTATTCCATGACTACAGCTCAGCGCCCCCTGTCTATACGATAGGGCACTCGTTCAGGACGAGTCGCTGGAACTCCGGAGGCGGGACGTCGTTACCGCGCTGCCGGCGTGGCGGGCAAGAATGAGGATCAACCACATGGCTTCGCAAACGGGCTCCCTCTCGCCGACACCGGGCGGCATGGTCGCCGGTCATCTTTCCGAACTGCGCGCCAAATGGGGGTGGTTCGTCGCCCTCGGGCTGCTGATGGTCATGGCCGGTGCCATCGCGCTCGGCAATCTCGTGCTCAGCACCGTGGTGTCGGTGCTCTATATCGGCGTGATGATGGCCATTTCGGGCGGCGCCCAGATCATCCATGCCTTCCAGGTCAAGACCTGGGGCGCCTTCGCCTTCTGGCTGCTCGACGGCGTGCTGTTTCTCGCCGCCGGCCTCGTCTGCATCTTCGTGCCGATGGTGGCGGCCGAATTCCTCACCCTGTTCCTCGGCGTCTCGCTGATCATCGGCGGCGCGTTCCGCCTCGTCGCCGCCTTCCAGCTGCGCCCGGCCGATGGCTGGGGCTGGATCGCCTTTTCCGCCGCCATCGCCATCCTGCTCGGCATCGAGATCATCGCCGGCTGGCCGGTCAGCGGCCTGTGGGTGCTCGGCCTGCTGCTCGGCATCGACCTGGTGTTCAACGGCATCGCCGTGCTGTTCCTCGGCTTCGGCCTGAAGAAATAGCCCCCTGCCGGTGCCTGCGCCCCTCGCCGCGACGGCGGACACTCCCGTGGAGCCGACCGAAAGGCCGGCCCCACCCGCCGCCTCCGGGCGCGATCTGCGGCTCGACCTGTTCCGCGGGCTGGCGCTGTGGTTCATCTTCCTGAACCATGTGCCCAACAATGTCGGCAACTGGATCACCAACCGCAATTTCGGCTTTTCCGACGCCACCGAGATCTTCGTCTTCATCTCCGGCTACACCGCCGCCATGGTCTATGGGCGCCAGCTCGATTCCAGCGGCGTGCTCGTCACCTCGGCCCGCATCCTGCGCCGGGCGTGGCAGCTCTATGTCGCCTTCATCTTCCTGTTCGTCATCTATCTCGCCGAAATCTCCTATGTCGTCGGCAGCTTCGAGAACCCGCTCTATGCCGAGGAGATGGGGGCGCTGCAGTTCCTCGCCGAGCCGGACGTGGCGCTGGTGCAGGCGCTGCTGCTGAAGTTCCGGCCGGCGAATATGGACGTGCTGCCGCTCTATATCGTGCTGCTGGCCACATTCCCGCCGATCCTTTGGGCGCTCAAGCGCTGGGCCGACGCGACGCTCGCCGCCTCCTTCCTGCTCTGGCTGGCCGTGCAGTTCCTCGGCTTCAACCTGCCGGGCTATCCCGACGACCGGATGTGGTTCTTCAACCCCTTCGCCTGGCAGCTGATGTTCGTGTTCGGCGGCTGGTGCGGGCTGGGCGGCAGCGACCGGCTGGCCGGGCTGGTGCATTCGCGGGTGGTGCTGGCCCTGTCCGTGCTCTATCTCGCGCTCTCGCTGGCGGTGGTGACGAGCTGGTACTGGCCGCCGATGGAAGGCTTCGTACCGCCGGCACTCGGCGACATCATCTATCCCATCAGCAAGACCGACCTTTCCGTGCTGCGCTTCCTGCACTTTCTGGCGCTGGCGGTGGTGGTCGTCAGGCTGATACCCGTGCAGGCGGCGTTTCTGCGCTGGGAGGCCGTGCGGCCGCTGATCATGTGCGGCCAGCACTCGCTGGAAGTGTTCTGTTTCGGCGTCTTCCTTTCTTTTGCCGCACATTTCGTGCTGAACGAGGTCTCCGGCACGGTGCTCATGCAGCTGACGATGAGCGTGTCCGGCATCGCCTTAATGGTAGGTCTCTCGGCATTGCTGTCGTGGTATGCTCGCGCCGAGCGCGACAGGGCTGCGCGCAAGAGGGCTGGCTAGCGCGGTTCGACGTGAAACGCTGGATTTTGGGTAGTGTCTTCGCAAGCGTCCTTGCCTTGGGCGGCGCCTCCGGCGTCGCGGCCGAGACGGCGAAGGTGTGCGCGGCGCCCTCCGCCCTCACCCGGGCGGGCTTTCCCCTGCCGCGGCTGGCGCGTTCGCTGGAGAAGAAGGAGCCGACCACGATCCTGGTGGTGAACAGCGCCACCACGCCCAAGCGGCCCGCCATGGCCGGCCCCGAGGGCGGCAAGACGGTCGCGCTGCGCAGCTTCCCCAGCTATATCGAGGAGACGCTGCGCGCCCGCTATCCCGAGGGCGGCGTGGTGGTGACGACCCGCAGCCAGCCGCGTGCCACCGCCGAGGCCTTGCTCGACGATCTGCCGGCGATGCTGGCGGAGACCAAGCCGGCGCTGGTGATCTGGCAGACCGGCACCTTCGACGCCATTCTGGGCGCCGAGACCTCCATTTTCTCCGACGCGGTCGATACCGGCATCGGCTATGCCCACGATTCCGGCGCCGATGTCATTCTCGTCAGCCCGCAATACAGCCCGCGCACCGCCTTCGCCTTCGATATCGGCGCCTATACCAACGCCCTGCGCTGGGCGGCCCGCCTCGGCGGGGTGCCGTTCTTCGACCGCTACGCGATCATGCGGTTCTGGGAAGACGAGGGCATTTTCGACTTCGACACCGCCCGCCCCTCCCCCTCGCTGTTCGACGATGTGCACAGCTGCATCGGCCGCCTGCTGGTCGGCCTGATCGTCGATGGCGTCGACCTCCGAACGCTCGGTTCCCGCTAGATGCGCCTGCGCCTTCTCGCCCCCCTCGCCTTTTCCGCCCTCCTCGCTGCAACCGCGGTGCCGGCGGCCGCGCAGACGGTGATTCCGGCCGGCTGCCCGACGGCGAAGACGCTCGCCAGGCTGAACGCGCCGCTCGCCCGCACCTCGGCAAAGCTGCGCGCCGGCGAGAAGGTGGTGATCGTCGCCATCGGCTCGTCCTCCACCGCCGGGGCGGGGGCGAGCGTGCCCGACGCCGCCTATCCCAACCGGCTGCAGGCGATGCTGCGCGAGCGCTTTCCCGCCGCCGATATCACCGTGGTCAATCGCGGCATCAACGGCCAGGACGCGCCGGAAATGCTGGCGCGCTTCGACCCCGATGTCGCGGCGCTGAAGCCGACGCTGGTGATCTGGCAGTCCGGGGTGAACGCCCTGTTCCGCGAGGGCGGCCTCGCCGCCGCCGACGCGCTGCTGCACGAGGCCATCGCCCGGGTGAAGGCGATCGGCGCCGACCTGGTGCTGGTGGATCCGCAATACGCCCCGCGCGTGCTGGCCGACGCCGATAGCGGGCCGATGGTCAACCTGATCGCCAAGGTGGCGGCGGAGGAAGGCGTCGCGGTCTATCCGCGCTTCGCGCTGATGCGCGACTGGCATGAAAAGGCGTCGATGGGCTTCGAGTCCTTCCTCTGGAAGGACCAGTTCCACATGAATGACTGGGGCTATAACTGCTTCGCCCGCGATCTCGGCCGCGCCCTCGTCGCCAACATCGAATCGCAGCAGCGCGCCGCCGGTGTCGGCGCGCCGGCCAAGCCTGTGGCCGCCACCGCGGGAGCGACACCCGCCGCCAGGCCTGCGGCGATGCCGGTGCCGGACAGCGCGGCACCCTGAGCGAAGCGGTCCGGCATCGCCCGCAGCGGCCGGCTCAGTCGTCGCCCTTGCCGGAAAACGCCCCGCCGAAGCGCTTCATCACCGCGTCGCGCGCCTTCAGCACGCGGCGCTCATAGTCCTCCGCCATCGGCTCGGTAAGCACGCTTTCCAGCCCGGCGAGCAGCGCCCACAGAGCGGGGATTTCCGCCTCGTCCTCGATGAAGTCGGCCATCGCCTCGCCATCGGCGTCGTCCACCGTGCGCGAGAGAAACTCGAACAGCACGACGGCGACCGAGCGGTCGATGACAAGCGTGATTTCGTCGTCCGGCGCCTCGGCCATGGAAGATCCCCGTGCGAGAGTGTTTCCTTCCTATCGTCCGCTCACGCCGCGATGACAAGAGCGCGCCTCAACGGCGCGGGCGTGTCACGCCGCCCGGATGATGCCCCCCCGGCTTGCATTCCCCGCCCCGCCGTGCTGACCCTTGCGCGAAACCGGGAGAGGCACGATGGCGGCAGCGGACGATCTGAGGACGGTCAGGGATTTCGTGCGCTATGGCGTCAGCCGCTTCACCAAGGCCCGGCTCGCCTTCGGCCATGGCACCAGCGAGGCGCTGGATGAGGCGGCCTTCATGGTGCTGGAGGCTCTGCATCTGCCGGTGGACGACCTCTCGCCCTGGCTCGATGCGCGGCTGACCGCCGAGGAGCGCGCGCATCTGGCGGATCTGATCGAGCGGCGCTGCACCACCCGCCAGCCGGCGGCCTATCTTCTCGGGCGCACCTATATTGGCGGCGTGCCGTTCCGCTCCGATCCGCGCGCTATCGTGCCGCGCTCCTTCATCGGCGAGTTGATGGCTGGCGATCTGTTCACCGGCGGCGATTATTCGCTGGTGCCGCAGCCGGAAAGCGTCGGGCGCGTGCTGGATCTGTGCACCGGTTCGGGCTGCCTCGCCATTCTCGCCGCCATGACCTTCCCCAATGCGCAGGTGGATGGCGTCGACCTCTCGCCCGATGCCCTCGCCCTCGCGACGGAGAACGTCGCCGAGCATGGGCTGGAGGACCGGGTGCGGCTGCTGGAAGGCGATCTGTTCGGCCCTCTGGCCGGCGAGGTCTATGACCTCATCATCACCAACCCGCCCTATGTGGATGAGCAGGCGATGGCGGCGCTGCCGGCGGAATACCGCCACGAGCCGAGCCTGGCTTTTGCCGGCGGGCCGGACGGGCTCGACATCGTGCGCCGCATCCTTGCCGACGCGCCGGCGCACCTCTCCCCGGGCGGCGGCATCATCTGCGAATTCGGCACCGGCAAGGAGATTCTGGAGGCCGAATACCCCCATCTGCCCTTCCTGTGGCTCGACACCGAGGAGAGCGAGGGCGAGGTGTTCTGGCTTTCCGCCGCCGACCTCGCGGTCAACGCCGATCTGCGCGTCATCAACCGCATGCCGCGCTGACCCTGCTTCGTCATCCCGGAACGGCCATCGGCCGTATCCGGGATCGGTCGCCGCGCCTCAGCCGCCCTTCTTCATATGCGCCAATACGGCCGCGTCCGGCCAGCAGTCCAGAGGCAGGCCATTGGCCTTCTGGTAGGCGCCGAGCGCGGCGCGGGTCTTCATGCCGGCCTTGCCGTCGATCTTCTCGGCATAGAAGCCCTGGCTCGCCAGCACCTTCTGCATGAATTCGAGATCGCGCGTCTTCACCAGCGCGATCTTCTCCCAGTCATGGGCGAAGGGCCGGTCGTCCTCGATGCGGTCGGCGAGATGGCCGACATAGAGCACATAGAGATCGGCGAAATTGTAGCTCTTGAGCACGAAATAGTTGGCCGGGGTCAGGAAGGCCGGCCCATAGGGCCCGGCGGGCATGATGATCGAGGCCTCGTCCTTCAGCGCGGCCGGAGAGACGCGGCGCCCGTCGGCGATCTTCACCCCCCGCTTCAGCCAGTCGCCGATCGGCAGCCGCGTCTCGGGCTCCGCCAGCGTGCAGTCGAAGCCAGGCGGCAGGGTGATCTCATAGGCCCAGCGCTTTCCGCTCTGCCAGCCCTTTTCCTTCAAAAGGCTGGCGGTGGCGGCCAGCGCCTCCGGCACATTGCTCCAGATGTTTGCGGTGCCGTCGCCATCGAGATCGACGCCATAGGCGAGATAGCCGGTGGGCAGGAACTGGGTCAGCCCCATCGCCCCGGCCCATGAGCTTTTCATCCCGGCACGGGTGACGTGCCCCTCGTCGAGGATCTTCAGCGCCGCGAGAAATTCGGCGCGGAACTCCTCCTTGCGGCGGCCGACATAGGCCTGCGTCGCCAGCACCCGCAGCGCGTCATGTGTCAGCTTCGCCCCGCCATAGGAGGTCTCGCGCGCCCAGATCGCGAGCAGTATCGGCCCCGGCACGCCGAACTGGCGTTCAAGCGCCGCGAGCTGCGTGCGGTACTGCGCCGCCAGCTTGCGCCCGCGCGCGGCATAGGTGGCGATCGCCTTGTCGGAGACATAGGCGGCCGGGGTCTGGACGAATTCGGCCTGCCGGTCCGGCGCCTTCGGCTTGCCGGGCAGTGCGAGGTCCGGCAGCGAGAAGTCGGGCTCCAGCCCGGCCGTCTCGCGCTCGAAAGTGGCGCGGGAGATGCCCATGGCCTGCGCCGCCGGCCATTGCGCCGCCAACCAGCGGTCAAAGCCGGGATCGGCGGCGGCGGGAACCGCGAGGGCGACAGCGAGGCCGAGCAGCATGCCGGCGGCGAGAAGGGGGCGGCGGAGCCATTGCAACATCATGGCCTGAGATAACCCGGATCGCGCCGGCCCGGAACCGCGCCGGGGTGCACTGCGCGAGAGTTGACCGGCCGACCTATCGCGCCGCCACAAGGAACAACCGGGGAAAGCGCAGCAGCGCCTTGCCGTCGACCCGCGCCGGATAGGCCTGCTCCAGCCGCGCGGTGTAGTCGGTGAGGAAGGCGGCGCGCTCGGCCTCATCAAGCGGCGCGAGATAGCTCCGCAGGCCGGTGGAGCGGAACCACTCGGCGATGGCGGCGGCCCCGTCCAGCGGGTGGTTGTAGAGCGTGTGCCAGATGTCGACATGGCGGGCGAGCGGCGCCAGCCGGTCGTAATAGGCGCCGACGCCGGGAAGCACGTCACGCGCCACCCCGGCCACGCGGTCCGCCCACGGGCCGGCAGCGGCGGCCTCTTCCATCAGCAGATGCGAGGGCTCGTTCACATTATCAGGCATCTGCACCGCCAGCACGCCGCCCGCCGGCAGCGCCGCGACGAGCCGCGCCAGCACGTCGAGATGGTCCGGCACCCACTGGAACACGGCATTGGCGAACAGGAGATCGGTGCCCTCGGGCGGCTGCCAGCTGGCGAGGTCGCCCAGCTCGAAGCGGGCGCCCGGCAGGCGGGTGCGGGCCTGCGCGATCATGGCGGGGGAATTGTCGACGCCGATCACGTCCGCCTGCGGCCAGCGCTGGACCAGCAGCTCGGTCGAATTGCCCGGCCCGCAGCCGAGGTCGACGATGCGGCGCGGCCGCTCCAGCGGCACGCGCGCCAGCAGATCGCGCGGCGGCCGGGTGCGTTCATCCTCGAACTTCAGATAGAGGGCGGGGTTCCAGTCTTCGGCCATCGCGCGCCTCCCCTTTCACCGCCGGCCCTCACGGCAGGCGAACCTCTCCACCTCATCCCCGGGGTCGACCCGGGGATCCATGCGTGCGCCCGCCGCCACGCGGCCGGGCTGGGTCCCCGGGCCAAGCCCGGGGATGAGGGAAGGCAGGCCCCTCCCCCGAAGCCGTCATCCCGCTCAGCGCGTCAGCTTCTTGTGCTTCATCCGGTGCGGGATGATCTCTTCGACGCCGAGGCGGCGCTTCTTGTCTTCCTCATAGTCGTGGAAGTTGCCCTCGAACCACTCGACATGGCCATCGCCCTCGAAGGCGAGCATGTGGGTGGCGATACGGTCGAGGAAGAAGCGGTCATGCGAGATGATGACCGCGCAGCCGGCGAAGTCTTCCAGCGCCTCTTCCAGCGCGCGCAGCGTCTCGACGTCGAGATCGTTGGTCGGCTCGTCCAGCAGCAGGACGTTGGCGCCCTGCTGGAGAATGCGGGCCAGATGCACGCGGTTGCGCTCGCCGCCCGAGAGCATGCCGACCTTCTTCTGCTGGTCGCCGCCCTTGAAGTTGAAGGCGCCGCAATAGGCGCGCGAATTGATCTCGCGCTTGCCGAGATAGAGCACCTCATTGCCGCCGGAGATTTCCTCCCACACGGTCTTCTTGTCGTTCAGCGCGTCGCGGTTCTGGTCGACATAGCCGAGCTGCACGCTGTCGCCGACGGTGATGGTGCCGGCATCGGGCGTCTCCAGCCCGTTGATCATCCGGAACAGCGTGGTCTTGCCGGCGCCGTTCGGGCCGATGACGCCGACAATGCCGCCCGGCGGCAGCTTGAAGGAGAGGTCGTCGATCAGCAGCTTGTCGCCGAACGACTTGGTGAGGCCGTTGAACTCGATGACATTGTTGCCGAGCCGCTCCGACACCGGGATGACGATCTGCGCGGTGGTCGGGCCCTTCTCGGAAGCCCGCTGCACCAGTTCCTCATAGCGCTGGATACGCGCCTTGTTCTTGGCCTGACGGGCCTTGGGCGAGGCCCCCATCCACTCCGCCTCGGAGGCGATCGCGCGCTGGCGGGCCTCGTCCTCGCGGTTTTCCTGCGCCATGCGCTTGGCCTTCTGCGACAGCCACGAGGAATAGTTGCCCTCATAGGGAATGCCGCGGCCGCGATCGAGTTCGAGGATCCAGCCGGTCACATTGTCGAGGAAGTAGCGGTCATGGGTGACGATCAGGATCGCGCCGGGATAGGAGCGCAGATGGCCTTCGAGCCAGTTGGTGGTCTCGGCGTCGAGATGGTTGGTCGGCTCGTCCAGCAGCAGCAGTTCGGGCTGCGAGAGCAGCAGCTGGCACAGCGCGACGCGGCGGCGCTCGCCGCCGGAGAGCTTCGACACGTCGGCGCCCTCCTCGGGGCAGCCGAGCGCGTCCATCGCCTGGTCGACCTTGCTGTCGAGGTCCCACAGGCCCTGGCCTTCGATCTCGTCCTGGAGGGCGGTCATCTCGTCCGCCGTCTCCTCGGAGTAGTTCATCGCCAGTTCGTTGTAGCGATCGAGAATGCCCTTCTGCTTGGCGACGCCGAGCATCACGTTCTCGCGCACCGATAGGGTCGGGTCGAGCAACGGCTCCTGCGGCAGGTAGCCGACGCGCGCGCCTTCCGCGACCCAGGCCTCGCCGGAAAAGTCCTTGTCCATGCCGGCCATGATCTTCAGCAGGGTGGACTTGCCCGAGCCGTTGGGGCCGAGAATGCCGATCTTGGCGTCGGGGTAGAAGGAGAGGTGCACATTGTCGAGCACCTTCTTGCCGCCCGGATAGGCCTTGGTCATGCCGTGCATGTGGTAGATGTATTGATACGAAGCCATGTCCAAATCCTGCGCGTGCGGCGAGCCGAGAAGGGGCCGCGCTGCCGCGGCGTCATACGGGGTGGGTTGCGCGCTATGTAAACCGCGCACCGTTGAGCGGCAAGGCCGTCGCGCGAAGACCCGCATGTCTTATGGTTCCGACGCGCCGGAACGGCGTCGTCCGGCGTGCCGGATGGGCCTTGCCCGCCCGCTTCCCGGCATCCCGGTCGGCTTTTTCTCGCGAGGTATTGGAACGCCTCCGGCTCTGGGGCGTTGACAGCTGCCGGCACACACGCCGGCTGCAATTCACTATCTTCTTACCTCAAGAAGCCGAAACCGGGCGGGTATACCGACAGCATGGCGACAGCACCAACCGAACCCCTCTCCCTGCTCCCCCGCCCTGATTGGGCCCTCTTCCTCGATATTGACGGCACCCTGATCGATCACGCCGACCATCCCGAGGGCGTGGACATCCCCACCGACCTGCCGGACCTGCTGGCGCAGCTTCAGCTGGCACTCGACGGGGCGGTGGCGCTGGTTTCGGGCCGGACGATCGACTGGATGGACCGCCGCTTCGCCCCCACCCGCCTCGCCGCCTCCGGCCAGCACGGGGCGGAGGTGCGCCTCGCGCCCGACGCGCCCTCGGTGCCGATACCGCTGCCACGATGGCGCAAGCCGCTGGAACAGGCGCTCGACGAGGTTCTGTCGACCTGGCCCGGGGTCTATGTCGAGCACAAGCCGCTGTCGCTCGCCGTGCATTTCCGCGCCGTGCCGCAGTTCGGCGAGACGATCATGGACAAGGTGATCGAGCTGGGCATGGGCATTGACGGCGGGGTCGAGTTTCTCAAGGGAAAATATGTCATCGAGGTCCGTCAGGCCGGTCGCAACAAGGGCACGGCGGTGGCGGAACTGATGAACTCGGCGCTGTTCACCGGCCGCCGCCCGGTGTTCTTGGGCGATGACGTGACCGATGAGGACGGCTTCCGCGCCGTCCGCGCCGCCGGCGGCCTCGCCCTCGCCGTCGGGCCCCGCCCGACCGATCAGGCCGATTTCAGGCTGGCCTCGCCGAGCGAGGTCCGCCGCTGGCTGACCGACCTTCCCAAGGCACTGGAGCGCGTGGATTCGTGAGCACCAATCTCGACCTGGCCGCCATCGGCAACGGCACCATCGCCGCGCTGATCGACCGCAACGGGCGGATCGCCTGGTGCTGCTGGCCCCGCATAGACGGCGACCCGGTGTTCTCCTCGCTGCTCGGCGGCACCGAGCCGGAAGCCGGCTTCTTCGATGTGGTTCTGGAGGGGCAGGTCAAGGCGACGCGCCGCTACCAGACCAACAGCGCCATCATCGAGACCATCCTGGAGAACGACCAGGGCGCCAAGCTGCGGATCATCGACTTCGCCCCGCGCTTCAAGCTCTATGACCGCATCTACCGCCCCGCCATGCTGGTGCGCCGCATCGAGCCGATCACCGGCATGTGCCGGGTGACGCTGCGCCTGCGCCCGCATTTCAACTGGGGCGAGCAGCGCCCCGCGCCGGTGCGCGGCTCCAACCATATGCGCTTCTCCGGCGACGACGTGACCCTGCGGGCCACCACCGATCTGCCGATCGTCTATGTGATGGAGGAGCGCCCCTTCGTGCTCAGCAAGCCGGCGACGCTGGTGCTGGGGCCGGACGAGCCCTTCCCCGCCAGCATCGCCGACACCACGCGCGGCTTCGAGGAGAAGACCCGCGAGTACTGGCACGAATGGGTGCGCTACCTCTCCATTCCCTATGAATGGCAGGACGCGGTGATCCGCGCGGCGATCTCGCTCAAGCTCTGCGCCTTCGAGGAGACCGGCGGCATCGTCGCCGCGCTCACCACCTCGATCCCCGAGGCGCCGCATTCGATCCGCAACTGGGACTACCGCCACTGCTGGCTGCGCGATTCCTATTTCACCGTGCGGGCGCTGAACATGCTCGGCGCCACCCGCACCATGGAAGACTATATCCGCTACCTCACCACGGTGATCGCCTCCGAGCCTTCGGGTCGGCTGGCGCCGGTCTATTCGATCGTACCTGGCACCCCGCTGGAGGAGCGCTTCGCCCCGGCGCTGTCCGGCTTCCAGGGCATGGGCCCGGTGCGGGTCGGCAACCAGGCCGGCGAGCAGGTGCAGAATGACGGCTACGGCCATGTCGTGCTGGCGGCGGCGCAGATGTTCTTCGACGAACGCCTGCCCAAGCGCGGCGACAAGGCGCTGTTCGAACTGCTGGAGGGGGTCGGCGCGCGGGCGGTGGAATTCGCCTTCGAGCCCGATGCCGGCCTGTGGGAGCTGCGCGGCAAGCGCCGGGTGCACACCTTCTCGGCGGTCATGAGCTGGGCCGCCTGCGACCGGCTGGCGCGCATCGCCCGGGTGCTCGATCTGCCCGAGCGCGCCGAGTACTGGACGCAACACGCCAACGAGATCCGCGCCCGCATCCTGTCCTTCGCCTGGGACGAGACGCGCGGCAGCTTCATCGACGCGGAGGAGGACGGCCAGCTCGACGCCAGCCTGCTGCTGCTGGCTGAACTGGGCTTCGTGCGGCCGGACGATCCGCGCTACATCGCCACGGTGGAGACCATCGGCCGCGAACTCAAGCGCAATGGCTATCTCATGCGCTATGCCGGCGAGGACGATTTCGGCCTGCCGGAAACCTCCTTCACCATCTGCTCGTTCTGGTACGCTGGCGCGCTGGACCTGATCGGCCGCCGCGACGAGGCGCGCGAGATGTTCACCAGCCTGCTCGCCCGGCGCAACCCGGCCGGGCTTTTGTCGGAAGACATCGACAACCAGACCCTGGAGCTGTGGGGCAACATTCCGCAGACCTATTCCATGGTCGGCCTGATCGACACGGCCATGCGGCTGTCGAAGACATGGGAGGAAGCCTTTTGGCGCGGCTCGTAATCGTCTCGAACCGGGTGGCGTCGCCGAAGGAGCGCGCCGCCAAGGCGGGCGGCCTGGCGGTCGCCCTGCGCGAGGCCCTCAGCCAGCGCGGCGGGCTCTGGTTCGGCTGGAGCGGCGAGACCGAGGTCAACCCGCCGGACGCGCCCAAGGTGTTTCGTTCCGGCCGCGTCACCTATGCCCTGCTTAACCTCGACCCGGAAGACCAGCGCGCTCATTATGCCGGCTACGCCAATGGCACGCTGTGGCCGCTGTGCCATTACCGGCTCGGCCTGCTGACCTTCCGCCGCGCCGACTGGGAAGGCTACCGCCGGGTGAACGAGCATTTCGCCCGCGCTTTGCTGCCGCTGCTGAAGCCCGACGATATCGTCTGGGTGCATGACTACCACTTCATCCCGCTGGCGGCAGAGCTGCGCAAGCTCGGCTTCACCGGGCGGATCGGCTATTTCCACCACATTCCGTGGCCGACCCCCGAGGTCTATCTCAGCCTGCCCTCGCATGCGGCGCTGGTGGACGACCTCTCGCATTACGACCTCGTCGGCCTGCAGACCGAAAACGACGTGCGGGCGCTGCTGACCTATATCTCCTCTGAGATCCATGGCTGGATCGCCCCGGGCGGCACGGTCGGCCTGAAGGACCGGCGCTTCCGCGTCGCCGCCTACCCGATCGGCATCGATGCCGAGGCCTTTGTCAGCGACGCCCGGAAGTCGGTCGGCAGCGAGGAGGAGCGCCGGCTGAATGAAAGCCTCGCCGGCCGCACCCTGGCCGTCGGCGTCGACCGGCTGGACTATTCCAAGGGTCTGCCCGGCAAGTTCGCCGCCTTCGGCGAACTGCTCCGCAGCTTCCCCGAGCACCGCTCACGGGTGACGATGATGCAGGTGGCGCCGCTCTCCCGCAGCGAGGTGTCGGAGTATCAGGCGCTGCGCCGCGAGCTGGAGGAACTGGGGGGCGCGATCAATGGCGAATTCGCCGAATTCGACTGGGTACCGCTGCGCTACCTCAACCGCCCGTTCCAGCGCGCGACGCTCGCCGCCATCTACCGGCGCTCGCGGGTCGGCGTGGTGACGCCGCTGCGCGACGGCATGAACCTCGTCGCCAAGGAATATGTCGCGGCGCAGGACCCGGAAGACCCCGGCGTGCTGGTGCTCTCCCGCTTTGCCGGCGCGGCCGACGAGCTGAAGGGCTCGCTGCTGGTCAACCCCTACGATATCGAGGGCATGGCGGCGGCGATGGACCGGGCGCTGACCATGCCGCTGGAGGAGCGCCGGCAGCGCTGGCGCACCAATATGGACACGGTGGCGACCAACACCATCCACCATTGGTGCCAGCGCTTCATCGACGAGCTGACCAACGTCACCGACCAGTTCGGCCCTGCCGGCGACACCTGGGGCAATGCCCGGCCGCAGTGAGAGCCTATCTTGTCTCCCCTGCACGCCGTCATCCCGGCCGCAGCCGGAGGCGGAAAGCCGGGATCGCCCGCCCGTTTCCATGCGATCCCGGAGAGGACCTGCGGTCCTTCCGGGATGACGCCGATGGAAATTCGCCGACAGGCGCCAGGCTTGTCGCGCCTTCACTCCTACTGCCCCACCTCATGCGGCCCGATCAGCCGCCCGACATCCGGCAGCCAGCGGATCGCCATAGCGAAGCGCTTGGTGGCGCCCGGCGCCAGCAGCGACAGGCCCGGCTTCTCAGTGAACGCAGCAGGGCCTATCCGGAAATGGAGTGTTTCGCATGCCTCACGACGCCGCCACCAAAGCGACGTTTGGCTTACGCAACTAAAGCCACGCATTCCAAATCGACAGAAAAAATCTAAACTATTTCAGATCATGTCATATGTGATGAAGAAAAAGTGCATATAAAATAAAATTTCCATCATCGCACGCATCGTAGAATGACATCTCTCCGTTTTTTATATCAAGTCGCTTGTCGTCATCGCCAACACTCGCTCTGACCAAGTACAAGATATTGTTTTTCTCAAGAAGACGGATCATATTTTCATAGGTTATGTCCCTAAGAATTCTATCTCTACGTTTGATGAACCGCGGAAGGCGAAAATTTTCTCTTCTTCCATTTTTTCCTTTTCCATAAAACACAACACAACACAATTCATCATTGCCATGGAAAAATGCCATTTCAATATCATGGTATCGATAACAAATGTCGCCAGATGCAAGATAAACATCTTGCATACTTGGCTTCCCAATTTCGCCTATTACCTTCTTACGACTATCGCCGACGCTGATGCCAAGGAGGTTCTCCCCCCGCAACAGGTCGAGCATGGAGACGGTCTTCCGGCCCGCTCCTCCCCGCATCGGCGCACCGCGCATGGGCTACTCCCCCGCCTCATGCGGGCCGATCAGCCGCCCGACATCCGGCAGCCAGCGGATCGCCATGGCGAAGCGCTTGGTGGCCCCCGGCGCGATCAGCGACAGGCTCGGCTTCTCCGTGAACTCGGCCGGTCCGTCCTCGGGCGAGGCATAGCCGGCCCAGGGCTCGATGCACAAAAACGGCGCGCCCGGCTTCGACCAGAGGCCGAGATGCGGCATGTCCGGGAAGGCCACCTCCAGCCCCGGCTCGCCCGGCACGCCGAAGCGCACATGGTGCGAGCGCAGGTCGAGGAAGATCAGCGCGTCGCGCTCGAACAAGGCGTCGGTCGGCTCAAGGATCGCGTCCACCGCCGGGTTCGGCTCGGTGGCGGTGGAGAGCAGCCCGCCCACCGGGCGGTGGATGGCTTCGGCTTCCGCCTTCTCGAACACCAGCCGGTGGTCGTCCCGCGTGCCGCCATAGGGCAGCGGCCAGCGGAAGGCCGGATGGAAGCCGACGCTCGCCGGCAGTTCCCCCTCGCCGGTATTGGCCACCTCGACCTCGATGCTCAGCGTCGCCTCGGCCAGCCGGTAGGTGACGGTGAGCGAGAAGGCGAACGGGTATTGCTTGCGCGTCTCCGCGTCATCGTGAAGCGCCAGCCGCACCACCTGCTCGCTCGCCTCCTCCAGCGTGAAGGCGCGGCGGCGGGCGAAGCCGTGCTGCGCCATGCAATAGACCTGACCTTCATGCAGCAGTTGGTCGTTCGGCAGCCGCCCGACAATGGGGAAGAGCAGCGGCGCCCGTCCGGTCCAGAAGGCCGGGTCGCCGTTCCACAGCAGATCATGCCCGTGCCGGTCCCGCAAAGCCACCATCTCCGCGCCCTGGGGCGAGATCTCGACCTCCAGAAATTCCGATTTCAACCGCACCGAACCCTCGACCATACCAATCCCCGTCTCGACTTCGCCAAAGATCAGGTCTAACGGGACCTTGCGGATCAACGATTCCGCGCGCCCGCCACCCCCATCATCCGGTTCCCATCATGGCCCAGACTCTCGGCCCTGTCGCCGCGCTCCTGCTCGGCGTGTTCTTTCTGGTAACCGGGAGCGGCCTGCAGAACACCCTGTTGCCTCTGCGCGGCGCCTTTGAGGGCTTCAGCGCCATCAATCTCGGCATATTGGGGTCGAGCTATTATCTCGGTTTCGTCGTCGGCTGCCTCGCCGTGCCGCATCTGGTGCGCCGCACCGGCCATATCCGCGCCTTCGCCGCCCTCACCTCGGGCGTGGTGGCGGCGATGATGGCGCATCCCTTGTTCATCGAGCCCTTCACCTGGTTCGCGCTGCGCACCGTCACCGGCTTCTGCTTCGCCGGGCTCTATCTGGTGATCGAGAGCTGGCTGAACGACCGCGCCACCAACCAGACGCGCGGCTTCGTCATGAGCGCCTATGTCATCGTCGACTATGCCGCGCTCACCGCCGGCCAGATGATGATCACCCTCTACCCCGTGCGCGCCTTCGACCTGTTCGCCATTGCCGCCATCCTGTTCTCGCTGGCGGTGCTGCCGGTGGCGATCGGCTCCAGCACCCAGCCGGCGCCGATCGAGACCGCCCGCATCCGCCTGCCGCGCCTGTTCAAGGCCGCGCCGGTGGCGATGGTCGGCTGCTTCGCCATCGGCCTCACCAATGGCTCGCTGTGGTCGCTGGGGCCGATCTTCGGCATCGGGCGGGGGCTGACCTCGGACGGCGCCGCGACCTTCATGAGCGCGGTGGTGGTGGCGGGCGCGCTGGCGCAATGGCCGATCGGCTATCTCTCCGACCGCATGGACCGCCGCCGCATCCTCGCCACGCTGCTGGTGGGCGCGCTGCTGGCGGGACTGGCGCTGGGGGCGCTGCCCTTCGACCTCCTTGGCCTCAGCCTGCTGGGCATGGTCTATGGCGCGCTCTCGCTGCCGGCCTATTCGCTGGCCGCCGCCCATGCCTATGACCGCACCGCCCCTTCCGAGGCGGTGGAGACGGCGGCAGGGCTGCTGCTGCTCTACGGCCTCGGCTCGGTGGTCGGCCCGGCGCTGGCGGCGTTCGGCATGCAGGTCTATGGGCCGGGGGCGCTGTTCTTCTTCACCGCCGGCGCCTATGGGCTGCTGCTGCTGTTCGTGCTCTGGCGCATTCTCCTGCGCGAGAAGGGACGGCAGGTCGACACCAAGAGCGAGCCGATCGCCTCGGCCGCGACCGGCACCGTGCCCCGGCCGGAAAAGGAGCGCCCGGAGGCGCCGCTCGGCCGGCTGCGGCGCTGGCGCCGCGCCGCCTCGCCGGCCCCGGCGCGCCCGGCCGCCGCCAAGCCCATAGCCACGCCCACGCCCACGCCGACCGCCGCACCCGCGCCGGAACGCCCGCCATCCGACGACGAGGTGCCGTCTTCACAGGATGGGCGCTCCGACGGGGCGTGAGTGGGGAACCGACGCGCCGGCCGTGCGTTGATACCGCATCCGCCACCTGCCCCATCACGGGAACGTCCGCATGCTCAAATTCGCCGTGATTTTCCTGGTGATCTCGATGATCGCTGGCGCCATCGGCATGACCCGCGTGTCGGGCCTGGCGCGCAAGATCTCTCTGGTGCTGTTCGGCCTGTTCTTCCTTGGCTTCCTGCTGCTGATCGGCTTCGCCATGCTGGTCGACCAGGCGGTGTCGTAGAGCGATCAGGCCCCTGAATGTCTCCGCCGCGCGCGGCGCATTGACTTACCGCAAGGCACGGCTCCGCCTCGGTCGCTAGCCTCCTGGAAAATCACCAGGAGGATGCCATGCCGACCGAGACCCTCTTCTTCGTCGCCGCCACCGTGATCGCCTTCAGCGGCTTCGCCGCCACGCTGGCTTATGTCGAGGCGACCACCAAGATGGTGCGCCGCAAGAACCACCCGATCCCCGGCGAGTGAGCGCCGGCGCGGCGCGAACCTCCCGCGCGCGCCGCGCATGCGGGAGGTTGCGCCGAAGGTCGCGCGGGATCACGGGCAGGGCGAGGGCACCGTCGGCGCCGTCTGACCCTGCGTGACGTAGCGAACCAGCTGGCTCATGGTGAGGATATCGGCGGGGCCGGCCACCGCCTTGTCCCAGTACAGCGCCGAGGCGGGGTCGAGCACATCGTCCCCGGTCGGCCGATGCGTGTTGAACTCGCCCAGAAGATCGCCGGCCTTGGCGGCGATGGCCGGGGCGCGGACGGGTGGATTACGCGGATCATCGACAAGGTCGACCGAGGCTTCGAGCAGCGCGCCGATCAGCGTTTCGGCGACGATGTAGCCGCCCACCGGGCCGAGCTGCGGAGCGCTCGTCAACGCCGCCGCGTCCTGCAGCATGTAGAACCACAGCGGCGTGTTCCACAGCAGCGACGGCTCCAGCGCGAACAGCTCGTCGAAGGTGCTGAAATCGTTTTTCGGGAACAGGCCCTCCCGGTCCAGCGGCTGGATGAAGCCGTAGACAGCGGCCAACTGACCGGCGACCGACTGGCCTGAGGGAAGCCCGAAATCCACCCCGCGGCGGAGGTTGCGCTCGGCCAGCGATTGCGGCGGCTCGCCGATCGAGGGCGGCGGCAGGCGGAAGATGGCGGGCGGCAGATGGGCATCGAGCGGCTCGCCATGCTGCGGGACGGGTTGATCCTTGCCGGCCGCATCGGTGAAGGTAGCCGCAGGCGCGATAAGGAAGAACAGGCGCCAGTCGACGTGGAAGTCGCGAATCGTCAGCGTCTTGGTGGTGGGATCGACCACATGGGAGAGCAGCGGCTGGTCGCCGCGCAGGTCGAACCCCCGCCGCGAGGTATCGAAGAGGGGCGAGGGTACGTTCTCGCGCAGGAAATAACCGTCCCGCAGCTGCGTATGCCCCAGCCGGAACACCGCATGCGAGAACTCGACCGGAATAGCCACGGCCTGCGCGATCACCTTCTCATTGACCCCGAGTGAGCGCAGGATCCCGTCATTGCGCGCGTTCATCGCCTGGAACAGCGTCTCGTGACGCTGGAACTTGGCCAGCACGGCGCGGATGTGATCCGCCTGAACGATGCGCGGCAGGTAGTCGAACATCACGATGCGCCGATAGACCTCCTCTACCTGCCGGCGGGTGTCCTTGAAGGCGGCGCTGCTCGGGGCGCGGGGAACATCCGTCCGGGCGGCGTGGATCCTGTTGTGCAGGCGCTCGAACAGCAGGTGGACCTGCAGGATGAGCTTGTTCTCATCATTGCGCGGGTCCGCGATCAGGCGCTTGTTGCGGAAGCCGTTGCCGCGCCAGATGTCGGGCACGACGCTGGGATCGGCCACATAGTCGCTCGCCGTCGTGCCCGGGCCGGGCTGATAGAGCAGGAACAGCCCGTCCTTGTCGTAGAGTTCCGGCTGCGGCGCGCCGAGCAGGCCATAGACCGAATCGAGATCGAGCTTGCCCGAGCGGCCATTGGTGGTGGAGGGCAGATCCTGCGTCGGGTCGCGCACATCTTCCAGAACCTGCTGGCGCTGACCGATGGTCGGGTTCTGCGGGATGATGCCGAAATCGCGGCCGATGACCCGAAACTCGGTCAGGTCGTGGTCGATGAACTGGCCGAGAAAGGTGAAGCCGGTGAGGTTGGCCGGCTTGCCCGGCGTCGGGGGCGGGGCGGGCTCGTCTGGCGCCGGGGCGCCGTCCTGTGCAGGAGGAGCGGGCTGTGCCGGCGGGGCGGGCTGTGGAGGTGGCATTGCCGCCGGTGCCAGCGTGTGCAGCGGCCCCATCGGCCCGGCGAACAGGGCGAGGGCCAGCGAATTGTACTGATGGTCCTCGGATGCGAAGAGCCGTCCGAAGGGAGCTTTAAGCCCCTCCGAGGCGAGCGTTTTCGGGTTGATAACGTCAACCCAGCCGTGATGCGACATGTCGACCCCCCAATTGTCTCGGGGGGTAGGTTAGCACCGATCTACATTCTTACAACTCTAGATTATTGACGCTCGTATAAATTGCATGCGATCGCCGACGATGCCGATTAAGGCGCGCCGAGCGGTGGCGTGACCGGCCACTGGCGTCGAAAAGCGTGGGCGCTATCCCGATGATCGGCAAAACGAAAAAGGCGGCCTCGCGGCCGCCTTTTTCACCTTTAGCAGGGCGCTCGCCCGCAGGCGTGTCCTCAATTGTCGAGGAAGCTGCGCAGCTTGCGCGAGCGCGAGGGGTGCTTGAGCTTGCGCAGCGCCTTGGCTTCGATCTGGCGGATACGCTCGCGCGTCACCGAGAACTGCTGGCCGACCTCTTCCAGCGTGTGGTCGGTGTTCATGCCGATGCCGAAGCGCATGCGCAGCACACGCTCCTCGCGCGGCGTGAGCGAGGCCAGCACGCGCGTCGTCGTCTCGCGCAGGTTGGACTGGATCGCCGCGTCGATCGGCAGGATCGCGTTCTTGTCCTCGATGAAGTCGCCGAGATGGCTGTCTTCCTCGTCGCCGATCGGCGTCTCCAGCGAGATCGGCTCCTTGGCGATCTTGAGAACCTTGCGCACCTTCTCCAGCGGCATGCCGAGCTTTTCCGCCAGCTCTTCCGGGGTCGGCTCGCGGCCGATCTCGTGCAGCATCTGGCGCGAGGTGCGGACGATCTTGTTGATCGTCTCGATCATGTGCACCGGGATACGGATGGTGCGGGCCTGGTCGGCGATCGAACGGGTGATCGCCTGCCGGATCCACCAGGTGGCATAGGTCGAGAACTTGTAGCCGCGGCGGTACTCGAACTTGTCGACCGCCTTCATCAGGCCGATATTGCCTTCCTGGATCAGGTCGAGGAACTGCAGGCCGCGATTGGTGTACTTCTTGGCGATGGAGATGACGAGGCGCAGATTGGCCTCCACCATTTCCTTCTTGGCCTGCCGGGCTTCCTTCTCGCCCTTCTGCACCATCTGGACGATCTTGCGGAATTCCTGGATCTCCAGCCCGGTCTCGGTGGCCAAAGCGTGGATTTCCGAACGCAGATCCTTGATGCCGTCGAGCTCCTGCCCGACAAAGCCCTTCCAGCCGCGCGAGGTCAGGTTCTTCACCCGGGCGACCCATTTCGGGTCGAGCTCGGAGCCCTGGTACTGGCGCAGGAAGTCCTCGCGCGAGACGCCGAAGCTCTCGGCCAGGCGCATCAGCCGGCCTTCCAGCGAGACGAGGCGCTTGTTGATGTCGTAGAGCTGCTCGACGAGGTTGTCGATGCGCGCCTGGTTCAGCGACAGCGACTTCACGTCGACGATCAGCGCGTCCTTCAGGCTCTTGTATTTGCGGTCCTGCGAGGGCGAGAGGCTCTCGTTCTTCAGCTTGGACTCGACGTTCTGGTCCTGCAGGCGGCGCAGCTTCTTGTAGGCGTCGGCGATGCGGTCGAAGGTTTCCAGCACCTTCGGCTTGATCTCGGCCTCCATCGCCGCCAGCGACAGGGAATTCTCCATGTCGTCGTCATCGTCGCCGGCAATGGTCTCGCCAATGGTCGGCTCGCGCTCTTCCTCGGCCTCGGGAGCCAGCGTGCCGCCGCCCTCGACGATCGGGCCATTCTTCGCCTCTGGGCCGGCATAGGTGGCTTCGAGGTCGATGATGTCGCGGAGGAGCACCTTGCCCTCCACCAGCTCATCGCGCCAGATGATGATGGCCTGGAAGGTCAGCGGGCTCTCGCACAGGCCGGCGATCATCGCCTCGCGGCCGGCTTCGATCCGCTTGGCGATGGCGATTTCGCCCTCGCGCGACAGCAGTTCGACCGAGCCCATCTCGCGCAGATACATGCGGACGGGATCGTCGGTGCGCTCGCCCGGCTCGGACTTGGTCTCGGAACGGATGACCGTGCGCGAGCCGGTCTCGGCCAGCTCGCCGCTGGTCTCTTCCTCTTCCTCGGCCGCCTCGGGCGCGGCTTCCTCGCCCTCCGCCTCGGCCTCGGCCTCCTCGGCCTCGACGACATTGATGCCCATCTCGTTGAGCATCGCGTAGATGTCCTCGATCTGGTCCGAGGTGTTCTGTTCGGAAGGGAGAACCTCGTTCAGCTCGTCATAAGTCACGTAACCGCGCTTCTTGGCGAGCTTGATCATCTTCCGGACGCCAGCGTCCGAAAGGTCCAGCAACGGGCTGTCCGGGGTGTCGCCTTCCTTCTCGGGGGCTTCCGTCGCTTCCGCTGCCTGCTTCGCCATGCGTGTGTGCTCCTCAAGCGCCAGCGACCTGCGTCCCGGCGTGCGATGGCGGCCCTTGCGGAACCACCCTTCGATCGTTCAACCCGGCGTCCCGCACAGTGCCCGGCGCGAGACGCAAACAGGGCCACGCGCACCACGCGGCCTAAGACGCGCGGGCGTGCAGCCCGATGGGACCTTACATCGACCGCGCCGGGCGACCCGACGCAGCGCCGAACCCCTCTACCAAAGCTTCGGTTCCGTCAAGTGCCGCGAGCTGCCTTTGTACGTCGAGAAACCGCGCCCAGTTCATGTCGGTGGGTTCTTCGGCCAGCCGTTTCTCGGCTTCTTTCAGGTCCTTAGATAGGGCGTGCCCCCGCCGGTGCAAGACCAGACGCTGGTTCCACCACAGCTCGACATCGACCCGACCGGCATCCGAGAAGGCCGGCCAGTCGTGCCGCGCCACCGCCAGGCGGCTGAGCCGGTCGACCAGCGGCGCCAGCCCCTGCCCCTCCAGCCGCGCCGCCAGCGTCTCCGGCGCCTCGGTCTCGCCCTCCATATGGGCGTCGAGCAGTACCCGGCGCAGATCGGCCAGTTCGCGGTGCTGCAAATGCAGGTCGGACAGTTCCTCGGCGCACTGGTCGATCAGCCAGGGATGGTTGATCAGGGCGAACAGCAGCAGCGCCTCGTTGCGCGGCATATCCGCCGCCGCGCCGCGCACCAGCGACGAGCGGCGCATGGTCTCGCTTGCCCCGCGCCCCGCCAGCGGGCGCCCGGTGCCGGGCCGCCGCCCGCCCTTCGCGCCGGCACGCCCGGAATAGCCGGAATAGTCATTGGCCGAGCGGCGCCCGCCCTCCCCCTGCCCGGAGGCGGGGGCGAACAGCTGGCGGAAGCGGTCCATCAGCTCGGCGCGGTAGTGCTTGCGCACCGTCTCGTCGCCGATCACCTTGACGATCTCGCCGATCCGCGCCTCCAGCGCCGCCCGGCGCTCGGGGGTGTCGACGCTCGCGGTCTCGATTTCGCGGGCCCACAGCACATCCGCCAGCGGGCGGGCCTGCGCCAGCACCGCGTCTACCGCCTCGCGGCCGCCGGCCCGCACCAGATCGTCCGGGTCCTGCCCTTCGGGGAGTAGGCCGAAGGACAGGCTCACCCCGGGCTTGAGATGGGGCAGCGCGAGGTCCATCGCCCGCCAGGCGGCGCGACGGCCGGCCTTGTCGCCGTCAAACAGCAGCACCGGCTCAGGCGCCATCTTCCACAGAAGCGCCAGCTGCTCTTCGGTCAGCGCCGTGCCGAGCGGGGCCACCGCCCCGGCAAAGCCGGCCTCGACCAGGGCGATCACGTCGACATAACCCTCCGCCGCGATGACGGCGGCGCCATTATGGGCCGCCGTGCGGGCGTTGAAGGCGTTGTAGAGCAGCGCGCCCTTGTGGAAGAGCGGCGTCTCCGGCGAGTTGAGATACTTCGCCGGCACGTCCTTCTCCAGCGCCCGCCCACCAAAGGCGACGACCCGCCCGCGCAGATCGGTGATCGGAAAGATCACCCGGTCGCGGAAGCGGTCATAGGGAATGGCGATGTCCTCGGCTGAAATCAGCAGCCCGGCCTCGACCATGTCCTCCACCGGCACGCCGCGCCCGCCCAGCGCTTCCTTCAGCGCGAATCGGTCGGGCGGGGCGTAGCCGAGGCGGAAGCGGGCCTGCACCGAGGGGCCGAGCCCGCGATCGGCGAGATAGCCGCGCCCCTTGGCGCCGGCCCGGCCCTGCAGCGTCGCCTCGAAATACTGGGCGGCGAGTTCCATCACCTCGTGCAGCGTCTTGCGCCGGCTCTCGCGCTTTTCTTCCTCGCGCGACTGCACCGGCATGGCGAGGCCGGCCATGGAGGCCAGCCGCTCAACCGCCTCCGGAAAAGGCAGGCCCTCGACCTCCATCAGGAAGTCGAACTGGTCGCCATGCTTGCCGGAGGAGAAGCAGTGATAAAAGCCCTTCTGGTCGTTGACATAGAAGGACGGGGTCTTCTCCGGGTTGAACGGCGACAGGCCGCGCCATTCCCGGCCCTGCTTCTTCAACGGCACACGCTTGCTCACCACCTCCGACACCGGGAGGCGGGCGCGTATCTCGTCGAGGAACGAGGGCGGAAAGCGCATGGGAGATTCGGTCCTTCGGTCGAAGCGCACCTTCTAGCAGGCAAGAGGCAGGCCGTTGGCGAGCGCTTGGCCTGTGAGGTGGCGGCGCGGCGCTGATCCCGCAATCCCCACAATTCACCGCAGAAAAATCTGACGACGCTAAACCAATCGGTTGACAATCCGGTTCGACGCACAGATATTAAACCTCATGGTTGAACATCTACCCATCGCCGACAACAGGCTCGATCACGTCTTTCACGCCCTCGCCGATCCGACGCGGCGGGCCATGCTGCAAAGCCTTGCTTCCGGCGAACGCACGGTGAGCGAACTCGCCGAGCCCTTCGCCATGTCACTGGCCGGCGCCTCCAAGCACATCAAGGCGCTGGAAGCTGCCGGGCTGGTGGCGCGCGACATCAGGGGCCGACAGCATCTGTGCCGGCTCCAGTCTGGGCGCCTCGCCGAGGCGCATGAATGGCTCAGCTTCTACGAACGCTTCTGGACCGAGCGGCTCGACGCCCTCGATGCCCTGCTGCGCCAGCCCGAACCCGACCTTGTGCCTCCATCCGAACCCAAGGGAGACGACGCATGAACACGCACGCCGCGAATGGATATGCCACCCGTCAAGCTGCCGACACGCTGCGCTTCGAGCGCCTGCTGCCCGGCCCGATCGAGCGGGTCTGGGCCTATCTCACCGAGCCGGAGAAGCGCCGGCTCTGGCTCGCCGACGGACCGATGCAGCTGGCGCCCGGTGGCACGGTCGATCTTATCTTCCGCAATGGCGAACTGGGCGGCGACGAGCCGCCGCCCGAGCGCTTCGCCTGCCATTCCGGCGAGTTTCACAACAAGGGCGTGGTGATCGCCTGCGAGCGCAACCGCCTGCTGCGCTTCAGCTGGGAAGCCGGCTCGCCGTCCGAATCCGACGTCACGTTCGAACTCGCCCCGCGCGGCGAGCGGGTGCTGCTTACCGTCACCCACCGACGCCTTGCCGCGCGCAGCACCCTGCTCGGCGTCGCCGGCGGCTGGCACTCCCACCTCGCCCTGCTGGAGGCCGAGCTGGAACAGGTCGAGCGCCCGGCCTTCTGGCCGCTCGTCGCCCGCTACCGGGACGAATACGAACAGCGTCTGCCGGAATAAGGCGGGCGCCAGGAAACGGCCGGGGCCACTCCCGGCCGACGCCGCTCAGGCGCCCCAGCCTCAGCTCGCCCCCATAGAGGCGCGCCAAAGCGCGGCGGCGAGGATGCCGAGCGCGATCGCCGGCAGCGCCTTGCGCAGCACCAGCCGGGCGAGGATGGCAACGCCGACCGCGACATAGCCCTCCGGGCCGCCGCGCACCGTCGCCGGCACGACAAGCGCCACCAGCACCGCCCCGGCGAGATAGCGCAGGAAATTCTCGGTACGGGCCGACATCGGCACGAAGCCGACCAGAAAAATGCCGCCCGCCCGCGTCGCATAGGTGACGAGGGCCATGGCCGCGACCACAAGCAGGGCTTCCGATGTGCTCATGGGCGCTTCAGCTCGTCGCGGATGAGGCCGGCGAGGCCGCCCGCGAGGCCGCCGACCATGACGTGCCAGTTCGGCGGCAGGAACCACACCGCGCCCATCGCGGCAGCGCCAGCCACCAGCCAGGGCAGGTCATCGACCCGTCCCCGCCGCAGCCCGACCAGCGTGACGGCGAAGAAGGTGACCAGCACGAGGTCGAGCGCATAGGTCTTCACATCGTCCAGGGTGAGCCCGCCGGCCACGGCGCCGATGATGGTCGCCGACACCCAGGTCGTCCACATCAGGGCGCCGCCGCCGACGAGATAGCCGAGGTCGCGCTCGCCCTTGCGCTCGGCGGCGATCAGCGCCGCCCAGTTGAGATCGCTGAGCAGCGCCATCGCGCCATAGACCTTCCACGGCGCCAGCCCCCGGCACAGCGCCCGCAGCGAGGCGCCGAGCAGGATATGCCGCGCATTAATGGCGAAGGTCGCCACCAGCAGCGGCAGCCACGGCACCGGGCTCGTCCACAAATCCAGCACCGCGAACTGCGCCGCGCCGGCGAAGACGGCCATGCTCATCAGCGCCGCGATCCAGCCTTCCAGTCCGGCGCCGCGCGCGGCGATGCCGAACGCGATGCCGAACATGAAGACGGGCGGCAGGACGGGGAGAATCGTCCGCGCCCCGCGCCAGCAGCCCGCCCAGGTGAGCGTGGCACCGGGCGGGTGCGGTTCGGAGGCTGGCGGCATGGCGGGACGACGCGCGCTAAGGGGAGTGTTCGGCCGGCGTCGCCGCTCAGGCGGTGAGCAGGGCCTTGACCGTGCCGCTGGCCTTGCCGAAATCCATCACCCCGGTGTGCCGCTCCTTCAGCGCCGCCATGGTGCGGCCCATATCCTTGAGGCCATGAGCATTGATCTCGGCGATGACGGCGGCGATGGCGGCCTGCGCCTCGGCTTCGCTCATCTGGGCGGGGAGGAAGGACTGGATGACGACGATTTCCTCGCGCTCCTGGGTGGCGAGATCGGCGCGGCCGGCTTCCTCATAGACCTTGGCCGATTCCTCGCGCTGCTTGATCATCTTGGTCAGCAGCCCGAGCAGGTCGTCGTCGGAGAGCGGGTCCTTGCCATGGCCGCGCGCCTCGATGTCGCGATCCTTGATCGCGGCATTGACGAGCCGCAGCGTGCCGAGGCGCAGCTTGTCCTGCGCCTTCATGGCGTCTTTCAGCGATTGATTGATCTCGTCGCGCAACACGGCTCAAGCCTTCCTGCAATACGCGAGAGGGCGCGCAAAATCCCCGAAAGGCCGGGACGCACGCCACTCGCGCTCCAATGGATATCGCCCCGCGCTTCCGGGGGTCGCCGCGCTCGCCCGGACCGGCCGGCGCCGGTTCCGGCGCAGCCATCCGCAAATCGAAGCCCAGATACGCAGCGGCAAGGCTGGCATCCGGCGCGGCAACGGACTAATTAGGGCACGAGATGACAGGGAACAAGATCAATGAACGGTAGCGCTGAACAGCACTCCGGCGACGACGTGTGGGCCGAGCCGCTCCCGACCGCCATCCTCGTTCTTGCCGACGGCACCGTGCTCGAAGGCTTCGGCCTCGGCGCCACCGGCCATGCGGTCGGCGAAGTGTGCTTCAACACCGCCATGACCGGCTATCAGGAAGTGCTGACCGATCCGTCCTATGCCGGGCAGATCATCACCTTCACCTTCCCCCATATCGGCAATGTCGGCACCAATGAGGAAGACGTCGAGACCATCTCGATGGCCGGCGCCTCCGGCGTGCGCGGCGTGGTGCTGCATTCCGCCATCACCGACCCCTCGAACTACCGCGCCACCCGGCATTTCGACGCCTGGCTGAAGGCGCGCGGCATCATCGCCATCTCCGGCATCGACACCCGCGCGCTGACCGCGCTGATCCGCGACGGCGGCATGCCGAACGCGGTGATCGCCCATGCCGCCAACGGCCAGTTCGACCTGCCGGCGCTGAAGGCGGAAGCCGCGGCGTGGCCCGGGCTTGAGGGCATGGACCTGGTGCCGATGGTCACCTCCGCCCAGCGCTTCACCTGGGACGAGACCACCTGGAGCTGGCCGGACGGCTATGGAAGGCAGACCGCCCCCGCCCACCATGTCGTCGCCGTCGACTACGGCATCAAGCGCAACATATTGCGCCTGCTCGCCCGTGCCGGCTGCCAAGTGACGGTGGTGCCCGCCACCACCTCGGCGGAAGAGATCATGGCGCTGCAGCCGGACGGCGTGTTCCTCTCCAACGGCCCCGGCGACCCGGCGGCGACGGGCGAATATGCTGTGCCGGTGATTCGCGAGATCATCGCCCGCGGCGTGCCGACCTTCGGCATCTGCCTCGGCCACCAGATGATCGGCCTCGCGGTCGGCGGGCGCACGGTGAAGATGCACCAGGGCCACCACGGCGCGAATCATCCGGTGAAGGACAACACGACAGGCAAGGTCGAGATCACCTCGATGAATCACGGTTTCGCGGTCGACCGCGACAGCCTGCCGGCCACCGCCACCGAAACGCATGTCTCGCTGTTCGACGGCTCCAATGCCGGCATCGCCCTGACCGACAAGCCGGTGTTCTCGGTGCAGTACCACCCCGAGGCCAGCCCCGGCCCGCAGGACAGCCACTATCTGTTCGACCGCTTCGTCGAAATGATCGCGAAGAACAAGGCGGCCTGAGCCTTCATACCGCCTCGGGAAATTCCCGGGGCGGTACCGCCGCCGGGTTGATCCTGTCACTAAAGGAACATAACGTGAATGTCGGAGGGTTTCCGACGTGGATGATGCACTCAAGACCAAGCTCGGCATCCTGGCCGACGCCGCCAAATATGATGCGTCCTGCGCCTCATCAGGCGCCGGCGGGCGCGCGGCGAAGAAGGACGGCATCGGCTCGACCACCGGCATGGGCATCTGCCATTCCTACACGCCGGACGGGCGCTGCGTGTCGCTGCTCAAAATCCTGCTGACCAATTACTGCCTGTTCGACTGCGCCTACTGCATCAACCGCCGCTCCTCGAACGTGCAACGGGCCCGCCTCTCGGTGGACGAGGTGGTGGCAATCACCCTCGGCTTCTACAAGCGCAACTACATTGAGGGCCTGTTCCTCTCCTCCGGCATCATCCGCTCGCCCGACTACACGATGGAGCAGATGATGCGGGTGGCCCGCGCGCTGCGGCAGGAGCACGGCTTCGCCGGCTATATCCACCTCAAGGCCATTCCCGAGGCCAGCCCGTGGCTGGTGGAGCAGGCGGGGCTGTGGGCGGACCGGCTCTCGGTCAATGTCGAACTCGCCTCCGACATCAGCCTGAAGCAGCTGGCGCCCGAGAAGGACGCCCCCGGCATCAAGGCGACGATGGGCCAGCTGAAGGAGCGCATCGCGGAGGCGCGGGAGGAAAAGCGCCGCTTCGCCCCCGCCGGCCAGAGCACGCAGATGATCGTCGGCGCCGACAGCACGACCGACGCGGCGGTGCTCGATGCCAGCGCCACGCTCTATGGCGGCTATGGGCTGAAGCGCGTCTATTATTCCGCCTTCAGCCCGATCCCGGAGGCGAGCCGGGTGCTGCCCGTCAAGCCCGCGCCGCTGCGCCGCGAGAACCGGCTCTACCAGGCCGACTGGCTGCTGCGCTTCTACGGCTTCTCGGTGTCGGAAATCACCGCCGGTGGTGAGGGCGGCATGCTTGACCTCGACATCGACCCCAAGCTCGCCTGGGCCCTCAAGCACCGCGAGCGCTTCCCGGTCGATGTGAACGTCGCCGACCGTGAGCTGCTGCTGCGCGTGCCGGGGCTTGGCGTGCGGGCGGTCGATCGGCTGCTGCGGGCACGGCGGCAAACACGGCTGACGCTGGACGACATCGCCCGGCTCAGCACCGGGGTAAAGCGGGCCCGCGCCTTCCTCATCACCGCCGACCATCACCCGCTCAAGCTGACCGACCGGGCCGATCTGCGCGCGCGGCTCGCCCCGCCGGCCCGCCAGCTGGAGCTGTTCGCGTGAGCGCGCCGGCGCCTCTCGCCCCCGGCAGCTCACGGGCGGTGGAACTGGCCTATGGCGCGGACCACGCCGGCTTTCGCCGCGCGGTGCGCGAAAGCGTGGCGGCGCAGGACCCGCCCGAGCGCGTCATCTGGCGCATGCGGGCGCCGGGAGGCGCGCTGGAGGCGGCCGGCCTGTTCGACACGCCTGCCGTGCCCGCCGCGGCGTCACAGGCCCCTGCCCTTTCCCTGCCGCGCGCGGTCGCGGGGCTGGTCGATCTCGTGCTCTGCCACCGCGACCCCGTGCGGTTCGACCTTCTCTACACGCTGATCTGGCGGGTTCTCCGGGGCGAGCGGCAATTGGCCGACAACCCGGCCGACCCGCTGGTGCACCGGCTCGGCCTGATGGCGAAGGCGGTGCGCCGTGACCTTCACAAGATGCACGCCTTCGTGCGCTTCAAGGCGCTGGGCGCGGCGAGCGGCCGCGAGCGTTTCGTCGCCTGGTTCGAGCCCGACCACTTCATTCTGGAGGCCGCCGCGCCGTTCTTCCGCACGCGCTTCCCGGCCATGGACTGGGCGATTCTCACCCCGGTCGGCACGGTGGGGTGGAACGGCGACCACCTCGCCTTCGGCCCGCCGGCCAGCCGCCCGCGCCTGCCGGAAGGCGACGGCTTCGAGGAGGGCTGGCTCACCTATTATGCCAGCGCCTTCAACCCGGCCCGCGCCAATCCGGCGATGATGCGCACCGAGATGCCCAGGAAATACTGGCCGAACCTGCCGGAGGCGCGGCTGATTCCGGCGCTGCTGGAGAGCGCCCCGGCGCGCGTCGCCGAGATGCTGGCCCGCGAGGCACGCGCGCCGCGCAAGCGCGACCCCGCCCGCGCCGTGGCGGCGATGGCGCATCAGGCCCCCGCCAGCCTGGCCGCGCTCAACACCCTCATCTCCGCCACGCCCGCCTTCGTTTCGGGCGGCACCCGTGCCGTGCTGGGCGAGGGCCCGCTTGAGCCCGATCTCGCGCTGGTGGGCGAGCAGCCGGGCGACCAGGAGGATGTCGAGGGCCGCCCCTTCGTAGGCCCCGCCGGCCAGCTCCTGATGAAGGCGATGGCGGAGGCCGAGCTGGCGCGCGAGGCGGTCTACCTCACCAATGCGGTGAAGCACTTCAAATTCGTCCAGCGCGGCAAGCGGCGGCTGCACCAGAAGCCGACCGCCGGCGAGGTGAAGCACTATCGCTGGTGGCTGGAGACGGAACTCTCTTTCGTGCGGCCCCGCCTCGTCGTCGCGCTCGGCGGCACGGCAGCGCTGGCGCTCACCGGCGAGGCGCTGGCGGTGTCGCGCACGCGCGGCGCCCGCCGGCTGGGAGCCCATGACGGCTATGTCACCTTCCACCCGTCCTACCTGCTGCGCCTGCCGGATGAGACCGCCCGGCGCGAGGCCTATGCCGCGCTGGTGGCCGATCTGGCGGCGGCGAAAGCGCTGGCGCAGGCGGCCCGAGCGGTGCGGTAGCGGAAGACGGGACGGCCACGCCTGTGGAATTCATGTGCGCCCCGCGTCTTGTGCAGGGCTTAGCGGTGCGCCTGCCCTTCCCTGCCGAGGGAATCTGCGTTAAGGGAAGCCCCCAATTGCGGGGCGTGACCTCGCCCAGAAAGTTCAATCCGGGTCCGCCCAAGGACGCGTCGCACAGCGCGTCCTTTTTTGTGCGCCCGGACCAATGCGCGAGCCGCACGGGATCCGATGCCGAAACGCACAGATATTTCCACCATCCTCATCATCGGCGCCGGCCCCATCGTCATCGGGCAGGCCTGCGAGTTCGATTACTCCGGCACCCAGGCGTGCAAGACGCTGAAGGCCGAGGGCTATCGGGTCGTGCTGGTCAATTCCAATCCGGCGACGATCATGACCGACCCGGATCTGGCCGACGCCACCTATATCGAGCCGATCACCCCGGAAATCGTCGCCAAGATCATCGCCAAGGAGCGCCACGCAATCCCCGGCGGCTTCGCGCTGCTGCCGACCATGGGCGGCCAGACCGCGCTCAACTGCGCGCTGTCGCTGCGCAAGATGGGCGTGCTGGACGAATTCGACGTCGAGATGATCGGCGCCACCGCCGAGGCGATCGACAAGGCCGAGGACCGCGAGCTGTTCCGCGACGCGATGACCAAGATCGGCCTCGACACGCCGCGCTCGCGCCAGATCAAGACCCTGCCGCAGGCGCTGGAAGCGCTTGATGAGATCGGCCTGCCGGCCATCATCCGCCCGAGCTTCACCATGGGCGGGCTCGGCGGCGGCATCGCCTACAACAAGTCGGAATATATCGAGATCATCGAGCGCGGCATCGACGCCTCCCCCACCAATGAAGTGCTGGTGGAAGAGAGCGTGCTGGGCTGGAAGGAGTATGAGATGGAGGTCGTCCGCGACAAGGCGGACAACTGCATCATCGTCTGCTCGATCGAGAACATCGACCCGATGGGCGTCCATACCGGCGATTCCATCACCGTCGCCCCGGCGCTGACGCTGACCGACAAGGAATATCAGCGCATGCGCGACGCCTCGCTCGCCGTGCTGCGCGAGATCGGCGTCGAGACCGGCGGCTCCAACGTCCAGTTCGCGATCGACCCGGAAACCGGCCGGATGATCGTCATCGAGATGAATCCGCGCGTCTCGCGCTCCTCGGCGCTGGCCTCCAAGGCGACGGGCTTCCCCATCGCCAAGGTCGCGGCGCGCCTCGCGGTCGGCTACACGCTGGACGAGATCGCCAACGACATCACCGGCGGCGCCACCCCGGCCTCGTTCGAGCCGACCATCGACTATGTCGTCACGAAAATCCCGCGCTTTGCCTTCGAGAAGTTCCCCGGCGCCGAGCCGACGCTGACCACGTCGATGAAGTCGGTCGGCGAGGCGATGGCCATTGGCCGCACCTTCCAGGAATCGCTGCAGAAGGCGCTGCGCTCGCTGGAGACCGGCCTTACCGGCCTCGACGAGATCGAGATCGAGGGGCTGGGCCTCGGCGACGACAAGAACGCCGTGCGCGCCGCGCTCGGCACCCCGACGCCGGACCGGCTGCTCAAGGTGGCGCAGGCGATGCGCCTCGGCCTCGACGACGAGGCCATCCATGCCGGCTGCAAGATCGACCCGTGGTTCCTCGAACAGATCCGCGAGATCGTCGACACCGAGGCCAAGGTGCGCGCCCACGGCCTGCCGACGACGGCGGGCACCTTCCGCCGCCTGAAGGCCATGGGCTTCTCCGATTCGCGCCTCGCCGGCCTCGCCCGGCTCTCCGAGGCCGAGGTCTCGGCGCGCCGCCGCGCGCTGGATGTGCGCCCGGTCTATAAGCGCATCGACACCTGCGCCGCCGAGTTCGCCGCCCCCACCGCTTATATGTACTCGTCCTACGAGATGCCCTTCGCCGGCGTCCCGGCCGACGAATCGCGCCCGACCGACGCCAAGAAGGTGGTCATCCTCGGCGGCGGGCCCAACCGCATCGGCCAGGGCATCGAGTTCGACTATTGCTGCTGCCACGCCGCCTTCGCGCTGAAGGATGCCGGCTATGAGACCATCATGGTCAACTGCAACCCGGAGACCGTGTCGACCGACTACGACACCTCCGACCGGCTCTATTTCGAGCCGCTGACCGCCGAGGACGTGCTTGAGATTCTGGAGCGCGAGCGCTCCAACGGCACGCTGCACGGCGTCATCGTGCAGTTCGGCGGCCAGACTCCGCTGAAGCTCGCCCGCGCGCTGGAAGAGGCGGACATCCCGATTCTGGGCACCTCGCCGGAAGCGATCGACCTCGCCGAGGACCGCGACCGCTTCAAGACCTTGCTGGACAAGCTGAAGCTGCGCCAGCCGGCCAACGGCATCGCCTATTCGGTGGAGCAGGCCCGGCTGGTGACGGCCGAGCTCGGCTACCCCCTCGTCGTGCGCCCCTCCTATGTGCTGGGCGGGCGGGCGATGCAGATCATCCATGAGGAGAGCCAGCTCGGCGACTACCTGCTGGAGACGCTGCCGGGGCTGGTGCCGAACGACATCAAGGCCCGCTACCCCAACGACAAGACCGGGCAGATCAACACGCTGCTGGGCAAGAACCCGCTGCTGTTCGACCGCTATCTCTCGGACGCCATCGAGGTCGACGTCGACTGCCTCGCCGACGGCACCGACACCTTCGTCTGCGGCATCATGGAGCATATCGAGGAAGCCGGCATCCATTCCGGCGATTCGGCCTGTTCGCTGCCGCCCTACTCGCTGTCGCCTGAAATGATCGCCGAGCTGGAGGCGCAGACCCGCAAGATGGCGCTGGCGCTCGGCGTCGGCGGGCTGATGAACGTCCAGTACGCGATCAAGGACGGCAAGATCTTCGTGCTGGAGGTCAATCCGCGCGCCTCCCGCACCGTGCCCTTCGTCGCCAAGGTGGTGGGCCAGCCGATCGCCAAGATCGCCGCCCGCATCATGGCCGGCGAGGCGCTGGCCTCGTTCGGGCTCAAGCCCTTCGCCGGCGAGCATGTGGCGGTGAAGGAGGCGGTGTTCCCCTTCGCCCGCTTCCCCGGCGTCGACACGGTGCTGGGCCCGGAAATGCGCTCCACCGGCGAGGTGATGGGGCTCGACAAGTCCTTCGCCGTCGCCTTCGCCAAGAGCCAGCTCGGCGGCGGCACCAAGGTGCCGACCTCGGGCACGGTGTTCATCTCGGTGCGCGACGGCGACAAGTCGCGCATCCTCGACGCGGCGCGGCTTCTTGTCTCGCTCGGCTTCAAGGTGATCGCCACCTCGGGCACCCAGCGCTTCCTGGTGGAGAACGGCGTGCCCAGCGCTAAGATCAACAAGGTGCTGGAAGGCCGGCCGCACATTGTCGACGCGATCAAGAATGGCGAGGTCCAGCTCGTCTTCAACACCACCGAGGGCGCCCAGGCGCTCGCGGACTCGCGTTCGCTGCGCCGCGCCGCCCTCTTGCATAAAGTGCCGTACTACACCACGCTGTCCGGAGCGATTGCAGCGGCGCGCGGGATCAAGGCCTATATTGGCGGCGATCTGGAAGTGCGGGCCCTGCAGGACTATTTCTAGACCGGACGAACCTGACGGCGCCTCGCGGCGTTAGGAGCCGGACAACGGATAAGCCCGCGCGGGTGGTTCGATCGTGGCTCATGCGCCCGATCGACCGCCCGCGGGGGCTTCGTTTGCTTTTGGGAGGTCAAGAACAGACCAATGGAAAAGATTCCGATGACCGCCGGCGGCCATGCCGCTCTGGAGATCGAGCTCAAGCACCGCCAGCAGGCCGAGCGTCCGCGCATCATCGAGGCGATCTCGGAAGCGCGCGCCCATGGCGACCTGTCGGAGAATGCGGAGTATCACGCCGCCAAGGAACAGCAGGCGCTGAACGAGGGCCGCATCGCCGAGCTTGAGGACAAATTGTCCCGCGCCGAGATCATCGACGTCGCCAAGCTGACCGGCGACACTGTGATGTTCGGCGCCACGGTCAAGCTGATCGACGAGGACACCGAGGAAGAGCGCGTCTGGCAGATCGTCGGCGACATGGAAGCCGACGCCAAGGCAGGGCGGATCTCGATCTCCTCGCCCATGGCGCGCGCGCTGATCGGCAAGAAGCTCGGCACGTCGGTGGAAGTGGTGACGCCCAAGGGCGCCCGCTCCTACGAGATCGCCGCCGTCCGCTTCGCCTGACGACGGACGCAGACCCGACATGACGGAGAAGGCGGCGATCGATCCGGCACGGCTCGAAGTCGTGGCGCCGAATTTCAAGCGCCGCCTCTCCGGTGTCACCTCGACACTGGAGCGCGTCCTGCCCTTTCAGGCGCGCACCCTCGGCATCGCCGCCTTCGGGCCCGGCCTGGCGGACAGCGTGCCGCGCATCGGCGTGGCGCAGCTTCGCCATTTCTGGCGCCGGCCGGCCCGCCGCCCCACCCGCATCTGGCACGCCCGCCGCAATGTCGAGATGCTGGCCGGCGTGGTGCTGCGTGATCTGCTGCGGATGAAGCTCAACCTCGTCTTCACCTCCGCCTCGCAGCGCTGGCACACGCGCTGGAGCCGGTTCCTGATCTCCCGCATGGACGCGGTGATCGCGACGTCGGAGAAGACCGCGGGCTATCTGCAGCGCCCCTCCACCGTCATCCATCACGGCATCGACATGGACAGCTTCGCCCCCGCGCCCGACAAGGCGGCGGCGCGGCGCGCGGTGGGCCTGCCGGACGACCTCAAGATGATCGGCTGCTTCGGCCGCATCCGCGCCCAGAAGGGCACCGACGTGTTCGTCGATGCGCTGATCCGCGTGCTTCCCGACCATCCCGGCTGGGGCGGCGTGGTGCTGGGGCGGGCGACCGGCGCGCACACCGCCTTCTTCGCCGACCAGCGCGCCAAGGTGGAAAAGGCCGGCCTTGCCGACCGCATCCTCTTCCCCGGCGAGGTCGCGACCTCCGACATCGCGCTGTGGTACCGCGCGCTCGACCTCTATGTCGCTCCCCAGCGCTGGGAAGGCTTCGGCGTCACCCCGCTGGAGGCCATGGCCTGCGCCGTGCCGGTGGTGGCGACGAAGGTCGGTGCCTTCGAGGAACTGGTGGTGGAGGGAACGACCGGCGCCATCATCCCGCCCGGCGACGTCGCGGCGATGGCGGCGGCGGTGACGGCTTTCGTGCAGCGGGACGAGGCCGCCCGCGCAAGCATGGCCGACGCGGCGCGGCGCCATGCCGTCGACAGCCATTCGATCGCGACCGAGGCCGAGAAGATCAACGCGGTGTACGAGCAGGTTTGGACGGCGACCTAGATCGCTGGCGCGTCCAGCCCCAGCACCGGGGCGACGAGGCGGGCGATCTCGCCGCGCACATCCAGCGTCGGCGGCTCCAGCGTGACCAGCGTGCGCGAAAGCTGCGCCGCCGTCACCGTGCCCAGTGGCAGGATGGCGAGGCTCGGCGCGAAGGAGGGCGCGGCCCAGCTCTTCGCCGCCCAGGCGGAGATCGCCTCGCTGGCGTAGCCATCATGCACCTTGGCCGAGCGCAGGCCGATGACGGGACGCCTGGCCGTCAGCCCCTCGACCAGCATGCTCATCGAATCTTCCGTCACCACCACCGCATCGGCGCCGAACAGCGCCCGCACCGAGCCCGGCCCGGCATTGCGGTAGTCGATGAACTCGGCCAGCACGCCCTCGCCCGCCAGTTGCGCCAACCGCGCCCCCACCTCATCCGGCGTGCGGCGCGAGGTCGTCACCCGCCAGCGCACGCCATGCTCCTTCGCCACCGCGCGAATGAGCGCGACCAGCGCGTCCCATTCATTCGCCGGCCATTCCTTGCGATAGGCGGTACCGCCGACCAGCAGCGCGATCTCGGCCCCGCGCAGATCGGCAGGCGTGGAGAGGCGGCGCGGGGCGGGATAGTCGGCCGGGTCGACGATGGAGGGGATCGGCGCCCAGGCCGAGCGCGGATTGCCGGCCGCGCGCGGCGAGGCGACGATCATCAGGCTCACCTCGCGCGTGTCATAGCCGCCGATGCCGCCGGAATAGAGAAAGGGCACGCCGCCGAAGAACCGGCTGAGCAGAATGCCCGCCGCGATGGTCGGGCGGCCCGAGCCGATGATGACATCCGGCTTGTCGAGGCTCTCCGCCGCGATGGCGTACATCGACTTCAGCCAGTAGCGCGCGTCGCGACCATAGCGGCGCATGACGATCTTGCGCACATCGTCATGGGCGAACCAGGTCGGGCGGATATCGAGCCGCGCCACCTCGGTGGCGGCGAGACGGCCCACCGCCAGCGCGACGCCCTCCGCCTGGTTGAAATGCCCCGGCTTCTTGTCGCGCAGGACCAGCAGTTTCACCGGGCGGCTCCGCGCGGCGTCGCCCCGAACAGCTTGCGATGCGCCGAGCGGGTCAGCTTCTGGGTGCGGTAGATGATGCGCTCGCGCGCCCGCACCGCAAGACCGGTGAGCCCCCTCACCTCGCCATCCCAGGTCTTGAAGGCGACGCGGGCGCGGCGGTGGATCGGCATTCCGCGAATGGTGGGGAAATGCGGCTTCAGCCGTGCCAGCCACCAGTCCGCGCCGTGCTGCGAGACATGGGCATTGCGCCCGTCGGAGAGCAGCATCTTCGCCGGGCCGATGTCGATGACGAACAGCGCCTGCGCGGCGGCGGCGGCGATGGAGGCCAGCACCGCGTCGATCTCCTCGTCCGGAATGTGCTCCATCACGTCGACATTCACCGCCAGTTCCACCCGCTTGTTCGGCATGGTGGAAATGGCGGGGATGGCCGGGTCGTAGCGGTGGATCTCTGGGATCCCCGCCTTGGCGGCGATGAGGAAGGCGAGGTTGCTCTGGCCGCAGCCGAAATCGATCAGCGAGGCCGGCTTCAGCGCCAGTATGTGCGGCAGCATGTCGGCCAGCGCGTGGCGCGCCGTGGCGCCGTAGCGGTGCCGCGCATGCAGCTTCGCATATTCGTCGACAAGGCTGTGTGCCATTCCTAGGCTCCGAAAAGGCGTCGCTTGAGCTTGCCGAAGAACCGCCGCAGCTTGCGCGCCCGCTTCTCCACCTTGCGGCCGAGCCGGGTCTTCAGCGGCACATTGGCGAAGGGCGTGCGCGCGCGATAGGCAAGGAACAGGTCGCGCGCGGGGTGGTTGCAGTCGGTGTAGTTGGGCTTCACCTGGCCGATGAAGTGGATGATGCGGGCCTCCCGCCAGATCGCGGGATCGTCGGTGTAGACGCCCTTCTCCAGCCGGCGGTGCAGGTTCCAGCTCTCGTCGAGCGGCAGCCACTCGCCTTGCAGGGCGCCGTTGAGCGCGTCCTGGTCCATCATCGGCAGGCTCGGCCGCGAGGCGATGAAATCGAGCGTCCGCTCGGTCAGCCGCTGCGCGCGCCACGCCTCCAGGTCGATCAGCAGCACGCCGCTGTTGAAATAGCGCATGGCATCCGGCAGGCCGATGTCGCGGTTGCGCTTGGCATGGCGCTCGGGCACCTGGCGGGCGATGTCGTCCACCGCCGCCAGCGCGAAGCCCTGCATCGGCAGGCTGGCCAGCGGGGCCAGCGAGGCATTCACCAGCGTGTCGCAATCGATGTAGAGCAGCCGCCCCGTCGCCTGCGACAGGCTCAGCGGCATGAGGATGCGGGCATAGGCGGTGCGCGAGAGGTGGTGGTTGACCGGCCGCGCGGCGAAGTGGCGGACCATGTCGTCGCTCATGTCGACAAAGTCGATATTGCCGAGGCCATAGGCGGCGGCGAGCCGGGCCTTGTCCTCTTCCGAGACCCGGTCGCAGAACACGCAGACCTGGTCGAAGCTGCCGCCGGCCTTGTCGGCGAGCGAGGCGAGCATCACCCCGGTCAGCTCGACATAGGCGGTGTCGGTCGCGGTGGCGACGATCACCGGGTTTCCCCTTCCATCGGCACCACCGCCGCGTCCTTGGACTGCTGCAGCGTCAGCGCGGTCTTCACATTGCGCACATTGGGCGCGCCGGTCAGTTCCAGCACGAAATTCTGGAAGGTGCGCAGGTCCGGGGCGACGCAGAGCAGGATGAAGTCGGTCTCGCCCGAGAGCATCCAGCAGGCGCGCACCAGCGGCCAGCGCTCCACCTGCGCGGCGAAGGCGGAAAGGTCGCCCTCGGCCTGGCTGATCAGGTGCACCATGGCGAAGGCCATCAGGTCGAAGCCGAGCTTCTTCTCGTCGAGAAGCGCCCGGTAGCCCTTGATGATCCCTTCCTCTTCCAGCGCGCGCACGCGGCGCAGGCAGGGCGGGGCGGAAATGCCGACACGCTGCGACAGCTCCACATTGGTGATGCGGCCATCGCCCTGCAACTCGCGCAGAATGTTCCAGTCGATCGCGTCGATGCGGCGAACCAAGCGGGGTCTCCGTTTCCGGCGGCCGGGGCGGCGCGCCTGCGGCGGCGCGAGGAGTGCGGCGGCCGCGAGAGCAATTATCTTGCGCGCGAGCCTCGCGCAATCTTCCTTCTGGAAAACTAATGGATAGAAGGCCCCTGCCTTGCGGTTGCCCAGGTCAGCCCCTACATTTTCGCATGGCTGCAGGGGCGGCCTTTGCAGCGCGCGCAGGCGCCGGCCCCGGGAGCGTCTCCAAGCCTGATCGTCCACCTGATCGACCCGTCCAGCGAATCGTTCGCCACAACACAGTGAGCCTGCCATGTCGGCCCCCTCCGCCAGCCCGGCCAACCACGTCAAGGTCCTCATCATCGGCTCGGGCCCGGCCGGCTATACCGCCGCCGTCTATGCCGCGCGGGCCATGCTGGAGCCGGTGCTGATCCAGGGCATCCAGCCCGGCGGGCAGCTGACCATCACCACCGATGTCGAGAACTATCCCGGCTTTGCCGATCCGATCCAGGGCCCGTGGCTGATGGAGCAGATGCAGGCGCAGGCGGAAAAGATGGGCACCCGCATCGTCAACGACATGGTGACGCGGCTCGACCTTTCCTCCCGCCCGTTCCGCGCCGAGACCGATTCCGGCACGGTGTGGCTCGCCGAGACCATCATCCTCGCCACCGGCGCCCAGGCGCGCTGGCTCGACCTCGATTCCGAGCAGGCCTATCGCGGCCACGGCGTTTCCGCCTGCGCCACCTGCGACGGCTTCTTCTACCGCGGCAAGGAAGTCATGGTGATCGGCGGCGGCAACACCGCGGTCGAGGAGGCGCTGTTCCTCACCAATTTCGCCTCCAAGGTCACGGTCGTGCACCGGCGCGACAGCTTCCGCGCCGAGAAGATCCTGCAGGAGCGCCTGTTCGCCCATCCCAAGGTGGAGGTGGTGTGGAACGCCGCGCTCGACGAGGTGAAGGGCCAGCATGAGCCGCCCAAGGTGACCGGCGTGGTGCTGAAGGACGTCGTCACCGGCGCGCTTTCCGAGCGCCCGGCGGATGGCGTGTTCATCGCCATCGGCCACGCCCCGGCAACCGATCTGGTCCAGGGCCAGCTGAAGCTCAAGCCCAGCGGCTATGTCTGGACGGCGCCGCATTCCACCCAGACCTCGGTGGAAGGCGTGTTCGCCGCCGGCGATGTCGCCGACGATATTTTCCGCCAGGCGGTCACAGCCGCCGGCATGGGTTGCATGGCAGCGCTCGAAGTCGAGCGTTTTCTCGCGGTGCGCGAGCCGCTCGCGCAAGCCGCCGAATGAACGAGGGCCCCCGCCGAATGGACAACAAGGCCAATCGCGCCCGCGACATGGACTGGGACAAGCTGAAAGTGTTCCACGTCGCGGCGGAGGCGGGATCCTTCACCCATGCGGGCGAGGCGCTCGGACTGTCGCAATCGGCGGTCAGCCGGCAGGTGTCGGCGCTGGAGCAGGAACTCAACATCCCGCTGTTCCACCGCCATGCGCGCGGGTTGATCCTGACCGAGCAGGGCGACCTGCTCTACCGCACCGCGCATGAAGTGTTCATGAAGCTGGAAGCGGCGCGGGCCAAGCTGACGGATTCGCGCGAGAAGCCGAATGGCGAGTTGCGCGTCACCACCACCATGGGCCTCGGCACGCATTGGCTGACGGCGCGGATCGGCGAGTTCCTCGAACTCTATCCCGATATCCGCATCACCCTCATCCTCACCGATGACGAGCTCGACCTCGCCATGCGCGAGGCGGATGTCGCCATTCGCCTGCGCCAGCCGGTGCAGCCGGACCTGATCCAGCGCAAGCTGTTCACGGTGCATTTCCACGCCTTCGCCTCGGCCGAATATCTCAAGCGCAACGGCCATCCGCGCACGCTGGACGAGCTCGACAAGGACAAGCACCGCATCATCCTGCTCGGCGGGCCGATCCCCTCCTATTTCCAGGGGCTGAACTGGCTGGAGCGGGCCGGGCTGGAGGACGACCAGGAAGGCCGGGTGCCCTCGCTGTCGGTCAACAATGTGCTCGGCCTCAAGCGCGCGGTGGAGCGCGGCGTCGGCATCGGCATCGTGCCCGACTATCTGCTGGAGGATTCCGCCACGCTGGTGCAGCTTTTCCCCGAGCGCACCACGCCGACGCTGGAAGCCTATTTCGTCTACCCGCAGGAGATGCGCTCCGTGGCGCGCATCCAGGTGTTCCGCGACTTCCTCGTCGCCAAGGCCCAGCGCTGGAGCTTCTAAGCGGGGCTCAGCGAGGCGGCAGCTGCTCGGCCACCTCGCGGGCGACATAGGCGCCGGCATGGCGCCAGCCCTCGTCATTGTCGCCGCGAAAGCTGAGCAGCCGCTCGAACACCAGCTTGCCCGTCGCGGCATCGAGCACCGCCACCCGCATCGACAGAACCAGCGTGCTCATCTTGTGCACGCTGCCCACCAGCAGGAAGCCCGCGCCTTCTTCCCTTGCCCGCAGGCGCAGCGCCTCCACCCCTTCCGCATCCAGCCGGCAGTCGCCGTCGCAGGACAGAGCCAGGCTCTGCAGCGCCCCCTTGCGGCCAATATCCGTCCGCACCTCGCGGGAGAGCGCCAGGCGCCGTGCCTCGTGCTGCCCGCGCTGGTCGCGCGCCTCGCCGGACGAATCGGTGAAGCCGATATCGGCGACAGCAACCCGCGCCGGCTCGGCCGCACGCGCCGCTCCGGCGGGCGCCAGCACCATCAGGACCGCCAGCAGAACAGGGGCACGGTGGCAGGTAGCGGCGCGAAAGGCGGGCATGGCGTGTCCTCCATCGGGGCGGCGCTGGCGCAGCGTCGCAGTGATAGCGCGCGTTTCCCTCGACTTCATCATGCACGCGCGGCGACTCGGAGGTAATCGGAGCGCCCAATTCGCAGGCATGACAGGCATGCGAAACGCCCGATGCAATTACGCATGCCTGCTATGCAGGCATACATTATTGCAGAGTGCCCGCGATGTGAGCATATGGACCACAGACACCGAGGCGCCTCGCGTTTCGGCTGTTCCCCTCTGGAAGGTTCGCTGCCTCGGCAGCGAAAACTTAAGGCCGGGCCCTTTTGGGACCCGGCCTTTTTTCTGTTCCGGCGTGGCTGGTGAAGCGCGCCGCCTTCACATGAACAGCTTCTCGCCCGCGAGGCCCTTGTAGAGGCCGGCCACCTCCTCGCCATAGCCGTTATAGATCAGCGTCGGCCGCCGCTCG